>Ga0070741_10013771_pt1 | contig 14172 bp, 10 predicted proteins | sample Coa_R1_4_FD_66440 | JGI IMG/M metagenome (GOLD analysis project Ga0070741, IMG submission 66440) | Surface soil microbial communities from Centralia Pennsylvania, which are recovering from an underground coalmine fire - Coalmine... | ecosystem: Environmental > Terrestrial > Soil > Unclassified ... | reverse complement strand
GATCAACGGCGTGGGATATCCAAGCGGAACTGCAGGGACAGATGGCAGCATGGCGCACGGAGCACCGGGTAACGCGGGTGGCGGTGGAACGGACTCGGACCCCGCCAACAACGATCAGAACGCGGGCGGCGGTGGGGGAGCGAACGGCGGGGCCGGAGGGTTTGGTGGAGATTCGTGGAATACGAACCTGAGCAGCGGCGGCGAAGGTGGCACACCGTTTCCTGCGACGATCGACCGCATCGCGATGGGTGGCGGAGGCGGCGCGGGAACGAGAAACAATTCTGATGGCGACAACCTCGCCAGTAGCGGCTCGTCGGGCGGCGGAATCATTTTCATACGAGCCGACAGCCTGACCGGAACAGGAACGCTCACTGCCAATGGCGCCAATGCCTACAACGGCACGGCGAACGATGCAGGTGGCGGCGCCGGGGCCGGTGGCACGATCGTCGTACTTTCGGCAAACGGTGGCGAAAGCGGACTGACGCTGCAGGCGAATGGTGGAAGCGGCGGAAACGCATGGTCGACTGATCCGTATAGTCTCGGAGACCGGCACGGGCCGGGCGGAGGTGGAGGCGGGGGCGTCATCTTTGTATCGGGAACGCCGGCCGGCAGCAGCCTGTCGGGAGGTGCGAGCGGCCTGACGTTGAACCCCGGCGTACCTTACGGTTCCACGGCTGGAACCAGCGGCGCGGTTACAACCAACGCGACGCTCGGACAAGTAACTGGAATCCAGTCGTCGTCTCTGTGCACTCCTGATTTGGCGATCAGCAAGACGCACGTTGGAAACTTTACACGTGGATCTGCTGCGAGTTATACGATCACGGTCTCGAACGTCAGTCCATACGGAGCGACCACGGGGCTGGTCACGATGGACGATACGTTGCCCCTGGGGATCAGCCCCAGCAGCGCGAGCGGAACGGGATGGAGTTGCTCAATCTCGAACCAGACGGTCAGTTGCACGCGCTCGGATGCGTTAGCTGCGGCGTCAAGCTATCCAGCCGTCACACTGAACGTTCTGGTTGCGCAGTCTGCGCCAGCAACCGTCACAAATATTGCGGCGATCTCCGGTGGTGGCGAAGCGAATCTAACGAATGATACGTCCACCGACGTAGCGACTGTCGTTTCGATCGCGGACATGGCGGTCACGCTGGCGGCGTCTCCGAACCCGGTTACAAGCGGCAGCAATATTACTTACACGATTGTGGCGACCGACAACGGGCCGAGCGCGGCCGATAACGCGACGCTGGTCATGTCGATTCCCAACAATACGACTTTTATCTCGCTGACGACTCCTGCGGGGTGGAGCTGCCAGACGCCGAGTCCGGGAAATACCGGGACGGTGGTTTGCGCGAACGTAGACTTGGCGGGTTTGTCGTCGAGCACGTTCACGCTGGTCACGAAGGTGAATACCGGGGTTGCCAACGGTACTCTCATCAGCGGAACGGCTGCAGTAAGTTCGTCGGTAATCGATCCAACCACGGCGAACAACAGCGCCACCGCCGTAGTCAGCGTAGGCACTACCGCGCAAGGACAGATGACGGTGACCAATACGGCTTCCCCGAACCCAGTGGTTGCGGGCAGCGATATCACCTACACGCAGACGGCAACCAACACGGGTTCAGGGACAGCCAACAATCCGACGATCACCGAAACGACTCCTCCGAATACAACATTTCAATCGATCTCTGCGCCAACAGGAACGACTTGCACAACGCCTCCCGTGGGAGGAACGGGCACGATCACATGCACGGCGGCGGCGGCACCTGCTGGGACGAGCGGCACGGTCACACTGGTATTGCAAGTGAATGCCGGGACGCCAAATGGAACAGTGATCAATGACACGGTGACGGTGAATTCGACGAACCAGGCGTTCGGAGCGACCTCCGCGACGGCAGCGGATGTCGTCGGTGCGGCGACTCAGGCTGATCTTGCATTGAGTACCGCCGGCGATCCAAATCCAGTCATTGCGGGCAACTCAATCACCTATACACAAACCATTACCGACAACGGGCCAGCGGCAGCAACGGGAGCGAGCTTCACGGAAGCGACTCCTCCGAATACGACGTTTGAATCAGTATTGGCGCCGAGTGGATGGACTTGTACGAATCCGGCAGTGGGATCCACCGGGACGATTAACTGTATCGACGGATCGAGCCTGGCGTCGGGAACATCGGCAAATATCGTAGTGGTCGTCAATGTGCCTGCCGCGACCACGGCGGGAACAATCACTACGACCTCGACGGTGTCGGCGACTACTTCAGATCCGAACAGCGCGAATAACACGACCACCACGAGTGTGTACGCATCGAACCGCTGCGATCTGGCAGTGACGGATGCGGGCACACCGAGTCCAGTTCTGGCGGGCAACAATATTACTTACACGCAGGTGGTCACCAATAACGGTCCAAGCAATTGCAGCACAGGAAAAGTGACCGAAGCCACGCCGACGAACACGACGTTCGTTTCTGTTGCGGTGGTGACGACCGGAGGCGGTACGTGGACTTGCCCAAATACGGCACCCATCTCGTGCACGAATCCGAGCGTGCCTCCAGGATCGACGGGAACGATAACGGCCGTATACAAAGTGAACGCAGGAACAGCTGCCGGAACGATCATTGCGGATACGGTAACGGTGAGTTCGGCGACCAATGAAACGAATCCGAGCAATAATACGGCGACGGTGAACATTGCCGTGACATCGGGGACACAGGCGGATTTAAGCGCGACGAATGCGGGAAGTCCGAATCCAGTCACGGCGGGCAGCAACATCACGTATACGCAGACCGTGACGAATTCCGGGCCCGCGACCGCCGCAGCACCGAAACTTGTAGAGACGCTGCCCACCGGAACTACGGCGGTTTCGCTGACCGGGCCGGCGGGATGGACTTGTACGCTGGCGACGTTAACGTGTACCGACGGATCGACCATGGCGGCGAACACGACGACAACGGCGTTCACATTCGTAGTGAGCGTGCCGTCCACCGTTGCTTCGGGTACGGCGCTGACGGAGACCGATACGGTCAGTTCGACGACAAGCGATTCGAATTCGGGCAACAATGCCTCGTCGGTGACCACCTATGTTTCGACCTCGGCCGATTTGTCGGTCACGGATACGCCCGCGCCAGTTCCAGTGAGAGCCGGTAACAACATCACCTACACACAGGTGGTCACGAATGCGGGGCCGAGCACGGCCACGAGCGTGAGCCTGACAGAAACGCTACCGGCGAACACGACCGTGGTGTCGCTGACCGGTCCGGCGGGATGGACGTGCACGGTGGCAACAAGGACGTGCACAGACCCGAGCCTGGCGCCGGGCACAGCGACTATAAGTTACGTGGTGACGGTGACCGCGGGAACAGCCGCAGGAACGGCAATCAGCGAAACCGCCAACGTGACTTCATCGATCACCGATCCGAATACGGCGAACAATACCGCTACCGCGAATGATGTAGTCGCGACGTTGGCCGAAGCAGACCTGGTCGTGACGGATGTGGCGGCACCAACGTCAGTGTCGGCCGGCAGCAACGTGACCTATACGCAAACGGTGAAAAATCTGGGGCCGGCTACGGCAACCGGATTGAGCTTTACGCAAGTCACGCCTCCAAACACAAATTTCCAATCGATCACCCCACCGGCTGGGTGGACATGCGGGACGGTTCCGGCAGTCGGAGGAACCGGGACGATCACGTGCACAGATGGCGGCACTCTCGCGGTCAACAGCACTGCGAGCTTCACCCTGGTGCTGCAGGTGAATTCGGGAACGCCCTCGGGAACGAACATTACGGATACCGATACGGCAACGGCCAGCGACATTGTTCCAGGGCTGACCAGCAATACCGCGAGTGCAACGATCACGGTCGCGAACTCCAGCAGTGCGGACATGGCGATCGTAAAGACGGCCACGCCCAATCCGGTGACGGAAGGAACTCCGTTGCTGTACACGCTAACGGTGACCGACAATGGGCCTGCGACCGCAACAGATGTGACGGTGACAGATACTCTGCCGACGAGCGTCACGTATTTAGATTCCACGAGCACACAGGGAACCTGCTCGGAAGCTGGAGCAACTGTGACCTGCCTGCTAGGAACGATGAACAACGCGGGCACGGCGACCATCTCGATCCTGACGATACCTGGTGTGCCGGGCGTCATCACGAATACGGCGACAGTGAGTGCGGACCAGGTAGACCCGAACACGAACAACAACACGTCATCGGTGAACGTGACGGTGCTGTCGCCGACCAGCGTGACGCTACGGTCGTTCTCGGCTCAATACGGAACGGATAAGACTGGATCGCGGCGAATACTTCTGAACTGGCGAACCGGGAGCGAAACCCACAACCTCGGCTTCAACATTTACCGCGATGTGAATGGGGCGAAGATCCGGATGAACCCGTCGCTGATCGCGGGAGCGGCATTGTTGATGAATGGAGCATTGCCGAGACATGGAGGCAAGAGCTACAGCTGGATCGATCCATCAAGCTCGAACTCAGGCGCTTCTTACTGGCTGGAGGATGTGGATGTGAACGGCACGCGCACGATGCACGGGCCCGTGTCACCCTCAGGTGGACAACAAAGCGACGAGGGCTCCACGACGGAGGCCCACACTCTGAGCCAGATTTCGCAATCCGAACCCGCGGCAATGCAAGGGCAGCTGAGCCACTTTGTGGAAGAGTTCCCCACTCTGAAGATTTCTCGCGCACAGATGGAGAAGCAGTTTGACCTGGCATCGCGCCGCGCGGTAAAGATTCTGGTGCAGCGCGAGGGCTGGCAGTCGGTGTCGCAGCCCGAACTGGTGCAGGCGGGCCTAGATCCGAATGTGGATCCGGCGATGCTGCATTTGTACGCCGAGGCGATTGAGATCCCGATACAAGTCACGGGCGCGACCGCAGGCCCAGGAGGATTTGGACCGAGCGCCACGATCAATTTTTATGGAACCGCAATCAACACAATTTTCTGGGGCACTCGCGTGTATTGGCTGACGGCCGAGAACGGTCCTGGACTGCGGATTCCGACGATGGCCCCGTCGACAGGGTCCAATCAGCCTCCGGCGAGTTATTCCACCACGGTGGAATTGCAGCAACACACGATCTACTTCTCTGCACTGTTGACGAACAGCGGGCAGAACTTCTTCGGCGCGCTGGTCTCCACGACCCCGACGGATGAAGCGGTAGAAGTTCCGCACCTGGATACGAACTCATCCCAAGTGCCGCAACTCGAGGTTGCGCTTCAAGGCGTCATCACTGCTTACCCGCACGATGTGGCAGTAGCGCTTAATGGAACGAACCTTGGGGACATTGTTTTCACCGGGCAGGAGCAAGGGTACCTCAAGATCCCAATTCCGGCGGGCTTGCTGCTGCCCTGGAGCAATACCGTTACCTTGACCGCGCAGAATGGCGACTATGACATGAGCCTGGTGAACTATATCCGGATCACGTATCCGCATTTGTACGCCGCTGATTCGGATCGATTGAAGTTCACGGGGCAAGCGGGCGATGAGATCAAGATCGGCAACTTCAGCAGTACCCCGGTGGTAGTAGATATCACCGATCCGATACGGCCAGTGCAGTTGACGCCGCGAACGGTCTCTAAGGACGGCACGTATGAGATCGCCATACAGATTCCGTTCACGAAGGGCCACGGGCCGACGCAGACGAGCCATACACTTCTGGCCAGCGCGGGAAACCAGAGCCTGCCGCAAACGGCGGTAATTCCGAACCATCCTTCGCAGTGGCATAGCAGGCAGATGGGAGCCGACATTGTGGTCGTCACTTACGGCGAGTTTGCGCCGGCCCTGCTACCGCTGGTGCAGGCGCATCGTGCCGAAGGGAAACAGGTCGCGGTGGTTCCGGTAGGCGATTTGTATGACGAATTCAATTTCGGCGAGCGCAGTCCTTATGCCATCAGGCGCTTCCTGGAAATGGCTGTTCAGGGATGGAGACACGCGCCCCAATATCTGCTGCTGAATGGGCGGGCATCTCTCGATCCAAGAAACTATTTGGGATTCGGGGACCTCGACTACGTGCCCACGCGCATTATCGCTACGAGCAGCATGATGACCGCGTCGGATGACTGGTTCTCGGATTTCACAGATTCGGGAATGCCGACCATTCCGACAGGACGTCTGCCGGTCAGCACACCGCAAGAAGCGCAGATTGTAGCGAACAAGATTGCGGGATACCTTGGAAAGGCGACGAACGGGCCATGGACTGGGAATGCGTTGTTTATCGCCGACAAGGACGATCCTTCAGACGACTTCACGCAGTACAGCCAGACAGTGCAGGGCGAACTGCCCACCACCATGCAGTTCACGGACGTGTTCGTTGATAACGTCGGGGTTGCGGGCGCGCGCACCCAGATCGCAGACGCGATCAACTCCGGCCAACTGCTGGTGAATTATCTGGGACACGGTTCGGAAGAGCAGTGGTCGGGCTCAGACATTTTCGATGAAAACACTGTAAGTTCGCTGAGCAACGGAACTCAAGTGCCAGTGTTCCTGGTGATGGATTGCCTGAACGGATATTTCCAGGATGTTTATGCGCAGCCGCTGGGCGTAAGTTTGATCCTTGCGCAAAATGGCGGTGGGGTAGCGGTGGTAGCATCGAGCGGACTGAATCAGTTACCGCCTCAAACGGTGATGGATGGCGTGATTGTGCAGGATGCAATCAATGGTGGCATGAGAATTGGCGACGCGATCCTTAAGGCCAAGTCTTCGATCAGCGATCTCGACGTACGCAAGAGCTACGTGCTCTTTGGCGATCCTGCGATGCGCGTGAAGAAGGCGCAGTCGGGGCAGTAAGCGACGATCTGCTTGACGCGCCGGGACGGTGAATCATGCCGCGCTATTTCTTGTCAGGATGCGCGGCGAAGTAGCGCGAAATCATATCTGCAATGCCGAAACCTCCACGAGCCGCGATTTCAGAGCCCAGGGCCTGAGTGGCCAGGTAGCCGTAATTCTCGGACCCCGGAAGAGAGTCTTCCCCTGGAAGAGAAACGTAAGCCTTCTGCATCGATTCGAGTATGGACGAGATCAGGCTCGCTTCAAATTGACGGGCTGCCTTGACGCTGGGTGTCGGAAGCGATACGGACAGCTTTGACACGGTAGATCCAACCGGCGATATCTCATTCATTAGATGATCTCCAATTCTGCTTCAAGGGCCCCGGCAGCCTTGATCGCCTGAAGGATCGAAACTACATCGCGGGCGGTCGCGCCGATAGCTTGCAGCCTGGTGACCAGTTGCTCGACGCTGGCTCCTTCTTCGAGTTCGACATTGCGGGCGGGAGTTTCGGTTGTGCGCAGGCTCGTTTGGGGCACAACTTCAGTTTTTCCATTGGACATGGGATTTGGTTGGGAGACGTTGAGCGCGGTGGTAACTTCGATGGAGAAATTTCCATGAAGGATGGAGACAGCGCCGAGATGGACGTCGCGTCCGAGCACAACCGTGCCGGTGCGCTCGTTGACGACAACCTTAGCCCGGCGGCTGACTTCAATTTCCAGGTTCTCGATTCGGCTCATCAACACGGGCACTGACGCGGGACCGATCTTCGCGACTTCTACGTCTACCCTGCGACTATCGACTGCGGTGGCAATTTTTGACGACCATGTTTCATTGATGACGTTTGCGAGATTGTTGGCGGTTGAGAAGTTCGGTTCGTTCAGCAGCAGCGAAAGGTGATCGAGCCTGGAGAGATCGAGGGAATTCTCCCGCTCGACGAGGGCGCCTCCGGGAACTCTGCCGACCGTGGGATGGTTCATCTGTTTGGCGTTGTTAGAGGTTCCGACCGCGTAACCACCGACCACTAAGGGACCCTGAGCAGCGGCGAAGACCTGGCCATCAGCGGCGTAGAGCGGCGTGAGCAGAAGCAGCCCTCCTTCCAGACTTCGCGCATCGCCACTGGAGGAGACGAGCACGTCGAGGTGCATGCCAGGACGCGCAAAAGGAGGCAGGCTGGCGGTGACAAAGACCGCGGCAACGTTGTTCACACGAACGGAGGCGGTGGGGATCTGTATGCCCATGCGCGCGAGAATGCTGGCCAGAGTTTGAACGGTGAAATAAGTTTGCTGGCGATCGCCGGTCCCTTTGAGTCCCACGACGAGTCCATAGCCGACGAGGGCGTTGTCGCGAATGCCTTCTACCGAAGCGACGTCGCGTACCAGGACTTTGTGAACTTCGGCGGAAAGTAAAACCGGGAAAGACAGAATGATAGAAATTAGAGGGACGATCAGCAGGGGGAACGAAGATTTCGTCAATGTTGGCATCTAGAATCCCACGAGGCGAAGGATCCACTTCACCACCGGGTTGGGCGGACGTGTACCTTCGCTGATGACACCTTTGCCTTTCACTTCCACTTCGAGGTCCCCGACATTATTGGAGGCGACGGTGTTCGTGGCATCGAGATCACCGGGCCGAACCAATCCGCGGAGAATCACGGTTTCATGCTGATTGTTCATCGTGATCTGGCGCTCTGCCTGGACGACTAAGGTTCCGCTGCTCAGGACGGCCGCTACGCGGCCGGTGAGGGTCGTGCTAAGGGAAGTTTGCGACGTCGCCTGTGCTTTGCCGGAGAGGACCTGGGTAGAGTTTGGCGAAAACAGGCTGGCGACTCCCGTCGTCTTCAATTGTCCAGGCAGCGCGGTAATTCCCGAGCTGGCGGAGAGACTGCGGTTGGTGGCAACGTTTCCCGTGTTTGAAGCCGAGAGATTCTGCACCACGCTGATGGTGACGAGATCTCCCACTCGCGCCGCTTTATAGTCTGCGACGAGGTTCGCGAATTTTCCCGAGTCGTTCCATAGACTTCCGGGCGTGCTGGAGGAGGTCTCGGGAGATCGGGAGGAGACTCGATCGAGATAGTCGGCGAGGCTGTCGCGCTTCACCGGCTTGTCTTTGGCAACGACCAAACCCAGCAACAATAAGCCGTGTGCGATCAAGGTTGCGCCGAACTTCTGACTGCGCGACATAAGAAGAAGCCTCCAGAGGCGTCTATTGTTGAACCTGCAAGCCACCTTCCGCCGAGACGACGGCAAGCATCGTCCGCCCGGATTGCAGTCGAACGCGCACGGTGTCTCCCGCTTTTCCGGGACCGAGAACAATCGAGGGCAATGCGAATCGCAGCCCGGCTGACTCCCAGATCACTTCTGATTTTTGTCCAGCGTGCACTAGAACTTCGGCGTCTGACTTTTTCAAGGTGGAAATGACACCGGGAGCTGAAGCTTGATCGGTCAATTGACCTGGAACCCGAACCAGAAATGGAATGCAGTCTTCGGGACGGATGCAACGCGCGGTGAGGTCCCAACTTTGGAGGAGTGGATCCCAGTGCGCGCGGACAAGCTCGATACCGGTGCCGGGTTTTAACTTGTGAAATAAGCCGCACTCGGCCTTTTCCGTTGACTGTGGATTGAGATGAGGCAGCAGCCGGGATGCAATCGCAGCGCAGGTTACGTCAGATCCGGCCTGGCTTAGTTGAATGCGCTCCGGCACATGAACACGACCGTCCGCGGATTCGTGAGTGGCGGCGTTCAAGAGCACTCGCAGACGTTCGCGGACGTCCGCGCCCTCAAGGGCCCGAGTGCCTGTGTGGGGAACTCGACCGATGAAAATCCGTTTCGCCGCCCGGAGAGGAGTAGGACAAACGCCAGGGCTGAGAAGATCCGCGAGCGAAGAATTGCCTGCACGCCGTTCGACTTGGGATAAGACGTTCACCGTGCAAGGTGTGGAGGAGGCCAAGGTCCTGGGCGCGCACAGGGCGGCGATTGCGACGCAAGCACAAAACTTTGTTGCAGCAGTCATGAGAAATTGCATTACCGCCCAAGGTTATTGATATCTTGCAGCATCTGATCAGCTGCGTTGACCACGCGCGAATTGGCTTCGTACGAACGTTGCGCGACGATCATTTGAACGAACTCATCGACGACACTGACGTTGGACTGTTCGAGCATTCCTTGCTCGATAGATCCAAGGCCTTCGCTTCCGCCTGGCGTACCGATAATGGGATCTCCGGAAGCAGTGGTCGCCAGAAAAAGGTTTTGCCCCGTCGAGTTCAAGCCTCCCGGATTGTTGAAGAGCGCAAGCTGGAGTGACCCGACCTGCTGCGCTGCTGTCTGCCCGGTGAGAGTGACGCTAATCGTCCCATCCTGCGCGATGGTGACCGAGGTCGCGCCCGGGGGGATAGTCACCGCGGGTTGCACCGGGTTGCCGTCCTGGGTCACAAGATTTCCTTGCGCGTCGAGATGGAAACTGCCAGCGCGTGTATAGGCAGTTTGTCCATCCGGCAGCAGGACTTGAAAAAAGCCCTGGCCTTGAATTGTGAGATCAAGCGGGTTGCCGGTTTGGCTGAAGTCTCCCTGCAGCTGAATCACTTCGGAGGCGGCGGTACGGGTGCCGAGCCCAATCTGCAAACCCGCGACCTGTGTTGTCTGCTGCGACGCGGCCGAACCGGGCATGATGAAATTCTGGTAGAGCAGGTCTTCGAACTGCATGCGGCGACGGCGAAAGCCTGTGGTGCTGGAGTTTGCCAGATTGTTCGCGACGTTATCGAGGTTCATCTCCTGGGCCATCATTCCGCTGGCTGCTGTGTAGAGGGCGCGAATCATAAAACTCCTTTCGCAGCGGTTTACTGCACGCGAGGCAGGTCCTGCGCCGCTGTCTGGTTGAGCTGGGTATCAAACAAAGAGAGCGCCCGCTGCATCATTTCCGCGTTCCGCTGGACGCTGATTAACTGGACCAAGCCTGTCACTTCACTGACATTGGATTGTTCCAGCATTCCTTGCCGAACGCTGGACGATACGGGCGGCAATTCCGAGTCCGGAGGAGCGGCATACAAGGCTTTGCCTGCGGGCTGAAGTTCTGTATTGGGCGCAAATTCTGCGATATGAAGTTTGGCGGCGACGGCGCCGTCGACAGAAATTGTTCCGTCACCGCTCACAGAGATGACGCCGTTGGGCAATTGAACTCGCCCGAGTTCGCCCAGAACGGGATCGCCTTCTGAGTTCACCAGCGTTCCGTCTGTCGCGCGATGGAGTCCCCCGTTGCGGGTGTAGAGGCGACCGCCTGAATCGGACTGGACGACGAAAAAACCTTTGCCTGCGACGGCCAGGTCGAGAGGATTCCCTGTGGCGGTAAGACTACCGGACTCTAAGTCAACAGTGCTGCCCCCGAGAATGCCAAAGTTATTGATTGCATTGTTGACTGGACTTTGCAGGTCGCCCCGGGATGCGAGAATCGAGCGGAACGTGGCTTGCTGACCACGATATCCAGCTGTACCCAAGTTAGAAAGATTGTTGGCGATCAATTCGAGAGCTTGAACCTGAGCGGCGAGACCAGCACAAGCCGCATAATAACCACTATCCATCTTCGTTCACCCACAGTGGCATCGAGCACGCTAGGAACCACCAGGAATGAGAATCCGAAAATGTATGAAGGGCAGTTAATGTCGCCATGCCCGGTATGAATGCGCGCCATCGGTCAGATGTGGGAGGCGTGACGCGCGGTCAGTTATGGACTTCGATGCTAAGGATGATGGGCTCGCCCTCAAATAGAAAGGTGGTCTGCAAAACGTCATTGGCCATCGATCGAATGTTGTAATCGGCGCCGGTAATCACGGTTGGCACGGAAAGCATGCAGCCATCGCCAAGACCGCTGATTTTGTTCTTGAAGTTTCCGGCGACCATATTGCAGATTTCGCCGACAGCATCCCACATTTCGGGTCCGGCTTTTTCGGGATCGATACCTAACATACGAGAGGCCATGCGGGCAGCGGACTTGGCACTGCAGCGCAGTGTGAGGACTCCGCATAAGCGCCCGGCGAGGCCGACCATGGATGTCATATCCAAACCGTCTTCCAGGGGCGGTTCTGCAGACAATTCCAGTGAATAGCCCAGCATGAGTTGAAACACTTCCTGGGTTGACAACTGAAGCGTAGGGATCCAGCACTCGTGACCTGTGCTGGAAGGAGGCCATGTGGTGATTTGATTCATAGATTCCCCGCCAGCACGGGTAATACGTGCTCTTTGACCTGATCGGGAGTAAAAGGTTTGCGGATATACCCGCGAGCTCCGGCCGAGAGCGCTTGGACTACGTGGCCCTCGCTGCCCTCAGTTGTGATCATCACCACGGGAGTTCCCTTGGCACTCTCGAGTGTCGCGAGCTGCTTCACAAATTCGAGGCCATCCATGACAGGCATATTGATATCGCAGAGGATGAGATCAACCTTATGATCTTTGATCGCTGCCAAAGCCTCTGCGCCGTTAGAGGCTTCTAGTGTTTCAGTGAGATTCAGTCCCGCTTGACGAAGAGAGCGCTCGACAATTTTCCGCATTACGGAAGAATCGTCCACGATGAGGGTACGTATGTTTTCCATAAACAGGGTATTCCTCTGCAAGCGAACCGTGCAGCCACTGAAGAGATTCACTCGCCAGAATTCCCATCGGCTAATTTTGGAAGGACTTTAGCAGTCGTGGTCTTGTCGAATGGGAGCGCGGAAGAGCAAGTCGAGCAAGAGGCGCTGTCCACGGAGAAGGCGGATCCAGGTATAGGCTCCGGCATCGACAATGCGTATCTCGCGGGCCGACAGCCGGGCGCAGTAGCTGCGGACAATGCGTGCGAGTTCGGGCAAGTTGCTCTCACATTCGAAGACCAGCTCCTCACGGCGCAGTTTCTGGTCCATCAAGCTGAGGAGCGCGTGCTGAATGAAGCTGGGCGCAGCGAAACATGGTTCGGTGTGGCAATCGGTCATACGCTCGACGGAGTAAAGAAGGTTGTGATCGATGCATTCGCCGAACGCAAAGTAGAGGGTGGCTGTGGCAGGAACATAGCCGATGGGGATCATGGAACCCACCTGCATCAGAGCCAAAGGGATGGGAGGAAGACGGTCCGGCCGCGGGATCGAGGAACTGGGCCGCAAAACCGGACAGGACCATTGTCGCGCGACGGCAGCGATTACTTGTTCTTCGGAAACGCAGCCAAGCGCTATAAGCCATTCTCCGATTCTGCCTCGTCCAGCAACGCGTTGAGCGTCGAGAGCTTCCGTTAACTGTCCCGGCGTGACTTGCTGGCGGGAGAGCAGCATCAGGCCGAGAGGCACCCGGTGATTCACAGAAGCTGGTTTGGTTTTGGAGCGGACTTTTCGCAGCGCGTCTTCGAGCGCGGGCTGAAGACATTCGTCCAGACAGAAGCGGGACCCCGAGAGCAATGCGGTTGCGGGGTTGGATGTAAGACGCCGCCAGAAGGTGCGGGCATGAACGCAGGCCGGTTCTGCCGCTGGCGCGACTTTTTCCTGCACACCGCGCCAGATGTGGCTCAACGCATCGAATTGGAGAGTGCGGGCACTCATGGGATTATGAAGCCGGGCCCACTTCGGTAACGCGGAAACCGTAGTTGCCATCGACGACCACCACTTCTCCGCGCGCAACCAGGCGTCCGTCGAGAAGCATGTCGGCAGGTTCCTGCACCTGGCGATCCAAGGTCAGGACCGAGCCGGGATTCAGATCGAGGATCTCGCGAAGCAGCATGCGCCGTTTCCCGAAGCGCAGCGTTACCCCAAGCTCTACATCCATAAGCAGCCCGAGACCGACCTTGGTGTCGAGTACGGGAGACGGGGCCGGATCTGCCGCACGGGTGACGGGGGAAGCCGTTTCGGGACGCAAGGCAGCGGTCAATGCTGCACTTAAAAGAAGTTCGACCCAAGTCGAGGAAAGTTTGTCTTCGAATCCCAACCAGACGGTGGACGAGGCGCTCCAGGTCGGCGCGGCTGCGCTCGCTTCCACTCGAACCTGCACCTCACCGCGAGAAGCGCGAATGGAATTCGACAAGATCCCGGTGATCTGGCGGAATAATTCGAGCACAGCTTCCCGGTGTTCAGCAGTCAATTCGGCGGCTTCGGCCGGGGTTTCTCCCATAAAGAACTGTGCCAGGTTCACGGCGGAAGATGGCAGGAGCCGAACGGCCAGCTCTCCCCGAAGAGCGCCTGAAAACGCGAGCAGCATCCAAACATCAGTTGCGCCGGGCGGAGCGTTGTCTGGCGAGGCTGGCAGAACTTTGCAGATCAGGGGAGAGCCCGCGATTTCACCCAGGGTTTGGGCGACGGACTCAGCCCACAGTTGCGTGAATGGCTCGAGTGCAGGACCCATGATTTCGTCATCGCTCATTTTGTTTCTCCTTGGATATCAGGTTCCTG
>Ga0070741_10013770_pt1 | contig 14172 bp, 14 predicted proteins | sample Coa_R1_4_FD_66440 | JGI IMG/M metagenome (GOLD analysis project Ga0070741, IMG submission 66440) | Surface soil microbial communities from Centralia Pennsylvania, which are recovering from an underground coalmine fire - Coalmine... | ecosystem: Environmental > Terrestrial > Soil > Unclassified ... | reverse complement strand
GCGCGGGATTTCCGCAACTCCTTGGCGAGAGCCTTGCGGTCCCCTCCGGAAAGGGGAGTGGGGTGGTGCTTCGGAGGCATGCGCCGGGCCCTACGACATCTCGTTCCTGGGCCAGCAGCCGTCTTCCTCGTGACGCCCGGTCCGCTGCGTGCAGGTGTTGTCGAGCAGCCGCTGACCGATGTCTTTCCAGATCGCGTCCGCACTCGCGAAGACCCGCCTGCAGCCTGTCCACGCGGACGGCGATTTCACCGCTCGCGATCAAATGCTCGCCGCGCTCGCCGATACCTGAGGCGCCGGTCTCTTGCCGCCTCACTCAGAGCAGATCGGCGACTGCGTTGCGGTAGCGGCGCATGGCCTCGACGTGATCGGTCATGCTCCGGCCGGCCATGCGCTTGTGGTGATAGCCGCCAAAGGTGTTGTGCAGCGTGACATGCGTGACGCCCGCCTTCTTCCAGAAGCCGATTTCCTCGCGCCAGTCCTTCTCAGAGCCTGTACCGGTTGAGGTCCAGACTTCGAGGCCGACCGAGGCTGGATCGCGTCCCTCGGCCTCTACCAGGCGGCGCAGCTTGTCGAACTCCGCGACCGCCTTGGGGCCGGGCGGTTCGGACAGCATCATCCAGCCGTCGCCCCACTTTGCGATCCGCTGCAGCGTCACGTCCATGTGACCGCCGAACCACAACGGAATTTTGCGGCTTGGTGGCCGGGGATTGATGCCGGCATCCGTGAGGCGGTGCCACTTGCCTTCGAAAGTAACGTAGGGATCCGCCCATAGCGCCTTCATCACCTGGACCTGCTCCTCGGATCGCTTGCCCCTGTTGTGGAAATTCTCGTTGAGGCCGACGAATTCCAGTTCGTTCCAGCCCACGCCGATGCCGAACCGGAAGCGGCCGCCGCTGAGCACGTCGAGACTGGCCGCCTGCTTGGCAGCCAGCACCGTTTGACGCTGGGCGAGAATCAGCACCTGGGTCGACAGTTCGACCTTTTTCGTGCAGGCGGCGATGAAACCGAACGCCACGAAGGGGTCGTGGAACAGGCCGAGCCCACCCGCGCGGCCGCTGGCGGGGTTCGCCGGGTTGCCGCCGAGCACGTGATCCGCCAGCGTCAGACCTTCGTAACCTTCCGCCTCGGCGAGCTCAGCAAATTCACGTACGATCGGCCCATCGCCACCGATGTCGCCGAAGGGCAGGGCAATTCCGAGATGCATGGTCGCTCCCTTGCTTTAGCTGGTTACTGGGTTCCCGCTAGTCTATAGATTTCCGCGACGGGTACCATGGCATCGGCATGGGCCCGCGCCAGCGAGGAAAGGTGCGGTGATCAAGCTCGGATACAAGGCATCGGCCGAGCAGTTTGCGCCAGACAAATTGCTCTCCTTCTCGTGTCTTGCCGAGGAGGTCGGTTTCGATTCGGTCTTCATCAGCGACCATTTTCAGCCATGGAAGCACGTCGACGGCCATGCGCCGTTCTCATTGACGTGGCTGGGCGCACTGGGCGCCAGAACGTCGCGCGTCGTGATCGGCACCAGCGTGCTGACGCCGACGTTCCGCTACCATCCTTCCATCGTGGCGCAGGCGTTCGGCACAATGGGCGTCATGTTCCCGGGACGTGTCGTGCTCGGCATCGGCACCGGCGAAGGATTAAACGAAGTGCCTTCGACGGGCCAGCCTTGGCCGGAATTCAAGGAGCGCTTCGCTCGCCTGCGTGAAGCCGTCACACTGATCCGGACGCTCTGGACGCAGGAGCGGGTCAGCTTCGAAGGGCAGTATTATAAAACGGATAAGGCGACCATCTACGACCGCCCGGACACGCCGGTGCCGATCTATGTCGCAGCCGCGGGTGCGCTCGTGGCACGTTATGCCGGCCGCTCCGCCGAGGGCTTCATCTGCACCAGCGGCAAGCAGCCGGAGCTCTACACCGAGACGCTGCTGCCGAAGGTCGCCGAGGGCATCGTGGCGTCGGAGGATCCCGCGCGGCCCTACGACCGCATGATCGAGGTCAAAGTGTCGTTTGACACCGACAAGGTGCGAGCGCTCGAGGATACGCGCCACTGGGCGGCGCTGGCGCTGACGCCTGAGGAAAAGATGAGGGTAGAGGATCCCGTCGAGATGCAACGACTCGCCGACACGCTGCCGCTGGAGCGCGCCGCCAGTCGATGGATCGTGTCCAGTGACGCCGACGAGCACGTCGAGCGCATCGGCTACTATGTCGGTCTCGGTTTCCGGCATCTGGTGTTCCACGCACCTGGGCCGGACCACGCGCGCTTCCTGAGACTTTACGCCGAGCACGTGTTGCCGCGGCTGCGCAAGCGTTTCGGTTGAGCGCGCAGGATCGGCTAATGAAACGCAGTGACGCCGTCGAGATGCTTGCCGTTCCCGGCATTCCGCTGGTGCGCAAGGATGATGATCTCGTCGCCCTGATCGGCGAGGGGGTGGCGCGGAGGGGCATCGTGCCACGTGGCGGCGACGTGTTCGTGCTGACGCAGAAGATCGTGTCCAAGGCCGAGGGACGCATGGTCGATCTTGCGACCGTCGAACCCTCGACCGAGGCAATTGAACTCGCCGGCAAGATCCAGAAAGATCCGCGCCTCGTCGAGCTGATCCTGTCGGAATCGGTGCGCGTGGTGCGGGCAAGGCCGAACGTTCTGATCGTCGAGCACCGACTGGGCTTCGTGATGGCCAATGCGGGCATCGATCAGTCCAACGTGGCTTCGCCTGATGAGCCCCAGCGAGCGCTGCTACTGCCGGTCGACCCCGACGGCAGCGCCGAGATTTTGCGGAGGCGGCTGTCGCTAAAGTTCGGCGTGCCGTTGGCGGTGATCATCAGCGACAGCTTCGGCCGTGCCTGGCGGCGCGGGACCTGCGGCGTCGCGATCGGTGCGGCCGGCCTCCCGTCTCTGATGGACCTGCGTGGCTCGCCCGATCTGTTCGGGCGCGAGCTTCAGGTCAGCATCACCGGGCATGCAGACGAGATCGCTGCCGCTGCGTCGCTCGTGATGGGGCAGGGTGCCGAGGGCCAGCCTGTGGTGGTCGTGCGCGGTCTGACATGGCGCGGCCCCGACAACGCTGCGTCCGAGCTGGTGCGCCCGGCTGAAGAGGACATGTTTCGATGAGCAAACGACTTGTCCTGGCGTTGTCCGGCGGGGTCGGCGGCGCCAAACTGGCCCTTGGTCTGAGCCGCGTCTTGCCGGCCGACGAACTGCTTGTGGTCGCCAACACCGGCGACGATTTCGAGCATCTTGGATTGAGTATCTCACCCGATATCGACACGCTGACCTACGTCCTCGCCGGCATCGACAATCCCGTCACCGGCTGGGGCCGGCGCGACGAGACGTGGTCGTTCATGGACAGCATCGGCGCGCTCGGCGGCGAGGACTGGTTTCGGCTCGGCGATCGCGATCTCGCGCTGCATGTCGAACGCACCCGTCGCCTGCGCCTTGGGCAGACATTGTCTGAGGTGACTGCCGACATCTGCCGGCGCCTCGGCATCGGTCCCCGCGTGGTGCCGATGAGCGATGACCGCGTGCGGACCCGCGTGCGCTCCGACACCGGCTGGATCGACTTCCAGGACTACTTCGTACGCCAGCAGTGCCGGCCGGTTGTCCATGAACTGGCTTTCGACGGCGCGACGCTTGCCCGGCCGCAAGCCAGCATGGTGGCGGCGTTGCGCTCGGGTGACGTCCGGGCCGTGATCATCTGCCCGTCCAATCCCTTCATCAGCGTCGAGCCGATCCTGGCAATGCCCGGCATGCGCGATGCGATCAAGGCGAGCGCCGCGCCGGTCGTTGCGGTGTCGCCAATAATCGGCGGGCAGGCCGTCAAGGGTCCGACCGCGAAGATGATGCGCGAACTCGGCCTCGAGGCCAGCGCCGCCGGGGTCGCCGCGCGCTACGGCGACTTGCTCGATGGCTATATCGTCGACCACGCCGACGCCGCTGGGATCGGAAATGTCGGTGCGCGGGTCACGGTCGCCCGAACCCTGATGAAAAGCCTGCAGGACAGAGAGATGCTCGCGCGCGTAACACTTGACGCTGCGGACGCACTGGCCTTGCAGCGATGAGCGACATCTGGGCGGTCATTCCGGTCAAGGAGTTCGATGGCGCCAAGCATCGGCTATCGAGCCTGCTCGTTCCGTCAGAACGCCGTCTCCTCGCCGAGACCATGCTGACGGACATGCTTGAGGCCGTGACCCGCTCCCGACTTCTCGCCGGCGTGCTGATCGTCACGCTTGATCCACACGCGACGGCTCTTGGCGAAAAAATCGGTGCTCGCATCGTGACCGAGGGAGCGCGGGACGGGCATACCGGCAGCGTGAACGCCGGTCGCCACCTTCTCACACGCGAAAGGCGCGATGGCATGATCACAATGCCCGGAGACATTCCAGCCACCCGCTCCGGCGAGATTGATGCAGTGTTATCGGCGCATCTTGCGGCACCTGCTTTCACGATCTCGCCGGCGCATGACGATCTCGGATCCAATGCCGTGGTCTGCTCGCCGCCGGAATCGGTCCCGCTTCGCTTCGGCGACAACAGCTATTTTCCGCACCTTGATGCGTCGCGCCGTCAGGGCATCGAGCCGACCGTGATCCGTCAGCCCGGAATTGCGACGGATATCGACCATCCGGTCGATTTGGCGCTTTTCCTGCGGCTGCCGCAATCAGCGGGCACTCGCACTCGCGCGCTGCTCGAGGAGCTTGGCGTGCGCGCGCGGCTGGTCGACCTTGGCATCACCTAACCGACCTGCGCTCTGTTGCGCGGCGGCGTCAGCACGATCGGCTCCAGGTCGGTCGCGATAACGGATGCTGCTCGGCGATCCTCTGGCGCTGGCCGATAGAGGGTGTCGCGCTGCATTGGTTCGCGGCCAATCGACCGGATGAGCGCTTCCATCTCGTGCGGCGGCAACTCCTGGCCGTGCTGAGTGCCGGCGGCGCGCGAGATGCTCTCGTTCATTAGCGTCCCACCAAGATCGTTGGCGCCCGACTTCAGGCAAACCGCAGCCCCCGCCGGCCCCATCTTCACCCAGGAGGTCTGGATGTTGGGAATCAGCGGATGCAGGGCCAACCGCCCGACCGAATGCATCATCACGGCTTCGCGGAACGTTGGGCCAGGTCGCGCCATGCCGAGGCGGTACATCGGCGCTTCCATGTGGACGAAGGGAAGTGGCACGAACTCGGTGAAGCCGCCGCTCTCGGCCTGCAAGTCACGTAGCGCGAGGAGATGTTTCGCCCACGAGTTCGACGTTTCGACGTGCCCGTACATGATGGTCGAGGTGGTGCGTAGTCCCACCCTGTGAGCGGCGCGCTGGACATCGAGCCATTGTTCGGTGTTGATCTTGTCGGGGCAGATGATGGCGCGCACCTCATCGTCGAGGATTTCGGCCGCCGTTCCGGGCAGGGTGCCGAGACCGGCCGCCTTCAGCTTTGCGAGGAACTCGTTGATCGGCAGTCCGAGCGTGGCGGCACCTTGCGTCACCTCCAGGGCCGAGAAGGCGTGGACGTGCATCTCGGGGACGACCGCCTTGATCGCGCGGCAGATCGCTTCGTACGTGGCGCCGGTGTAGTCGGGATGAATGCCGCCCTGCAGGCACACTTCCGTCGCCCCGCGATCCCACGCCTCGATCGCGCGACGCGTAATTTCCTCGATGGCGAGATCATAGGGTGCACCGCGCAGATCCTGGTGCGTGCGGCCTTTCGAGAAGGCGCAGAATTTGCACCGGAAGTAGCAGATGTTGGTGTAATTGATGTTGCGATTCACGACGTAACGCACGGTGTCGCCACTGACCGCGCGTCGCAGCGCGTCGGCAGCCTGCGTGACGTACCGGTAGTCGGCGTCGCGTGCCGCAAACAGGCGCACAATGTCGTTTGAGGCAAGACGTTCGCCCGATGTGGCGCGCGCGACGATTCTCGCGATGCGAGCATCGACGACCCGGGCAAGCACCGGCAGCGCCGGAGGCCGCTTGGTGTTGCCCGGTGCCCAGTCGTCGTCGCGCGCGAAGCCTTCGGCGTCGCTCATGCGCCGCACGCGGATGGCGACGTCGGAAGCCAGCCACTTATCGGCAACGCGCGCATAGGCCGGGTAGACGGGCAGGCGGTTCACCAGCAGCTTGCCGGCGTCCGCACTGTTGCGGGCGAGTTCGGTGATGGCAGGCCACGGCGCTTCGGGGTTCACGTGATCGGGCGTGACCGGCGAGATGCCGCCCCAGTCGTTGAGCCCGGCGTCGATCAGCTTTTGATAGACTCCGGGCGACAGGTTTGGCGGCGCCTGGATATTCATCTCCGGCCCGAGGATCAGCCGCGCCGTCGCGATGGTCCACAAGAGATCGTCGAGATCAGGCTCCCCGGAATCAGCGAGCTTGGTGTCGGGCTTGGCCCGAAAGTTCTGAATAATCACTTCCTGTATATGCCCGTGGGCGGCGTGCAGATCGGCAATCGCCTCCAGCGCGTCGATCCGCTCGTCGCGTGTCTCGCCGATTCCGATTAGGATGCCGGTCGTGAATGGCACCTTCAGTTCGCCGGCCAGACGCAGGGTCTCCAGCCTGGCGGCAGGATGCTTGTCGGGAGAACCGTAGTGCACGCCGCCCTGCCTGCAGAGCCGCTCGCTGGTGGACTCCAGCATGATGCCCTGGCTGGCTGTCACCTCACGCAAGTCGGCGATCTCCTCGCGCGTCATCACGCCGGGGTTGGCATGCGGAAGCAATCCGGTCTCGCGCAGCACAAGCGCGCACATCGCGGTGAGATAGGAGATCGTTGTTTCGTGGCCGAGCGCCTTCAGTGCGTCGTGTGCGGCCTGGTATCGCAACTCGGGCTTGTCACCCAGCGTGAACAGCGCTTCGGTGCAACCGGCGGCGGCTCCGTCGCGTGCGATGGCGAGCACCTCGTCGGGTGAGAGGTAGACCGGCTTGCCCGTGCGCGGCACTTGCGCGAACGTACAGTAGTGACAGACGTCGCGGCAGAGTTTGGTGAGCGGGATAAAGACCTTGCGCGAGTAGGAGATCAGCCGGCCGTGCGCGGAATCGCGCAGGGCCGCGGCTTCTGCCATCAGTTCGGCCAGCGGCGCCTCGAACCGCCGCCGTATCGCCTGCCTAGTCGCCGTCATAATCTGTCTTTTCCGTCCTCAGAGAATCGCATGTCGTCGCGCGACGCGCTTGCCGCCACCCGCCGGTAGCCGCATGGTGTCGCATCGACGCGAGCGATGCAATACGAGGAGGGACGCAACAAATGCTGATCGGCTTCAACGCACCGACCGCCGGCCGCCTGTCGGCCGCGAACAACCTTTCGAAGATCGTCGTTGGCGGCGAGGCGCTGGGCTTCGACTACGCGACGTTCAGCGACCACGTCGTCATTCCGACCGCGATCGCGGCGGAGTATCCCTACAGCGCCTCCGGGGAATTCCCAAGCGGCACCCGCGGCGAGCGGCACGAACAGCTGACGGAGATCGCCTGGATCGCCGCGAAAACGACCCGCCTGCGTCTGGTGACCTCGGTCATGGTGGTTCCGCATCGGCCAGCCGTCCTGACCGCCAAGATTCTGTCGACCATCGACGTTCTCTCGGGTGGCCGGCTGACGCTGGGTATTGGTGCAGGCTGGATGCGTGAGGAGTTCGAGGCCATCGATGCGCCTGATTTCGATGCCCGCGGAACGGTGACCGACGAATATGTGCGCGCCTTCGTTGAACTCTGGACGAGCGAGAGCCCGAAATTCGACGGCAGGCATGTCCGGTTCTCGAATATCAGTTTCGAGCCGAAGCCCGTGCAGAAGCCGCATCCGCCGATCTGGGTCGGAGGCGAGAGCGGTCCGGCGCTCCGACGAGCTGCCCGTATCGGTGATGCCTGGTACCCGATCGGGACCAACCCGCAAAATCCGCTCGATAGCTTGACGCGCTACACGATTCAGGCGGCGCGCCTGCGCAAGATGATCGTCGAGGCGGGGCGTGATCCCAAAGCGGTAGGCCTGAGCTTGCGCTGCACGGTGTTCGGTGAGACCGCGCCACTTCAAGCGAGTGATGGGGAACACCGCCTGTTCGCTGGTCCGCCGGCGCTTGTCGCCGCCGATATCAGGGCGCTCCGCGACATGGGTGTCGGCTGCATCGATTTCGGATTTGGCGGCTCGACAGCCGACGAAGTCCTCGCGGGCATGCAGAAATTCAGGGCCGAAGTCCTGCCGCTAGTTTAAACTAACAGCCATTCTTGCGAACGATCAGCTGCCGACCTGGCGGATCAAAGTCGCCCACCGGTCGAGCTCCGGCAGGATCGTGTCGGCCTTGCCGGAATCGAGGCTGACGACCACGCGTGAGACGCCGTCGTCGCGATCGCGCTTGAGCAGATCGAGGTCTTCCTTGGCGCCCCAGATTGTGATCGGCACGGACGCGGGATCGCGGCCCGCTTCGGCGGTCATTTCCCGGAACTTCGGCAGCAGGGCCTGCACATCCGCATACTGGGTGCGTGAACGGTGAGGCATCCAGCCATTGCCGTAGTGCAAGGCGCGCCGCGCGCCGTACGGGAAGGCACCGCCGACGATGATCGGCGGATGCGGCTTCTGAAACGGCTTCGGCCACGCCATCATCGGCTCGAAGTTCACGAACTCGCCACGATACGCGGCCTTTGACTCAGTCCAGATCACCTTCATGGCCTCGATACGCTCGCGCGCGAGCTTGTGCCGGCTCGCGAAAGCGGTGCCGTGGTTGGCCATCTCGTCCTCGTTCCAGCCATTGCCGACGCCGAACAGGAAACGGCCGCCGGATATCTGGTCGATCGAAGCGACCTGCTTGGCGGTCTGGATCGGGTCGCGCTGAGCGACGAGGCAAATGCCGGTACCGAGCAGCAGCGTTTTGGTTACCGCCGCAGCCGCACCCAGCACCACGAACGGGTCCATGACGTCGTAGTATTTCTTCGGCAGATCGCCGCCGCTGGGGAAGGGCGATTTGCGCGTCAACGGGATGTGGGAATGTTCGGGCACCCAGAGGGAATCGAAACCACGGTCCTCCAGCGCCCGCGCAAGCTCGGTTGGCGACATCGAGTAGTCGGTGAAAAACATGGCTCCGCCGATGCGCATCGTTCTCTCCCTTGTGGCGTCGCTCGCGGACCCCTTGGCCGGAGGCGAATTTTGTGTCGTTATCTATCGGTCGTAGTGTCCTTTGGACGTTTCGGCCACGGCGTCTGCGCGCGCGGCAGCACTTGCTCGGTCAGCAGTCGGGTCTGGTCCAGGATGGCGTCGTCATCGCTGCCCAGCGGCCGCAGGATGAACTTAGACGCGCCGGCGTCGACGTATTCGGCGATGCGCGCAACGATCATGTCGGCGCGGCCGACCACGAAGGCGTGCATGGCGTCGCGTCCGGTGCGCTTAGTATAGGCATCCATAGCCTTGCCGATGCCAGGCGCATCCCGGCTCCCGAAGAAGAACGCAAATCCGGCGCCGTAATGATCTTCGTCGATTGTTCGGCCGGCTTCGGTGGCGGCGGCCTTGATGGCGGCCACCACGCGGCCGGCCTCGGCCGGCGCCTCGCCGCCAGCCAGCCAGCCGGTACCGATGCGCGCCGTGCGGCGGATTGCGGCGTCGCTCGAGCCACCGATCCACATCGGCAGGTCGGGCTGTACAGGCTTCGGCGCAATGGTGACGCCATTCAGTTTGTAGAAGGCGCCTTTGAAGTCGACCGACTCCTCTCGCCAGAGGCGGCGGATGATCTCGAGGCATTCGTCGGTCTTGCGGCCTCGTGTCTTGGCGTCGATGCCGAGCGTCTGCCATTCGGGCGCCAGCGGGCTGCCAATGCCGAAGGACGGCAGCAGGCGGCCTTCGGACAGCATGTCGATGGTGGCGCACTGCTTGGCCAGCAGCACCGGGTCACGAAAGCCCAGCGACACGACGTTCATGCCGAACCGCATGCGCCGCGTGCGCCCGGCCAGGGCCGCCATCGTGGTCATCGATGCAAGGAATGGCTGACGGCTGACGATCCGATCGGTCGGCCAGATCGAATCCACGCCGCCGGCCTCACACATGTCAATCCAGCGCCAGTAGGCCGCGGCGCTGGAAAACGGAAAGTCCGCACAACCCAGTCCGATCGCGATCCCCATGCGCGGTCCTTCTATTGTTTGCGCATGATCTTCTCGGAAAACCGTTTCAAACTTTTCCGGATCATGCGCTGGCCGCCGCGGCTGCGGCTTTGACGCGTGGCGCGACGTCGCTCACGAAGCGCTCGAGACTAGCGTTCATCTGGTCTGGCCGCATGCCGGGCGGCACCGCCCAGGTGACAAGGTCGGTGATGCCGTATTCGCGCACGAAGGATGTCAACTCCCTCACGCAATGCTCGACATTGCCGACCACCCATGTCTGCGGGATGCTGGCCTCCCGCGTGTTGCCCGAAACGCCGCCGGCAGCGCTCTCGTCCTTGTTGAAGCTGCGATAGACTTGGCCGCGATAACGCTCGGCGGCACGCACGGCCGGCCAATCTCGTTCGGCGTCGTCGGTTACGAGGCAGGAGCGGATGATGCCGACGCGATAGCTCTCGGGGTTGCGGCCGGATGCCTTCAGTGCCGCGCGCCACGGATCAAGCACCATCGACCGCGCGCCCTGCGGCAGGAAGTTGCTGTCATTGCGTGCTGCGCGCTGTGCGCCGGGCTCCGACATCGCAGCGATCCAGAGCGGCGGGCCACCCGCTTGCACGTAACGCGGCCTGATCACCACGTCGTCGAAATCGTAGCGCTTGCCATGGAAACTGAACTTCTCGCCGGTGAAGCAATGGCGCAGCAGCTCGATGCCTTCGTCCGTCAGCGACACACGGCGCGAGACGGGCAGACCGAAGCCGCGGAATTCGTGCGGCGCGTAGCCCATGCCGACGCCAACCTCGATGCGCCCGTTGCTGATATTATCGAGCACGGCAAGGTCCTCCGCCAGACGCAGCGGATGATTGAACGGCAGCAGGCAGACATCGCTCGATAGCCGCACATGCTTGGTCCGCGCGGCGATCGCGCCCGCCATCGGTACCCAGGACGGCAGGTAGCCATCATCGAGGAAGTGGTGCTCCGTGAACCACACAAGATCGAGGCCGAGCCTGTCAAGCATGACCACCTGGTCCATGATCGCGGCGTACAGGCTCGGCATGTCCATGCCGGAATCCGGGGTGTTGCGGAAATCGTAGACGGTGCCGACGCGAAGTGGTGGACGCATGATGCTTGTTTCCGCTCATCGGGACGTCTGCGTGGATCAGCTCGCTTGCATCTCAGTTTAGCCGCGCGGCCTCGGCCATCACCTCGATGGCCTCGGGTTGGCTGGATCGCACGCTGAGCGAGTCCGCCCCGCTGTCCTCCCAGGCGCGGTAGCGTTCGCGGATGCGCGCGGGTGGGCCGACCAGCGATCTCAGGTCGACGCGCTCGTCGGGCACGGCGGCGATGGCCTCTTCCTTGTGGCCGGCGAGGTAGAGTTCCTGGATGCGCTTGGCGGCGTCACCGAAACCGCGCCGAACCACGACGTCGATGTGAAAATTCTTGGTCTGGTGACCCATCCCGCTGACATAGAGCGCCACCTCCGGCTTGAGCCGTGTCAGCGCCGCTTTGACGTCGCTGTCGACCTCCACATGGACGGAGGCCTGGATGGTGAAATCCTTCAGCCTCTTGCCGTTGCCCGCTCGGCGGAAGCCTTCATCGAGCCACGGGCCGTGCTCCTCCATGGCGCCCGGCACGAAACCGATCGGCAGCCAACCATCGGCGATTTCAGCGGTCAGCTTCACCATCGATTCACCACCGGTGGCGAGATAGATCGGGGTATCGGGGTTCATGTGCAGGATCGATTTCAGCGGCTTGGCAAGTCCAGCGGAGTCCTCGCCCTTGTAGGGCAGGCTGATCTCTCGGCCTTCATGCGTGACGGGTCCTTCGCGCTTGAAGATCTTGCGCATGATCGCGACGTAGTCCTTGACCCCACAGTAGGGCTTCCCCCACGGCTGGCCGTACCAGCCCTCGACGATCTGTGGTCCCGAGACACCAAGGCCCGCGATGAAGCGGCCGCCGCCGGCCATCGCGTCGATGGTGGCGGCGGACATGGCTGCGTTGGCCGGCGTGCGGGCGGCGATTTGCATGATGCCGGTGCCGAGCTTGATGCGGCTGGTGCTGGCGACGAGGAACGCGAGTGGCGTGATCGCGTCGGAGCCATAGGCTTCGGCAGACCAGACGAAGTCGTAACCGAGCTCTTCCGCTCGCTGCACCAGTGCGACCGGCACCTCCAGATGTGCGCCCGAATAACCGATTGACAGACCAAGCTTCATCGCCATGTCCTCCGGAGCGGAGGATACGAGGGGGCGCGTCGCTTGAACAGTGCCGGCGAGGGCGGGAGACTGCCATGAAGGTCGGTTGATTTGGCCGATACCGCGCCCGATGGTATGGTGTCGTGCAGCTTTAACGGAGGTCTCAATGGCTGACGCGAAACTCGCGCCGAACTTGCCGGACTGGATGCTCGAGCACGCGAACCGCTATCTTGCGAGCGGCGGAACCGACGGGCATATGTTCACGGTAACCTTGCCCGAGCGAGGTAAGATCACGGCACCAGCATTGCTGCTGACCACCGTCGGCCGCAAGTCTGGCGATAAGTTTATATTCCCGCTGTTTTATGGAACGGAAGGTGGCAGTTACTTCGTAATTGCTTCAAGCGGAGGCGCGCCCCAGCATCCCGGGTGGTATCGCAACATTCTCGCGAACCCCGATGTCGAAGTGCAGGTCGGGACCAAGAAAATGCACGCGAGGGCCAGGACAACGGAGGGCGAGGAGCGCCTCCGACTTTGGAAACAGGCGCTCGAATTCTGGCCGCCCTATGCGGACTATCAACTCAAGACCGAGCGTGAGATACCGGTGGTCGTGCTGGATCCAGTCCAGTAGTGACCAAGCGTATCGGATTGCTCGGTGACCGCCGCGGACCTCGCGATCAGCAGCCCTGGGCGCTAATCGATATCCTCAGGAGCACTCGGGACAGGTATCGCCGATCGATGTCAGGACCTCCTGGATTTCGGCGATCGCTGCCTCGGCGGAGATATCAGGCGGCGGATCCCGACGGGCGACCTCGATGGCGCGCTCACGCGCATACGGGTCGGCGCGGTCCTGCATCCAGCCGTGCTCTTCGCATTCGCGGATGGCGCCGGCTTCCAGCAGCACGGAGATCGCCCAGCCGCGCAACGTCCGGATCGCCGGTCGCCTCTCCCTCGTCATCAGCATCGAACCACTCCTGCCAGGGACGAATCCTTCGTACCCTCTCGCTGTTCCGCGCAGTTAGCACAGGGCAGGGATTCGGAATCGCGGTGGCGGCCGCTTGTCCACCTGTTCCGCCGAGCTGTGGACGAGCTAGGCAGCCATCGCGGGATCTTCCTTCTCCCCGGTCGCGACAATCCGCAGCGAGCCGTCCGGGAGCGGGCGCTGCAGCGGCCTGGCCTCGTCCCACGGCGCGCGCATCCAGATGTCGTATTCTTCCGCCGTGGTCAGGATCACTGGCATCGCCTTCGGATGGACGCGGGCCACTTCGACGTTCGGCTCGCAGGTAAGAAACGCAAAGACGTCGGCGGTGATCTCGCCTTCCTTCGCCTTACGCACGCTGGTCCAGTTGGTCCAGAGCCCGGCGAACGCCAGCAAGGGCCGGCTCTCGTCCCGAGCGAACCAGACCGGCACTTTCCTGCCATCGATCGTGTCGTACTCGGAGAAGCTGGTGAATGGCACCAGGCAGCGATGCTCGGGACCCAGCCAACGCTTCCAGTGTGCGCTGTTCACGTTGCGGATGTTGGTGGTGCCGCCATCCGGCTCGATGCGGAGCAGCTCCTTGAAGTCGACCGGCTTGCCCTTGGCTTCGAGCTTCTGGGCGCGCTTCTTGGTGGCATCCATCAGAGCCCGCTGCGAACTCGGCATGCCCCAACGCGCCATGGCAATTTCCCGTCCCTCGTCCGCGTTGCGGACGATCGGCGCCGGGTAGTCCGGAAAGATGCCGGGCATCGAGGGCAGATTGCCGACGCGGATGTTGAGAGCGCCGAACAATCGACGAATCGCGTCGACGTTCTTGGTCATGCTGTAGAGATTATGCCGACGTCGGCATAACCTCTATTATGCCGACTTCCAGATTATGCCGATCAGTGTGGGAGAGCGAGCTTTCGTGGCGGTAACTGCCGCTAGAATGTCGGCATAATCCAATCGAGCTGGTACATCTCGGACCGCTGAGAGC
>Ga0070741_10013769_pt1 | contig 14172 bp, 11 predicted proteins | sample Coa_R1_4_FD_66440 | JGI IMG/M metagenome (GOLD analysis project Ga0070741, IMG submission 66440) | Surface soil microbial communities from Centralia Pennsylvania, which are recovering from an underground coalmine fire - Coalmine... | ecosystem: Environmental > Terrestrial > Soil > Unclassified ... | reverse complement strand
CTCGGAGGATCGCGGCGCCTTGATGGGTGTCGATCTCCTGACCGGAAGGGTGCGCAACGGCTTCGATCCCGGCAGCGGCTTCTCCCAGCCGGCGTTCGCGGTTCCCGGCGTCGCGTACATCGTCTCCAACGGCGGCGCGCTCTACTCGCTGGGGCTGCTCCCATGACGCCCCTCCGCCGCGTTCTGGTGGTCGCGGCGGTGATCGAGCGCAACGGCAAGGTGCTCGTCTCCCTGCGCCGGCCGAAGGGGGAGCGCGCCTCGCTCTGGGAATTCCCCGGGGGAAAGGTCGAGGCGGGCGAAGGCGAGCGGGCGGCGCTTGCGCGCGAGCTCCGCGAGGAGCTCGGTGTCCGGGCATCGATCGGCGAGGAGTACGCGCGCGTCGAGCACATCTACCCTGATCTTCAAGTCGAGCTGGCGCTCTACCGATGCGCGCTGCACGCGGGCGAGGAGCCGCAGCCTCTCGCCTGCGAGAAGGTTCGCTGGGTGTCGCGCCGCGATCTGCCCGGGCTTCCCTTCTGCGAGGCCGACGTTCCCTTGCTCACCCGGTTGGCCGAAGAAGAGCTGTCTCCTTGATCACCGCTTCGTTCCGCCACATCGGCGGGATCGGCCCTTTGCGCGAGCGGCAGCTCTGGTTCGCGGGCGTGCGGAGCTGGGCGGACGTCCCTGCCGCCGGCGAGGTGATCTCGCCGCGCCTCGATGGCCGGCTGCGCGAAGGCGTCGCGCTCTCCTTGCGCCGGCTCGCCGAGGGCGATCTCGAGTTCTTCGCGCGCGCGCTGCCGCAGACCGAGCACTGGAGGCTGCTCCCGCAAGCGATCGACGGCGCCGCCTTTCTCGACATCGAGGCCGCGGGTGACAAGGTCACCGTCGCCGGCGTGCTGGACGGCGAAGGGCTGACGAGCTTTCGCGGGGACCTGCGCGGGTTCCGGGAACGGGCGCGGAGGTGGCGCGCGCTGGTCACCTTCAACGGAACTGCGTTCGACCTGCCGATCCTGCGGCGCGTGCTCCCGGACTGGACGCCGCCGGCGGTGCACGTCGATCTCCGGCACGTCTACCAGCGCCTGCGCGAGAGAGGCGGCTTGAAGGAGCTGGAGCCGCGGGCGGGGTTCTTCCGGCCGCCGCACCTCGCCGCCCTGCGCGGAGCGGACGCGGTGGCGCTGTGGAACGCGCAAGTGCGCGGCGATGCCGGCGCGCTGCGGCGGCTCGTCGAATACAACCTCTACGACGTCTTCCATCTCCGTCCGCTGGCGGAGCTCGGCTACAACCGCCTGCTGGCCCGGACCCGGATGCCGGCGCAGCCGCTGCCGGTGACCGATCGCGGGGCCATGCTCTACGACGTCTCGCGCGCCGTCGCCGCGGCCTGCCCCTGACCCCTACGCCGCCCGGTCGGACGCGAGGGACGGCGTGCCCGCGGCGCGGAAGTCGCGCTCGTAGATCCGCATCATCGCCAGGAAGAAGGCCACGATCAGCGGGCCGAGCAGGATGCCGAGGAGGCCGAACATCGCCAGGCCTCCGAGCAGGGAGAGGAAGATCAGGCCGGTGTGCATCTGCACCTGGCCGCGCATGAGAAGCGGCTTGCCGACCTGCTCCGCGCCGACCACCACCACGAAGCAGAAGAGCGCGAGAGCGACCGAGACGAACGGGCGTCCGCCGATCCAGAGCGAGACCGCGGCCGGCGCCCAGACCAGGCTGGTTCCCACCCCGGGGACGAAGGACACCATCGCCGTGAGGAGCCCGAAGAACGCGGCGTGCGGGATGCCGGCGAAGAAATATCCGGCTCCCGCAGTGAGCCCCTGGAACACCGCGGTCGCGAGGATGCCGAACACGGTCGCGCGGGTGACCTTGCGCATCTCCGCGGTCAGCTCTTCCGTCTGGCGCGCGTTGAGCGGCGAGACGCGCCAGGCCCACTGCACGACGCGCGCGCCGTCGAGCAGGAGGAAGTAGAGCGCGATCAGCATGATCACCGTGGCGAGGACGGCGCGGCTGCCGCTGGCGACGATCTCCGGCACCGCGCCCTGCACGATCTCCACCACCTTCGCCGCGGCGTCGAAGAGCTGCTCCTGGCTGAGGTGGAGCAGGTCGAGCATCCGCGAGACGCGCACCGGCAGCTCCGCGCCGCGCAGCTCGGCCACCGAGCTCACCCCGAGGGTCTCGCGCAGGTAGGAGAGGCCCGCGACCGACTCGCGGGTGACGAACCCCACCAGCGCCGCGAACGGAGCGACGATCAGCACCAGCACCGCGAGCGTCATCAGGGCGCTGGCGAGGGTCCGTCTTCCCCGCAGCGCGACCGTCAGGCGCTCCAGCGGATCGTGCAGCACCGCGGCGAACACCAGGGCGAGGAAGAGCGGGGTGCGGAAAGGAAAGGCGACGTACAGGAGCAGGCCGGTGGCCAGCAGCAGGAGCGCGATGAATGGGCGGGAGGGCCCGGTCACCACTTCAGTGTATCAGGACCTTGGCTCCGGCAGCTGGCCGGCTTGCCGTGCACCTTCGGTCCACTCCCGCGGGCGCACCAGCATCAACAGCGAGGGGAGCAGGACCACGGCGGTGATCAGGGTGGTGACCTCGCCGATGATCGCGTACCACCCGAAGCTGCGCAGCGCGCGATTGATCGAGAAGAGCAGCGAGCCATACCCGATGATGGTGGTCCAGGAGCAGAGGGCGACGGCCGGCCCCACCTCCGCGAGCGAGCCGATCACCTCGCCATTCCGCTCGCGAGCGCGGCCCACCACGTTGGCGCCGTAGTCCACCGCGATGCCGAAGGTGATGGGAAAGACGATGAAGTTGAAGAAGTTGATCTTCAGATCCATCGCCGCGGCGATCCCGCACATCAGGATCACCCCGACGGTCAAGGAACCCATCACCTCCGCCGTCGTGCGCAGGCGGCGGAAGAAGATGAACACCAGCAGACCGACTCCGGCGAACGAGAGCAGAGTGGTGCGCGGGCCCTCGCGATCGATGTTGGAGAGGAGGTCGGCGAAGATCACGTTCTCGCCGGTGGCGTCCCAGGTCTTGCCGTCGATCTCCACGTCGCGGATGCCGCGCACGAAGGCGGCCAGGTTCGGCGCCAGCTCCAGCTTCGCCTGTGGCTTGGCCGTGATCGCGGCGAGGCGCCCGACGGTGCCGTCGCGCTCCCGGAACCGATCCACCAGCGTCGGATCCGCCTGCTCGACGGTGACCGGCTTCTGCGCCGCGAGCTGATCGCGCACCTGCCGGACGCGGTCGCGCTGGGCCGGTTCGAGCCGCGCGATCGTCCGATCCGGCAACTCAGCGACGATCTCGTGGATCGCGGTCAGCTTCTCCGCCTGATCGCGCGGGACCACCGACGAGAGCGTGTCGCAGGAGTCGATCAGCCTGTCGTAGGGCTCGACCTTCATCCGCTCGCGGATCACCGCGCAGAACGCGTCCGCGTGCGGCCAGGAATCGAGCAGCGCGATCGCGCCGGCGATGGAGCGGCCCAGCGCGGAGTTCGCCCGGTCGTGATCGGCCTTCAGCTGGTCATGGCCCCGGAGATCGTTGGTGAGGTTGTCGAGGTTGCGCTCCATCACGGTGGGGATCTGCCGGATGAACAGCGCCGCGGCGATCACCGTCAGCACGGCAAAGACGGCGGTGACGGCGCGCGGCCGTGCGAGCATCCGCGCCGCGATGGGCCGCAACGTCTGCTGTGTTGTGTCGGGGCGGACCTTGGGAGCGCCGCGCACCTTCTCGTAGACCACCAGCAGGGCCGGGACGAGCAGGAACGTGCACAGCCAGCAGAGCAGCATCCCGATGCCGCCGATGAAACCGAAGTGCCGGAACCCGCGATTCGCCGCGACGATCAGGACGCCGAAGGAGACGCTGGTTCCCGCGGAGGCGAGCAGGGTGGCTCGCGAGGTGGTGACGGCGCTCTCCAGGCAAGCCTCGCGCAAGCCGACGCCTTGCCAGCGAAGCTGTTTCAGCCGCGCCAGGTAGATGAGGCCGTAGTTGATCCCGTTGCCGACCACGATGGCGCCGAGGAACGCCGTCTGCGTGTTCAGGTAGCCGATCACCAGGCGCGTGATCCCGAAGGTGATGGCGACGGCGGTGAGGATCGCGAGGCCGAGGGTGACCACCGAGCGCACGTCGCGGAAGAAGAGGAGGATGGAGATCAGCACCAGCGAGGTGCAGAGGATCGCCGTTCCCGCCACGTCGTCGATGATCGCCTCGTACTCGGCGATGAAGAGCGGAAAGCTGCCCGCCAGGCCGACGCGCAGATGGTCGCGCTCGAGCTCCGGCTTGTGCTGGTCGACCAGCCGCTGCATGCGGTCGACGAGGGCGCGGGCCTCGCTCACGCCCAGGCTGGTCCCCGCCGGGCGGACGATCAGCGTCAGAGAACGGTGATCGGGAGAGACCATGAAGCCGTCGACGTACCGCGAGAACCGCTCCGCGACGCGCTCGCGGGGGAGCGGCTTCTTCGGATCGAGGAAGTCCGCCGCTTCGGGCAGCGTCGGGGAAGGAGACGCGTCCTCGTCGTCGAGCGACAGCGCGAGCGGGTTGGCGGCCGCCGTGCGCCGGCGGATCTCGTCGCGCACGGCATCCCGAGCCTTGCGCAGATCCTCGAGCGGCACGAAGAGCGGCCAGTGGTTCTCGTACCAGTCGCGGATCGGGGCCATGCTCGACTGCACGCTGCGGATCGCCTCTTGGCCCATGCCGAGGAAGTCGCGGGTGAGGACAGGGGCGAGAGCTTCCGCTTTCTTCAGCCCCGAGGGGCCCTCCAGCGACTCGATCACCACCAGCACCGTGCCGTCGCCACCCACGCGCTCGATCAGCTTCTTGATCTCGCGGACCGAGGGGACGTCCTCCGGCAAGAGCTCCTGGAAGCTCGACCGGATCTCGAGGCCGGAGGCGAGATGGATGCTGACGGCCACGACGGCTGCGGCGACGAGCAGAACGGGAAGTGGCCGCTCGAGTCCCACGCGGGTCAGCGCGGAAACGAGCCCACGGGGGGCAGGAGCATTCACCAGTCGCTCAGTACCACGGGTCTCTGGAGTAGGCACGGTTCTGGCCATTGCGGATGCGAAGGGGCGTCGCATTCTTGCGCGGAGTGAGATCTCGCATGCTACGGTGCCGCGCGAAACCTCAAATGACTCCGATCGCCGCGTGAAGACGATGCCGACCGACACCGCGGGGGGAGCTGCCGCTCGACAAGGGGGTCGGTACGCACCGGGATGAGTTTGCCGGCTCGGCCCACCTTGCGCTCGCCGGTCGCACGGACTTTCGGCCCGGCGCCGTCCGCGAGCGATGGCTCGCGGCGGGCTGCGCCGCGGGGATGGCGCTCGCAGCGGCCGGATCGTGGTGTCGATACGCGCTGGAGCGGACGCCGCGGATCGACACGCGCAGCGTCCCGTTCCTGCTCGCGAGCGCGGTTTCCGGCGCCGGGCTGATCGTCACGGGGTTGTGTTCGCTGCGCCTTGCGCCGCGCGCGAGCCGCCTCTCGCGGCGCGCGCTCTGGGGTTGGGCGCTCGCCGTGCAGCTGTGCGGATTCCTCGCCCTCGCGCTCACCTCCAGCGACGTCTTCATGAACCTCTGCTTCGGCGCGCTCAGCCACCAGGGCCACAGCCCGTACGCGGTGCTGGCCTCGAGCCTCGGCGATTCTCCGTTCGTCGCTCCGGTGATCTCCGAGCGCTGGATCCATGCGCCGAGCCCGTATGGCCCTTTCTTCCACCGCCTCGCGTCGCTCGCCGTCGCCGCCGGATCGGGCACGGCGTCGCCGTGGTGGGGCTCGTTCTGGGCGTTCAAGGCGTTGATGCTCGCCTGCGTCCTCTCCGCGCTGTTCATCGCGGCACGCCACCTCTCCGCCTCGCGGACCGGAGCGGCGGCGGAAGTGTTCGTCGTCCTCGCCATGGGGCCGCTGATCGCCTGGGAGCTGCCGGGGCAGGGGCACAACGACGGGCTCCTGATCCTCTTCCTCATCGCCTTCCTCGCCGCCGCAGCCCGCGGACGCGACGCGCTGGCGGTGGTCGCCCTCGCCACGGGGATCTGCATCAAGTACTCGCTGGCGCCGCTGCTGGCGCTCTACCTCGTGCTCGTCGCGCGCGCGTCGATCCGCCGCGCCGCGGTCCTCGGCTTGCTCTCGATGCTCATCCTGGGCGGGGCGATCGCCACGGAGTGGCACTCGATCAACCTGCGCGCGCTCGCACCCATCGTCGGAGGCGACGCCGGCCGCCACGCGCACTCGCTCACCGATCTCGTCTGCCTGGTGCTGAACCAGCTCGGTCTCCACGCGGCGGCGGTGCACGCCTACCGGATGCTCTCCGCTGCCTCGATGGCGCTGTGCCTGGGCGTGCTCGCCTGGACCGCAGTTCGCGCCCGCTCGCTCACCGAGCTGGCGCGAGGATACCTGCTCTTCCTGATGGCGATGTTCCTGACGGCGCCCTGGTTCCAGCCCTGGTACTGCGCCTGGGCCCTGCCGCTCCTGCTCGTCGAGCCCGACCCGCGGTGGCGGCGATTCCTCGCGGTCTACATGGTGATCACGGTCGCGCAGTGGGCGGCGCCCCTGGATCCGGTGACCACGGTCGCCGCCGACGTCTGGGCAGCGAGCCAGCTCTGGAGGCTTCTCAAGGCCCGCTCCGCCGGAATCGTCTTCTCCGCCCAGGCGGAGCCGGTCCTCGAGGACCCGGAGCCCGCCCTGGCGAAACTGGGGTGAGCGGCGGACCTCGCTACGGGTCCAGCAGCAAAGCTCGTCAGGCAGGCGGGAGCGTGGTAAACGGCCGCGTCGAGGTGGAAATGGTCCAGCTGGTGATCGTCGTCCCCTGCTTCAACGAGGGACGACGGCTGCGCGCGGAAGGCTTTCGCGCCCTGCTCGGAGATCCGGGCACCCGCATTCTCTTCGTGGACGACGGCTCGACCGACGACACGCGCGAGGTCCTCACGGACATCTGCCGGCAGCTCGGTCCGCGCGCGCTCCGCCTCGATCTTCCGCGCAACGTCGGGAAGGCCGAAGCGGTCCGGCTGGGATTGCTCAGCGGGCTGCAGATGGGCGCTCTGTTCGTCGGCTTTCTCGATGCGGACCTCGCCACGCCCGCCGAGGAGATGCTCCGCCTGGTGGCGACGCTGCGCGGCTCCCGCGCGCAGGCCGCCTTCGGGGCCCGAGTCGCGCTGCTCGGCACCACCATCGAACGCCACGCCGTCCGCCATTACCTGGGGCGCGTCTTTGCCACGGCGGCGTCGATCATCCTCCGCCTGCGGGTCTACGACACGCAGTGTGGCGCGAAGGTGTTCGCCCGGTCTGCGTTGCTCGCGGCGGCGCTCGCAGAGCCGTTCCATGCGCGCTGGGCGTTCGACGTCGAGCTGATCGGCCGGCTGCTCGCGGGCGCCCCCGGCATCCCCGGACTGGGCGCCGCCGATCTGCTGGAGATGGCCCTGCGAAGCTGGACCGACGTCCCCGACTCCAAGCTGCGCTTCGCCCAGTTCCCCCGGCTGGGGCTCGAGCTGGTGCGCATCCATTTCGCTCTCGCGCGACGTCGTGCGCACATCGCCGCCGCCCCCGAAAAAGCCACTGTCCCCGAGCTGGGCGACGTCGCCGCCGGCGAGGACGCCGCCTGAGCGCCGCGGAGGTCCCGGTCGAGCCTTCGGCGCCGCGCTGGATGCGGTCCCCGGCGCTGCTGCTCGCCTGCATCGCCATCCTGCGCAGCGCAGGATTCGCCTTCGGCCTGCTCAACATCGACGAATCGGATTTCGCGCTGATCGCGAAGCGGATCGTGCAGGGCGCCGTGCCATACGCGGAGATCGCCGACATCAAGCCTCCGCTCGCGTACCTGGCGTTCACTCCCGCGGCCCTGTTCGGGCACCTGTCCATTTTGCCCGTGCACATCCTCGGCGTCCTCTGGCTGTTCGCGACCTGCGTCGTGGTGGGACGCGCCGCGCGGCGGCTGACCGGCAGCGACCTGGCGGGCGCCTGTGCTCCCTGGCTGACGCTGCTCGCCGCGCTCTGCGACGTGCCCTCGGTCTCCACCGAACTGCTGATGGCGCTGCCCACGGCGGGCGCCCTGCTGTTCTACGTGCGGGCGGAGCAGGGCGGGGCGCTGCGCGACGCCGCGCTCGCGGGCGCCTGCATCGGCCTCGCATCGCTGTTCCGGCAGCAGGCCGGAATCGCCCTGGTGGCATTTGGCCTGGTCTGGCTCTGGCGCGGCATCCGGCAGCGGCGCGCCGGGAGCTGGCTCTCGCTGTGCGCGCTGACGGCGGGGTTCGTGGCCCCCTGGGCGGTCACCGTCGGCGTGTTCGCGTCCGCCGGTGCGCTCGCGCCGTTCTGGGATTGGGTGGTCGCCCGCAATCTCGTCTACGCCCAGGGCGGCGCCCCGCACGCCGCGCTGCTCCGCGCCGCCGCCGCCATCCCGCTCTGCGTCGGGAGCGCGGCGATCCCCTGGTTCCTCGCCACGCGGGAGACCTTCTCGCCCACCGTGCGCGGGCCGGCGCGCGCCGGCGTGCTGCTCGCGCTCTGGCTGAGCTGGATCAGCGTCAGCCTCGGCGGCCGCTTCTACGAACATTATTTCCTGCAGTTCATGGCGCCGCTCGGGCTCGTCGCCGCGCCGGCGGCCGCGGCGCTGTTGCGTTCGTGGCCGATGGTCTCGCGCCCGCGCCGGGCCGTCTTCGTCGCAGCCTCGGTCCTGCCCGCGCTGATCCTGCTCGGCTTCTCGTTTGCGCGCGGGGCCGCCGGCAAGTACCCGGAACAGGAGCCCCGGGCGCGCGAGATCGCCGGCTGGCTTGCGCAGAACACCGGCCCCGAGGAACGCCTCTTCATCTGGGGCCACTACTCGCCGATCTACTACCTCGCCGATCGCCTTCCCGGGACCCGGTACGTGACCACCTCGGTGCACGTCGGCAACTTCGATCCCGGCCACCTCACCGACGGATTCGATCTCGCTCCGTTCCGCTCGGACCGCGACGTCGCCTTCACCATCCGCGATCTCGAGTCCAACCACGTCGCCGTGTTCGTCGACACCACGGGTTCCGGAATCCATCACTGGGATCGCGTGCCGATCTCCAGCGTTCCCGCGCTCGCCCGGTACCTGCAGGACAACTACGCGTTCGTCGCCGACGTCGGCGGCTCGCGCGTGTACCGGCGACACCGGGCGACTCTCGCCCAGCCGTAGCGCTCGCGATCAGAACCCGCGCCAGCGGAGGACCACGGCCTCCACGTCGACCGGCGAGAGGGTCGTCGGCGGTCCGTCGGTCGCGCGCGAGTTGAGCCGCGCGATCCGCTCGTTGAGCTCCGTCAGCGCTTCGCGGAGCTCCGTCTCGGTCCGCGCCTGGAGCGCTCTTTCCAATATCCACCCGCACCTGGAGGGCGTCGGGGAGGACCGAGAGGTTCTCATTGCGGAGCTTGCGCTTGACCCACCACATCGGATCGTACAGCTCGTCCAGGTCCGGCAACGGCTTGCCAGCGCCAGGAAGGTGATCGAAGACGCCTCTGTCCTGCGCCTCGCGGATCTGCTCCTCGATCCAGGACTCGAAGGGTGCGGAGGGCGCTTTCCCGGCCATCGGGCAGAAATAACAAGATCCCCTGCGGCCCATGCAACGTCTGATAAGAAAGATTACGTCAACCCGGAGCGCGACCGGGGCTACCAGCGGTAACCCGCCCCCACGGAGACGGTTCCGGAGCGCGTGACGTTGGCGGCTGCGTCCACGTCCCGCTGCCCCGAAGCGGTCACCCAGGCTCGCCAGGCTCTCGTGAAGCGGTACTGCAGCTTGAGGCCGATGCCTGCCGTTCCGGACCCGGTGCCCGCGACGTACTCGCCCGTCTGCAGCCAGGCCCTGGCGGAGAAATCGCCGAACCGGTGCTGGACTTCCGGCCGGATCAGGTACTGGAGCGGCGCGATCGGCAAGCTCGGGGCCCGGCCCTGCGACGCGAGGCCGAAGTAGCCGACCTGCGAAGGATCCTGGTTGTAGGCGTACCAGTCCGCGGACAAGGACACGTCGGTGTCCACGAACAGCGTCGCCAGCGCGGTGGCGGAGATCCGCTCGAAATCGAGGGTCACCGCGGTCTGGAGGCCCCGCGCGCAGCTCGGCAGGCGCGGATGGGCGAGGCAGTACGCGGCGGCCTGCTGCTGCACCTGCTGCAAGGTCAGCGTGCTGCGCACCGCCGAGATGCCCTGGTCGATGTCGTAATGCGAGAAATCCACGCCGAGGTCGAACGACCACTCGAGGTTCGAGAGCCCCAGCGTGTCCCAGGAGACTGCCACCCCGGCTCCGAGCTCGGCCGTTCGCGAGCGCAGCTCCGCATTCGCCGTGCTCTCCGCGCCGCCGCTCGTGCGCAGCCCGATCACGGTCCCCGCGAACTGCGTGCTCTTCGGCGAGTAATCGAGGCTCAACGCCAGCGAGAGATTGTCGGTCGCAGCCCAGTCGACGTCGGCGGCGAACAGGGTCACGGCGTCGCCCCGGTCGCCGAACTGCGTGGTCGCGCCCGGCAGCGTCAGGTTCAGCCCGCCGCCGACGGTCCAGTCGTCGCCGATGCCGAAGCCCGCATGGAGCGCGTCGGTGACGAGGGTCGAGCGCGGATCCGAAGCGGCTGCCTGCGTGGAGTTGACGTACACCGCGTTGGTGACGCTGTCCGCCCGGGCAGCGGTGCAAAGACCGATGATGGCCAGCGCAGCAGCGCACCGCATTCCGTCAACCACGCACGATCAGACCCGCGGCCGAGATCAGCGCCCACACGCTCTCCAGCAGAAGAAATCCCCACTGTTTCTGCAGCCCTGCCTGAATCCCCAGGATGCCCGACCCGATCAGGTTCAGGATCAGGTACGCGACGGATTCCTGACCGAGCCAGCCCAGCTGCGCCGATGCGTACGCGGCGAGGATCGCGACGGCGCCGGCGATCTGCACCGCCTGCGACTTCACCCTCCCTACTCCCATTCGATGGTCGCGGGGGGCTTGCTGCTGACGTCGAGCACGACGCGATTGATCCCGCGCACCTCGTTGGTGATCCGGCTGGAGATCCGCGCCACCAGGTCCCAGGGCAGCCGCGCCCAGTCGGCGGTCATCCCGTCGAGGCTCTCCACCGCGCGCAGCACGCAGGCCGATTCGTAGGTGCGCTCGTCGCCCATCACGCCGACGGACTTCACAGGCAGGAGCACGGCGAACGCCTGCCAGAGCTTCTCGCGCAGGCCGGCGTTGGCCACTTCCTCCTGCACGATGGCGTCGGCCTTGCGCACGATCGCGAGCCGTTCGTCGGTGATCTCTCCCAGGACACGGATGGCGAGCCCGGGACCGGGAAACGGCTGGCGCGCGACGATGGCCTCGGGCAGCCCGAGCTCGCGCCCGAGGGCGCGCACCTCGTCCTTGAACAGCTCGCGCAGCGGCTCCACGAGCTGCATCTTCATCCGCTCGGGGAGCCCGCCGACGTTGTGGTGGCTCTTGATCACGGCGCTCGGGCCGCGGAACGAGACGCTCTCGATCACGTCGGGATAGAGCGTGCCCTGGGCGAGAAAGCGCGCGTCGCCGTGCTCCTTGCGATCCTTCGCCACCTCGTCCTCGAAGACGGCGATGAACTCGCGCCCGATGATCTTCCGCTTCTGCTCCGGATCGGTGACGCCGCGCAGCCCGTCGAGGAAGCGCTTGCGGGCGTTCACCACCCGCAGGGGGACGTGGAAGCGATCCTCGAACGTCTGCTGGACCTGGTGCTCTTCGCCCTCGCGGAGCAGCCCGTTGTCGACGAAGATGCACTGGAGCTGCTTGCCGATCGCCTTGTGGAGGAGGAGCGCGACCACCGCGCTGTCCACGCCTCCGGAGAGCGCGCAGATCACCCTCTCCTTGCCGACGCGCTCGCGGATCTGGGTTGACGCTTCCTCCGCGAACGCTCCCATGCGGAAATTGAACGAGACCCCGCACTCCTCGAGGAAGGCCTCGTAGAGCTCGCGCCCGCGTGGGGTGTGCGCGACCTCGGCGTGGAACTGGAGCGCGTAGAGCCTGCGCTGCGGATCTCCCACCGCGCAGAACGGCGAGTTCGCCGTCTTCGCCAGCGTGCGAAAGCCCTTCGGCGGCGCCGAGACCTTGTCGCCGTGGGACATCCAGACGTCGAGGTGTTCGCCCGGCTTCAGGTCGCGGAACGGACCTTCGGCCTCGATCACCTCCAGCCGCGCCGGTCCGTACTCGCGGTGGGCGCTGCGGTCGATGGCGCCGCCCAGCAGCTTGGCCATGAGCTGCAGGCCGTAGCAGACCCCCAGGACCGGGATGCCGAGCTCGAAGATCTTCGGGTCCACGGTCGGCGCGCCGGGCTGCTCGACGCTGAACGGGCTGCCGGAGAGGACGATCCCCTTCGCGGCGAAGGCGCGGATCTGGTCGAACGGCATCGTGCAGGGGTGGATCTCGCAGTAGACGTGCAGCTCGCGGATCCTCCGGGCGATCAGCTGCGTGTACTGGGAGCCGAAGTCGAGGATCAGGATCCGTTCCGCGTGGATGTCCGCCATCGGGCGGCGCAGTCTAGTGGCTCAGGGCGTGCGCGGCAACGATGCCGGATCAGGCGCGGAGGCGGACGGGCTCGTCGTACAGCGCGCCGCCGCCGCCCAGGTCGGTGGCGCGGGCCTTTGCCAGCACGTTGGCGTTGCGGCCCTCGCGCAGGTGCCCGCCCTTGGCGAGCAGCGCGACGTCGCGGCGCTGGCGCGGATCGTGGCGAACCTGAACGGGCAGCCGTCCGAGCGCGGACTCCAGGCTGGCAAGGCTCCCGTCCGGAATGCCGCCGGCCGCGTCGGGATGCACCGTGACCACCGCCGGGCCCGCGGGCTGTCCCTTCGACCACTGCGAGTTCTGCGACTTCTCGGTGGAGAGCGCCATCAGATACAGCGGGTACTCCGCCGACACCTGCGATCGCGCGGGCGCCGAGGTGACCAGGTTCACCCTGCCCGTCTTCGTCGGGAACTTCCGGTCCGCGAACAGCACCTTCGGCGAGAGCGCGCTGCGCTGCGGGCCCTCGGACTCGAGCTGCGCGACGGTGAAGCCGGCGTCCTTGCGGAGGATGCGCTCCTTCCACTCGCGCGCCGTGCCGGCGAGGACGCCGTCCATCCCCAGCCTGGCGGACAGTTCCTGGAGGATCTGCAGATCGGATCTCACGCCGGGCGGCGGCGGGACCACCGGCTGCGAGGTGCCCACCCAGTGGTTGCCGTACGCGCCGAGCAGGTCGTCGTCCTCCAGCAGCGTGGTGGTCGGCAGCACCAGCGTGGCCGCCCGGGTGGTGTCGGTGGGCCAGGAATCGACGACGCAGACGAACTCGCGCGAGCGCAGCGCCCGGTCGACCGTCTCGGACTCCGGCAGCATCGAGACGGGGTTGCCGGCGGTGATCCACACGGCGCGGATCGGCGGGTCGCTCATCGCCAGCACCTCGGGGCCGAAGAGCGGCTCGAGCACCGTGCGCGGCGCTCCGGGGATGCCACGGATGAACGTGTGGTCGAACGCCTTGCGGCGCTTGAAGTAGTACGACACGCCGCCGCCGGGGACTCCGAGGTTGCCGGAGATGGCACAGAGCGCGTCGAGCGCCCGCACGATGGCGCCCCCGTTCACGCGACGCGCCATTCCCCAGCCGACCAGGATCGCGGTCGGACCTTCGTGCAAACGGCGCGCGATGTCCTCGGCGACAGCGGCCGGGACGTCCGCGTCCTCGCACCAGCCGGAGACCCCATGCCTGAACGCCAGCGCCCGGAACTCCGTCGCGTTGTCGCAGTAGCTCTCGAACCCGGCATCGGTCCACCGGCGCTCGAACAGGAGCCGCGCGACGGCCATCGCCAGGGAGAAGTCGCCGCCCGGCCGCGGCTGGACGAAGCCGTCGCAGAGCCGCGCGGTCTTGTGCCAGACGGGATCGATCAGGAGCTTCGAGGCGGGCGATTCCTTCAGCACCGGGACCAGGTGCGGGGAGGAGACGACCGGGTTCTTCCCCCAGAGCAGGATGTTGCGCGACTCGAGCAGATCGAAGAGATCGTTCGAGTCCTCCTCGCCGAAGTCGAGCAGCTGCGCCGCGTCGCCCGCGCCCGAGCAGATGTCCCCGCGCTTGATCGTCACCGGCCCGAACTTCTCGAAGAAGAAGTCGGTCAGGTGCTTGAGCGCGCCGAGATTGCCGCCGCTGCGGTAATGGAAGATCGCCGCCGGCCCCGACTCGGCCCGGATCCGCAGCAGCTCGCGGGCGGCGAACTCGAGCGCTTCCTCCCAGGACACCGGCTTCCCGCGCAAGAGCGG
>Ga0070741_10013768_pt1 | contig 14174 bp, 16 predicted proteins | sample Coa_R1_4_FD_66440 | JGI IMG/M metagenome (GOLD analysis project Ga0070741, IMG submission 66440) | Surface soil microbial communities from Centralia Pennsylvania, which are recovering from an underground coalmine fire - Coalmine... | ecosystem: Environmental > Terrestrial > Soil > Unclassified ... | reverse complement strand
ACGTGTCGTTCCGCGACTCCGAAATGCAGGAATGGGAGTTCCTGTCCGAGATCGCGCAGCGCGCCGACTGCCTGCTCCTGCTCGACGTGAACAACATCTACGTCAGCGCGTTCAACCACGGATTCGATCCGCGCCGCTATATCGACGCCGTGCCCGCCGAGCGCGTGCGCCAGATCCATCTCGCGGGACACAGCCACTGCGGCACCTACATCATCGACACCCACGACGCGCCGGTGATCGACGACGTGTGGGCGCTGTACGCGTACGCGATTCGCCGGCTCGGGCCGGTCGCGACAATGATCGAGCGCGACGACCGCATTCCGCCGCTCGCCGAGCTGGTGGCCGAGCTCGACGCCGCCCGCCGCACCGCCGAGGGCGCCCTGCAGCAGATCGCCGCATGATCCCGCTCGCGAGCACCCAGGAAAGCTTCCAGCGCTATGTCCTGGAGGGGGATGCCGCAATCGCAGCGGCGATCGCCGGCCCCGACGATACGTTCCGCAAAACGCGGCTCGGCATCTATCGCGACGCCTATTGGCTGCGGCTCGTCGAAGTGCTGGGCAACGATTTCGAAACGCTCAAGGCCTTTGTCGGAGACGAGATATTCGACGCGCTCGCCCGCGCCTACATCGAGGCGAATGCGTCCACTTTCCGCAACGTGCGCTGGTTCGGCGGGCGGTTTGCCGATTTTCTGCGCGATCACGAAGCCTCCCGCGGCCGGCCGGTGCTGGCGGAGCTCGCCGGCTTCGAATGGGCGCTGGGGCTCGCGTTCGACGCCCCGGATGAAGCGGCGCTCGAGGTCCAGTCGCTCGCCGCCGTGCCCGGCGAGGACTGGCCGGGCCTCGTTTTCAGAGGGCATCCTTCGCTGCACGTGCTGCGATTGCACTGGAACGTCGCCGAGATCTGGCGCGCGGCGCGGGACGGCGTGGCCCCGCCGGCCGCCTCGACGCTCGAGCCGCCGGCGACGACGGCGATCTGGCGCAGGCAGCTCGACACTTACTTCCGTCCGCTCGCCGAGGACGAGGCGCGGATGCTGGAAGCGGTCCTGCGCGGCGCGGCGTTTTCGGAAGTCTGCGCAATCCTCGCCGCGCGGCACGAGGCGGGCGCGGCGCAACGCGCGGCGCAACTGCTGCGCAACTGGGTGGAAGAGGGTTGGCTGGGAAGTTACAGGGTGATGGAATGATTGGGTGACTGGGCGATCAGGCGAACAAGCATGGCGACCGCGCGATCACTCGATCACTTCATTATTTCTTGATCAGCCAATCACTCACTTCGGTTCCGACCCGTCGAGGTTGCGCACGCGGGCGATCGCGTCGACCAGATGCGTCCTGCCCTTCGCGTCCTCGATCTTCAGCTTCAGCGGCAGCCGATCCCCGGGCTTGAGCGGGCGCTTCAGGTCGAACAGCATCAGATGCACGTCGCCCGGCTTGAGGCTCACCGTGCGGCCTGCCGGCAGGTCGATGGCGTTCACCTCCCGCATGCGCATGATCCCGTTGTCCATGCGCATCAGGTGTAGCTGCACCCGTCCCGCCAGCGGGGATTCCACGCCGACGAGCCTGGCATCAGTGTCGCTGGCGATGTCCAGATACACGCCGGCGACCTGCTGCCCGGGAGCGGTCGCACGCGCCCAGGCGTTGGTCACGCGGACAGGTTGCGCCGCGATCGCGGCGACGGAAATCGTCAGGAAACACAGGACGGCGAGCAGGCGGGCGAGCATCGTGCGGTTCGAACTCGGGGCCGGTGCATTGTTCCAGAGTCGGCCCCGGCGGGCAATGCCCGGACGCCCGGCGGTGCCGGGTATAATTTCGCCTGTCGCGATGAGAGTTCTCCCCGTCTTTCTGCTGTGGCTCGCCTGTGCAGCCGCGTCGGCGCAGGCGCTGCCCGGGGCGGCCGAGCCGCCCGCCGTCTCCGCCAGGGCCTACTATCTGCTCGACTACCGGAGCGGGCGCGCGCTCGCCGAAAAGAACGCCGACGAGAGGATCGAGCCGGCGTCGCTGACCAAGCTCATGACGGCGTACGTCGTGTTCGACGCGATCCGCCACGGGGAGATTTCCCTCGCCCAACGGCTCAAGATCTCGGAGCGGGCCTGGCATGCGCCGGGCTCGCGCATGTTCGTCGAGCCCGGATCGGAGGTCGCGGTCGAGGACCTGCTGCGCGGCATGATCGTGCAGTCGGGTAACGACGCGACCGTCGCGCTCGCCGAAGGCGTAGCCGGCAGCGAAGAAGCATTCGTCGAACGGATGAACCGCGAAGCGGCGCGGATGGGGCTCGCGAACTCGCACTTCGAAAATGCGACCGGCCTGCCGAGCGAGCATCATCTCGCGAGCGCCGCGGACCTCGCCTCGGTCGCGGCGGCGATTATCCGCGAGTTCCCGCAATACTTTCCGCTCTACGCCCTGCGCGAGTACACCTACAACAACATCACCCAGTACAACCGCAACCGGCTGCTCGGGCACGACCCTTACGTCGACGGCATGAAAACCGGCTTCACCGAAAGCGCCGGTTTCTGCCTCGTCGCCACCGCGCAGCGCAACGACCGGCGGCTGATCTCGGTGGTGATCGATTCCGAATCGGACAGCGGCCGCGCCGCCGACGCCCAGAAACTGCTCAATTACGGCTTCGAGTCCTTCGACACGTTCAGGCTGTATGCGAAAGGCCAGTCGGTGCGCGAGCTGCCGATATGGAAGGGGGTGCGCGACACGTTCCAGGCCGGCCTGAACACCGATCTTTACGTCACGATCCCGAAAGGGCTGGGCGTGCGGCTCAGAGCCACGCTGGAGAGCATGCAGCCGCTGCTGGCGCCGATTCGCGCCGGCGACCGGGTCGGCAAGCTGCTGCTGTCCCTGGACGGCAGGCCTTACGGCGAGTACCCCGTGGTGTCGCTGGAGAACATCACCATGGCAAGCCTGATGGTGCGAGCATGGCACAGCCTGAGACTGCTGATGAACTGAAGGGCTAGGAAAAACATACTCGATCACCCAATCACTCGATCACCCGTTCCCCCATGATCTACCTGAACGGCCAATTCATGCCGCTGGAAGACGCGAAGATCCCGGTGCTGGACCGCGGCTTCATTTTCGGCGATGGCGTCTACGAGCTGATCCCGGTCTACTCGCGGCATCCCTTCCGCCTCGAGGAGCACCTGCGGCGACTGCAGGCGAGCCTCGACGGCATTCGCCTGCCCAATCCGCACAGCGCTCAGGATTGGTCGCGCCTGATCCGCAGGCTGATCGAGCTGAACGAAGCACAGGACCAGTCGCTGTACCTTCACGTCACGCGCGGCGTCGCCAAGCGCGATCACGCCTTGCCGCAGGGCGTGGCGCCGACCGTGTTCATGATGAGCAACCCGCTCGCGACCCCGCCTCGGGAGCAGGTGGAAAACGGCGTGGCGGCGGTAACGGCGACCGACAACCGGTGGCTGCGCTGCGACATCAAGTCGATCTCCCTGCTGCCCAACGTGCTGCTGCGCCAGCTCGCGGTGGACGCGGGCTGCGTGGAGACGGTGCTGCTGCGCGACGGGTTCCTCACCGAGGGCGCGGCGAGCAACATCTTCGCGGTCGCCTCCGGCGTCCTGCTCGCCCCGTCGAAGAATCACCTGATGCTGCCCGGTGTCACCTACGACGTGGTGCTCGAGCTGGCGCGGCACGCAGGCACCCGCTGCGAGATACGCGAGGTGTCGGAAGCCGAGCTGCGCGCGGCCGACGAACTGTGGCTCACCTCCTCCACCCGGGAAGTGCTCGCGATCTCCCGGCTCGACGACAGGCCGGTGGGTGACGGGCGGCCGGGGCCGCTGTTCCGGCGCGTCTATTCCCTGTACCAGGACTACAAGGCGAGCGTGATGCGCGCCCCGGCGATAGTATGAGCAGCGACAGCCCGATCGCGTATCCGGTGGACTTCCCCATCAAGGCGATGGGCAGGCGCGAGCCGCACCTGGTGCAGACCATCGTCGACATCGTCCAGCGCCATGCGCCCGATTTCGACCCGGCCACGGTCGAAATGCGCGTGAGCAAGAAGAACAACTACCTGAGCGTGACCTGCACCATTCGCGCGACCTCGCGCGGCCAGCTCGACGCGCTGTACCGGGAACTGTGCGACCATCCGTCCGTGGTGATGGTGCTCTAACGATCGTGACCGGTGACTCGTGACTGGTGATTAGCAAGTGCAAGCCCTGGTGCAGACCGAACTACACTCAGTCCTCAGTCCTCAGTCCTCGGTGCTGGTGCGTCGCCTCGGCGTCGCCCCGTACGAGCCCACCTGGCGCGCGATGCAGGATTTCACCGCGCGGCGAGGCTCGAACACGCCGGACGAGCTGTGGCTGCTGCGGCACCCGCCGGTCTACACGCTGGGCCTCGCCGGCAGGCCGGAACATCTGCCCCGGCGCGACAACGGCATTGCCGTCGTGAAGGTGGACCGCGGCGGCCAGATCACCTATCACGGCCCCGGTCAGATCGTCGTCTACACGCTGCTCGACCTGCGGCGGATGAACCTCGGGGTGCGCGCGCTGGTGCGGCGGCTGGAGTCGGCGGTGGTGGATTTGCTTCGCCAGTACGGCGTCGACGCGTCGGGCCGCGAGGATGCGCCCGGCGTGTACGTCGAAGGAGCCAAGATCGCGGCGCTCGGACTTCGCATCCGCAACGGCTGCAGCTACCACGGCCTGGCGCTCAACGTCGACCTGGACCTCGCGCCGTTTCGCGACATCGATCCCTGCGGCTACGCCGGCCTCGCGGTCACCCGCACGCGCGACCTGGGCATCGAGGAGCCGATCGACAGGTTGGGCGAGAAACTTCTCGCCGCGCTGCAGTCCAAGCTGTGGAACCATCCCTCATGAGCGACGACACGCTGCGCCAGACCGGCGCCGAGAAGACCGCCCGCAACCCGGTCAAGATCATCCCCATCCAGCCGCTGAAAAAGCCGGACTGGATCCGGGTCAAGTCGCCTTCCGGCGGCGCCTTCTACGAAGTGAAGCGCATCCTGCGCGAGCACGGCCTGCACACCGTGTGCGAAGAGGCCTCCTGCCCGAACATCGGCGAATGCTTCGGCAAGGGTACCGCGACGTTCATGATCCTCGGCGACCTGTGCACGCGCCGCTGCCCGTTCTGCGACGTCGCCCACGGCCGCCCCAAACCGCCGGACACCGACGAGCCGGAGAACCTCGCGCGCACCATCGCGGCGATGGGCCTTGCGTACGTGGTCATCACCAGCGTGGACCGCGACGACCTGCGCGACGGCGGCGCACAACATTTCGCCGACAGCATCCGCGCGGTGCGCGAGCACTCGCCGCATACTCGCATCGAGGTGCTGGTTCCGGACTTCCGCGGCCGCCTGGAGACCGCCCTGGACCGGCTCGCCGCCAGCCCGCCGGACGTGATGAACCACAATCTCGAGACCGTGCCCCGCCTGTATCGAGAAGCGCGTCCCGGCGCCGACTACCGGCATTCGCTGAAGCTGCTGCAGGACTTCAAGGCGCGCTTCCCCGAAATTCCGACCAAGTCCGGCCTCATGGTCGGTCTGGGCGAAACCGACGACGAGATCCTCGAGGTGATGCGCGACCTGCGCGCGCACGACGTGGAGATGCTCACCGTCGGGCAGTATCTGCAGCCCACGCGCGGACACTTGCCGGTGCTGCGCTACGTCGAGCCGGCGCAGTTCAAGGCGTTCGAGGCGCGCGCGCTGGAGATGGGCTTCAAGCACGCCGCCTGCGGCCCACTGGTGCGCTCCAGCTACCACGCCGACCGGCAGGCGCACGAAGCCGGCGTCGCTTGACGCAGGCACGCGCCTGCCTTAGGGGCTGCAGCGTGGACAATCGGCCCACGCGCCGCTAGCATGATCTTACTTTTCGTCTTACCGACCCGAAGAAGCCATGGATACCGTCAAGCTCTCGAGCAAGGGGCAAATCGTCATTCCCAAGAACATCCGGGAAGCGCACAAGCTCACGACGGGCACCGAGTTCATCATCTCGTTCGTAGGTGACGAGATCCGACTCGTGCCGGCGCCGCATTTTCCGCGCACCGAGGTCGAACGTGGCTTGGGAATCCTCCATCGGCGCGGGCGCAAGCGGCTGACCGAGGAGGAGACGCGAGCGAAGATCCTGGATCTGGTGTCCACCAAGGACAAAGCCACGCGGAAATGATCGCCCTGGACACCAACGTCCTCGCCCGCTACCTGCTGAAGGACGACCCAAAGCAGGCCAGTGCCGCCGCCGCGCTTCTGAAGCAACGCGAGAACTACACCGCACCGATCACGGTGATGCTGGAACTCGTATGGGTACTTCAGGCGAACGGCTGTTCGCGTGAGGAAGTGCTTCTCGGCATGCGCACGCTGCTCGGCCTGCCGAATTTCAGGCCCCGAGAATACGAGGCCTTGATTTCCGCGCTGCGCTGGTTCGAATCCGGCATGGACTTCGCCGACGCCCTGCATCTGGCGCTGAGCCTTGGGGATGAAGCCTTCCGCACTTTCGACAAGGCGCTCATTCGCGACGCAACGCGCATCGTGCCGGGTCTGTCGGCCGCGGCTCCTTGATACAGCCGGATCGCACAGTACGCAAAGCCGGCCACCGCACCGGGACCAGGCCCTTGTTTTCCCTAGGTCCTGCGTCCTGAGTCCTGGTTTCCCCGTTTGCTCCCCATGCGCATCGCGATCATCCGGCAGCGCTACAACCCCTTCGGCGGGGCGGAGCGCTTCGTCGAGCGTGCGGTCTCGGCGCTTCGCGCGCGAGGCTCGTCGGTGACCATCGTCACCCGCTCTTGGAGCGAGGGCGCCGGCGGGATCGAGCCCAGGGATTATCTGCTCGTGCATCCCACTTCGCGCTGGCTGTTCAAGAGCTCGTCGGTCGAGAAGGATTCGCGGCTTTTCGGTCCTTCTTCGGAGCAGGAGTGGGGACCGTGGGGCAACCCGCGCGCGGAAGTGTTGACGCAGCCGTACTCGTGCCACCCGTGCGGGCTCGACGGTTGCGGCGGTAGCAAGGTCAGCGATTGCCTGACCATGCTGCCGGTCGAGCGGGTGCTCGCGTCGATCGACAAGGTCATCTACGACAAATAGGAATCACACAGTGGAGCTAAAGACATCTCTCAAATGGCTGTTGCGATCGGGATCCCTCGCCTTCCTCATGGACAGATCCTCCCCGCCACGAACGGACCTGACGCACGAATATGTCTGGAAGGGCGCACGGCTGAACTATCGTCCGGGAACCAGCGATCAGTCTCTGATTTACGAAATCCTGCTGAAGCCGGGCTCGAAAGCGGAATATTGGCTGCCCGACGATATTGACGCGAAGGTCGTCCTCGATATCGGAGCCAACATCGGAATCGCCTCCAACTACCTGTCGAGACGATTTCCGCAGGCGAAGATATTCGCCTTCGAGCCGGTCCCGGCCAATTTCGCTCTCCTTTCCAGGAACGTCGAGGCTCTCGGCAACGTGCGTCCCATCATGAAGGCGCTCGGCGCGAAAGACGGCTCCTTCGAAATGTTTCACTCGGACACGGCGACGAATCTAGGCGGCTATTCCTTCCACGAGGCGGGAAGCGACGCCGGGCGGCGCGTACGCGTCGAGGTCCGCGAGGCAAGGTCGATGATGCAGGAGCTCGACATCGAGGTTGCGGACGTGATCAAGATCGATACCGAAGGCGCGGAGTACGACATCTTGACGAGCCTCGGTCGCGATTTTCTCGGCAAAGTGAAATGGATCTACGGAGAGCTGCACGGCAACCGCGACTTCGAGCTGCTGGCCTATCTCAGCGAGCAGTTCCGGATCGGGGTCAGGAAAACCATGAACAAGCGGCTGTTCATGTTCCAGGCGCGAAACAAGTCCGCGTTCCCGAAGTGAGCGCCCGGCCTTCCGGGGAGAAGGAGTGAATTCGCGGATGCTGAAGGAACCTGCGCGCCGCTCATGCGGATCCGCCCGGTAAGCCCGGGGCAGACTTCTCGTATAGCGCCAACAGATCGACGTATTCGACCTGTAATCCGACTCCCTTTCAGTCGCGGGCCCGAAGCATCGTCCGGGGCGCACCGCGCCAAAGCTCGAACAGCTTGGCAATTTTCATGAACGAGTTGTAGCAGCCGATCGCGATGTGAATCAGTCCCGGCACGCCATCGAGGAATCCGAGCCGCAGAAAATAGAACTTCACGAACCGCACCAGAGGGCTCAGAACCAGGTTCGCAGCGCTCGGCCGCTTGCCGCTCTCGAACAGCACTTGCGCCTGCAGGCTGGTGTAGCGATTCTGCTTCTCCAGATAGCTGTGCAAGGACTCCGCCGACTCGTGCATCAGATCTCCTTCCAGCCTGCCGACCGGGTCGTTGCATACGACCTTTTCGTGCACTGGATCATCCGACCAGCGCGCACGCCGGCGGTCGAACAGGCGCAGGCTCAAGTCCGGGTAGCCCTCGCCGTGGCGCAGCCATCTGCCGAGAAAACGGTTGCAGCGGGGAAACTTGTATGCTGCGAAACGAGGTTCCCGCAGCGCGGCCACCATGCTTTCGCGCAGCGCATCGCTCAACCGCTCGTCCGCGTCGATGCACAGCACCCAGTCGTGCGCGGCCTGCGTCACCGCGTACTGCTTCTGCGGCCCGAACCCGTCGAACTCTCGCGCCAAGATGCGCGCGCCGTACCTAAGTGCAAGCTCCACGGTGCCGTCCGTGCTGCCGGAATCCACGATGACGATCTCGTCCGCGAATCCCAGGCTCTGCAGGCAGGCCTCGAGCCGGCTCGCGGCGTTGAGCGTAATGACGACCGCCGAGAGGCGATTGCGGTCGAGATCGGGATCGTTCACCTGGTCCGTCCTGTACTCAGTGTCCAGAAAGGGCGCGGAGTGTCGTTACGTGGTCTTTCTTGCTGCTCGCGCGGTGCAGCCTGCAGACCCATAGCCTCGACGCCGGTAGTTTGCGGTCCGCCCGCGGCACGTTCACGCTGCAAGCGGAAGGCCGCAATAGTCGGCCCGCGAGCGGCTTGCTGATCGAACCACCGACCACGCCATTCGACGAGTACCCTATCGCAGGGTGGCCCCGGTTGTAACGCGTGCCCTCAAGGATTCGTACGCCCGGACCACCTCGTCCACGCTGATATCAGCGACTTGGCGCGAGTCGTTCCGCAACAGGACATACCTGGCCCGCCACGGATACCATCGTTCAGGATATTCGCGCCCGAAGAAGCAGACGATCCTCTTGCCGAGTGCGGCCGCCAGATGCACAGCACCGCCGTCGCTGCACACCACGGTGTGGCACAGCGCCAGACCGGTGATCAGCTCGTCCAGGCGCTCCGTGCGAAACCCTTGAATCGGCAGCCCGGCGCAGGCGTCCAGGACCGTGCGCGCCTTCTCGTCGTCTCCCGGGTGCTGCGGATTTTCCTCCGACCCAGGAGACCAGAAAAGCAGGAAGGCGCACCCGTGCCCCTCGTGCAGCGACTTCGCGAATGCAGCGAACTTCTCCGCCGGCCAGCGGCGATCCGGCGAGCGAGCGCTGATGTGAAGTCCGACCAGGTTGTCCGGATCCAGTGCCGTACGCATACGCAGGCTGCTTCGCGCGTCGGCCACGGCGCCAGCATCAGGAAATACCCTTAAGCCCGATGGCGGATCCTCGATATGCAGCGGCCGAAGCAATCGGTGAACCACTTCTACTTCGTGCGCAATTTCTTTTGGATCTTTCCAGACCGGCACATCGATCGGCCCCGCATAGTCCTTGTCATGGACGAAGCCGACGATATGTCTCGGCCTGATGAGGCGCGCGGTCCGCAGCGCGTGCCTCTGGTAGCCCGAGCCTGCCAGGATCACATAGTCGTACCGCTGCTGCCGCAGCTTCCAGAGCAATCTCGCACGGTCCCAATAGACTCGCAGGACGCCATGGCCTTGCTCGCGGTGTTTCGCCTTTGAGTAAACGTGCACCGCATCTAGGTCTGGATTTCGGTCTAGAACAGCCGCGTTGTACGTGTTCACGAGCGCGTCGATTCGGGCAACCGTAAAACGTCCGCGCAGGGCATGAATGAACGGTGTCGTGCACACCAGGTCGCCGATATTGTCGCGGCGGATGACCAGAAAACGTAACGGCTCGCGACTCATCGCCGCACCCGTTTCCAGGCTTCCGCCAGCGCCAGGACCGTTGCCGCTCGCTGTCGATATGTGTGTCGCGCAATTGTCTCCGCGTGGAGCAACTCGGCTTTGCGTCGGGTTTCGGAGAAATGATCGAGATAGTAGCGGATCGCACGCACGCAATCGTCGAGATCCACGAAGTCCGCCCATGCCTGCGCGGAAAAAGTGTCCAGGGCGTGATGGCGGTAATCGCAGAGCAGGAATCCGCCGCACGCCGGCACCCCGAAGCAGCGTTCCGGCAGCCCCCAGCTCGCCTGCCGGTCATCGCATACCGCGCCCACATTCAGGTTGATGCGGCTGGTCTGAATCTGCTCGATCTGCGCCGCCGGCGACATCTGTTCCGGTCCCGGGCAAGCGTCCCGAATGTCCACGCTGATTCCGGCCGATCGCAATCGGGTCTTCAGCGCGTTCATGAATTCGACGCGCGGCCCGACGCGGGCATATGAAGGACTGAGCGATCCGTAAAACGCCACGTCGGTGCGATAAAGAGCCGGATTCCGCAGGTCTTCGAACGTTGCGCCGTTCAAGTGGTAGGTCCCAGTCTCGGCGGCGTTCGGGAAATAGTGCCAGTTCGCTGCGAAATCCTCCGCTCCTTGCAGCGAGTGCGCAAGGTAGATATCCACCAGGCCCAAAAGGCGGATCCACGGCTTGCGCCACGGTTTGATGGCGCAGTTCCACGGAGCATCGCGATTCCAGACGACCACCGGAATAGCCCGCGCCTCTAGCGTCTTCTTCATCGCAAGAAAGCGCATCGGACGTTTGCTCAGGAAACCGAAGAGGTCCGCGAGGTAGAGATCGTAGCCGCGACCGAGGTCGATTTCCGGCAAGGCGCGAGCACGGTCGACTTCGGCCCCGATTGATCGGAAAGTTCTAAGCAGCGGCTCGTCGTCGCTAAGATCGGTCAGAACCCTCATTCTTCGCAGCTGCGCGTCCGCCGTCGATCTTGTATTGTCAACGGCAGTCCTCGAAAGTTGCTCAGTTGGTGGAAGAGTTCTGGTGGCCTGTACCGGTGCGGCGGGATATCAGGTCGTCTACCGCCTGCCCGACGCTTTTCACGGTAAGTGCGTGCATGCACTTGGGCGCCGAACACTGCAGCGTCGTGCGGCCGCAGTGACCTGCCCAATCGACGTGTCTGCGAAAGATCATGTTTTCGTCACGGCAAGGGAAATCGGGCACAAACACCTTGCGGTCGGGAATCGTTCGCCAGAAGTCGCCGCCGCCGAACAAGGTCGCCGAACCCGGTCCGAACAGCACAACGCTGGGTACGCCGACCAGACGGCCGAGATGAGCGATGCCGGTATCCAGGCAGACCAACAGATCAGCCTGCGCAAGCAGGCGCCACATCTGCTCGAGAGCCAGAGTAGCGGCATAGCGGCGATACAGCCAATCGGGATCCACCTCCTCGAGAAGATACGTTTCGCGCGGTCCGGCGGTCAATACTACGGCAAGGCCCAGGCTGCGAACGTGGCTGGCAAGCTCCCGCCATTTCTCGGGTTCCCACAAGCGCAACCGCGAGCTCGCACCGACGTGAAGTACAGCGTACGGCTTCGAAGGCAGTTCGAAAGGCTCGCAGCCGGGAGCCGGCCATTCGGTAGGTGAATAGGGCGCAGGCGGCGGTCCGTCGAGCAGCAGGCATACCAAGTCGCCCCACGCCATGGGCGTCCGCGGGAATGGACGAAGTTCGTCGATCAGCCAGTTCTTGTAGGCGGGCCGGTCGCCATCGAATGCCACAACCCATCGCGAGCCAATCGCTGCGGCAAGCCAACTCAGACGATTTTCCGCCGGAATGAGGGTAAGGTCGAAACGGTCTTGGCGAAACATGCGACGGATGCTGCCGATGTCGCGATCGTCGAACGGCAGGACTTCCACCCCGTAAGGCCGTGCAGAATATAGTCCGATGTATGGTACCGAGCATGTCATAATGATGTGCGCCCTCGGATAAACTGCCCGCAGCTTTTTGAGCAGCGGAGTAAGCAAAATCGTGTCGCCCAACAACAGGTGATGAAGCACGAGGATTCGCGCGGGTGATTCTGGCTTGCTGCGCCCGCCGGCGCGCCGGAGGACGTTCAGTACTGCCAGCGATGCGACCAGCATCCGGCCAGGAAAGCGACTACGCAACGGTGGTTTCTCTCAGGGTGGCAAGCTGATACAGCGATTCGTCCAGAACCAAGAGCTGCAGAACTTGCTCCGCAAGCATTTTATGTCCGATCCGGTAGGCGGCTACGATCCGCTGCACCGCAGCCGCCGAGATCTGCGCGCTGGTCGCGTGATCGAGCCGCTCGCCAAGACCGTCCAATCTCTCGGCAAGATCGCGACGCAGCCACCTCTCGAGTGGTGGATTGAAGCCCTTCTTCTTTCGGCCGAAGAGCTGCAAACCGTCCAATTCGGTGCAGGCTGGTTTGAGCAGTAGTTTCGGCGGGCGGGTGTAACGCTGCGCTTCTGGAACGGCAAGCAGGGACTCGAAGAACGGGTGGTCGAGCAACGGCGCGCGCAGCTCCAGGCCGTGCGCCATGGTGCACAAGTCCGCCTTGCGCAGCACGTATTCCGGCAGGTAGTTGTGCCAGTCCATCTCGAGCAATTCGGCGATCGGGCTCTTTTCTGCGTCGGACGGCATCCGCCAATGCGTCGCGGGCAGCTTGTCTCTGCCCGGCTGCAGAAAACGGCGCTGGCCCCAGGTGAATCCGGAGAAGCGCGAGCTGTACGCCTCGCGCCAATCCATGCCGAACTCGGCGATCCACTTCTCCCATCCTTTCGGCCATGCTGTCGGCAGCGGCCTGAGCCCGGGAAGGCGCAATCCACGCCGCCAGCGACTGCGCAGGTGTTTGCCGATCCTCTTGTAGCCGGCCAGAATCTCGTCGCCGCCATCTCCGCCGAGCACAACTTTCACGTGCCTTGTAGTCTCTTGGGCGAGATACCAACTCGGCACACTGCTCGGGTCGGCAAAGGGTTCGTCGAGATCGGCGATGATGCGGGAAAAATCCGCGGCAATGCTTTCCGGAACGTTCACCTGATGATTCACGAGGCCGAGGCATTTCGCGATTTGAGACGCTAGCGGGCCTTCGTCCATCGAAGATCCGGGAAATGCAGCACTAAATGTGTGCAAATCGCGCCTGCCGGATCGTGCGAGTCGAGCGGCTATGACGGACGAGTCGATACCGCTGCTGAGGAAAACGCCCACCGGCCTGTCGGCCACCGTGCGCATGGTAACCGCCGCGTCGAGCGTTTGCAGCCAGTCGACTTTCCTCGGCCGCGGCACCCAGTAGCGGCGCTTCTCGAAACGGCGGGTCCGTAGATCGAACACAGCGCAGTACGCGTTCTCGAGCCGGTTCACGCCATCCAAGATAGTGGCAGGTGCCGGAATATAGCGATGCGCGAGGTATGCGTCGATCGCCTCAGGAGAGAAGGCGCGCTGGTCTGCCTGCAGGAACGGCAGCACCGATCGCACTGTGGAGCCGAAGGCAAGGCTGTCACCTTGAAGCGTATAGATCAGCGGTTTGAGCCCGAGCCGGTCGCGCGCCAACAGCACGCGCTGGAGGCGCAGGTCGAGGATGGCGAAAGCAAACATGCCCCGCAGCCGCGACAGGCATTCGTCGCCCCAGGCCTCGTAAGCATGCAGTATGAACTCGGTGTCCGATCGGGTGCGGAATACCGCCCCCCGTGCGCGTAATTCGTCGGCGTGGGCGGACCAGTCGTATACCTCGCCGTTGTAGCAAATCCAGATGTCGCCCGCGTCGTTGCTCATCGGTTGATCGGCCTCAGGCCGAGGATCGATAATGGACAGCCGCGCATGCAGCAGCGCGTTGTACACCGGTCCCCGATCGTCGCGGCGGAAGGAAGCGTCCCATGTCACCTCATGCTGGGCGTCCGGGCCGCGGCGGCGGAGCTGGTCGAGCATTCGGTCGCCGACCCGGCGCTCCTTCGGGGCAAGCGAGAAGAAACCGGCGATTCCGCACACGATCAGCGCGCCTCGACAGCCGCGCGGAAGATAGCCTCCATGCGGTCCAACATGGCATCGATGCCGAAGTTTTCGCGTGCGTATGCGAGACCCGCTCGGCCGAGGCGGCTGCGCTCCGCCGGATCAAGAAGCAGGCGGGCGAGCGC
>Ga0070741_10013767_pt1 | contig 14174 bp, 14 predicted proteins | sample Coa_R1_4_FD_66440 | JGI IMG/M metagenome (GOLD analysis project Ga0070741, IMG submission 66440) | Surface soil microbial communities from Centralia Pennsylvania, which are recovering from an underground coalmine fire - Coalmine... | ecosystem: Environmental > Terrestrial > Soil > Unclassified ... | reverse complement strand
AAGAGCGGTTTCGGGGCGGCTCGTACATGATAGCGACGTCCAGTTTGCCCTTCATCAACCACTGGTCGGGCTGAGGAGTGGCCTCGGCATCAATGGACACGTCCATGCGAGGAAACTTCAGGTGGAATTTTTTCAACAGTGGTGGCAGCCAGTGATAGAAGGTGTAGCACTGCGTGCTCAAGCGGATGATGCCGCCCACTTTTCCGTTTGTCGAGCGAATCTGCGCTTCCGCCGATTGTAACTCCTGGAGAATGCGCCGCGCCGACTGCAGCAGTCTTTCTCCCGCCTGGGTAAGCACCATCTTTTTCCCCAGCCGCAGGAACAGTTCGACTCCCAGCCGCTCCTCTGCGTCTCGCAATTGATGGCTCAGCGCAGATTGCGAAAGATGCAACTGATCGACAGCTCCGGTAACAGTGCCGGTGTCAGCCACCGCTGTCAACAACTTCAAATGGCGAATGTCCAGTTGTGTGCTCATCGCAAGTATGAACGCATGTCATGCACATGATGAAAAGAAACAATAATTCTCATATCGATTTAGATGAGTCTAATTCAGCAGCAGGATTACACCACTTATGATTCCCGCACTTGCGACTTAGTTTCAAGATCTCTAAGTTTGCTTTAAACGCAAGATTCGGGGAGAACGGCTGCACTTAGTGCGGCTAAGGTGCGAACTTGCGGCCAGATTACTGGCAGGAGGATGCTATGAGAGCCAGAACGATCGCTTCACTGATGTTCACTGTCTTGTTTTTTGCGGCGCTGGCAAGCGCGCAGTCCACGCAGCGGGTAAAGGCCAACGTTCCTTTTGCATTCACCGTGGGCACAAAAAACTTTCCGGCGGGCCAATACTCGGCCGTTCAAACTGGACCGAACCTGATGACGTTGCGCGACGATCGCGGAAGATCGGTGGCGACGCTCACGACGAAGAATATTCAAAGCAGTAAGCAAACAACCGTTCCCAAGCTTACCTTCGTGCGTCGCGATGGACGTTATTACCTCTCGCAAGTGTGGTGGCAAGAAGATCAGATCGTAGACGAACTGCCGCTGCCGCACTCGGATGCCATGCTGGCAAGGCAGAAATCGTCTTCCGGGGCAATACCGGGCAGCGGTGGCGCTCGGCCGTAATGCTGAAATCCCAAATTCCCAGTTGAGGTTTCATGATGAGCAACGCGCTTGCATTACTCGGCTGCAAAACCGATGACAGGCATGTGGACGAGGTAGTCCGGTCCGCGAAGCAGGAGTTGCAAGCACTCCTCGCCCAGCGGGCCGAGATTACCCGCCAGATTGGCACTATTAAGCAGACACTCGCAGGACTGGCCGCGCTGTTTGGCGACCACATATTCGATGCTGAAGTCCTGGAATGGCTGGGGCGCAAGGCGCCTCGCCGCGGCCGCGGATTCACGCAGGCATGCCGGCACGTGTTGATGGAGGCCACCGAGCCGCTGAGCACGAAAGAAATTTGTGCGCGGATGCGCGCGAAGTTTCCCGCGATTATCGAAGCCCACAAAGATGCCGTTGCATCGGTTACGACCGTTCTGACAAGGCTTGTCAGTTATAGAGAAGCGGAGCGAATCGTAAATGATCACGGCAGGCCGAAGTGGCAGTGGATCGCGGGAGCCCAACCGAGCGGAGCATTAGCCACGCAGTTTCCAAGCGGGATAGGCCGGCCCGCAACCCACGAAGAATCGGCAACTCTTGCCGCCCGGCAATGGCCTTCATAGAATCACAGGCCGCTAGCGAGGAATATCGAACGCCGATCCTAGTCCAGGCCGCAGATTTCAACCACGACGGCAACACGGACTTCGTCATAACCACGGGGCTTTATTCAAACACTGCCAGCGTATTCCTGGGCAATGGCGATGGAACGTTCCGCCCGTTCACCAATTTTCAGGCGGGAGGCAGCGCGGGCTCGTTCCCCGCCGACGTGAATGGCGATGGCCTGATTGATTTAGTGGTTGCGAACTATTCCGGGAATGCTGTGGTTACTCATTTGAATACCGGCGTGGTCAGTTTTCCCCCTCCACTCCCCTCACTTTCAAGACCCAGAAGGTAGGCACCACCAGCCAGCCTCAGCTCGTAACCCTGACGAACACGGGCACGGCCACCCTCAACATAGGTTCGATGAAGGTGACGGGCTAGTTCAGGATGAAGACTTCCTGCCGGGCGAAGGTGCAGGCCGGAGGGAACTGTAAGATCAGCGTAACCTTCTCGCCGCAATCGAAAGGCACGCACTCCGGTACGGTGACGCTTCAGGACAGCGCTCCTTCCAAGCCGCAGGTGATTGCGCTCTCCGGTGTCGGCGACTGAGCTCTCGCACCCGCCCTGGTTTCCGCGAACCAATCCGAGCTGGCGGTGTGCTGCTTATTCCCGCCCCACGCCCAGCGCATCCGCGACGCGGTTGATGTAATTGAACCATGAGGCGATCAGCGTAATCTGCAGAATGGCCTTGTCGTCAAAACCTGCGGCGCGCAGACAGTCGTGGTCACTTTTCCAGACCTTCGTGGCATCCTTCGTAAGCTTGACCACGTAATCGAGCATGACGCGCTCTTGCGCTGTAATCGGCGCGCTGGTGTAGTCCCTTTCGAGCGCCTGCACCAGTTCTTTGTCCAAAGTTACGCGACGCAGAAACTCTGCGTGAGACTCGATTCAATACACGCAGCGGTTCGTGACCGACACCATGGTGGCAATCATCTCGTGCTGCCGGCGCTGGAGGGGCAGGTCCGGCGACATGAGCACGCCGAAGGTGGCAAACGCGTGGTAAAGCGCGTCCGGAATCAGGGTATGCGATGCCACAATGCCCGAGGGCCCGCCGTCGGGCGAGGGGTGCACCGGGTTCGCATACTCCTTGGGATACAAGGCTTTTTCGTCTTCCAGGGCCTTGAGCAGTTTTTCGCCGGCTTCCACGATTGGGACCGTTTTAATCCACGTCATAAAAAAGGACTTGCCTTGAATATATGGGATTGCCGTAAAATTCAGCTCAGGTCAACTTACATTAAGTAGCTTTGATGTGCCAAGTTCCAGCCGCTGGAAGACTTGGCCGGCCACGATCATTCGTGATTCCCCCACGCGGAGGACGGAGTCGATGAGCATCATGGCTTGGAAAATTATGCGGCGGTTGCCCCGCCCTGTGCTGTTGTGCCTGCTGATCTTCCTGCTGACGGCGATGGCGCGCGCGTAACAAAAGAAAGCCCAGCCGTGCCCGGCTGAGCTGGAATTTACCTTTCCCTGAACAGTCAGATCTCAGTCCACTCGCCCCTTAGCTCGTGCCGCAGTTGCTGTTGCCACTTCCTCTGCTGTCGACGCAACTCCCGTTGCTGATCTTCGACTTGCTTACGCATCTCGCGTGCATGCTCGCGCAATGCCTTCTGCTGCTCTTGCAATTCCTGGCGATGGACGCACAGCTCCTTGCGAGCTTGCTCCGTTGCTTTCTTATGCGCTTGTTCGATTTGCGGCTGTATGTTCTCGAGCTCACGACGCGACTGTTGTATCGCCATTTCCATTTGCGGCCGTACGCGGGCTATCTCTGAATGTAATTCGCTCAAGTTGAGGGCGTCGGCGTCGATTTCCGGCACTTCCAGGGTCTCTTCAAAAATACTGCCGGTGTCCTTATGTTCCGGCAAGCTCAAGGTGAGCGTCTGTTCTTTCTTGTCACGGATAATTCCGACATTCACCGCGGTTGTGTTGCGGGAGCGAAGGGCGTGAGTGAAATCGCTGGTGTCATGCACTTGCAGTCCATTGACCCGAACAATGACGTCGCCCGCCCGGAAACCCGCCTTTGCGGCCCGACTGTCCTTATCGACAGACCGGACCAGCACTCCTTTGCCATCCTTCACGCCGAAGAACTCGCCCAGCTGCGAAGTAATGTTCTCCACCATCAGTCCACTGCGAGCCGAGGAGTGCACTACGACAACCGTGGGGAAATCGGGCATAGGAGGCATGCTGGGCATGGCCGGCATCTCGAATTTAAAGCCCTTGCCGTTGGACGCAAACTCTTTTCTCCTATCGGCAAGCTGCACTTTCACGGTAAGGGGCTGGCCATCCCGGCTGAGCCCGAGAGTGACGATCCTGCCGGGCGGGGTCTCGCGAATCATCCGCCTCAACTGAGCACCGCTGTCCACCGTCGTTCCGTTCATGGTCATGATGACGTCGTGCTCCTTCAGCCCGGCCTTGCCGGCGGGAGCATCCTGGTCCACCATGGTGACTTCTACGCCGTGCTCGTCCTTGAGTTTGAGCGCGGAGACGCGGTCAGAGGTGACATCGCTGATATCGACGCCCAGGTACGACCCCGTTCCGACCTCGTCACTGGAATAGCCGAAGCTCTCCCCCGGTCCGAAGAAGGAGCATTCCCCTGCGTAGGAAACGGTCAGCAGGAGCGGCAATAACATCGCAAGCTGGATGCTTTTGCGCATGGTGATCACCTCACTTCCCGGCTCCGCCCTTCCGCCGGGATAAACGATTCTAGTGTCCTGCGCGACGAAAGATAATGTCACCTGTCGTCGTGCGAACCTTTAAGACTGGACCTCCGCCGTTCAGGCTGCCTTCAGCCGTCAAGGTCTTGGGCCCGTATTCTCCACCTTCTGAATTGATGTGAATGTCGGGAAAATCGGAGCGGATGCTGTGTCCGTTCGCCAGGTCTACCGTGGCCCGAACGCTGATAGGCAGGTCAGAGGCCAGATAGACGGTAATGTCTCCCGCGGAAGTTTCCAGGACGGAATCGGTTCGTTCACCAGTGGAGGAAACGAACTTGGCGACAATGCCGCCCGCGCCAGTCTCCGCCCGCGCCGAGGACACGCCATACAACTCGATGCTGCCTCCGCCCGTCTCGGCACGCACCGGACCCTTGGCGGAACTGAGGTGAATGCTGCCACCGCCGGTTTCGATTTCGGCAGGGCCGTCAATGTCGCCTAGATCAATGCTGCCGCCACCGGTACTGGCCTTAACCCGCCCGGTGCACTGGTTAACCTTGATGCTGCCGCCACCGGTTTGCAGGACTGCTCCCTGCAGTCCGGAAGTCAGCACCACGCTGCCCCCGCCACTTTCGGCGTTGATCTTGCCCTTGGCGGAATGGATGGCGATGCTCCCGCCGCCGGTGCGCAGATTCAGCTCTCCCCCAACGCTGCCCACGTCAATGGTTCCGCCGCCGGTTTCCGCGTTAATGGTGCCGCCAATGTCGTCCAGACGAATACTGCCGCCACCGCTCTGGGAGTCGACACGTCCGGCGAGATTTGTGGCCACCACGCTGCCGCCTTCAGTCTCCACTTTCACCCAGTCCATTTCGCGGGGAACATTGATCACGAAGTCGCCGGAGAACTTGCGCGGACGGCTGCCCTGCCAATCTCCGGTGATCCAGGCGGTATCGCCTTTTACCCACGAAGTGATCTTGTAAGTTTCAAAAAGACGGCGGGCGGCCTCTTCCGAAGCACCGTATGCACGATTGCGAATGACGTATGTAATGTCCTTCTGACCGCTGCCCGTGATCTTTACCGAACCTACATCGACCTTAATGCGGAGATTCTTGCTGGGCGCAAGCGAGCCCGTAACCTCCTGGTACCAGTTGCCGCCCTCCTGGAGTACGCGGCTTTGCTGCTGAGCCATGGCCAGAGAAGCCAGCGACGCCAGCAGCGTGAGCGTCGCTCCGAGTTTGAGTGTTATCTTCAAAATTCACCTTCGATTCATGCTGCCGCCGCGGGAGGCGCACGCCCGTCGAGCGGAGCGGACTCTTTCCAGCCAACAATGGCCAGCTTCACCTTTCCAAAGCATGGGTAAAGCTTTTAACCTGTGCAGATAATTTCTAGTCAATCTCCGGCAATTGGGCCATTACGGTGCGGGCCTGTGACCGGATGTATTGATTTTGATCGCTCTCGGCCAGTTTCTGGAACACCGAGCGTACACTGCTGTCCGCCTTCACCGGTTCGAGCAGGTGCAATGCCTGTGTCCGCACGCCGGGATTGGCGTCGTTGATCAACGCCTGCAGAACGGCGTCGCGCACCCGGGTGTCGTCTTTCACGTACGGTCCCAGGCCTTCGAGGGCCTTCAACCGCACTCCGGGATTCGAGTCATAGCGCAGCGCATACATCAAGGCCTCACGCACGTGCACGTCGTCTGGCTTTTGCGTAAGCAGGTCAACGGAATCCAGGCGCACACCAGAGTTGTAATTGTTGCGCGCGGCGTAGAGGAGGAGTTGCTGAATTCGCTGATCGTTCAAGGAACCAGCTGCTTGTTGGGTGGAAACTGTGTCGTATTGAATGCTGATCTGGTTGGATCCGGGCTCCTGGGTTATGGAGCGAATACCGGTAATGGTCGATTCCGCGGGTTGCGGGAGATTTTGCTTTCCGACCGAAGCTACTTCGGGCCCGCTGCTGGAGACCATTTTGTAAGTCGCACCCACGCCGCCGGCGAAGCCCAAAATAAGAATGGCTGCAGCCAGTGCGGGGGAGAACCGGACTTGGCGCAGCCAGTTGCCGGGATCAAACGTCAGGCGTTGCCAGAAACCGCCTTGAGAGGTGCCCTCCAGCGCCTCCTGCAACCGCATTCGCGCAGCGGTCACCAGGTTCGGCGTCGGCTCCTGCACCGGAAATTCGGAGAGCGTGGCGTGGAACTTTCTCGTTGCCTTGAGCTCTGACGCGCAATCCGGGCAACGGCCCAGGTGCTGCTCGAGCTCGTAGCGGGCGTCATCGGCCAGCTCGTTGTAAACGTAAAGCAAAAGGTTCTGCTTAACCCATTCGCATTTCATGAGTGCACCCCATTGGGGGTTTTGAAAGAATTTGTTATTAACTTCAACTTATTTCCTGCTTTCATCGCATATCGGCCAAAGCCCCGCGCAATTTCTGCGTGGCCCGGAAGAGAGTATTCTTGGCCGTTTCCTCCGTTGTGTGCAAAATGTCTCCCACGGTGCGCAACTTCAGCCCGTGGTAATGCTTGAGCTCGAATACCATGCGTTCGCGCGGCGTGAGTTTGCTGAGCGCCAGCCCGATCCTGGTGCCCAGTTCGCGGGTCATCAGGTCCTTTTCGGGATTGAAGGCCGCACGCGCGTCCGGCACCTGGTCGAGAACGTCGTACTCCTCGCCTGACGAATCGTAAGCCACCGGCGCGTCTTCTTTCCGCACTTGGCGCTTGCGCAGATGATCGAGGCAGAGATTGGTGACGATTCGGTAGATCCAGGTGTAGAAAGAACACTCGAAGCGAAAAGTCCCGACATTTTTGTATGCCTTGAGAAAGGCATCCTGGTAGATGTCCTGGGCTTCGTGTTCCGACCCTGTCAAGTGGAGAGCCAACCGCAGCACAGCCTGATCGTAGTGCCGCACCAGTTCCTCGAAGGCGGCGCGGTTCCCGCGCTGCGCCTCACGGATTAGCGCCGTGTCATCAATGCGGCCTATCGTCTGCCCAGCCATCTTGCCCCTTTTGGCGGGGTCGTGCGCTGTATTGTCCCGTTCCACCCTCGGCTTCGGGTAAGAACACTCGCCAACCGCAAAGGGTACTGCCCACGCATCGGCCGGCATTGTCTCTTTGTCCTCTGCAACCCCTCGTTCCAGAGCCTTACCTTATTCGGGTTTGCAAAGTTTGGACGTGTCAGGATGAGAACCGTGAGCAAGGATTATAGGGTTTGGCATGGTTCTTGCGTCAAGTCGGGAGCGGAACAAGTGATTGATGCGGCGGGAGTTGCGACGGATTCAAAGGCGGAGCCGAGGTTAGGGCGCGTGCGCGTACTTGCTTTCAGAGCCGCTCGAACCCTGCATTCCGGGAGAGTCGACAGACGGTATACCTGCCGGGCAAGGTTCTCACAAATCCGGCAGAGGGCCTCAGAAGCATGCTCCCACTTGGAATGGGAGGCGCTTGTCGCTACCCGAACGCTTACCTCACAACCGGCAGTTCCAGGCGACTCGGGTGTTCCGCGTCGTGGTAGATAGTGAGGTGCGCAGTGCGGGCATCCTTGGAGGTTTCATTCGCGACTACGCCTCCGCTGTTATAGTTCTTCTCCAGGTAAATGGTATTAGGCGAGGTCAGGACCAGGCGCAGGCGACTACCCTTCGCGATGCGGCGCGAGAAGAAGGTGAAGGCATCAAAAACATACTCGTCTACTTCTCCTGCCTTAACCAGTTGCTCGCGGCTCGGTGACTGGCGATAACGAGCCCGCATCTGGTCGCCCGTAAGTTGAATGCTGGTTCCATCCGGAAGGATCTCGTAAAGGTTCACTTGCAAGTCGGTGTCGGGAACATCCATGGCAACCCAGACTGTAAGTTTGGGAAATCCCGAGATTTCAGTGTCATGCGCAAACGGCGCGGAGTGATACACCACGCCATTGCCGAAGAGGTTGAGAGCGTACCGCTGGTCGGTGAGATAGTTCTTCGCCTCTTCTTTCTCCAGATCCGAGGGCCGCGCATCCAGGGGATCGTACACATATTGGTCCGGTGTAGAGTTTGCCGGTTTTTGCTCGCCTAGACTGCCGGAGTTAGTAACATCATTGGCCTGGCCCTGCTTCGAATCGAGATAGTACGTCAGCGTGGAGTTAGAAATGCTCTCCAGATTGTCGGCATACTTCCATTGGTCCGCGCCCATCACGTAGTAGGCAACACGCTTCTTCAGGAAGTCGGGTTTCGAACCATTCTTCAACCGCCAGTCATACCAGTCTGTGTGAAGCTTGTTCATGTCGAGCATGCTGGCCTCCCCGAAGGTCAGCCCACCTACTTCCTTCTTGGGAGTGCGCGTGCCGGCATGGTCCCAGGGACCAATGATCAGGTAGTGCTCTGCCTTTGCGGATTCCGTTCCATACTTCATGTGATTGCGGTAGTAAGTCATGGCGCCGGGCTGATCGCCATCATAGTGCCCGGTAATGGTGAGAATCGGAATATGTATGGCTTTGTACTGTTCGGGGGTAAGGCTCAGGGTTCCCCATAAAGAGTCGCTCGCGGGATGCGCAATCCATTGCTGAAAAATCGGCGAGGGATTGCCTACGATGGCATCGAGATCTTTGAAGGCCCGATGCTCCAGGTACAGCTGTCGAAATTTCTCAATCCAGAACGAGGACTCGCCGAACAAGTTGTCATTACCCGTAACCCCGCTGGTCATGGTTAACCACTGCATGTCATAAGGCGCAAAAATGTTGCGGAACATCGGAAAATCGACACCGGCATGTGCCGAAGCGACCGGGACGACGGTCGCCAAATGAGGCGGCTCTTCGCGAAGGGTTAGCCACTGGTCGAAACCGGCATAGGATCCGCCCCACATCGTGACTTTGCCATTGCACCAGGATTGCGTGGCAAGCCACTCGACTACGTCATGCCCGTCTTGCGGCTCCTGGAAAAAAGGATTGAATTTGCCCTCCGAATTGCCTCGCCCGCGCACGTCCACCAGCGCGAACACATAGCCGTGCTGGGAAAAGTAGTAGGCGCGGTTGTGGTAGGTGTCGCTAATGTACGGCGTGAGTTCGAAGATAACGGGCAGCGGATCTTTCTGAGCGTGTGGCCGATAGATGCTGGCATTCAATTTCACGCCATCGCGCATGGGTATCTTGGCGCCCCAGATCAGGTCGACCGGCTTCGGAGTGTCAGCGGGTTGCGCAGCCGGCGTTTGTGCGATTCCGATACTTATCAGGACAAGTAACGTGAGGAAAACATAAGCATGGCGCATAGTGTCCTCGCGGAGCGCGCCAGTCTAACAGTAAGGACGCCAAGCGTCTATCGAGAAGCCTGGGAGAGAATACGAGAAACGCATACCGGCGGAGATGTGTGGTTGAAAGAAGTGGACAGATGCGTTGTAAAAAATGGGCGGCCCTTTTTAAAAGCCGCCCGATCCAGAAGCTCAAAACTTTTAGCTTAGAGGTGTTCTACGCCCGCGCCGGAGACTCGCCACCCTTAGCGATTCCCGGCGACCGGCCCGGCTCCGGCTTCAGCACCTGCTGCACGCCATCGTCGTTCTTCGGCGGGATCGGTTTGAGCGGCGGCAGTTGCTTTCCCTCGATCAGCATTTTGATCTCGTTCGCATCCAGCACTTCACGCTCCAGCAGCGCTTCCGCAATGCGGTGCAGAACTTCACGATTCTGTTCCAGAACCGAGCGAGCCGTTTGATAGCCCTGGTTGACTAGCCCGCGGACCTGCTCATCGATCTGAATGGCGGTCGCCTCGCTGTAATCGCGATGTTGATTAATCTCGCGTCCGAGGAAGATCTGCTCTTCTTTCTTGCCGAACGTCAGAGGCCCCAGTTCGCTCATGCCCCATTCGCAAACCATTTTGCGCGCCATTTCCGTGGCACGCTCGATGTCGTTCCCGGCGCCGGTGCTCATCTGGTTCAGGAAGATCTCTTCCGCCAAACGGCCCCCCATCATGATAGCTATGGTGGTCTCGAGATAATCCTTGGTGTAGTTGTGCTTGTCGTCGATGGGCAACTGCATGGTCACGCCCAAGGCCATGCCCCGGGGAATAATCGTCACCTTGTGCAACGGGTCGGAGTTGGGCAGCTTGGCAGCCACCAGTGCGTGACCGGCCTCGTGAAACGCGGTGACTTTCTTTTCCTCTTCCGTAAGGATGAGGGATTTGCGCTCCACTCCCATCAGCACTTTATCTTTGGCGATCTCGAAGTCGTACTGCAAAACCGCCTTGCGGTTTTGCCTTGCAGCGCCGAGAGCGGCTTCGTTCACCATGTTGGCAAGATCGGCGCCAGAAAAACCGGGGGTGCCGCGAGCCAGAACGGAAAGATCGACATCTTCCGCGAGAGGAATCTTGCGGGTGTGCACGCGCAGAATCTCTTCGCGTCCGCGCACGTCGGGACGATTCACCACCACGCGGCGATCGAAACGTCCGGGACGAAGCAATGCTGGGTCGAGAACGTCAGGCCGGTTGGTCGCAGCCATCAAAATGACGCCTTCATTGGATTCGAAGCCATCCATTTCCACCAGCAACTGGTTCAGAGTTTGCTCGCGCTCATCGTGACCGCCGCCCAAGCCAGCTCCACGATGCCGGCCAACTGCGTCGATCTCGTCAATGAAGATAATGCAGGGGGCATTCTTCTTGCCCTGCTCGAACAAATCGCGGACGCGGCTCGCGCCCACGCCGACGAACATCTCTACGAAATCCGAACCCGAGATGGAAAAGAACGGAACATTCGCTTCGCCGGCGACCGCCCTGGCCAGAAGGGTCTTACCGGTTCCGGGAGGTCCGACCAGCAGAACTCCCTTGGGGATGCGTCCACCTAACTTTTGAAACTTCTGCGCCTCGCGCAGGAACTCAATGATCTCGCGCAGCTCTTCCTTGGCTTCGTCGACTCCAGCAACATCTTTAAACGTGACCTTCTTTTGCTGCATTGACAGCAGACGCGCCCGGCTCTTGCCGAAGGACAATGCCTTGTTCCCGCCGGTCTGCATTTGCCGGATCATGAAGAACCATAAGGCCGCGAGCAAAATAAGCGGCGCCAGGTTCAGCAGCCAAGTCGGCCAACTCCCATTGCTGATATCGCGAAACGTGATAGTGACGTTCTTGCTCTCGAGGGCCTTGATCATGTCCGGGTAATTGACCGGAACCGTCGTGTGAAACACGGAGTTGTCGGCATACTTGCCCTTGACTTCCATCCCCGTGATCGTGACTTCCCGGACATTGCCGTGATCCACGTCAGACATGAATTGGGAGAAGTTAATCTCCTTTTCTTTTTGCCCCGCGCCACCCGCTTTGACCACCTGCCATAACAGAAAGGCGGAAAGCACGATGACCAGCCAGAACACCACCGTTTTGACTGTTGAATTCACTCAGAAACTCCCATTAGACCAGCGCTCACAGGTATATAGGCGCGGGTTCCACCGCTGCTGTATTTAGATGCCGGCGATTGGATTTCGATCTCTAGTTGCCGCAGACTTTCATTCTACCCGTTCCAGACAGAAAACTGTGGGCGTTATTTCAGTAACTTAGGTCACGGCGACGGGCCGGGCAGACGTCAAGTAGGGTAAATTCCTTCCCGTTTGCTGGGGCTCCCCAAGACCATAGCCGATCAGGTAAGTGTCGTCCACCAGAAAGCCAAAATAGTCGGGTTGCAAGGCCACGCGCCGGGCTGACTGGCGGTCGAGCAGAGCTGCCAGCTTTACGGACGCGGCGCCGCGCGCCCGTAAGTTGTTGATGAGAAACTCGCCTGTCACGCCGGAGTGCACGAGCCCCTCGACGACCAGCACGTGCTGGTCGTGGATATCGGCCTCCTGGCTGAAGAAAATCTCCACCACTTCGTAGCCGCCGTCCTGCTTGCGGCTGTAGCGGGGCTTGATGAACTGGCAAATGACGGGGACTTCGAGCGCGCGAACCAGGTCCGCGGCGAACATGAAGCCGTTCTCCAGCACCGCCAACACGTGCAGAGTCTTCCCGCGATAATCGTCGGAGATGTGGCGGGCCAGTTCCTTGACTCGCTTATCGATCTGCTCGGACGCAATCACGGGGCGAAGTTGCGGCGCGTTGGCGGATGGGCTCAGGGCTGATTTAGCAGTTAGCATTTAGCAACCAGCGTTGAGTGCAGGGCCTGTCCGCAAATTCGACTGCCTCAATGCTGAGTGCCAAGTGCTAAATGCCTTCTTCGGCCACTTCGCGAATCAGAACTGCTTGTTTCGCGCCCTCGACCGCCCGGAATTCCGTCGCTACGGCGAATCCCGGTACCCACACGATCTGTTTGCCGCTTAAGATGATCGGCCAGTGCCTTTTTGCGGGACCGCTCACATGGCGATCCTGCAGGAGCTCTTTCAACTTCTTTGCAGATTTCGTGTGCGCTGGCCAGAATCGGTCTCCCGGTCGCCAGTTGCGCACGACCAACTCATGTTCCAGCAACGCCGGATTGAGCAATTGATCGGGATTATACCGTGCTGCCGCTTCGCGGGAAATGATCTGCAGAGTTTGCAACCGGATCTCCGCCTCGGGAATGTAAAGCTCCCCAGGGATTGTGATCCGATACTCGAAATCGGCTTGCTTCGGCTCCCCTGGTTCGGGCGCCTGGAAAATGAGGAGATCCTCCTCGCGGAACGCCTTCCAACCGCGCGGCAGAGAGATTTCCTTGCCGTGGGCCGCACTGTGAGCCGCAAAACGCAGGACCTCTTCCACATGCCTGAACTCGATGGGAAATCCGGTTTCCTCCGCGATGCTTTTGATGACTCTGCGCTGCAACGCCAGGGGTTCAGAGAGTAGCCAATGCAGGTTCAGGGCAGCGCTGTGCGGCACATCGTCACGACTGCCACCAGGTTCCTCCATTTGCGGATCGCTTGTCTTACCTGCGGACGGAAGCCCTTTTATTTGCACCAAGGAGCTGGACGCCGGGCTGGCCTGTCGAGCATCGAACCACTGCACTGCTGTGCCCATCCAGCCCTCGGCCTCGCTGTCCCAGTAGTCCTCCTCAGCCCGCGCGATCTGCGCCAATTCTGAGAGTCTCTCGGCAATGCTCGGATTGAATTCGTGCTCCAGCAGAGGCATCAGCCGGTGCCGCACACGGTTCCTTGTGAACGCAGGATCCTGGTTGCTCGAATCCTCGCGCCAGAACTGCCCCAGATCACGCAACTGCTGCTCCAGCGCACAGCGACGGGTCGCAAGCAGCGGGCGGACGATTTCCCCGGGCTGATCTTCTAATTGAAGGTGCGGATGAATCGCCCCCAGACCTCGCATGCCCGTACCGCGAATCACACGCATCAAGACGGTTTCGGCTTGATCGTCCAGCGTATGCCCGGTGGCGATTTTGTCGAGATTGTCAGCCCGCAGCAGTTCGGCGAAGTACTTGTAGCGAGTTTCCCGGGCAGCCGTTTCTAAACTAATATGCCGCTCTGAGGCGTGCCGGGCCACATCCGCCCGGATTACGTGAATGGCAAGATCATGTTCCCGCGCAAGTGATGCCACGAATGCTTCGTCAGCGTCGGATTCAGCCGCTCGCAGCTTGTGATTGACGTGAACCACCGACAGGACAATGCCCAGCTCTGTCCGGAGTTCGAGCAGAATGCGCAACAGAGCCACGGAATCGATGCCGCCCGACACGGCAACACCAACACGGTCGCCCGCACAAAGCAGTTCATCCTGCCTAACGTTTTCCAGGACCTTGTGGGTCAGCGGGTGCACGAGGACATACTACAACTGCGTGTGAATGTAGGGCAGCGGCAGCTGCATACGATGTACTGACAGGGAGGAGCGCTGTCCCTATCTGCTGGTGCCATTGAGAGAGTGGCCGGTTGTTCG
>Ga0070741_10013766_pt1 | contig 14174 bp, 12 predicted proteins | sample Coa_R1_4_FD_66440 | JGI IMG/M metagenome (GOLD analysis project Ga0070741, IMG submission 66440) | Surface soil microbial communities from Centralia Pennsylvania, which are recovering from an underground coalmine fire - Coalmine... | ecosystem: Environmental > Terrestrial > Soil > Unclassified ... | reverse complement strand
CCGGGCGCTCGTGCGGCGAGCACGGCGCATGTGCGGTATCGCATCGATCCGGGGCTCGGTCTCACCGAGTCGCAGCTCAACGCGCGCGTCCGGCGCCTGCATCCGGCGAAGGATGCGCGCTCCCCGGCGCTCAATCCCGTTTACGCCGAGCCCACCGGCCGGCTCACCGCACCGCTGCTGACACTGCACGAGACGGGCGACGCCTGGGTCCCGCTGAGCCAGGAGCAGTCGTACCGGCGGCGCACGCTGGCGGCAGGGACGGCGCACCTGCTCGTGCAGCGCGCGGTGCGCGCGCCGAGCCACTGCGGCGCCGACACCGAGACGCGCATGCGCGCATTCGACGATCTCGTCGCGTGGATGGAGCGTGGCGTGCGTCCCGACGGCGAGGATCTGCTCGCACGCGATCTGTCGCGGGTGGGACTGAAATGGACATCGATCCTGTACCCCGAGGACCCGTTCTTCGCTCGGCGCTGAGCGGCGTGGAGGCGATCATGGACTGCTGCGGCTGGGTCGACACGCGTCGGAAGTGGCTGTCGAGCACGCTGATTGCGTCCGCCGGCGCACTGCTCGCCGGCTGTGCCGGGCGCCGGGGGGACGACGTCGCCGCCGCCACCACCGAGGCGCCGTCGGCGGCGGCGCGCGCCATCCTGCGCGACCACGTCTCCGTCGACGTTCACAGCCACGCGGGCGCGACCGGCATCACGTCGCGCGGCACGCCACCGAACGACGACCTGGCGCGCGGCATGCGCGCGGGCGGGATGGCGTGCGTCTGTCTGGCCGACGTGCCCGACGCGCCGCTGCTGGGTCGGCGGCCGGACGGTGTGCTGGCCGCTCTCCGCGACGCCGCGCCGGGCGAGCTCTATCGCTACCATCTCGACCGGCTGGCCTGGATCGATGACATGGTCGCCACGCACGGGCTGCGGCGCGCGCTGACCGCGGCCGATCTGAAGGCCGCGCACGCGGCCGGCCAGCCGGCCATCGTGGCCGACATCGAGGGCCTGGACTTCCTCGAGCACAAGCTGGAGCGGCTGGAGGAGTCCTACCAGCGCGGCGTGCGGCACATGCAGCTGGTGCACTACACGCCGAACGACATCGGCGACTTCCAGACGGGCGCGGTCACGCACAACGGGCTGACGCCGTTCGGGACCGACGTCATCCGCGCGTGCAACCGGCTTGGCATCGTCTGCGACGTCGCGCACGCGACGGAGTCGACGGTCAAGCAGGCGGCCAAGGTCACGGCCAAGCCGCTGCTGCTGTCGCACACCGCCCTGCAGGGCTCGAAGGCCCAGGGAGCCACGCCGCTCGGACCGCGGCAGGTCAGCCGGGATCACGCGCACGCCGTCGCCGACACGGGCGGCTCCATCGGCGTGTGGCACTTCTTTCCCACGCTCGAGCGCTACGTGGACGGGCTGAAGGAGATGGTCGACGTCGTGGGTGCGGATCACGTCAGCATCGGCACCGACCAGCAGACCACGCCCGGCAGCCTTCAAGATTATGCGCAGCTCGGCCGGCTCGTGGACGCGATGCTGCGCGGCGGGTTCACGGCGGCCGAGGCGGGCCAGGTGCTCGGCGGCAACTACCTGCGGATCCTCGCTGCGTCCGGCGGCTGAGACGCGTCGGCGAGCGGCCTTACTGGCGGCGGAACTCTACCCGACGGTTCAGCGCACTCCCCGGACCGGTGTTCGGCGCGACCGGACTGGATGCGCCGAACGCGATCGCCGCCAGCCGCGCGGCGTCGACGCCAGCACGCTGCAAGTACGATTTGACGGCCTGCGCCCGGCGCTCGGACAACGCGCGATTGTACTCCGGCGTGCCGTGCGCATCCGTGTGACCTTCGATCCTCAGGCGCCACTGCGGGTCGGCCTTCATCGCCGCCGCGATGCTGTCGAGCGTGGGCTTCGACCGTCCCTCGATCTCGTCGGAACCGAATTCGAACGCGATGGGCGGCCACGGCGGCAGACCTTCGCCGGCGCGCTCGCGTGGCTTGGCGAGCTCGGGCTGCGGCAATCCGCTCGAGGCGGGCGTGAACGCGGTACCGGCCGCTTCGATCGGCGGTGCCGGCCGCGGCGGCTCGATCACCGCACTCGGCACCGGAGCCGCGGCCGACGCCAGGGCCGCGTCGCCGTGGTCGCCGACCTCGATACGCGGCGCGACCCCGTCCGTCGCGACGTCCCGCGCGGGGGGCTGTGCGGCCGTGGCCGGGGCCCGCTTCGCAGAGCCGAGGTACGCGAGCCGGGCGATACCGCCGGCCAATGCCGCGCCGATCATCGCGGCGACCACGATGAGTGACGTGCCCGATCGTGCGGCGCGGCGGGGGCTCTCGCGCGGTGCCGGTGTGCTCGACGTGGGCCCGGCGCCGGGAATGCCGATCTCGTCTGCATACAATTGCCAGAGGCGCTCGACCGGCTCATCACCGTCGCGCTCCGTGCTGCGTCGTGGCACGCTCATATGGGGTCTCGCTGGCGCTCCAAATTGATGGGCAGAACGCTACGGTGTTCCCGTTCGCGCGGCAATCTACCTCTCGATGTGTCCGGCCGTAGATCGCTCGATATGCCGCCCGCCCGCTTACCGTCTGTATGGCGGCGCGACCGCCGGCGACGGCGGCGGTCGCTCGATGTATCGCCAGGCACTTGCTGCGAGCGGTGTGGAAGGTCAGAATGCCGTCGAACGAACACGGGGCACGGAACAGGTGTCGTCATGTCTGCAAATCTGCGCGGTGAGTCTCAGCAGCCAGACGCCGGAGACGGCATGCCCTGCAGCGCCTGCGGAAAACCCATCGAATCGTGCGACGAGCTATGGACGGTCGTGGTCCGGGGGCTCGTTCATGGTTTTCATCGGGACTGCTATGCCGCCTGGCTCGATGGCGGTCGATACCGGCGGCGTCCGCTCGCTGTCTGAGGCGCCGGACCGGCAGGCGTGGGCCGACGGCCGCTCGCGCGGAGCGATCAACGGCCGGTGAGCGAGGCGACGATGCGCCAGGATCCCGGCGCAAGCGCGATCATCACGTCAGCCCCCAGGCGCGCCCAGTTGAGATCTCGTCCGCACCAGAGCACGAGGGCGGTGATGCACCGGCCCTGCTCGTGCCGCGAGAGTGCAGACCGGCGCACGAGCCGCAGGTATTCCGTCAGGATGCGCCAGTGCGGAAAAATCCGGCGGCCCGCCTGAGTGGGATCCCACCAGGCGAGACGCAGATGGTGGGCCGGGAACGCCCGGAGCGATCGAGCCGGGTGATCGCGGTTGAAGCAGAGAAACTCCGGCACGATTTGCAGCGGGCCGAGCAAGCCGACGTGGGCTCGCAGGACGCGGTCGGAGCCGACATAGGGGGCGAGCAGGTTCGTGCGACGCAAGACGGACAGGCGGAACACCGCGAACATCTCCAGGCAAAAGCGATCCTCGTGGAGCAGATCGACGAAGCGACCGACGCGGTCCGGCGAACTCGCATAGCCGGTTCGATAGACGTAATCCCGAAGCCAGCCGCCGTTGGCATCCAGTACACGGATGTTGGTATGGCAGCCGGCGAGATGGGGGCATGCGTCCAGCGCCGCCACACACCGATCGAGGTACTCAGGGGCCAGCATGTCGTCGTGGGCGAGCCACTTGAAGTAGACGCCGGTGGCCGCGGCTGCCGTTGCATTGAAATTCCGGTAGGCCCCCACATTCCGCTCGTTGCGCAGGTAGCGCACACGCGGATCCCGCGCCGCGTAGAGGCGGCAGAGGCGGTCGGTGGCGTCGGTCGAGGCGTTGTCGCTCAGGATCAACTCGAAATCGCCGAAGGTCTGGCCGAGCACCGAGTCGACGGCGTCGCAGAGATACTGCTCGCCGTTGAAGACCGGGAGGCCGATGCTGACTTTAGGCAGGTGAGCTCACCGGTTCGCGCCTCATCTGAGATGATACCGACGTGACTATAGCGCCCTTACCGGCCGACATCGAAGCCGGTGTTCGTGACATCCTGGTCAGCGAGTTTGGTGCGGATGCCGCGCTTCTGTCCGCTGACGGCCGCGCCACGCCGCTTCTCGGGCGTGGCGTGGGGCTCGACTCCATCGAGGCGCTCGCCCTGGCGACGGCGCTGGAATCGGCCTTCGACGTGCAGATCGACGACGAAGAGCTGACGGTGGCGCTGTTCGCCACGCTGGGGACGGTGGTGGACTTCGTCGAGCGCAAGCAGCGAGACCGTGGTGAATCCTCACCGGGCGGGCGCTCGACGTGACGCTCGCGGATATGTTCGCGTCGGTGGTCCGAGCACACGGTCCGCGTCCGGCCATCGTGGAGTCGGGCGAGACCATGACGTATGCCGCGCTCGACGAGCGCGTCCGGCATCTCGCCGGGGCACTGGAGGCAATCGGGGTCAAACCGGGTCACAGCGTGGCGCTGATCCTGCCGAACGGCGCCAGCTTTGTCGTCGCGTACTTCGCGAGCCTCGCCGTCGGCGGCGTCGTGGTCCCGGTCAACGATGCGTACGCGGAGCGCGAACAGGTCCGCCTGCTCCGCGAGACCGGCGCCGGCTGTGTGATCGGCTCGTCCGACCGCGAGCCCGAGCTGCGCAGCATGCTGAGCGCGCTCGATGGATCCGTGAAGCTGCTCGTGCTCGGTAACGCCGGGGTTGTGGCGCACGCGCGGTCGTGGCCGGCGCCCTCGCGGGGCGGCCTCGCACACGGCGACGCCGCCGCGATGTATCAGTTCTCTTCGGGGTCCACCGGACGGCCCAAGCGCATCGCACGGACACACGAACAGCTCCTTACCGAGCTCACGGCGCTCACCCGCGCCCTCGAGCTCTCGTCGGTGGATCGGTTTCTGGGCGCGGCGCCGTTCTCGCATGTCAACGGACTCGTCCGGACCATGCTGTCCAGCATTCACGCGGGAGGCACGCTCTATCCGGTCGCGAAGTTCGACCGGCACGCCGTCGCCCGGCTGATCGAGGAGCACCGGCTGTCCGTCTTCATCGCAGTGCCGTTCATGTTCGCCATGCTCGCCCGATCGAACGTTCGCCGCATGCCGGATCTGTCCTCGCTGCGGCTCTGCATCTCGGCCAGCGCGCCGTTTCCGCTCGCTCTGAATGCCGCGTTCCGGGAGCGGTTCGGGATGCACGTTCGGCAGCTGTACGGCTCGACGGAGACGGGCAGCATCAGCGCCAATCTTTGTGCCGACGTCTCGCAATCTCTCGATGCTGTCGGAACTCCACTGCCGGGCGTCGACGTGCGCGTCCGCGCCGTGGACGGCTCGGAGGCAGGTCCGGACGAGGTAGGGGAAATCGCCGTCAAGAGTCCGTTCGCGATCACCGCGTACGATGACGCGTCCGCTTCCGGCGGCGACGAGGTCTTTCGCGACGGCTACTTCATGACCGGCGACCTCGGCCGGATGGACGCCGAGGGCCGACTCTACCTTGTCGGGCGGACGAAGCTTCTCATCAACCGGGGCGGCTACAAGGTCAACCCCCGAGAAGTCGAGGAGGTGCTCGAGAGCCATCCGAACGTCAACGAAGCGGTCGTTCTGGGCATGCCGACAGCGTATGGCGACGAGCGAATCCGCGCGGTCGTCGTCCCCCGCGGGCCGTGTACCGAGCTCGAGCTGGTCGAGTATTGCCGGCTGAGGATCGCCGCCTTCAAGGTGCCGAGCACCATCGAGCTTCGCGACACGCTGCCCAGGAGCGCCGCCGGGAAGGTCCGGCGCGATCTCCTGCGACAGGCGCCGGGCCGATGCGCCTGCTGACCGCCACCGATCTGTACATCGGCGGCGTGCTGATCTTCATGGAGATCGCCGGCCTCGTCCGTTGGCGGCGGGTCACGGCCTTCGCGGCGATGGCGATCGGCACGGTGGCGTATGCGGTCTCGGCGCGGAAGCGACGACTGAGCGATGACGGTATCGCGCACGCGATGGGGCAGACGCTGTCGCCCCGCGAGCGCCGCGCAGTGGTGAAGGCGGCGTTTCGCCACTTCTGGCGCGAGGTGTTCTCGCTGGTCGGCTCGGCGTCGCACGACGGCATCGCGGCCGCGGCCGGCGTGCGGGGATTACCGCGGCTGACAGCGGCCATGCACGCCGGGCGGGGCGTCATCCTCTGGGAGAGCAGCTACTTCGGGAACCGGCTCATGGCCAAGCGGATCTTGAAGCATCACGGCATCGCTGTGCACCAGGTGCACGCCGAGAGTCACCTCGGCGGGTTTCACGTCGGACGCCACCGGACCTCGATCCTGCGACGCCGCGTGTTGCGTCCCCGGTTCGAGCGGCATGAGCTCCGGTCGCTGGCGGCCATCATTCACGTGCCGGACGAGCATTCACTCGGCTTCACCCGCGCCCTGCATCGCACGCTGCAAGCCGGTGCGGTGTTGTGTGTGTCGAGCGACGGCCCTCTCGGACAGAAGTTCGTGAGCGCGCCCTTTCTCGGCCGTCGGCGGCCATTCGCGACGGGCGTCGTGAGTCTCGCCCGGCTGTCGGGATGCACGCTGCTTCCAGTGTTCTGCTTCGAGGCGTCGGACGGGCGGCCATGTCTGGTGATCGAGGAGCCGCTGACGATCGACGCCGAGCAGGACCGCGACCCTGCGATCGCGGACGTCGTGGCCCGTTACGCCCGGCTGCTGGAGTCCTACGTCCGCCGTCATCCTGGCCAGTATCGCAACTGGCACTCCCTCGGCGGACACACCGCCGCCGCGCCGTCCGGAGTCAGCGCAAAGTCTTTCAGTGTTTAGCGTATGTGGGTATCTGTGGATATGTGGATACTTTTGCAGTTGACATAGGAAGGACGTTGAAGAGACAACGTCCGCAATGGAGCGCAAGCAGTTACTGTCAGCCACCGGGTACCTGTGCAGCGCCGTCGACGAGCTGCGCGGCACGGGGCTGCTCGACCTCGCCGACGACGTCGAAAAGCTCATCACGATCTTGCAGCTAGAGCTGCTGCTTCGCGTCGACGACGCTCGAGCGTAGCGGCCACTTCGTACGCTGGCGAGCCGGCGCCCGGCGCGCTATCTCATCGCTCCGGCTGCGAGCGCGAGGCATCGATGTAGCGCTGCGCGGCCTCCATCGCGCCCGTCATCACCTCGCGCTGGTCCGACGCCGTCGCCGCGTAGTGCACGTTGATGCCCGGGAGCGCTTCGGGGCGACGATCGGGCGGCCATACCTGCACGGCCGCATGCCAGCGGTTGGCCGCGTAGTCGAAGGTCGGGGTAATCCGGATCATCCAGGCCTGGTACTCGCTCATGACGGCACGGGCGGGAGCGACGCGCCGCGCCGGCCCGGAGCAGGCGGCGCCTGCGAGCAGCGTGAGCGCGATCAGGCCGGTGGCCGAGCCGAGCATGCGGAGCCCGCCGCCACTCCGGGCGCGGGGCGTGGTCGATCGGATTGCTCGATTGAATCTCATGGATTCTCCTGGATCTCTTCGTCCATGGTCTTTCCGCGACGAAACGTTACGACGAGCAAATAATATCGAGGACGTCGCGGTCGTGTACAGGAGCGCGGCGGCTTCTCGTACGCGCTGCTCGCGACGGCGAGACGCTTAGAGCTTCCGCCGGCGCAGCATCTGCTGCAGGCTCTGTCGGGTCAGGCCGAGGCGCTCGGCGGCGCGGGTCTTCGACCCGCACTCGCGCAAGGCGTCGTCGATCATTCTGCGCTTGAGCTGCTCGATGGCGTCGTTCAGGGTGGCCGGCGTGGCGGCCGCCGCCCGATGGACGCGGACGCGCTCCGAGAGGTGCGCGGGCCCGATCGGCTCGCCGGGGCTTGCGAGCGCCACCGCCCGCTCGATCTCGTTCTCGAGCTCGCGCACGTTGCCGGGAAACGGATAGGCGCGCAGGAGCGCCATCGCCTCCGGCGAGATGGAGGGCACCGGGCGCCGTGCTCGCACGCGGAACTGCGCGAGGAAGTGCTCGGCGAGCGCAGGGATGTCCGCCGCGCGCTCGCGCAATGGCGGCAGGTGGATCGGAAAGACGTTGAGCCGGTAGAAGAGATCCTTGCGGAAGGTCCCGGCCGCCGCGTCCGCCTCGAGATCGGCGTTGGTGGCGGCGATGACGCGCACGTTCACCCGCCGGGTGGTCGTCTCGCCGACGCGGCGCAGCTCACCCTCCTGCAGCACACGCAGCAGGCGCAGCTGCATGGCCGGCGACATCTCGCCGACCTCATCCAGGAAGATCGTGCCGTCGTGGGCCTCCTCGAACAGGCCCCGGCGCTCGGCGGTGGCGCCGGTGAAGGCGCCGCGTGCGTGGCCGAAGAGCTCGGACTCGAGCAGCGACTCGGGCAGCGCTCCGCAATTCTGCGCCACGAAGCTGCGCGCGCGGCGCGGGCCCTGGTCGTGGATGAGCCGCGCGAAGAGCTCCTTGCCGGTGCCGGTCTCGCCGGTCAGCAGGACCGTCGTGTCGCTCTCGAGCACCTTGCGCGCGAGCTCGGTCACCGTGCGCAGGCCACCGTTGGCGCCGATCAGCGTGTCGATTGCCAGGGGGCGGGCGCGGGCGGCGGCGAGATCGCGGCGCGCGGCGTTGTAGGCCACCTCGAGCTCGTCGCGCAGGCGGGCGTTCTCGCGGCCGAGGGCGTGGCGCTCGGCGGCCCGGCGCACGATGACCATGAGGTCGTTCGGCTCCCACGGCTTGGCCACGAAGTGGTAGATCCGCCCGGTGTTGATGGCCTCCATGAGGCTGTCGACGTCGGTGTACGCGGTGAGGATGATCCGCACGGCGTCCGGCGCGTGCTCGTGGCTGCGCCGCAGCAGCTCGACACCCGTCATGCCCGGCATCCGGTAGTCGGTGACGATGACGGCGACGTCCTCCGCGCCCAGGATCTCGAGCGCGGCCGCGCCGCTCTCCGCGCGCACAACGCGGAAGTCCGCGGCCAGGATCGCCTCCAGCGCGTCCAGCACGCGGGCCTCGTCATCCACGATGAGGACGGTCGCGGTCTCGCTCACGCCGGGTGGGAGACCGCCGTCGTCACCGGCTTTCGTCCGAGGATCTCGTAGAGCACGGTCCGCTTCTTGAGGCCCTTGAGGCGGGGGGTGCCCAGCTCGCGATAGGTCACGGAGTCGCATACCTGGCCGAACGTCTCCTCGCCCGCGATGATATGCGCGCCGAACAGCCGTGTCATTCGCTGGATGCGGGCGGCGGCGATCATCGGACGGCCGACCACGATGAGCTCGCGGCGGCGCTCGGAGCCGATGGTGCCCGCCATGACGCGGCCCGAGCTGAGCCCGATGCCAATGTCGAAGGTCGGCAGCCCCGCCGCCGTCCAGCTGCGCGCGAGGTCGCGCATGCCGTCGATCATGTCGACGGCGGCGGCCACCGCGCGGACCGCGGCGTCCTCGGGGCCTTCGGGCACGCCGAACAGCGCGACGATCTCGTCGCCGATGAGCTGCTCCACGGTGCCGCCGTGGCCGAAGATGATCTCGATCATCCGGTTGAAGTACTCGTCGAGCAGCCGGATCATCACGGGCGCCCGCGTCGTCTCGATCAGGCGCGTGAACCCGCGAATGTCGGCGAAGAGAACGGTGGCCTGCCGCCACTCACCGGGGAGCTGCAGCAGCGCGGGGTTGGCGACGGCCATGTCCACGAGACGAGGAGAGACGTAGCGCTGCAGCTGGGCGCGGACGGAGGCCTCGCGCACGACGTCGTGCTGGGCCGCGCGGAGCTCGGCCAGCGCGGCCTCGAGGTCGGCGTTCTTGCGCGCGAGGTCGCGGAGCAGCCGCTCGCGCTCCTCGCCGAGACGGTGCCGCTGCACGCCCTGTCCGACCACGTGCCGCAGCTCTTTGGGATCCCACGGCTTCAGCAGGAAGTGATAGATGTTCGCCGCGTTGATCGAGGCCATGAGCGCCTCGGCGTCCGTGAACGCCGTCAGCAGGATGCGCACCGCCTCCGGCGCGATTTCGAGGCTGCGCGACAGCAGCTCGGTGCCCAGCATGCCCGGCATGCGCTGGTCGCTGATGATGACGGCGACGGGCTCGCGGGCCAGCAGCGCGAGCGCCTCGGGTGGACGCTCGGCGCGCAGGACGCGGTAGTCCATGCCGAGCAGCGCCTCCAGCGAGTCGAGCACGCGCGGCTCGTCGTCCACGAGGAGGATCGTCGCCTCGCTCATGGCCCTCGGCGCGTCAGGGGCAGGCGCACGGTGAAGGCGGCGCCACCGCCGGGCGGGCTTTCCGCGATGATCTCGCCGCCGTGCCTCTTCACGATCTCGTAGCTGATCGACAGCCCGAGCCCGGTGCCCTCGCCGACGGGCTTGGTGGTGAAGAACGGATCGAAGACGCGGCTCATCACGTCGGGGGGGATGCCGGGGCCGGTATCGCGAACGGTGACGACCGCGCGCTCGCCTTCGAGCCGCGTTTCGACCGTGATGGCGCCCGGGCCCACGATGGCCTGTGCGGCGTTGGCGAGCAGGTTCAGGAAAACCTGGTCGATCTGCGAGCGCACGCACTCGACCGACGGAAGCCGGCTGAAGACCCGGTTCACGGCCACGCGATCCTTGAGGAGATGGTTGACGAGGGTCAGGCTCGACTCGAGCTCTTCGTGCAGATCGACGGCCTGCCACACGTCGGCGTCGGTCCGCGCGAAGACGCGCAGGTCGCGCACGATCTTGCGGGCGCGCTCGGCGCCCTCCCGGATGCCGTCGATCATGGAGTCGAGGTACTTGAGCGCGTAGTCGACCTTCAGCTCCTTCCAGCGCTCGTCGATCCGTGCCTGCTCGGCATCCGGGAGCGGGACGGCGCGGTAGACGTCGACCATGGTCCGGAGGCGCTTGACGAAGTCGTCGAGCGTGCCGACGTTCGAGTAGACGAAGCCGATCGGGTTGTTCAGCTCGTGGGCGACGCCGGCCACCAGCTGCCCCACCGAGGCCATCTTCTCGCGCTGGACGAGCTGCACCTGGGTGGCCTGCAGATCGCGGTACGCCGCCTGCAGCTCCTCGTTGGCGGCGCGCAGCTGCTCGGTTCTCACGCGAACCTTGTCCTCGAGCCCGCGCGTGAGCTCCTCGATCATCTGGAAGCTCTCCGCGCGGTCCACCGCCAGCGCCACGTGGTTGGCCACGGCCGTCATCAGCTCGACGTCGCCAGTGGCGAACCGGTGCGGCTGGCTCGAGGCCACCGTGAGCACGCCGAACACGCGGTCCTTCACGCGCAGCGGTACCGCGACGAACGACCGCACGCCGAGCGCGCGCGCGGACGCCAGGTGGATCGGCGTGGCGCTCGTCTCCACCTCCTCGACGAGCAGCGGCAGACCGGTGGACGCGACGTGGCCGACCCCGCTCGTGCTCGCGTCGAGCGGGAGCTCGAGCGTCGCCAGCTGGTGGCTGGCGTGACCGGCGCTCTGGTGAGCGCGGACGACGTCGTGCTCGTGATCGACCACATAGAGCCGGGCCGCCTCGTACGCCATCCGGTGCACGAGCTGCTGCACGGCGAGCTCGTAGATCTTCTGCGAATCGAGGGTGGCGTTCACGGCGGCGCTGAGATCGATCAGCAGCGACAGCTGCTCGATCTTCGTCTCCAGGTCGCGGAACTTCGTCTCCAGCTCGTTGTTCGAGTAGATGATCTCCTCGGACTGCAGATCCAGCAGGCGCTGCGTGTCGCGGCGCCGCGTGCGCTCGCGCCACATGGCGCCGAGCCCGGCGCCCGCGACGAGCGGGGCCACCGCGGCCAGCGCGTGCGCGGGCCACGACACACCGGGCGTTGCCGCCAGCGCCGTCGCCACCACGGTGGCGGCGCCGCCGCCGACGAGCGTGGCGCTCCAGAAGGCGCGGCCGAGCGGCGGATTCGTCCAGCGCACGTCGACCACGCAGGCGTCGGCGCCGCGGGCCGCGCACTGCGGCTCGGCGACGGTGGCGGGTGGAAGCCCCCACACCGTCGGTGCGCGCTCGAAGCCGACCTTGATCTGCGTGCAGGCCCAGCGCGGCACGGCGGCGCCCGTCGCGTGGCTCCAGCGAAAGCGCGCCTGCCGGCGGCCGATGTCGACGAGCTCGAATTTCAGGAAGGCCAGGTTCTGGCCCCAGATCGTCTTGCAGCGCTCGAAGTACCGCCGCGGCTCACCGAGCCCGATGGAGTAGGTGCCGAGATAGTGGCGGTCCGCGCGCGACGGTCGCCACTCCATCAGGTACTCGCCGAAGCGTCGTCCCCAGCGGTCCTCGTCGGTCTCACCCATCAGCTGCATGGCGAGATGGACGAGCTCGTTGGCGAGCGGCAGCGGCAGCCAGTTGTGATCGGCGACGAGATAGTCCCGAGAGCGTCCGGCGGTACGGAGCACCGCCGCCACGCCCTCGGGGCCGACCTCGTTCTCCACGAAGGGGATGAGGACCTTCGTGAAGATGCCGTTGACGTCTCCCGGCATCGCCTCAGCGCGGCTTGAAGACCAGCGTCGACACGATGTTCACGGGGCTCGCCAGCGTGTCGCGGACCGGCGACTTGCGGTCGATCGTCTCCTTCACCTTCCGGATCTTGTCCTCCGGCGCAGGACTCTGGATCGTCACGGTGTACCGGATGTCCGTCACGCCGTTGCGAACCGACTTGTCGTGACCCAGCATGCCCCGCGCGTCCACGTCGGCTTCGAGGTCGATGTCGATCGCATCGATGGGCACGCCGAACATCTGCGCGTTGGTCGCGATCCCCGCCGTCACGCAGCCGGCCAGGGCCGACAGCAAGACCTCCACGGGGTTCGGCGCGCCGTCGACCCCGCCGAGCTCCGGCGGCTCGTCCACCATCACCGTGAACCGGCGCGGCGCCGGCGACATGCTGTGGCCGCCCGCCGTCCACGCGTTGACCGAGACCTGGCTCTTCGTGCCCCGCTGCCAGGTCGACTTCGCCTTGAACTGACACTTGCCCATCGCAGGATTCTCGCGGATCACCTTGTCGACGGCCATGATGCCGTCCAGATTCACGTCGTTGAGTCGATCTGCCATGTCTGCCTCCTTGGCCGCCCGTGCGGCCGCCTGTTCACAGTAGCGGAGCGATGAGCGCGGCGGCGCGCGGCGCTCCATTTTGTCCCTCGGCGTCCGGATAGCGCGCACGCATGATCGCCCACTACCCGAGCAGCTGGGCGAGCAGGCGCGCGGCCCGCTGCGTGCCGTCGCCGGGGATGTCGCGATAGTGCACCGGCTTGCCGAGGTGATCGAGCATCGCCGCCGCCAGCTCCTCCGGCGTCGTGCGATCGTAGTCCATGCGGACGCCGGCGCCGAAGCGCTCGAGCCGGCGCGCCACGAAGAACTGCTGCTCGAAGTGGTTGCGCAGGGGGAAATACAGGAACGGCGTGCGGAAGGCGGCCAGCTCCATCGTCGTCGTGAGCCCGCCCTGCACGATGGCGAGATCGGCGGCGGCATGATGCCGGAAGAGATGCGGGACGAACGCGCGCACGTCGAGCCGCGGGCTCGCGGGCAGGTCGACGGCGTCGAGCCGTGGCCCGGTCACCAGCACCATGCGGGTGTCCGGGACACGCGGAGCGATGAGCGCGAACGCTGCCGCGCACTTCTCCAGGAGCTGACGACCGACCCGGGTGCCGCCCACGGAGACCAGGATCACCCGCTCGCCCTCGCGATAGCCGAGCGAGGCGCGCAGCGCGGCCTTGTCGCGAAAATCGGCCGGATCGAAGTGATAGGTATAGCCGGCGAACTTGAAGTGCTCGCGCGCCCACTGGCGCATGTTCGGCAGATCCGGCCCGAATGGGCGGTCCAGCACGTCCTCCTCGTCGCCGACCATGAGCGAGAGGTCGCGGACGTCGGGATGCAGGCGGAGGTGGTCGATGTTCTCCGCGTTCTTCTCCCAGGCGCGGACGAACTCGGTGGAGTGCGGATCGTCCCGCATCGGCAGCATGCCGATGAAGTCGGTGATGAACGCGTAGGGCGCCCGCTTCAGCTCGGGGTTCTCGTGCAGATAGTAGTCGAGGTCCCAGCCCTCGTCGCCGACCCAGAGATCGTAGTCGCCGGCCTCGACGGCGTCCGCGAAGACCATGAAGTTGGCGGCCATGATCTCGTCCATGTCCCAGAGCGCGTTGAAGGCGTGGAGCTGGTGATCGGCCGTGGCCCAGTGCTCGAAGTGCGCACTCTCGTTGAGGAGCAGACTCGTCGCCGGGTGCACGCGCTCGCCGGCCGCCTCGACCACGCGCCGCGCGGGATCCGCGGCGAGGAACTCGACGGTCGCGTCGGGATGGATCTCGCGCAGCGAGCGCGCGATGGCGAGGTCGCGCTGGATGTGCCCGAGCCCGATCGGGCTCGAAAGCCACAGGATCTTTCGCCGG
>Ga0070741_10013765_pt1 | contig 14176 bp, 14 predicted proteins | sample Coa_R1_4_FD_66440 | JGI IMG/M metagenome (GOLD analysis project Ga0070741, IMG submission 66440) | Surface soil microbial communities from Centralia Pennsylvania, which are recovering from an underground coalmine fire - Coalmine... | ecosystem: Environmental > Terrestrial > Soil > Unclassified ... | reverse complement strand
TTCGTCGGGGTTGACGCCCTTGTGCGGCTCCTTGCCGAACAACTGCTTCACGACTTCCTGCACCTTCGGCATGCGGGTCATACCGCCGACCAGCACCACTTCGCCGATTTCGCCAGCGGTAAGGCCGGCATCCTTCAGCGCCTTGCGGCAGGGCTCGATCGTCTTCTGCACGAGGTCATCGACCAGCGCCTCGAACTTGGCGCGCGTCAGCTTCATGGTCAGATGCTTCGGCCCGGTCTGGTCCGCCGTGATGAAGGGCAGGTTGATTTCGGTCTGCGTCGTCGACGACAATTCGATCTTGGCCTTTTCAGCGGCCTCTTTCAGGCGCTGCAGAGCCAGCTTGTCGTTGCGCAGGTTGATGCCCTGCTCCTTCTGGAATTCGTCGGCGAGATAGCCGACCAGGCGCATGTCGAAATCTTCGCCGCCGAGGAAGGTGTCGCCGTTGGTCGACTTCACCTCGAACACGCCATCGCCGATCTCGAGAATGGAAATATCGAACGTGCCGCCGCCGAGGTCGTACACCGCAATGGTGCCGGACTTGGTCTTGTCGAGACCATAGGCCAGCGCTGCCGCGGTCGGCTCGTTGATGATGCGCAGCACTTCGAGGCCCGCGATCTTGCCGGCATCCTTGGTGGCCTGGCGCTGGGCGTCGTTGAAGTAGGCGGGAACCGTGATGACGGCCTGATCGACCTTCTGGCCGAGATGGGCCTCAGCGGTCTCCTTCATCTTCTGCAGGATGAAGGCGGAAATCTGCGAGGGCGAGTAGGTCTTGCCGTCGGCCTCGACCCAGGCATCGCCGTTGGAGGCTTTGACGATCTTGTAGGGGACGAGCTTCTTGTCCTTTTCCACCATCGGATCGTCATAGCGGCGGCCGATCAGGCGCTTCACCGCAAAGAAGGTCCGCTCGGGATTGGTGACTGCCTGGCGCTTGGCCGGCTGGCCGACGAGGCGCTCGCCATCATCGGTAAAAGCGACGATCGACGGGGTCGTCCGCATGCCCTCGGCGTTTTCGATAACTTTGGCGTTCTTGCCATCCATGACGGCGACGCACGAATTCGTCGTGCCGAGATCGATCCCAATGACCTTTCCCATGGTCCCTATATCCTTCTTTTTGCGGCAGGTCGGCTAGGCCCTTTACGGCGCCCTCAACCGGACCCCCAACGATCAAATACTCGCGATATTGCGACGGTGAGCCTCATATAGGAGGGGGTGTATGGCCTGCAAGGAGCTTGGCGCAACCTTCGGCCGTTAACACCCTCAACTTTTAAAGATAGTTTCGAGGCGAGACCACGGCCGAGCGGCCCCGGGGTAATACCGGGAGCGGGCCAGCCCCCGCGCCGGCCATGCCCTGTCGCAGCCGCGGTAAAACCGCTAAAAGCGCCCCAGCCATTGAAGGGATTCGGGCCACCGATGCCCCCATCGATCGGTCCCAATCATGACCCGAGAAAATCGCCGATGACCTATCTCCGACTGCTTTCCGTCTTCGCCTGGCTTGTCGTCACCGTGGGTGGCGCGCTTGCGGCCGACCCGGTTTTCCCCCCGGGAGCCCGGGTCGGGATCACGCCGCTAGTGGGCCTTAACCCCGCCAAGGCCTTCACCGGCTTCGAGACGGAAGACCAGAGTGTCAAGGTCCTGATCGCAGAGCTGCCGGCCTCCGCCTATGGCGAGGTCATGAACTCCTTCAAGAACAATCCGTCGATCCCCGCGGCCGTCAAGCCGGAGAGCCTCGAGACATCAGCCGGAACCGCCTACTACACGGTCGAGAACGCCAAGAATGCGTCCGGCCCCGTTCGCCATTACGCGATGATTCTCTCGGGCGGCACCTTCTCGGGCTATGTCGATGTCCAGGTGCCCGAGAACGCCACCAGGATCTATAGCGATGATGCGGTCCGCCAGATGTTTACCTCGGCGGTGATTCGCAAGGAAGTTCCGGTCGACGAACAGCTCGCGCTGATGCCGTTCAAGGTCGGCAATCTCGGCGACTTCAAGAGTGTTCGCGCGCTCGGCGCCACCGGCGCGCTGCTTCTCGCCGACGGCGATGAGACCACCGGCTTCGAGGCCGCGCCCTTCATGGTGATCGGCCTGATGGCATCCTCGCCGACCCAACCCGATGACCGCGCCCGCTTTGCCGAGCAGGCGGCGCGCGCCATTCCCGGCATGCACTCCGGGCGCATCACGATGTCCGAACCCGTCCGCATCGACGGATTGGCCGGCTACGAGACGCGGATCGACGCCACCTCCGGCCGCAACGACACGCAGGTGACGCTGGTGCAGTGGTTGCGCTTCGGCAGCGGGGGCGCCATGCGGGTGATCGGCAGCGCGCCGCGCGACCAATGGGAAAAGGCGTTTCCGCGTTTTCGTGCCGTCCGCGACGGGATTGAGCCGCGCTAGCCCAAATGAGCCTCGTCGCGTCCGCCTATCTCGACAAGACGTTCTCGGAACGCGACGAGGCCAGCCTGGCATTTCTGTCCTCCCTCGTCTGTGGCACGCAGGCGTTTGACGAGCGGCATGCAATTTATGGCCTGCCACCGCCTCTCTTTCTGTTCGTCGAAGACCTGCTCTGGTTTGCGCAAGCGTGGCGATCCGGTTCCTGGACCTATTTTGAAGCAACGCCGCCAGAGCGGCAGCAGGCCATGCTGGAAGCATTGCGAACCGATGCTCCGAACGGCTGGTCGGATCAGTACGCGTCCGGCATGCGCCGCTGGCAGGAGGCCGAACCGCTTCGCGCCCTCGATGCGTGGATGATGCAACAAGATCAGGCCAATTCCGAATTCCTTTGGGACCATCTGGCGCGGCATCGGGCGATCCTTGAAGGCCTCCCGTGACCGGCTCGATCAAGCCGCAGGCACTTCTTTGACCTTCCCACGGGTCGCGGATTTGCTAGCATCACCCATCGGTGATGCGGACTTTTGAACCGCCACACTACTCAAGAGGGAGGTGCAGCATGATCGATCGAAGGAAGACACTCGCGGCGTTAGGGAGCCTGGCCATGACAGCGATTGCCTCGCGACCGGTTTCAGCAGCAGCCTCGATCAAGATCGACGATACGTCGGTGCTGCTCGTGATCGACGTGCAAAACTGTTTCCTGCCCGGCGGCAGCCTCGCCGTGAAGGACGGCGATGCGGTCGTGCCTGTGATCAACAAGCTCGCACGCGGATTCGCCAATGTCGTGATGACGCAGGACTGGCACACGCCGGGCCACGTTTCTTTCGCGTCATCGCATAGCGGCAAGAAGCCGTTCGAGACCATCGATCTTGCTTACGGCAAGCAGGTGCTGTGGCCCGACCACTGCGTACAGGGCACCGATGGCGCATCGCTGTCGAAGGACCTGTCGATCCCGCAGGCCGAACTCATCGTCCGCAAGGGCTATCACAAGGACGTCGACAGCTATTCGGCCTTCACGGAGGCCGACGGCAAGACGACGACGGGGCTTGCTGCCTGGCTCAAGGCGCGCAAGCTGCAACGGCTTTTCATCGCGGGGCTGGCCACCGATTTCTGCGTGGCATGGACAGCGCTCGATGCGCGCAAGGCCGGCTTCGATGCATTCGTGATCGAGGACGCCTGCCGCGGCATCGATACCCAGGGCTCGCTTGCGAAAGCCTGGGCGGACATGGCGAAAGCCGGCGTGAAGCGAATCCAGTCGACCGATATCGCCGTATCGTAACGGCGTTTGACCCTCATGGTGAGGAGGCGTGTCAACGCCGTCTCGAACCATGAGGCCATCGACTCGGGCCTTCATCCTTCGAGACGCGCGCGAATGCGCGCTCCTCAGGATGAGGTTGAAAGCCGTTACTGGTGTTCGCCCGCCGGCGCCGTCTTCGCGCCGCCCTTGGAGACGCCGACCAGCGCGGGGCGCAGCACGCGTTCGCCGATCGTGTAGCCGGCCTGAACCACCTGCACCACGGTGCCCGCGGGCACGGACGGATCCGGAACCTCGTACATCGCCTGCTGGAAATTCGGATTGAACTTCTCGCCTTGCGGATCGAACTTCTTCACGCCGTTTTTCTCCAGCGCGCTGAGCAGCGACCGTTCGGTCAACACGACGCCTTCGATCAGCGCTTTGAGCATCGGATCGGCCGATTCGCGCGTCTCGGCGGGAACCGCATCGAGCGTGCGCTGGAGATTATCGGCGATATCGAGCACGTCCCGCGCAAAGCCGGTGATGCCGTAGATTTTGGAGTCGGCAACCTCACGCCGGGTGCGCTGACGAAGATTCTCCATCTCGGCCAGCGTGCGCAGCGTCTTGTCGCGGGCGTCGGCCAGTTCCTTGGCGAGCGCCTCTACCGATCCCGGCTCGGGATCGTCAGGCATGATGTAGGGCTTGGAAACCACGGGCTCAGCCGCCTGTTCCGGATCGGCCGAATTGTCGTTCTGCCCGTTGGGGTTGGTCATGCGACACCCTTCTCGAAAATTGTCTTCAAAAGTGCATTGCGGTGGTTGGATTGCTCGGCGGGATATCGTGCTTTAGCGGCCGAAAATCAAGCGGCAATCAGCCACCCAGCAGGCGGCTGACGATCCGCGCCGCATAATCCACGGTCGGGATCACGCGGGCATAATTGAGCCGGGTCGGCCCGATCACCCCGAGCACGCCGACGATCTTGCCCGCGGCATCCCGGTAGGGCGCGATGATGGTGGAGGACCCCGACAGCGAGAACAGCTTGTTCTCCGAGCCGATGAAAATCCGCACCCCTTCGGCGCTTTCCGCGCGGCCGAGCAGATCGATGACGCCGCGCTTGGTCTCGAGATCGTCGAACAGGAGGCGGACACGCTCGAGATCTTCGAGCGCGTGCAAGTCTTCGAGCAGATTGGCGTGACCGCGCACGATCAGCTGCCGGTCCTCGTTTTCACCGCCCGACCAGCTCGCAAATCCGGCCGCGATCACCTTCTGTGTCAGCTGGTCGAGCTCGGCGCGGGCCTGCACCAATGCGGTTTCGAGTTCGAGGCGCGCTTCCGCCAGCGTTCGTCCCCTGATCCGCGCATTGAGAAAATTAGTCGCTTCGATCAGTGCCGAGGACGGCACGCCGGGCGGCAAGGCCAGCACGCGGTTCTCGACCTGGCCATCCTCGCTGACCAGTACGACCAGCGCCCGCTCCGGCTCCAGCCGCACGAACTCGATGTGTTTCAGGCGCGAGTTGGATTTGCCGGTCAACACCACCGCGGCCGCGCGCGTGAGCCCCGAGAGCCGCGTCAGCGCCTCGCCAAGGGCGGCTTCCACCGATTGCGCCCGGCCGACGGCGGCGAGCTGGGTCTGGATCGATTGCCGCTCGGCCTCTGTGAGATCGCCGACCTGCATCAGGGCGTCGACAAAGAACCTCAGGCCCACTTCGGTCGGCAACCGTCCCGCCGAGGTATGCGGCGCATAGATCAGCCCGAGCGCTTCGAGATCGGCCATCACGTTGCGCACCGAGGCCGGCGACAACGGAACCGCGATCAGGCGTGAAATGTTGCGCGAGCCAACCGGTTCGCCGGTCGCAAGATAGCTCTCGACGATCTGGCGAAAGATGTCGCGCGAGCGCTCGTTGAGCTGGGCAAGCCCGGAATGCGACGAGATCAGGCCAATCGGTTCGTGGTGGGCCAAGACAGAAACTCCGCAAACACCAGGCTAATTTGTCCCTCTCGTTGCCCCGTGACAAGCATGGATCAAGGAAAAGCCTTGCCGCTTGGCAAACGCCCTCCTACAAGCACGCCCGACGTGGGTGGCAGAGCCATTCTTTGGTTAATTCGGAGGATTTTCAATGCGTCCAAGCCGCCGTGCGCCGGATGAGCTGCGCGCCGTGTCGCTGGAACGCGGCGTGGTCAAATATGCGGAAGGGTCTTGCCTCGTGAAGTTCGGCGATACCCATGTCCTGGTGACGGCCACGCTGGAAGAGCGGCTGCCGCCATGGCTCAAGGGCCAGGGCCGCGGCTGGGTCACGGCGGAATACGGCATGCTCCCGCGCGCCACCCTGGAACGCACGCGGCGCGAGGCATCGAGCGGCAAGCAGAGCGGCCGCACCGTCGAAATCCAGCGCTTGATCGGGCGATCGCTGCGCGCCACGCTGGATCTCGAGGCGCTCGGCGAGCGGCAGATCACGGTCGACTGCGATGTGCTGCAGGCCGACGGCGGCACGCGGACCGCCTCGATCACCGGCGCCTGGGTCGCGCTCGCCGACTGCATCGCCTGGATGAAGGCGCGCAACATGATCAAGACCGACGTGCTGCGCGACCATGTCGCTGCGATCTCCTGCGGCATCTATAACGGGACGCCCGTGCTCGATCTCGATTATGCCGAGGATTCGTCCGCCGAGACCGACGCCAACTTCGTCATGACCGGCGATGGCCGCATCGTCGAGGTGCAGGGCACCGCCGAGAAGACGCCGTTCTCGCAAGAAGAATTCCTGGCGCTGATGGCGCTGGCGCAAAAGGGCGTCGCGCGGCTCGTGGATTTGCAGAAGATGGCGGTGGGTTAAGCATGCCCCGCCGCATCAGTGGCCAGCTTGTGATCGCAACCCACAATCCGGGCAAGCTTGCCGAGATGCGCGAACTCCTGGCCCCTCACGGCGTCACCGCGATCTCGGCGAGCGAACTTAACCTCGCCGAGCCGGACGAGACCGGCGACAATTTTGCAGCGAATGCGAAGATCAAGGCGGCCGCGGCGGCGATGACGGCAAAGCTCCCGGCCTTCGCCGATGACTCCGGACTTGCCGTCGATGCGCTCGACGGCGCGCCCGGAATTTATTCGGCGCGCTGGGCCGGCCCCTCGAAAGATTTCAACGCGGCGATGACCCGAATTGAGCGGCTGCTTGCCGAACGCGGCGCGAGCGAGCCCGCACAGCGCAGGGCACACTTCGTCTCGGCGCTCTGTGTTGCCTGGCCGGACGGCCATGTCGAGGAAGTCGAAGCGCGCGTCGACGGCACGCTGGTCTGGCCGCCGCGCGGGAGTGCCGGCTTCGGCTACGATCCGATGTTTTTGCCCGACGGGCATGAGCGCACCTTCGGCGAGATGACCTCGATCGAAAAGCATGGCCTGCCGCCGCTCGGCATGGGGCTTTCACATCGGGCACGCGCCTTCGTCAAACTGGCGGAGCGCTGCCTTGCTTAGCGCGGCGAGCAAAAACGAGGCCTTCGGCGTCTATGTGCACTGGCCGTTCTGCCTGTCGAAATGTCCGTACTGCGATTTCAACAGCCATGTCCGGCACGCCGCGATCGACGAGGACCGCTTTGCCCGCGCCTTTGCGCGCGAGATCGAGACGACCGCAAGCCGCATAGGCGGCCGCGACGTCACTTCGATCTTTCTCGGTGGCGGCACGCCGTCGCTGATGCAGCCGCAGACGGTGGCCGCGATCCTTGATGCGATCGGCAAGCACTGGCGCGTCGCGCCTGACGCCGAAGTGACGCTGGAAGCCAATCCCACCAGCGTGGAAGCGACGCGCTTTGCCGGCTATCGCTCCGCCGGCGTCAACCGCGTCTCGCTCGGGGTGCAGGCGCTGGACGATGCTTCGCTGAAAATGCTCGGACGAATGCACAGCGCGCGCGAGGCGCTCGATGCGGTCGCCATCGCGCGGCGCTCGTTCGAGCGTTATTCGTTCGACCTGATCTATGCGCGTCCCGACCAGACCGCGGAGGCCTGGACGAGCGAGCTGGAGCTCGCGATCAAAGAGGCCGCCGAGCATCTCTCGCTCTATCAATTGACCATCGAGGAAGGCACGCCGTTTTTCGGCTTGCACGCGGCCGGCAAGCTCAAGACGCCGGACGAAGGGCTTGCGCGTGACCTCTATGACGTGACGCAGGACGTCTGCGATCATCACGGCCTTTCCGCCTACGAAATCTCAAACCATGCGCGGCGGGGCGCGGAGTGTCGGCACAATCTCGTCTACTGGCGCGGGCAGGAATATGCCGGGATCGGCCCCGGCGCGCATGGCCGTCTCGATATTGACGGGATCAGGCACGCGACCTCGACCGAAAAGCGTCCCGAGGCGTGGCTGGTGCGGGTCGAGGCAGGCGGCCATGGCGTCGTCGCTGACGACGTCCTCAACAGCGAGGAGCGCGCCGACGAATTTCTGCTGATGGGACTGCGGCTGGCCGAAGGCATCGATCCCCGCCGCTATCAGGCGCTGGCTGGCCGGCCGATCGATCCACGGCGGATCGCGCTGCTCCGCGAGGAAGGCGCGATTGCCGTCGACAGCGACGGACGGCTGCGCGTGACGCAGGCGGGTTTTCCGCTGCTCGATGCCGTGGTGGCGGATCTGGCGGCTTAGTTTTTTCTCGTCGTCCCGGCCAAGCGAGTGAAACGAGCGCGAGCCGGGATCCATAACCACAGGCGTTGATTGTTGGAGCGAGCTGGAGCCACAGCGCGTCGAAAATTCAAATGGCTGTGGTTATGGGTCCCCGCCTTCGCGGGGACGACGGAAATGGACTACGCCCCAAAGCTTCGCGGCGAGCCCGCAATCGGCGTCGCGCCTTTCGAGGTGACCTTCATGACCGCAAGGCCGCGTTCGTTGGTGCCGTCTGCCTTGAAGCGAAACAGCCCGTCGATGCCGGCAAAGCCCGACGAATTTTGCAGCACTTCTGGACTGAAGCGCTTGCCGCCTTGCGTGCGCGACAGCGCCGCTACCAGCGCCACCGCGTCATAGGCCAGCGTCGCAGTCCGTACCGGCTCGCCGCCATATTTGTTCTTGTAGCGGTTGGCGAAGGAGCGGAAGCCTGCCGGATCCGGCGCCGCGTACATGCCGTTCTCCAGCGACGAATTTGAAAACACGCGCGGATTGTCCCACAGGCCGGTGCCGAGCAGTTGCACCTTCTGAAAGTTGGCGCCGGCAGCCGCCAGCGCGTCCGCGACCTGTGCGACGGCCTCGCCATCGTCGGCGAGAAGCAGCGTGTCCGCCGAAGCCAGCGATCCCGCGACATTGCGCGCCACCGTGGCGCGGTCAGCGCCGTATTTTTCAAACGCAACGATGCGGCCGCCGCGTTTCGGCACCGCCTGCTTGAAGGCGGCCTCGACCACATTGCCATAGGCATTCTCGGGCAGCATCGCCGCGAAGGAGCGTTTGCCGATGGCGCCGGCATAACCGACGATGCGCTCGACGTCCGACTCCGGCAGGAAGCTCAGGAGATAGACGCCATGGCCGGCGACGCTCGAATCGGTCGAGAACGCGATCACCGAGACGCCGCGGCCGCGCGCCACGCCTGCGACCGCCGGCACGGAAGCCGCAAACAGCGGCCCGAGAATGATCTCCGCGCCTTCATCGACCGCCTGCTGGGCGGCGGCTTGCGCGCCTTGTGCGGAACCGCCGTCGTCCTTGATCAGGAGCTGAAGGTTGGGATTGAGGAATTCCGCCAGCGCCATCTCGGAGGCGTTTTTCATCGACTGGGCGGCAACGGCGGCATTGCCGCCGGCTGACAGCGGCAGGAGCAGCGCGACCTTGACGCTGCCATTGCCGACCGCAACGCCCTGTTGCTGCGCGCCGGCAGGAGGCGGCGACGACGACGAGAACGGGTTGGAAACCGAGAATGAGCTGATGCTCTGCTGGACGTTGGCACAAGCGCCAAGCAGCGGCGCGCCCAGGATGAGTCCAAGCGCCGATCGCCGGGTTGCCGGCGCGCCCAAAATCCTGGATTTTCCGGTTCCGTTCTCCGCGGCTCCAGACGGTTCGTTTTGAAAATCGGGCTCTGACGCACCCACTGTAATTTCTCTTTTCTTGTCCAGCCTCACAAAGGCCAGGACTTCGCCCCATCAGGAGGGGTGGATTCAGGCATATTGTCGGCGAAATAGTTAACCAAAACAAAAGGATTTTAGTCTTCCGGGGCAGGCTCACCTCTTGCGCACAGCGCTGCCGGCCTTGTTCCGGTCTATCCTGATCCGGCCGGCGCGAACTCTCGCCGTGGTTCACCCGCTCGTTTAAATTACCATTATGCGCCCAAAAGCCGTTTCCACCAATCCACCCAATGTCTCAGACGACCCCGCCAGACGTCATTACGCACTCGGCGGCGAAAAGTTGACCGCGCCAAGGGCCGCGGCGGGCCTTTATCTGGTGGCGACGCCCATTGGCAATCTCGGCGATATTACGCTCCGCGCGCTCGAAACGCTCGCCGGCGTCGACATGATCGCGTGCGAGGACACAAGGATCACCCGCCGCCTCACCGAGCGCTATGCCATGTCGGCGCAGCTCACGCCGTATCACGAGCACAACGCCGCAATCGCGCGGCCGAAGATTCTCGCGCAGCTGGCGCAGGGCGCATCGGTTGCGCTCGTCTCCGACGCCGGAACGCCGCTGATCTCCGACCCCGGCTTCAAGCTGGTGCGCGAGGTGTGCGCGGCCGGACATCGCGTGACTGCCCTGCCCGGCCCGTCATCGGTGCTGGCGGCGCTCTCGCTGGCGGCGCTGCCGACCGATCGCTTCTTCTTCGAAGGTTTTCTGCCGCCCAAGGCGACCGCACGACGCGCGCGTCTCGCGGAGCTCGCGCGGCTCGATGCCACGCTGGTGCTGTTTGAATCCGGCAGCCGCGTGCAGGAAACACTCGCGGACCTTGCCGCCGTCATGGGCACGCGAAGCGCGGCGATCTGCCGCGAACTGACCAAGCTGCACGAAGAGATCAGCCGCGGCACGCTTCTCGAACTCGCGGAAGGTGCCGCGACGCTGGAGACCCGCGGCGAATTCGTACTGGTGATCGGACCGCAGGCCGAAGGCACAGAGGTCATGACGAGTGAAGCGATCGACGATCTCCTGCGCGATCGATTGGCGCGCGACAGCGTCAAGGATGCGGTCGCGCATGCGGTGGAGGTTTCCGGGCGGCCGCGGCGCGAGATCTATGCCCGCGCGCTCGAACTCGCCAAGGAAAACGAAGAGCAAAGCGAAAAGCATGGCGGGTCCTGACGAAGGCGAACCCAATCCGGTTTCACTGGCTCGCGCGCGAGCGTTCCGCACCGGCCTCTCCGCAGAGTCGCGCGCGGCGGCCTTTCTGATCGCCAAGGGCTATCGCATCCTCGCCAAGCGTTTTCGTACGCCGCACGGCGAGATCGATCTGGTGGCGCGGCGGCGCAATCTGGTCGCCTTTGTCGAGGTCAAGGCGCGCGAGACCCTCGATGCAGCGGCCTATGCGGTGACGCCGCGCCAGCAGGCGCGCATCATCGCTGCCGCGCAAATCTGGCTGATGGCGCATGGTGAATATGACGGATATGATCTGCGCTTCGACGCCATGCTGGTTGCGCCGCGCCGTCTGCCACGCCATGTCATGGCGGCCTTCGATGCGAGCCCTTAAGTAATCTTCGAATGAACGCTGTGATACAGATTGGCCACATGGTTCTCCCGGCGATGCAAAGCATCGTCCGGAACGGCGCTTTGCTTGATCTGCGCCGTTCGCTAACGTCCTCGCTATGGCTCGGCCTGCTCGGGCGCGCCGCGCCTCCTCACCATGAGGGTCTTAGACCTCATCCTGAGGAGCGCGCAGCCGCGCGCGTCTCGAAGGATGAAGCCCGCGAAATCAACCGAACCTCAGACTTTCAGAGACCCCGCCCATGAAATTGAACGTCGCCGTCCAGATGGACCCGATCGCGCGCATCAACGTCCGCGGCGATTCCACCTTCGCGCTGCTGCTCGAAGCGCAAAAACGCGGACATGGGCTGTCCTACTACACGCCCGACAAGCTCTCGCAGAAAGGCGCTGACATCGTCGCGCCGGTACAGCCGCTGACGGTGCGCGACGAGGTCGACGACCACTTCACGCTTGGCGAGCCAAAGCGCGAATCCTTGTCCGCTTTCGACGTCATCCTGCTGCGGCAGGATCCGCCGTTCGATCTCGCCTACATCACCTCGACCCATCTGCTGGAGCGGCTGCAACCGAAGACCCTTGTCGTCAATGACCCCGCCGCCGTACGCAACGCGCCGGAAAAACTGTTCGTGATGGAGTTTCCGCAGCTGATGCCGCCGACTTTGATCTCGCGCGACCTGGACGAGATCAACGCGTTTCGCGACCAATTCGGCGCGGTGGTGATGAAGCCGTTGCACGGCCATGGCGGCGCGGCGGTGTTTCGCATCATGCCGCAGGACATGAACTTCGGCTCACTGTTCGACATGTTCTCGGTCACGTTCAGGGAGCAATGGGTGATCCAGCAGTTCCTGCCGAACGTGAAGCACGGCGACAAGCGCATCATCCTGGTCGACGGCGAATTCGCCGGCGCCGTCAACCGCGTGCCGGCGGCGGACGACTTGCGCTCCAACATGGTGCGCGGCGGGGCCGCGGCGGCGACCGAACTCACCGACCGCGAGCGCGAGATCTGCACAACGCTCGGACCTGCCCTGCGCAAGCGCGGGCTCCTGTTCGTCGGCATCGACGTGATCGACGACAAACTCACCGAGATCAACGTCACCTCGCCGACCGGCATTCGCGCGATTTCACGTTTGGGCGGACCGGACATCGCGGCGAAGATCTGGGACGTGATCGAGAGCAAGCGCAGCTGAGAAACTCGACGTCATGGCCGGGCTCGTCCCGGCCATCCACGTCTTTCTTTCCATGCCAACGCTAAGCGAAGACGTGGATGGCCGGCACAAGGCCGGGCATGACGAGCTAACCAATTAACTCCGCGTCGCCCCCCGCTTCGCCGTTCACGCCCTCCAAATGTCGTAAAGCGGTCGCAACCTCTGATGTACCTTCGGACAGTTCCTGGCCGGAGCAACAACCATTATTCAAAAAACAGCGGAGGAAGACGCATGACATTGGATGTTTCGCGAAGGTCCCTGTTTGCGCTCGGTGCCGGTCTTGGTGCCTCAGCCGTGCTGGGCGACGTGGCGCACGCGAAGGCGCCGAAACTCGGACCGGCGCCGCAACACTTCTATCGTTTCAACGTCGGCGACGCCGAGGTGACGGTCGTCTCCGATGGATTGCTCGACCTCGGCAATCCCAAGGGCACGTTCACCGGCGTATCCGACGATGAAATGAGCAAGATGCTCACCGACAACTTCCTCGATCCAGCCGATGTCGTGCTGCAGCAGAATTCTCCGATCGTGAATACCGGCGACAAGCTGATCCTGTTCGACACCGGCATGGGCACGTCGACAATGTTCGGCGACGCCACCGGCAAGCAGCAGAAGAGCATGAAGGAAGCCGGCATCAAGGCGGAAGACATCGACGCCGTGGTGTTCTCGCATGGCCATATCGACCACATCGGCGGCGTGGTGGGCCAGGACGGCAAGAACCTGTTCCCGAACGCGCAGTTCTACATCGCCGAGAGCGACTTCAACTACTGGACCGATTACGACAAGGCCGGCCCGAAGCTGAAGGATTTCGTCGACCACGCCAAGAAGAACTTGATGCCGGTGCGCGACCGTCTGGTGTTCTACAAGGACGACCAGGAATTCCTGCCTGGCGTTCACGCGCTTCACGCGCCCGGCCACACCGTCGGCCACACCATCTTCATGATTTCCTCTGGCGGCAAGCAGTTCTGCTACACCGCCGACCTCACCCACCATCCGATCCTGTTGATGGAAAAGCCGCTGATGGAGTTTTCCTTCGACACCGATCCGAAACAGGCGGCGCAAAGCCGCGTGAAGATGCTGGACATGCTGGCGACGAACAAGATTCCGATCCTGGCCTATCACTACGCCTGGCCGGGCGTCGGCCATGTCGCCAAGAATGCCTCCGGGGGCTTCCACTACTACCCCGAGGGGATGCAGCTATAGCTGTGAGTCGATCCGGCCCCTTCTCCCCGCTTGCGGGGAGAAGGTTGGGATGAGGGGGAGTCGACGCGCATCCGGTCTATCGGAGAATCCCCCTCACCCGATTTGCTTCGCAAATCGACCTCTCCCCGCAAGCGGGGCGAGGTGAAGAAGCCCCGCTCGTCACACCTTCCCCGCCAGCCGCTCCGCCAATTCCGCATCAAGCTCCGGCAGCAGCACGATGCCGTCCTGGTCGCTGCCGGACGAATGCACCACGATCCACGTGCAGGGCTTGCCGCTTTCGTTGCGCGGCGCGTGCGGAATGTTGGCGTCGCAGAAACATTGCTCGCCCTGCGCGACAAGAACACGCTTTTCCAGGTGGTCGCCGTAATAGACCGCGCATTCGCCCTCGAGCATGTACGCGATCGTCTCGATATCCAGGTGGAAGTGCGCCTTGGCCACCGCGCCCGGCGGCATCGGCATCACGTTCATGCAGATCTTTTGCGCGCCGACCGTCTCTTTCGACGCGCCCGCGCCGTAAACGAT
>Ga0070741_10013764_pt1 | contig 14176 bp, 14 predicted proteins | sample Coa_R1_4_FD_66440 | JGI IMG/M metagenome (GOLD analysis project Ga0070741, IMG submission 66440) | Surface soil microbial communities from Centralia Pennsylvania, which are recovering from an underground coalmine fire - Coalmine... | ecosystem: Environmental > Terrestrial > Soil > Unclassified ... | reverse complement strand
GCTACCGAGTCCGCGGCCGCACCCCCGCCGCGCTCTTCTGGGGCGCCGCGCGGGGATGACCTCATACCGCACTCTGGGATGGCCACGGTGTCTACACCATTCCGGGTCTGGACACGCTAGTAGTCGCCGCGCAGCCCGGAGTTGCGCGCCGCCGTGATGTCGATGCGGGACATCTGCTCGATCACGTACTCGCGCACGGTACGCGGGGGCGGGAGATCGCGCACCAGGCGCCCGTTCGTGAGGAGCGGCTTCAGCAGCGGCTCGGCCGCACGACCGTCGGGCCCCACCGGCGCCGGCGCCGAGGCGGGCAGGACCGTGTTCTGGATGGCGCCCGGGAAGCGCCACACCTGCTTGGCCCCCGAGCGCTTGCCGCGCTTGGCCATCGGCACGCCCTCGATCTCCATGATGTCGAGGGCGAACGAGAGCACCGGCGCGTTCGCGATGGAGGTGCCGACCCCGTAGCCGTCGACCAGCGAGTTCAGCTTCAGGATCTCGTACTCGTCGATGCCGCCCGAGGCCAGGATCTTCACGTGCTCGTAGCCGCGCAGGTCGAGCTCCCAGCGGACCTCCTCCAGGATCCGGAAGAAGTCGCCGCGGCGAGAGGAGGGCGTGTCGAGGCGCACCGCGTAGAGATCACGACCGAGCGCCTCCGCCACCCGGATCGCCTCGAACTTCTCGTCCTGCAGCGTGTCGATCAGGGCCACCCGGCGCACCTTGGGATCGACCACCTCGTGGAAGGCCCGGAGCGCCTCGACCGTGTCGCCGAAGAGCAGCACCAGCGCGTGGGGAATGGTGCCCATCGGATCCGCGTCGATGAGCTCGGCGGACTTCGTCACCGCCACCCCGTCGCAGCCGCCCACGAACGCGTTGCGCTCGATCATCGGCGCGAGGGCCGGGTGCATGCGGCGCGCCCCGAAGGAGATCACCTGGCGCGCGCCCGCCGCGCGCTTGCAGCGGGCCGCCTTCGTCGCGATGCCGGAGGCCTGGCAGAGGAAGCCCAGGAGCGCCGTCTCGTACTTGGCCCACTCGGGGTAGACACCCTCGATGAGCAGCACGGTGTCTTCGGGCCCGAACAGCGTGCCCTCGTCCATGGCCCAGACGTTCACCGGCAGGCCTTCGAGCAATGCGGCCGCCTCCTCGATGCCGGCCAGGACGCCGAAGGTCCAGTCGGGCTGGGGGAAGCTCTTGAGCCGGATCTCGGCCTTGACGCGCTTGTTGAGACCGCGGGCGTGCAGGATCTCGACGGTGCGATCGAAGTAGACGTCCGAGACCTCGCCGGCTTTGATCTCGGAATCCGAGGCCGTGTGGAAGGCGCGCTTGGGGCTCTTCATATCGGTGCCGACACCTCCCGGCCCTGAAATAAGTGCACGGATTGTCCCAGAAACCCCAGGGGAAGTCAATGAATGGAGCGGCTGCCGCGTCGGACAAACCCTTGCCCGGCAAGGCAATTCGCCGCCAGGTGGCTAGAGGCGAAGGCTCTTGAGGTACTCGCGGAAGGCGTCCGCGAGATCGGGCCGGGCCAGCGCGAACTCGACGGTGGCCTTGAGGAACCCGAGCTTCTCCCCGGTGTCGTGCCGCTTGCCTTCGAACTCGACCGCGTAGATCGGGCGGCGGCCCCGCAGCACGCGCAGGCCGTTGGTGAGCTGGATCTCCCCGCGGGAGTCCGGCGGGGTGTCCTGGAGGATCGGGAACAGGTCCGGCGTCAGCACGTACCGTCCGATGATCGCCAGGTCCGAGGGCGCGTCGCGCGGGTCCGGCTTCTCCACCAGGTCCTGGACCTCGTAGACGTTGGCCCCGAGACCGCGCGCCGCGATGACGCCGTAGCGTCCGATCTCCTCGCGCGGCATCCGCATCACCGCGAGCACGGGGCCCCCGTGGCGCTCGAAGACGTCGAGGAGCTGCCGCATGCAGGGCACCCTCGACACGATGATGTCGTCGCCCAGGAACACCCCGAAGGGCTCCTCCCCCACCATCGAGCGCGCGCAGAGGATCGCGTGACCGAGCCCGAGCGGCTCCTTCTGGCGCACGTAGGACACGTTCGCCAGCTCGCAGATGCTCTTGATCAGGGTCAGCTCCTCGATCTTGCCCCGATCCTGGAGGTAGTACTCGAGCTCGAAGGCCGCGTCGAAGTGGTCCTCGATCGCGCGCTTGTTCCGGCCCGTGACCAGCACGATCTCCTCCAGGCCGGAGGCCACCGCCTCCTCCACCACATACTGGATGGTGGGCTTGTCCACCAGCGGCAGCATCTCCTTCGGCTGGGCCTTGGTCGCGGGCAGGAAGCGGGTGCCGAGACCGGCGGCGGGGAACACGGCCTTGCGGACCTTCATCGAGATGGACAATACACGACGGACCCCGGAAAGAAAACCGGGCGGGCCCGTCGGGGGACCGCGAGGGGCTCGCTCCCCGCGCGATCAGAAGGATCGGCGGATGCCGATCTGCGCGTCGAAGGTCCGGCTGAGGGACATCGGCACCGGGACCGCGGTCTCGAAGCCGCCGATGGTGAGCGGCCACGTGTGATAGGTCCAGCCGAGCTGGACCCGCACCACCCCGCCCTCCGCGACCACCTTCACGCTCGACGCGTCCAGCAGCACCCCCTGGCGCCGCGCGCCCGCGAGCACGGTGCTGCGCAGGTCGGCCAGGAAGTCGGAGGAGAACAGCTCGTTCGGATTGCGCTGTCGCTGGCGGTCGGCCGCGTCGCGGAACGCATCCTCGGTGACGCTGTTGGTGGTGAAGTACGAGGAGATCGCCTGCATGCCGTTGTAGCCGACCCAGATGAACGCCGCGACCCAGAAGGACGCGACCAGGATCGAGCGCACCCGCATACATGGAGTGTAGACGCTTCCCCGTCGCGGCAGCAACTTCCGTTGTGCTACGCTCGAAATCGGTGCGTTCCCTCGCCGCCTCCTGGCGCCTGCTCCTCGCCGGAAGCCTGGCCGGCCTGGCCGTGGTGGTGCTGGCCGTGGTGAATCCCTTCCGCTTCTTCGAGGTGGCGGAGCTCAAGGCGCTCGACGCGCAGTTCTCCCTGCGAGGACCGCGGCCGCCCGCCTCCCCCATCGTGGTCGTCACGATCGACGAGGACGACTTCGACAGCCTGAACCTGTCCTGGCCCTGGCCGCGGGCCCTGCACGCCAAGTTCCTCGACATCGTCGGGCGCGGGCAGCCGGCCGCGATCGGGATGGACATCCTGTTCACCGAGCCGTCGCTGCACGGGGCGGACGACGATCGGGCGCTCGGGGCCGCCGTCGACCGGGTGCGGGACCGTCTGGTGCTCGCGGCCGCCCTCACCACGGTGGGCGACGCCACCTTCGTGAAGCAGGCCCTCAATCCGCCCATCCCTGCGATCCGGGGCCGGGCGAGCTTCGGCTCCGCGGACTACGATTCGGACGCCGACGCGTTCGTGCGGCGGGCCACCCTCCGCCGCGACTTCCAGGACCGCGAGTGGCCGGGCTTCGACCTCCTCATCTACCGGCTGGCCCACAAGGCGGGGCTCGCGGTCGGCCCCGCGCCGACCGCTCGCGAGCTGATCGTGAACTACCGCGGCGGCCCCGGCTCGTTCCCGATGGTCGCGTATCACCGCGTGGTCACCGGGGAGGTGCCACCCGAGGTGTTCGCGGGCAAGATCGTGCTGGTCGGCGCCACCACGCCGACCCTGCACGACATCTTCCCGACCCCGTTCGCCTCGCAGTCCGGCATGGCCGGGGTCGAGATCCACGCCCACACGCTGGAGACCATGCTGCAGGGCATCCCGGTGCGCCGCGCGCCCGCGCTGGTGGTGCCGGTGATGGCGGTGCTGGCGGGCGCGGCGGCGGTCTGGATCGCCACCGTCTTCCGTCCCCTCCCCGCCTTCGGGCTGGTGGCGGTCGCGGTGCTGGCATACCTTGCGAGCACCCACGCCGCGTTCGCGTGGGCGCGCTACTGGGTGGGCGTGGTGCCGGTCCCGCTCGCGCTCCTCGTGACCTACGCGGGCACGGTGGCCAAGAACTTCACCCAGGAGCAGCGCGAGAAGCGGCGGCTGTCCCGGTTCTTCTCTCCGGACGTGGTGGCCGAGATCGTGCGGCACAAGGACGACAGCGCCCTGGCCGCCAGCCGGCGGCGCATGACCGTGCTGTTCTCCGACATCCGGGGCTTCACCTCGATGTCCGAGAAGATGCAGCCGGAAGAGGTCGTCACCTTCCTGCGCGAGTACCTCACCGTGATGACCGAGGCGGTGTTCAAGCACGGCGGGACCGTCGACAAGTACATCGGCGACGCGATCATGGCCCTCTACAACGTGCCGCTGGAGGCGCCGGACCACGCGCTGCGCGCGGTGCGCACCGCGCTCGAGTTCCAGGAGCGGGTGCGCCCGCTCGCCGAGCGGTTCGCGGCCCGGCACGGCGGGCACCTCGCCTGCGGGGTCGGCATCCACACCGGGGACGCGGTCGTCGGAACCATCGGATCCGAGCAGCGCCTCGAGTACACCGCGATCGGCGACACCATCAACCTGGGCTCGCGGCTCGAGGGCCTCACCAAGGAATTCAGCGTGCCCATCATCATCAGCGAGGCGACCTACGCCGAGGTCCGCGAGCACGTCGGCACCCGCGACCTGGGCGAGGTGACCGTGAAGGGCAAGGTCATCCCGGTGAAGATCTACGCGGTGCTGGGTGAGCGCGCGCCGGCGTCGGCGGAAACGGAGGCGGCGCCGGCCGGCTTCAACTCCCGTCGCGCGCCCCGGCGTCGGCAGGCGGGGCGGGTGTCGATCTCCGACGGAGAGCTCACCGTGAGCGCGGAGGCCACCGACCTCTCGCGCACCGGCGTCGCGGTCCACTCGGTACCGCGGAGGCTCGAGCCCGGAGAGGTCGTGTCACTGCAGCTCGACCTCGCCCCCGGCACCGACCCCATTGTCATCGACCGCGCCGAGGTCGTGTGGTCCCGCAAGGACACCGCCGGCCTTCGCTTCGTGGACGTCTCGCCCACCGCCCGCACCGCCCTCGACCACCTCACCCCCAGCTAACCCGCCCGAAGGCAGCAACCAGCAGCAGCACGCTGCCGGCAACCCTTTAGTTTAGTTAGCTGACCGTCGACTTGAAGCGGGGCGGGGGCGGGAGGGGGGCTGCCTCCCGGGAACCGTGTCTTCTGCGGGAAGGCGAAGCGCAACCGCGTCCATCTCGTGGCTCGATTGAGACGGCGCAACGGGAAAGCGGCTGCGTGTTCCCGGGAGGCAGCCCCCCTCCCGCCCCCGCCCCGCTCCGAAGCCGACGTCAGCCCCCCGCCGCGGACAGCTGGATGCTGATCGCCTGCTCCAAATACTCCAGGTCGAACGGCTTCGGGACGTAGTCGGCCGCGCCCGCCTGCAGCAGCCGCGAGGTGGTCTCCACGTCCTCGTTGACCGTCACCATGATCACCGGCAACGCGGGCCAGCGCCGGCTGAGCTCGTTCAGCGTGCCGATCCCGTCCAGCTCGGGCATGTGCATGTCGAGCAGGACCACGTCGGGGCAGAACGTCTCGAGCGTCGCGAGCCCCGTGCGTCCGTTCTCGGCGACCCGGACCTCGAAGCCCTTGCCGGTGAGGAAATGCTCCATCAGCTGGCGGACTTCGGGCTCGTCGTCGATCACGAGGATCTTCTTCGGAGGCATGGTCGATAGTACCCTTCGCCTGCTTTTTCGGTCAATTTCGGGGCCGGCGGACGGCGGGCGGTCTCCCGGTCGGCGCGTCTGGATCCCCGCGGATCTGGATCACCTCGTTGGGGACGCCGAGCTGCGCCATCTCGCGGCTTGCCGCCTCCGCCTCGGCCCGGGAAGCGAAGTTCCCGTGGCGCAGGCTCACCTGCCCGGCCCGCGCGGAGTCCGTGACCACGCGCGCGTCGTAGCCGGCGGCTCGCAGCTTCTCGGCCACCTGGACCGCGGTGCGAAGGGGCGTGGGCGCGCCGACCCGGACGGTGACGCCGTTGCGGCCGACCAGCAGCACGCCCGAGCCATACCCGTCCTTCTGCAGACGCTCGACCACCACCTGTGCCTCCTCCGCATCCTTGAGCGAGGCGATCACCACCGAGAACAGCTTGGCGGGCACCTGCTGGCGAAACCGCACCGTGGAGAAGCCGGCCTGGTTCAGCCTCGTCTCCACGCGCTCGGCGTCCTCCGGCACCGCGAACGTGCCGAGGGCGAGCGCGTAGCGGACCGGCGGGGCGGTCGGCGCCCCCGCCGAGGACGCGCTCGGCGCCGCGGGCTCGCGCGGCGGCTCCGAGACGGCCTCGCGCGGCTCCTCGATACGCTCGGGCGAAGCGGGCGGGGTGGAGGTAGTCGCCGGGGGCGCGGGCGCCGCGGCGACGGGCGGTGTGCTCGGAGCCGGCGGCGGCGCGGCGGGTGGAGCCGGCGTCGCGGGCGCGGAGGGCGAGGCGTCGGCGGTCCCGGCCGGGGCGGAGGCAGTCACCGGCGTGTGGGCGGCCGGCGATGTCGGAGAGCCGGTCGGTGTGGGAGGCGTACCCGGAGAGGCCGGCTCGTCGGGCGGGCGCGAGGCGGCCCATAGCTGCAGCAGGCGATGAATGCCCCCGCTCGGCCCCGGCGAGAGGAAGTGGTCGCCCCAGCGCAGCAGGGCCACCAGCAGCAGCGCCAGTGACACCAGCAGCAGCAGACCGGGCCAGACGTGACGGTATCTCACCGGTTTCCTTGACAGTGTGGGGCCGCGGTCGCTATCATCCAATGGCCGTCACGGCGCTTCCGCAACGGGCCGCCGAGGGGGCTCCCTGCTAGAGTGTAGACATGAGCCGCCGCCTGGTGCTGGTCGCCGTGGTCGCCGTGCTGCTGGTCGCCGCGGCGGGCGGCGGTTACCTCGTGCGCGGTCACCTGGGTGGGAGCAGCCCGACTCCGTCGAGCCCGCAGGCCGCGGCTGGCATCGCGCTGGCCGAGAACCTCCAGATGGGCTTCGTCGACGTGGCTCAGCACGTGCGGCCCGCCGTCGTTCACCTGGGGACCATCCAGCGGGCCAAGTCCCGGCGCGGGCCCAACCTGCCCCAGGGCAACGACGACCCGTTCTTCCGCGATTTCTTCAATCAGTTCTTCGGCTCCGAGGGCCCGGATTCGCGCTCCGAGTTCCGCCGGCCCGGTCTCGGGTCCGGGGTCATCATCGACAAGCGCGGCCTGGTCCTCACCAACTTCCACGTCGTCAAGGGCGCCGACGAGATCCTGATCCGCCTCTCCGACAAACGAGAATACCGCGGACAGATCCTGGGAACCGACCCGAAAACAGACCTCGCGCTGGTCAAGTTCCAGCCGGACCACGACCTCACGGTGGCGAGCCTGGGCAACTCCGACGCGCTGCGGGTCGGTGAGTGGGCCATCGCCATCGGCAACCCCTTCGGGCTCGACCAGACCGTGACGGTGGGGGTGATCAGCGCCACCGGGCGCTCCGACGTGGGCATCGCCACCTACGAGAACTTCATCCAGACCGACGCCTCCATCAACCCGGGCAACTCGGGCGGCCCGCTCGTGAACCTCAAGGGCCAGGTGATCGGGGTCAACACCGCCATTGTCGCCGCCGGCCAGGGCATCGGGTTCGCGATCCCGATCAACATGGTCAAGCGCGTCGTGGACCAATTGGTGGACAAGGGCAAGGTGGTGCGCGGCTGGCTGGGGGTGGCGCTGCAGCCGCTGTCCACCGACCTGGCTCAGAGCCTCGGGCTCGAGGGCACCAACGGCGCGGTGGTCGGCTCGACGATCGCGGGCAGCCCCGCGGCCCAGGCCGGGCTCGAGCAGGGGGACGTGATCGTGGCTTTCGACAAGACGCCGGTGGAAGACTACCGGCACGTGCAGCGGCTGGTCGCCGAGACCCGGGTCGGCAAGAGCGTCACGCTCCAGATCGTCCGCAAGAAGCAGAAGATGGACGTGACGGTCATGATCGCGGAGACCCCGGAGGACATCGGGCGGCGCGGGCCGGCCGGGCCCCCCGCCCGGAACAACTGATCCGCGGCGGCCCGCCGGGCCCGCCTAGGCCACGAAGGGCGGGATGGGGGGTACGTCGACCTGCCGCGCCTTCACGTCGCGCACGCCGTCCACCGTGCGGGCCACGTCCATGGCCTCGTCCATCGCGGCGGTACCCTCCAGGGTCACCACTCCGCTCTTGGCCTCCACCGTGATGCGGTACTTGCGCGTCTCGGGGTGGGTGGCGAGCGCGACCTGCACCCGGGAGGCGAGGGAGCGGTCGGCGACGAGCTGGCCGCTCTCCGGCGTGGTGGCGAGCTCGGGCTGGCCGAGCACTCCCGCGAGCAGGCTCACCGCGGCGCCGACGCTCAGCTTCTCGGTGTTGATCACCAGATCGTAGAGCGACGGGTCGGTGATGCTCACCTCGTATAGGTAGCGCATGCGGCCAGATTTCTCGGCGTCGTCGCGGCGCACCAGCTCGTTCACGGTACGCGGATTGGTCTGCTCGCCCATCGGACCCGCGAGCTTCTTGGCGAGCCGCTTCACCCGCACGTCGAAAGGGGCCATGATCCGCACCCGCAAGACATGGGGGATGCCGCGCAGCAGCCACTGCCCGCCGCGACCCATCAGCACCACGTTGTCCTGCTCCGCGAAGTCGTAGAGGGCGGTCTGGATGACCGTGATGTAGCGCCGCGTCTCCGCGTCGAACCGCTCGAACAGCGAGGGCTTCGACTCATCGAGGTGCGAGAGCTTCTCCTCGAGCAGCCCGTACCGCGTCGCCGCGTTGGAGATGAGCTCGTGATCCACGTAGCGGTAGCCGAGGCGATCGGCCAGCTGCTGGCCGATCTCCGGGCCGCCCGCGCCGATCTCGTGGGAGATGGTGACGATGGCCATGGCATGTCACTCCTTCCGGTACTTCGCCTTGAGCGCGGCGGGGGCGATGGCGATGCGCTTGCCGGCCACGTCGTCCAGCACGTACACCTCGTCGGCCAGGGTGCCGCTCGCGAACACCTCGAAGACCTCGAGGGCCTCCTCGAGGGTGCTGCCGGCCGGGCGGCCCTCCATCAGGCGCTCCACCTCCTCACGCTTGAGGCGCACGATCAGCTCCGGGCCGGGGCAACTCGGCGGGACCGCGGGCGATGCCGAAGGACCTGTAGCATGCGCGTGCCCTCCTCGCGCGGGGGATGGACTGGCTACTCAAGTATCAGGAAACCCGTGACAAGACAAGGGGCCGCCGCGCACCGCGCAACCCCTGGCCCTATCCGGCCCCGGAATGGCAGGATAGGGCGATGTCGCGCGCCTGGCCCTGGATGGCGGCGATGGCCCCCGCGCTGGCTCTCCTGGCCGGCTGCTCGACCGCCACGCCTCGCGCCTCGGTCCCCGCGCCCGCCGAAGGCTACGAGGAGGTCGGAATCGCCTCCTGGTACGGCGCCCAGCACCACGGCAAGCGCACCGCCAGCGGCGAGATCTTCGACATGAACCGGCTCACCGCGGCGCACCGCTCACTCCCGTTCGGCACGCGCCTGCTGGTCACCAACCGCGACAACAACCGCACGACCGAGGTGCGGGTCAACGACCGCGGCCCCTTCGTGAAGGGGCGCATCCTGGACGTCTCCTACGCCGCCGCCCGCCAGCTGGGGGCCCTGGGCTCCGGCACCTTCGCGGTCCGCCTCCGCGTCATCGCCCTCCCCACCACCCCGGCCTCCACCACCCCCGACACCCCGGATCTCGAGCGCGGCGCCTCTGCCTACCGCCGCGACGGCGGGCTGATGATGCGGTGAACCTCGATCGCCTCCGTGATGTTCTTCAGCCGTTCCGCTCCCACCCGCTCCACCCGGTAACGCCCGCCCAGGCGACGCACCGTCTCGGGACCGGCGAGGATCTCCCCGTCCCGCGCCGCGCTCGCGAGCCGGGCCGCCAGCGTGGTGACGATGCCGCTGGCCGTGAAGGTCCAGCGGGTGCCGCGCCGGCCCTCGAAGCGCGTGGAGCCGACCAGCGCGGGACCGGAGTTGATCCCCACGTGGATCGCCAGCGGGTGATCGCGCTCCCGCTGGTTGAGGGCCTCGGTCAGGGCCAGCAGCATCAGGGCCGCGTTCACGGTCCGCGCGGCGTGGGCCACCGGGTCGCCGTCCTGGAAGATGGCCATGAAGCCGTCGCCCGAGGTCTCGTTGATGTCACCGCCCGCGTCGGTGATGCGGTCGAGAAAGCTGCCGAAGTACCGCTCGACCAGCGCGTTCAGATCGGCGGGCGCCACCCTCTCGGCCAGGCGGCTGTAGCCGCTGATGTCGACGAACAGCACGGTGACGTCGCGCTCCTGCTTGTCGAGATCCGGCGCGGATGGATTGGCGAGCACGAGGCGGCGCACCGCCTCCGGCACGAACTTGGCGAAGTGATCGCGCACCCGCGTGAGCTCGCCCAGGCGCTCGTCGAGCGCCCGCTTCCGGAGCAGCGCGCTCTGGATGCGGGCCACCAGCTCCCGCTCGTCCACCGGCTTGGTGAGCACGTCGTCCGCCCCGTGCTCGAGCAGCTTGATCCGGTCGTCGATGCCCGCGAGCGCGGTCATGACGATGATCGGGATCAGCCGGGTCGTGGGCCGCTCCCGGAGGGTCCGGCACACCGCGAAGCCGTCCAGGGTGGGCATCAGCACGTCGAGGAGGATCAGGTCCGGGGGATCGTTCAGGGCCTTCTCGAGTGCTTCGCCTCCGTCCCCCGCGCTGGCGGTCCGGTAGCCGAGCCGATGGAGGACGTGCTCGAGATATTGGACGATGTCCGGCTCGTCGTCGACGACGAGGACCTTGAGCAGTTGCGTCATCGGCGGGGGAGTGTAGCAGACATACGTCGGGGCCGGGCCGCCTCACCCTGAGACGGCACCGGCCCCGATGGCCCGACGCGGAGGGGCCCGCTAGGAGCGGGCGGGCGGCACGCGGAACGGGGTGTGGCAGGTCCCGCACGCGTTACGGCCGAAGTCCTTCACGATGTCCTGGGTCGCCTGCTCGTTCTTCGCCTTGGCGGCGTCCCGCAGCTTCACGGCCTGGGTCTCGAGGTTCTTGGCCGCGGCCTGGAACTCCGGCCACTTCTGCCAGATCTCGGGCTTCGCCTTGGACTTGTCGGAGGTCGAGCCCTCCGGGAAGTAGGACGGGATGTGCGGGGCGTAGAGCGCCAGGGTCTCGGCGTTGACCGCGATGCCCTCGATGTTGCCCGCCTTCGCCTTGGCCTGAATGTCGGCCCAGTTGGCGCCCACCGACTTCATCAGCCGCTGCCGGTCGGCGACCGGATCACCGCTCCCCATCTTGGACATCGACTTGCTCGCGCATCCGGCCAACAGGCCGAGCGACAGGCCGCCGATGACGATCACGCTGGCGCTGAGGGTAAGTCGAGCGTTCATCGTCCCTCCTGTGGCGGACCGGGCCGCATCGTGCGGCTTCCGGTCCGGCTGGTGATGAGTGGCGCTGCTAGTCAATCTTGTTCTTGACGGCCGGGATCGACTTCAGGTACTTCGCGATCGCCAGACGATCGGCCTTCGTCAAGTCCTTGTAGCCCGCCGACGAGCCCTGGATCACCTCCATCATCAGCCCGCCCGCCACGTCCCCGTCCGGGCGATTCCCGGTCTCGAGATAGTCCGCGATCTGCTCCTCGGTCCAGTTGCCGATGCCGGTGTCGCGGTCCGGCGTGATGTTCGGCACCGCCGAGCCTTCGGGCCCCTTGCCCTTGGGCGCGCCGGCCAGGAAGCGGCTGTTGTCGGTCGCCATGGTCATGGTGCGCGGCGTGTGGCACTCGCCGCAGTGGCTCACCGCGCGCGTCAGGTATTCCCCTCGCGCCAGCCCGGCGGTGGGCGCCGACGGGGGCGGGTTCTCGCGCGGGGCGAACGTCGCGAGCCACGCGGGCAGGAACACGCTCTCGAACATGGGCACCGTGATCTTCTTGGGCGGCGTCGGCTTGCTGGACGGCGGCACCGACCGCAGGTAGGCCACCACGTCCTTCAGGTCCTGCTCCGCCATGCCGTTGAAGACGGTGTACGGATGCACCGGGATGAGCCGCTCACCGTTCGGCCGGCGACCGGATCGGATCGCGGTGATGATCTGCTCGTCGGTCCACTTTCCAATGCCGTTCGTCGGATCCGGGGTGATGTTGGAGGAGTACACGGTGCCGAACGGGCCGTCGTACTTTCGTCCCCCCGCGTTGAGGACCCCCTTGGGCTCGGTATGGCACCCACAGCCGGCCGCGGCGCCGAAGATGTACTTGCCGCGCGCGATCTGCTCCCGGCTCTGGGCCACCGCGGGAGAGGCCGCGGCCAGCGTCAGGAACAGCACCGCCGCCAACTGCGCGAGGCGAAAGACATACATCTGGCGTCGTCGCATCAAACTCTCCGCGCGTGGAATGGGTTCCCGCGGGGCGAAAATACCACGGCCCGGGGCCCGGGCCCCGGTCAGGAGGCCCCGAAGGGCCGCCGGCGCGGCTCCTGCACGCGACCGAGCAGGACCGCGGTGGACGCCAGGGCCCCCAGGCCCGCGGCCAGGAACACCGCGGCGAAGCCCAGGACATCGGCCATCAGTCCCGCGAGCAGAGGCGCGCCGAACGCCACCGGGGTCGTCAGCGTGGTGCCGAGCCCCACATAGGTGGGACGCGCCCCTGGGCCGGGTGCGAACTCCAGCAGCACGTTCAGGCCAGAGACGTTCACCGCCGCGAGCTGGATGCCCTGCAGCAGGAAGACGAGCGCGAAGACCTCGAGCGAGGAAAGGGACAGCGCGAGCACGTTGGCCCCGACCAGGGCCCCCATCCCGATGGCGAGCGACGCGACGTGTCCGGATCGATCGGCGAGCGCGCCGAGCGCCAGGTTGCCGCCCATCTGCCCGACCAGCAGCGCGGTGGTGAACAGGCCGACCGACCAGTCGGGCGCATCGAAGCGCCGCAGCGCGTAGACCGCGTAGAACGCGGAGCCCATCGTGCCCACGAAGGCCAGGCCGCGCGCCAGGAGATACCAGGCGAGGTTGCGGTCCTCGCGCAGCACGCGGCCGGCGCGCCGCAGGTACGTGCGGAGCGGCGCGGCGGCCTGCACCGCCGGGGCGCGCGGCTCCCGCACCCGGGCCAGGGCGACGTAGGACAGCGCCATGAAGAGCGCGGAGAGGACGAAACAGACACCGTAGCCGCGGGGCGGCGGCACGCGCGCCAGCACCCACGCGGTGGTCACGCTGCCCACGACCCCGCCCAGGCCGCCCAGCAGGCTCGACACCGCGAAGAAGCGACCGCGGAGCCGCGTCGGCACCGCGCGGCCCACGATGTCCATCCACGCGGGCATCAGCAGGCCACCCGCGCTGGTGATGACGAGCAGCATCGCGAGGGTGAGGAGCAGGGCCAGCGCGGGGGCGGCGGGCGCCACGAAGAACGCCACCGCCGCCAGCAGCAGGAACGGCAACCGCTCCCAGATCGTGTAGCGGAGGACGAACGGCAGCTTGCGGGGCAGCGACTCCGTGTGGCCCGCCGCGAACAGCGAGGGCAGGTTCCAGCCGAGCGTCATGAGGGCCGGGATGGCCCCGATGAGCACGTTGGAGGCGCCCAGATGCGCGGCGAAGGCGGGGAGGATCGTGCTCTGCGAGGAGAAGGACAGCCCGATCAGGAACAGCCCGAAGTCGATGCCGAGGGCGACGGTGTTGTGGCGGACGTCGCGGGAGGTTTCCGCGTCGGTATCGTCTGGATCAGGAGAGCGCGAAAGTCCGGCGCGGGCCACCGCCGCCGAGGATACCCGCGCGGGCGGGGCGGGACAAGCGGCGCGCGGCGCGCCTGCTTGTCCCGGTCCGCCGGATCAGGACATCAGCAGGTTGCGGCGATCGGCCAGCATCACGTCGTTCAGCGACGAGACGCCGCGCCGAGCCCCCGGGGGTACGATGCGCGACGGTTCCGCCGATCCGTCGGGCCGGGCGAGCGCCTCGGCGTGGCGGTAGGCCTTGAGCTTGTACTGCAGGCACCGGAGGCTGATACCGAGGAGGCGCGCCGCCTGCGTGCGGTTGCCCCCCACCGTCTCCAGCGTCTGGAGGATGTACCGCTGCTCGAGGTCGCGGAGCGTGAGGCCGGGCGGCAGACCCGGCTTGCCGCTCTCGGCCGGGCGCCTGCTAGGCACTTCCCCGAGCGGCAGCACATCGATGTCGATCGTGTCCTGCTCGCTCAGCACGACCGCCTGCTCGATGCAGTTCTCCAGCTGCCGCACGTTGCCCGGCCACTCCGCCCCCAGCAACAGCTCCAGCGCCCGCGGCGTCAGCCGCGGCACCCGCTTGTGGTGCGCCGCCGAA
>Ga0070741_10013763_pt1 | contig 14176 bp, 13 predicted proteins | sample Coa_R1_4_FD_66440 | JGI IMG/M metagenome (GOLD analysis project Ga0070741, IMG submission 66440) | Surface soil microbial communities from Centralia Pennsylvania, which are recovering from an underground coalmine fire - Coalmine... | ecosystem: Environmental > Terrestrial > Soil > Unclassified ... | reverse complement strand
GCCAGCAATACGCTGCCCTGCGGCACCGTCATTGTGGTGACAAATCGGAGCACGGGGCTGTCCGCGCGGGTGCGGATTACCGATCGCGGCGGCTTCGGCGGCAACATCATCCTCGACCTTTCGCGCGCGGCATTTCTAACCATCGCGCCGTCGTCTTCGGGTGTCATTTCCGTCACCGTCGCGCTCGCCCTGCCCTGAACGCGGTCCTGGCGGCTTACGGCGCGATCGATGGTGCGGACTCCGTCGCGGCCTGCGATTCGGCAATGAACGCCCACGGCCCGAGCGTGACCAGCGACGTAATGGCCACGAACAGCGCGGTCGCGAGGAACGCCGAGGGTAAGCCGGCGTGCTGCGCGACCGCACCCAGGCCCGGTTCGAGGCCCGCGAGCACGAGACTGCCGAGCAACTGACCGAGCGACAGCACCGTGGCCCGCTGTGCCGCCTCCGTATTCCGGTTGATGTAGTCGCTAAGGATCGGGTCGGCGGTGGCCGCGGTCAGCGCGAAGAGGGGGAAGCCGACGAAGGCCGCGAGGTGGTCCCAGAGGCCGAGCAGGAGAAAGCAGCCGCACATCAGCCATGGGGTGGCGAGCAACAGGCGTCGCTCACGCAGGCGACGCACGAGCCGGTACGCGTAGAGCGCCGCCGCGATCGTGACGATACGGTCGGGCATCTGCCAGACGCCAACCTCGGCGACGCTCACGCCGTGCCGCGCGAGAAACGGCTGTACGAAGATGATCGGCGCCAGCTCGGAGGACCGCACCATCGAGGCGTACAGCAGCATCCAGCGCAGCCGCGGCTTCCGCCAGATCTCCACCGAGCCACGGCGGATAGTCGTCACGACTCCCGGCCGATGCACCCCGGCGCGATGGGGCGGCTCTCGGAGCCGGAGCGCCACGGTGGCCGCGATCAGCGAGATGCCCGCGGTGGCCAGCACCGGCACGTCGAGCCGTGTCGCCGCTGCCAGCGGCGCCCCGACGGCGAGCGAAACCAGCGCCGCCGCGGCTGAACAGGCGTAGGCGCGGCCGGCCTGCTTCGGATACTCGCCCTCGCGCCCGGCCGCGGCGAGATGGTCGTACAGCAGCGCGAGGTCCGCGCCCTGGCCGAAGGCCATGCCCACCGCCCAGAGGGCATACGAGGCGAGGATGATCGGGTAGGACGACGCGAGGCCAAACACCAGGTACGCGACCGCGAGCACGACGGCGCCGACGACGAGCGCGGTGCGCCGGCCGTAGCGGTCGGCGAAGGCGCCGGTGGGCACCTGCGCCAGCAGTGAGATCAGCCAGAAGGGCGCATCCAGCGCGGTGATCTGGGAGAGCGAGAGCCCGCGCTCACGCTGCAAATAGAGCACCCAGATCGGCAGCCAGAGCAGCAGGTTGGCGAGGAAGCGGTACGCGTAGAAGCGGCGGACATTGGCGTCAAGCCCGGTCGCAGCGGAGGCCGCGTGCGCGGCAGCGGTAGACACGCGGCCATCGTAGCGGCTGACCGTGCCGGCGGCCAGCCGGCGTCAACGCGTGGTCACGGTCGGGATCTGGAAGTTCCGCGGCACCGCGTTGAAGGCGTTCGCCAGGTCCGACGTGATCGTGGCGGGTCCGCGGAAGAGGAAGACGCCGGGCGCCAGCCAGTTGTCGCGGCTGACGAGTAGGGAGAGTACCAGGCAGAAGACGAGGAACCCGATGAACGTCGACACGATTACGTGGCCCGGCTGCGCGTCGACCGATACCTGGATGCCGATGTCCATCAGCAGGAAGAAGATGCCGAGCACCGCGAGGCCGATGCCGATGTTAATGCCGGGTATGAACAGGAGCAGCCCGAGGATCAGGGGGATGGTGGCGAAGCTGCAGGCGCGGAACATGCGCTGAACGTCGGCCGTGTAGTGAAACAGGTTTACCAGCAGGACGTAGGCGATGCCGATCCAAACCGCCCAGAGTGCGATCGCGAACACGGAACCGAGCAAGACCGACTGCCAAAACAGCTTGCCGCCGTCGCCGTAGCCTTCCGCCAGCCACCAGAACCAGCCGCCCAGCCCGAACAGCAGGAACGACACGACCGCGACGATCAGCGCCGGAATCGTGGCGGTTGCGTCGTCGCGCATCTCCTCGAAGACGCTGGTGTCGAGCTTAAGCAGGAACCGCTGCAGCCGGTCGATGATGACCTGCGTGTCCATGCGGTGCGCGCCTCCTGGACGGCGTTCGGCGCTTCCGGAACGTTGTTATGGTATGAACGCCAACCGGGCGCCGGCCGGTTCGCCGCATTCTAGCACGTCACTGTCGCGGCGGCCCGCGTGCAGTGGCGCGCCGCGCGGCGGATTATGCCTGCGCGACGGCCTCGCTCAACGTAACGGCTCGTGTTGCGGCAGCCCCGCACGCCGCGGGAGTTCGGGCGGCGTCTGGCGAACCTTGGGGATCAGTGCCACACGCAGCGGTCCAGCCGCGCCGCCGCCGGGCAGCGCCAGCAGCTGCGCCGTGCCCCCGCCGCAGCGGGCGGTCGCTCGGACCGCTTCCTTCAGCTCGGCGTCGAGGTGCGAGCCCTTGACCGCCGCGAGCCGACCGCCCACGCGCAGGAACGGCAGGCACAGCTCGACCAGAGCCGGCAGCGGCGCCACCGCCCGCGCCAGCGCCAGGTCGAACCGCTCGCGTAGCAGCGGCTCGTGGGCGGCGTCCTCCGCCCGCTGCGCGACGACGTAGGCGCCGGGCAGCGCCAGCTCGCCGACCAGCGCCTCGAGAAAGCGCGCCTTCTTCTGCGTCGCCTCCAGCAGGGTGAGGTGCAGCCCCGGCCAGACGATCGCCAGCGGCACGCCCGGGAAGCCAGCGCCGGAGCCGACGTCGATCACCCGCTCGCGGCCGTGCAGCCGTCCCGCTTCGCGCAGCGCCATGCCCAGCGCCAGCGACTCGACAAAGTGCCGTCGCTGCACCCCTTCGGCATCGCGCACGCTGGTCAGGTTCACGCGTGCGCCGTATTCGTCCAGCAACGCCTGATACCGCCGGAAGCGATCCAGCGCCGTTGGCGAGAGCTTGAGGCCCAGCGCCGCGGCTCCGGCCTCGAGCGCCGGCAGGCCAGCCTCCTGCTCGCCGCGTTGACACCCCATCCGGGTGCTCCATACTATGATTGGGATGGCGCCGCCGCTCGTGGGGCGTCATTGCTTATTTGTCGAAAACGCCGGCAGCTCCCCGCCGGCTGATCCCCGGCCAGGAGGTCCAGGTGGCTACCAAGAAGTCCGCCGCCACGTCGCTTGTGGATGCGGCCGCGCAGTACATCGCAACACTGGGACCGGACGCCGCGCAAGACGCGCAGCCGGCGGTCTACCGCTTTGTCCAGTGGTTTGGCGGTGCGCGCCCGGTTGCCGACCTGAAGGGCACCGACGTGGAACGCTTCGTCGAAGAGTCGGCGGGGCGCGGCGGCAGTCAGGGCCGCAGCGTCGAGGCCGTGCGGCCCTTCCTGGCGCACCTGAAGAAGGTCGGCCTCACCCCAACGAATCTCAGCACCGCGATCAAGCTGCGCCGCACCGAAAGCGATGCGGCCGGCGGAAGCGATGGCAACGCCGTGCAGATGACCCGTTCCGGCTACGAGGCGTTGCAGCGCGAGCTGACGCAGCTCAAGGACAGCCGCACCGAGATCGCTCTCGAGCTTGAGCAGGCGATGGCGGACAAGGACTTCCGCGAAAACGCGCCGCTCGACGCCGCGCGCGAGAAGCAGGCCCACGTCGAGGCGCGCATCCGCCGCATCGAGGAGCAGCTGCGGCACGCGATGATCGTGGAGGGCGCCTCGACGGGCGCCGCGCGCGTCGGCAGCCACGTCGTCGTGCTGAACCTGGGTACGAATACGGAGACGACCTACCAGCTCGTCAGCCCGAGCGAAGTGGATCCGAAGGCGGGCAAGATCTCGATCCTTTCGCCCGTGGGCAAGGCGCTGGTGGACCGGGTCAAGGGCGAAGAGGTATCCGTCAACGTGCCCGCCGGCACGCTGAAGTTGCGCGTCAAGTCGGTCGAGGGGTAACGCCGCGTAACGCACCCCCGGGTGCTTCGCAGCCTGTCCCCTCTCTGCTTGGACATGGCTGCGTACGCGGCCATCTGAGAGGAGAAGAATCGTCCGAGAGCTACCGGCACCCCTCAGGTCGCACCGTTTCCACGTAGCTGAAGAGACAGACGCCGACCTATTCATTGCCGCCGAAGGGCAAGCTGCAGTCAACGCGGGGATAGGTGCTCGCGTGACCGCGCTCACCCGGCGGCCGGCTTTCGCTTGATATGCTTGCCGTGGTTGCACCATCTCGATAAGGCGTTAGCGCCGATTTAATGGTTGCTTAACCCATTGCCTCGCTCGGCCGCATAGGCTGGTGCTGGACGCTTCGCGTCACGGGACGTCGCCTCGGACGTCTCCACAGGGGCCGGCCTGCAGGTGGGGTGGTGCAGTAGGGCGAGCGGGCCGGCCCCTGTCCCTGTTCGTGGTACACCGTACGCTCCGGCACGGCGTGCTGCTTCCGATCAGGCGGCCGGCAGGACGGGCGTCGTGTCCGGCTCAATTCCGATCGCTGTTCCCGGCTCTGCACAGCAACCTTCGCCGCCCGAGGCCGCGCCGCGCATTAGCCGCCGCCGGCTGCTCTGGCTCGGCGCGGGCGCCGCGCTGCTGATCGGCGGCGCCTGCCGCGTGCTCACCGGCCTGAGCGGGTTCCGCATCAATGAGGTCGAGTCGCAAACGCCGGCCTTCGATCCCGGCAGCTTTCGGCTCACCGTGGACGGCGCCGTGGCGAAGCCGCTCTCGCTCTCCTGGGCTGAGCTGCTGGCCCTGCCTGCCGTCTCCCAGGTGAGCGACTTTCACTGCGTCGAGGGCTGGGGCGTGAAGGACGTGCGCTGGCAGGGCGTGCGCCTGCAGACGCTGATCGACCTGGTGCAGCCACAGCACCCGGCGTTCATCACGTTCCATTCGCTGGGCGGCGTCTACCGAGACAGCCTTACGATCGACCAGGCGCTGCTGGCGGATACCCTGCTCGCCTACCACATGTACGAGCAGCCGCTGACGCCGCCGCATGGGCAGCCGCTGCGCTTAATCGTGCCGCAGATGTACGGCTACAAGGGGCCGAAGTGGCTCACCCGTGTCGAGTTCACCGCGCAGCGGGTCGTCGGCTACTGGGAACAACGCGGCTGGCAGATCGATGGCTGGCTCAGCTAACTGCGGCGAGCGGCTGGTGCCGCGCTTCTCCGCCGCCTCGCGGCTGGCGCACTGGGCGCTGGCGGTGCCGTTCCTGTTGCTGCTCGTCACCGGTCTGCTGCTCTTCCTGCCGCCGGTGAAGGCCGTCCACGTTGGCGGCTACCGGCTGGTGCCACTCGTTCACGTCATCGCGGGTGGAGTGTTTCTCGTGGCGGCGCCGATCGTTTGGCTCGCGGCGCCGGGCCGCGGTGCCCTGCGCGCCGACCTTCGCGGACTGCTCTCAAGGAGCGCGGGCGATGGCGCCTGGCTGCGCTACGCCGGCTACACGCTGCTCGGCGCGCGGCTGGCAGCGCCGCCGGCGGCGAAGTTCAACGCCGGGCAGAAGCTCAATACGGCGGCGTTGCTGCTGCACTCGGCCGGGCTCGGCCTCAGCGGCCTTGTGCTCGGCATCAATTTCTTCACCAAGGCCGTGTTCGGTTCGGCCTTCGTCGAGCGCGTCTTCCCGCTGCACGACCTGTTCATGCTGCTCTCGCTGCCGCTCGTCGCCGGCCATCTTTACCTGGCCACGATCAACCCGCCCACGCGGCCATCGCTGCGCGGCATGCTGGATGGCCGCGTGCGGCGCGACTGGGCGGCCGCGCACCACGCACGCTGGCTGCATGAGATCGAGGCGACGCAGGCACGCCCGGAGCGCCCCTGACGCGACCGTGCCGCACGGCGACCAGGCGGCTCTGTCGCGCCCGGCGGCTTCGCGGTACGCTTGTGGCATGAGAACACTGCGTGTGGCGCTGGCCCAGATCAACACCACCGTCGGCGACATCGACGGTAACGCGGCCGTGATCGCGGCGCACATCGCACGCGCACGAGACGCGGCAGCCGATGTCGTCTGCTTTCCCGAGCTGGCGCTGACCGGCTATCCGCCGGAGGATCTGCTGCTGCGCCGCCGCTTCGTCGAGGACAACCTGCGGGCGTTGCGCGACCTGCTGTCGCATACGCAGGGGATCACCGCGATCGTCGGCTTCGTCGACCTGGCCAACGATATCTACAACGCGGCCGCGATTCTCAGCGACGGCAAGCACGTCGATACCTACCACAAGCAGTTTCTGCCCAACTACGGCGTCTTCGACGAGGACCGCTACTTCCAGCGCGGCCGCCGGGCCCCGGTCTACGAGATCGCCGGGGCCAAAGTCGGCGTGAACATCTGCGAGGACATCTGGTATCCCGGCGGACCGACGATGGAGCAGGCGCTGGCCGGCGCCGAGGTGATCCTCAACATCAACGCCTCACCGTTCCACGCGGGGAAGCGCGGCTTCCGCGAGAAGATGCTCGGCACCCGCGCGGCGGACAATACCGTCGCCGTCTGCTACGTCAACCTGGTCGGCGGGCAGGACGAGCTGGTGTTCGATGGGGGCAGCATGGTCTTCGACCCCGCCGGGGAGCTGGTCGCCGAGGGACCGAGCTTCGCCGAGGACCTGCTGGTCTGTGACGTGGACGTCGACGCCGTGGTGCAGGCGCGGCTGCACGACTCGCGCCGGCGCAAGGAGCAGTTCGACTTCGAAGGCGGCGCCGATCGCCGGCCGCTCTTCGTCAGCGGCGCTGCGCCGCGACAGGAGCGGCGCGCGCTGCTGCGTTCGCCGCAGCGCGCCGAGCCGTTGAGCCGGCCGGCCGAGGTCTACCAGGCGCTGGTCGTCGGCACGCGCGACTATGTGCGCAAGAACGGCTTTCAGGACGTATTCATCGGCCTCTCCGGCGGCGTCGATTCCTCGCTTACCGCCGTGGTGGCGGTGGACGCGCTTGACGCGGAGCACGTAACCGGCGTTTCGATGCCGTCGCGCTACTCCTCCGAGCACAGCCGCAGCGACGCTGAGGATCTGGCACAGAACCTCGGCATCCGCTACCTCACGGTGCCGATCGAGGGCACCTTCGCCGCATCGCTGAAGATGCTGGAGCCGATCGTCGGCGATCTGGCGCCGGGGCTGGCGGAGGAGAATCTGCAAGCGCGCATCCGCGGCAATATCCTCATGTTTCTGACCAACAAGTTCAACGCACTGGTGCTGACCACGGGCAATAAGAGCGAGATGGCGACCGGCTACAGCACGCTCTACGGCGACATGGCCGGCGGCTTCGCCGTTATCAAGGACGTGCCCAAGACGCTGGTCTACGAAGTCTGCCGCTATCGCAATGCACTGGGCGAGCGGCCAGTGATCCCGGAAAACGTGCTGATCAAAGAACCTTCGGCCGAACTCCGGCCGGACCAGAAGGACAGCGATAGCCTGCCGCCCTACCCGGTGCTCGACCCGATCCTCGAAGCGTACGTGGAGGACGACCGTACGGTGGACGAGATCGTAGCGATGGGCTACGACGAAGCGTTGGTGCAGCGCGTGATCACGCTCGTCAACCGCAGCGAGTACAAGCGGCGGCAGGCGCCACCGGGCGTCAAGATCACACCGCGTGCCTTCGGGCGCGACCGGCGCCTGCCGATCGCCAACCGCTATCGCGGCTTCTGAGACCGGGGGGGCCCTCATCCCCCGGCCCCTTCTCCCAATCTTTGCCATCGCGCTCCGCGCGATCTGGATAGAGAGGGAGCCGGGGGTGAGGCCACGCCTACCGCTGTCCGCCGCTGACGGTCAGGCTCACGGTGTCGCCCTTGTTCAGCGTAACGCCGGGCAGAGGAGCCTGGCTTAGCACGGTGCCGAACGGCTGGTCGGAGGGCGTGAGCGTCACGCTAACGCTTAGCCCGGCCGCCTGGAGCTGTTTCGCCGCCTGGTCCAGCCGCTCGTTCTGGACCGAGGGCGCGGCGACGGTGCTGCTACCCCCGCCGCGGCTCGAGACGGCCACCGCGATCGCCACGACCAGCGCGACGAGCAGCGCCAGCAGGAACGTGAGCAGCACCCAGAAGGCGCCGGAGCGCCGCTGCGCCCCGGCCACCGCCAGCTCCTCGCGCCGCCAGACCTGCGTGCGCTCGCGCGCGGGCACGGCGGCTGGACCGTTCGGCGAGAACCGTTCGGTCGCCGCGCCGCCGGAGCCGCGCAGCGCCGCCGCCAGCTCGGCGGCGCTACGGAACCGGTCGCGGCGGTCGCGCGCCAGAGAGCGCATGACGATCCCCGCGAGCGCAGGCGGCACGGAGGGATTCAACTCGCGCAGCGGCCGTGGGTCGGCCACCAGCCGCCGCGTGGCGAGCGCGGCCAGGTTCGGCGCCTCGAACGGGAGACGGCCGCAGAGCATCTCGTAGAGCACGGTGCCGAGCGAGTAGATGTCGGCGCGGCCGTCCAGCGGCACGCCTTCGAGCTGCTCGGGCGCGACATAACCGGCGGTACCGCTGACCGAGGCCGTCATCGCGGCGGTGGCGGCCAGCGACTGCGAGATGCCGAAGTCGACCAGGCGCGGGTGTCCGCGGGCGTCGATCAGCACGTTTTGCGGCTTCACGTCGCAGTGGATCACACCGCGGTCGTGGCCGTACTGCAGCGCGTCGGCGATCTCGGCGCCGAGCGTGGCGACCCGCTCGGGCGGCAGCGGCGCCTGGGTGTCGATCACCTGCTTGAGGCTGCCGCCCGGCACGTACTCCATCACGATGTAGGGCCAGCCCTGGTAGATGCCCGCGTCGTACACGGCGACGATGCCGCCCTGGGCCAGCGACGCGGCGGCCCGCGCCTCGCGCAGGAAGGCGGCGCGGTCGGCGTCGTTGCCGCCGAGCTGCGCGTTCATCACCTTGATCGCCACATCGCGGTCCAGCAGCCGATCCACGCCGCGGTAGACGCTGGACATGCCGCCGTAGCCGACGGGCTCGTGCACGTCGTAGCGGTCGGCGAGCCGCATGCCGGGTCCGATGCGGTCGGAGCCGGGCGGACCGTAGGGTGGACCGGAGGGTTGCGTCATCCCTCGCTCGTTCGCTCCGTGTTTGATACCTCGCCAGCGCGCCCCGCGCCCGACCGAACCGGCCGCGGCTGCTACACTCGCTGTGCGACCCATGGCGACGCGCCGTCGCCGCGCTGGGACGGCGCGATCGCGCACACCGGTCACAGGTATGGTACTGCGAAGGCGGCCGAACGAACTCCTTCTGCTGTTGCTGGTCTGCTGCTTCCTCGGGGTGGCGCTCTATTCGCTGCAGCAGTCGCTGCCGGAGGCGCGCAACCATGCGATGTCGCTCGCTGCAGGCTTCTGCCTGAGCTTCCTCGTCGGGCACTTCGCACTCTGCGTGCTCAGCCCGGAGTGCGACGAGGTGCTGCTGCCACTGGTGGCGCTGCTCTCCGCGGTCGGCCTCGTCTTCGCCCTGCGCCTCGGGCCGGCGTCGGCCTCGCTGGCCGAGAAGCAACTGATCTGGCTGGCGCTCGGCCTGCTGCTGATGCTGGCCACGGTGCGGGCGATGAACCGCTACGCCGTGCTGCGACAGTACCAGTATCTCGCCGCGTTCGCCGGCATCGGCCTGATGGCGGTGACGGCGCTGATCGGCAAGGAGATCAACGGCTCGCGGCTCTGGCTCGGCTTCGGCGGCTTCTACTTCCAGGTCACGGAGGCAATGAAACTGCTGCTCGTGATCTTCCTCGCCGGCTATCTCGCCGACCGGCGCTACATGCTGGCGGCGGTGAGCGCGCGCTGGCGCGCCTTTCGCGTGCCCACCCTGCCCTACCTGCTGCCCCTCGCCGTGATCTGGGCGTTCACCCTGGCGCTGATGGCCTGGCAGCACGACCTCGGCGCGATGCTGCTACTGATGAGTGTGACGCTGCTGCTGCTCTACGTCGCCTCCGGCCGCTGGGCGTTCGTGGTGGCGGGGCTGCTGATCGTGGCGGTCAACCTCTGGGTCGCCTACCACGCCTTCGGCTATGTGCACAGCCGCATCGACCTGTGGCTGCATCCGCTCAGCTCCGCCAACGGCACCAGCCAGATCGCCGAATCGATCTACGCCTTCGCCAGCGGCGGCGTGCTCGGCACCGGGCTTGGCCACGGCAGCCCGCTGCACATTCCCGTCGTGCAAACCGATTTCGTGTTCGCGGCGATCGGCGAGGAGCTGGGCAGCGCCGGGGCGATGGCGCTGATCGCCTGCTATCTGGTGCTCGCCTTCCGCGGCCTGCGCATCGGCATGCGCCAACCGGCCGACTTCGGCATGCTGCTCGCGGTGGGAGCGACGGCGATCCTGGCGATCCAGGCGATCGTGATCGCCGCCGGCGACCTGGCGCTGATCCCGATCACCGGCATCACGCTGCCGTTCGTCAGCTACGGTGGCTCCTCGATCGTGGTCAACTTCGTGTTGCTGGGCCTGCTCCTGCGGCTCTCGACCTCGCGGCCGCTGGAACGTCCGGCAGGCTGAGCGGGCGGCTAGATCAGGCGCAGCGCGATCCGGCCGATCTGGATCAGCTCGCCGTTGCCGATCGGCTGCGGGCCGTCCACCCGCCGGTCGCCGAGCCAGGTGCCGTTGGTGCTGCCCAGGTCTTCGATCCACCAGCGGCCGTCCCGGTAGACCACAGCCGCGTGACGTCCGGAGACGGTTGTATCGTCGATCACCACCTGGTTATCGCTGTCGCGGCCGATGCTCGCCGCGCCCTCGATCGCGATGCGCGAGCCGGATCGCAGCTTCTGCCCGCCACTCTGTACGACGAGGAAGGCGCGGCCGACGCTGCCTCGCCGCTGCGGCGCGGCGCGCACGACATCGCGCCAGACGACGCGCAGCACGGCGGCGAGGAAGAGATAGAGCAGCGCCAGCACGGCGAGCCGGACGAGGATGACCGCGGAATCGTCGAGCAGGGGTCGGATACCTCCGCATCTGCGAGCGCGTGGCACGACCGGCGGCGCCTGCCGGCCGGGTGTGTCTCACGGCCAGTGTATCGTGCCGCTGCGCCGGCTCAGGACGCGGCGAAGCGGAGCCGCGCGCGTCCGATCGTAACCACGTCGCCCACGTTCAACCGCTGCGGCGCCGCCAGCGGCCGGCCGTTGACCAGCGTACCGTTCAGGCTGCCCAGGTCGCGAATGGTAGCGCCGTCGGCGTGCAGGTCAATGCGGGCGTGCTCGCGCGAGACCTTCGTGTCGGAGAGCGTGATCGTGCAGCCCATGCGGCGGCCGACCAGCGTGGCGCCCGTGCGCAGCGGGAACGCCTCGATCGGCTCGTCGCTTTCGCCCAGCAGCTCCAGCCGCGGACCGCTGGTCTGCCCGGACGCCTGCGCCTTCGGCCGCTGCGCGTGGCGTTGCATTACGTCGTGCGCTTGCCGTGCGCGGCCAGACTCGGCGCGGTAGCCGATCACGGTGCTCTCGGGTGCGGGCGCCTGGCTGAAGCGGGCGGAGACGCTTACGCGCCCCGGCCGCGGCTCAGGGGACTCGACGATGGTCACGCGCGGAGGGCGGTTGCAGGCGAGGTCACGCTCGGCCACCGTGCGGGCGATAAATTCGGCCAGCTCGCGTTCGAGCATTGGCCGCAGCTCGGCGAAGGCAGCGAAGTCCGAGGGGGCCAGCCGCAGCTCGTAGTCGTCGGGTGCGATCACGCGGTCGGCCAGCCGCAGCGCGCGTTCTTCCAGCGCCCGCGTCAGCGCCGCGGTCAGCTCCAGCGGATGCAGGCGCCGCGGCGAGAGCAGCCAGGCGGGCCGCTCGACGATCTCCGCGATCAGCGACTCGATGCGTGACAGAGGCTTCATCGACTCTCAGTAGATGCGTACGGGCCGGCCGTTGTTTCGCTCCGGCTCAAGTGTACCATCGCCCCGCGGCGGGGCTTGGCCCCGCTGTGTGTCCGTTCACCGGGCGGCGAACGCCTGAAAGACCTTGCCGGCGATCGGCGCTGCGGCCTGGCTGCCCGGCCCGCCGTTCTCCACGATCACTGCGACGGCGAGGTGCGGGTTTTGCGACGGGGCGAAACCAACGAACCAGGAGTCGGAGACGCCGGGCGTGCCGGTTTCGGCCGTGCCGGTCTTGCCGGCGATATTCTGGTTCAGCAGTCCGGCCGCACCGCCGAACTCCTGCACAGCGGCCAGCATGAACTGGGTCATGGTCTGTGCCGTCTGCTCGCTCATCACGCGGCGGATGCTCTCCGGCGAACGGTCCTGGATCACGCTGCCGCCGGCGGCGCGCACCTGCTGCACCAGGTAGGGCCGTGGCAAGTTCCCCTTGTTCGCCACGGTGGCGGCGACGAGCGCCATCTGCAGCGGCGTGACCTGCAACTGCCCCTGGCCGAAGCCGCTGTTCGCCAGCAGGACCGGGTCGAGCCCGCCGCCGGAGTGACTGGTTCGGCTCGCCGCCGTCTCGATATCGAACGGCAGCGCCGCGTCCATGCCGAAGGCGCGGCTGTAGCGCAGGAAGAGGTCGGAGCCGAGCTGGTTGGCCGCGACCTGGGCGAAGGTCGCGTTAATCGAGAAGGCGAACGCGGTCTGGAAATCCCACTCGGTTTGGCCGGGCGGTGCGTTCTCGCAGTTGATCACGAAGCCCTGGATCACCACGCCGTTGACGCAGCGGTACCGGTCGGTGGGTTTGACCTTGCCCGAATCGAGCGCGGCCGTCGCCGTGACGATCTTGTAGGTCGAGCCCGGCGGGTAGAGCCCCTGCGTGGCGCGGTTGAGCAGCGGTTTGCCGGGGTCGTCGAGCAGCGTGTCGCCCTGTTCATCGATTGTGCCGGGGTCGTAGGACGGCGCGCTGACCATCGCCAGCACCGCGCCGGTGGTGGGATCCAGGGCGACCACGGCGCCCGGCCGGTCGCCCAGCGCCTGCGCCGCGACCTGCTGCAGTTGCGCGTCGATCGTCAGCACCAGGTCGGCGCCGGGGCGTGAGCGGTGCAGCAGATTGTCGATCGCCGCGTCGAGCGCGTCGCCGCCGCTGCTGCCGCTGAGGTACCGATTGTAGGCCTGTTCGAGGCCGGAGACTCCGAAGCGGGTGCTGACGTAGCCGGTGGTCTGCGCCAGGGAGGGAAGAGTATAGCGGCGGGCGCGTGTGCCGTCCGGCTGCAGCACGCTCTCCACCAGCACGGTACCGTTGCGGTCGAGCATGCGGCCGCGGTCGGCGTGGAGCGCCGCCTCGACCACGCGCGGGTTGGCAGAGTCGTCGGCAACCGCGTTGGCGCGGATCACCTGCCAGTAGACAAGCCCGCCGGTGAGGACGAGAAAGCCCAGGGCGAAGACGAGCGCCGTCTGCCGGATCTGCCGGATCATCCCTGCTCCTGCGCAACCTATTCTGGCACAGGAGGCGCCGTTCGCTGCTCACTGCAAGATCGCTGTAACTTTGCCGATACTTGCGATACCATAACTGGCGTTGTGCCGGCGGCTGCAAGCTCGCCGGACGATCCCCAGGGGAGTGCACACCCGTGACATTGCTTCGTCGGCTCGCGATCGCGGCCGCCTCCGCCGCTTTGCTTTGCCTGCTCTCGGTCTCGCTGCAGCGTGTATCGGAGCGGCCGGCCCTTGCGCAGGACGAACCGTCGGGGCCGCTGCCGGTGGAACTGCAGATCCCCTCGCTGCACATCGATGCGCCGATCTGGCAGGTGGGCGAAGATGACGGTGGCGGCATGGAGAGCCCGTGGAGCGACACCGCCGTGGGCTGGTTCGCGCCGGGCTTCGTGCCGGGGCAGCCGGGCAACGCCGTGATCGCGGGGCATGTGGACTGGGTGGATCACGCCGCGGTTTTCTACTACTTGAAGAACCTCTCGCCCGGCGATCTGGTAAACGTGGTGATGGACGACGGCGGCGTGCTGAGCTTCGCCGTGGACGAGGTTGACCAGTACGACGATACCGACACGCCGATGGAGCAGATCTTCGGCAACTCCGACCAGCCGCACCTCAATCTGATCACCTGCGGCGGTGTGTTCGACCATTCGAGCCACAACTACGACCACCGCCTGGTTGTCTATACCACGCTCGTGCAGAGCTAACCTCACCCCCGGCCCCCTCTGCATGAAACGGAGAGGGGAAGGTTGCGGTAGGGTTCACATCGATGCCGTGGCAGACGGGCGCACGCCGTGCGCCCCTGCAGTACCGGACTAGTACACCATCACTCAGGGATCGAGGGATATAAGCGGTGGAGCTTGACGCGGGCATCGGCAGTCCGGAAGTGCCAACGCACGCCGGTG
>Ga0070741_10013762_pt1 | contig 14177 bp, 10 predicted proteins | sample Coa_R1_4_FD_66440 | JGI IMG/M metagenome (GOLD analysis project Ga0070741, IMG submission 66440) | Surface soil microbial communities from Centralia Pennsylvania, which are recovering from an underground coalmine fire - Coalmine... | ecosystem: Environmental > Terrestrial > Soil > Unclassified ... | reverse complement strand
TGGTCGCGGCCGTCGGCGCCCGCACCGCGCGGCCGACGACGGTGACGCTCCCGCCCGGGAACACCGTCGAGCAGTGGAACAAGATCGCCGAGGACACCGTCGTGGGCTCCGGCGCCTTCCAGAACGAAGGGCTGCAGTACATGGCATACGTCTCGACGGCCGTCTACGACGCGACGGTTGCGCTGGAGCACCAGTACCAGCCGCTGCTCCCGTCGTTCCGCGTCTGGCCGCAGGCATCGCCGGACGCCGCGATCGTCGAGGCCGCGCACAAGACGCTCGACCACTACTTCCCGGCCGCCGCGCCGACGGTCGACGCCTACGCCGCCGAGGCGCTGGGGGCGATGCCGAACGGACCGGCGAAGCTCTCAGGCGAGAAGATCGGCGACGTCGCGGCCGACCAGGTGATCCGGTGGCGCACCGGTGACGGCCTCGTGACGCCGATCGCCTCGACGTCGACGTTTGCACTGCACACCCCGGGGCCCGGCGTGTGGCGGCTCACGCCGACGCTGTACCAGGCACCGCAGACGCCGTGGGTCGGGAGCATGGAGCCGTTCATCCTCACGAGCGCCGAGCAGTTCCTGCCCCCGCCGCCGCCCTCGCTCTCGAGCGCGACGTGGGTGGCTGCGTACAACGAGATCAAGGCGGTCGGCGGCGCGACGAGCACCGTGCGCACGGCCGACCAGACGAACGTGGCGAAGTTCTACACCGCGAACGTCATCCGGCAGTACAACGGCGCCGTCCGCCAGATCGCGGATGCGCGTCATCTCGATCTCGTGGACACCGCGCGGCTCGCCGCGATGGTGAACGTCGTCGGTGCCGACGCCGGCATCAGCGTCATGCACGCGAAGTACCACTACCTGTTCTGGCGCCCCGTCACGGCGATCGACCCGAGCTCCGTCAGCGCGGACAAGATGGGGCCGACGCCCGGGTTCGACGACGGAAACGCAGCGACCGCCGAGCAGCCGGGCTGGCGCCCGCTGCTCACGACGCCGAACCATCCCGAGTACCCGGGTGCACACCCGACGCTGACCTCGGCGATGGCGCAGGTGTTCGCGACGTTCCTCGGCACCCAGCGGATCGACCTCGACCTGCACGGGTTCGACCCGAACGGGCCGGCGGGGAACCTGAACGCCGTCCGGCACTTCACGACGACCGACGACCTCCGCACGGAGATCGTCAACGCCCGCCTCTGGGGAGGCCTGCACTACCGGTTCTCCTCGATGGCCGGTCTCGACCTGGGTCGCAACGTCGCGACCTACGACCTCGCGCACGCGTTCGGCAAGGCGAGCTGAACGAGTCGCTAGGCGTTGACGTGGAGGGGCGGCGACTGCGTCGCCCCTCTACGCAGCGCGACACCCACCCAGCCGAACCACAGCGGGTTGACGACGTAGCCGGAGACGATCGCCGCGGCCAGGAGGCCGGGGCTCTTCGGGTTGAGGATCACCAACCGGCCCACGTAGACGAAGACGAGGAGCGCGGCGGCGAGGAAGCTGAGGTAGGCGAGCCCCCGCGCGAACACCCGGCCGTGCAGGACGAGCACGCCCACGAGCGCGACTGCGAGCCCGGTCAGCGCGAACGTGCCGAGGCCGCGCGGATCGACGGAGCTCGGCAGGTCGGTCGCGAGCGACGCCGGCGGGTTCGCGAGGTTCGCGAGGTCGTAGCCGCCGTGCAGCGTCGCGCCCAACGCGCCGGCGAGCGAGAGCACGTACGCCCACAGCGCGAGCGCCGGGTCGGCGTTCCGGACGCGCTCGTAGACGGCGGTGAACACCGCCGTCGAGACGAGACCGCCGACGAGGAGCAGGATCGAGTCCACGTAGGCGGCACCTCTGCTCGGCGAGTGCAGGTAGAGGCTGAACGAGATCGAGTAGCCGAGACCGGCCGCGCCGGCGAGGAACGCACAGGCGGGGGCGAGGCGAGTGAGAAAGCCGCTGGTCGGCACGGCCAATATTCGCCCGGCCGCCCGATTCAGTTCAACTGCCCCCGGAGCGACTCCGGGTCGAGGAGGTCGGCGAACTCTGGAAGCGCACGAACGTCCGACACGGTGGTGGCGTCGCGCGTCCGCTCCTGCGTCTCGAGGAGCGCCAGCACGAACCCGTCCGTCTGGTTGCGGAGCGTCAGGACGGCTCCCGAGGGCACCGTCACGACGCCGTCCGATTCGAGGCTGTGCGGCGCCGTCCACCGCCCGGCCGCGTACGTCAGCTTGACGTCGCCGACGCGGCTCGCGGGACCGGGGACGAGCGTGACCTCGTGTGTGCCGCCGATCGACCGCAGCTCGAGCGGCTCCGTGAGCGCGAGGTCGACGACGCGGTCCTCCCGCGGCCGCAGGTGCTGTTGGGCGACCACGTGCGGTGTCCGCAGCGGGCCTCCGATGCAGAAGATCGCGTCGCGCGGCGCACGCACCGTGGCGTCGATCGAGAACCGGAGCTCGAGGTGGCGCTCCGCCTCGGGGGTGAAGACGATGCCGCACGTGTCGCAGTGGAACTGCGGCGGCAGGTCGTCGACGTCTTCGACGGCGCGCTTCGGCACGCGGCAGCTCGGACACATCAATTGCCAGCTCGCGTCGAAGAGCCCGACGCGCGAGGCGTGCAGGAACAGGCGCAGCACGGCCTCCCGGTCCGCACGCCAAGCGTCCGCCACCGCGTACGGCCGCACCTTCGTCACCTGCTCGTCGGTCCCCTCGAGGATCCGCTCGCGGAGGCGCGGCACGAACGACGGGTCGACCGGCGCCCGCGACAGCTCGGCGAGCGCACGCTCGAGACGGTCGCGGTCGACCGAGGGCGGGTCCTTCGCCCCCGGGACCGGATCGAGCTTGCCCGCCGCCTTGCGCTCGAGGTAGCGGTCGCAGAACGCGAGCAGGCCGTGAACGGGAGCGCGGCCGAGCTTCCAGAGGAAACGCCCGGCTGCGTTACGCGGCTTGAAGTACGCGTACGACGTGACGCTCGTACCGCCCTCGACCGGGAGCAGCTCGATGCCGCCGATCAGCCACTCGATGGGGCCGTTCTCGAACTCCCGGCGCACGGCATACCGGCGCTCGCGTATCCAGTCGAACGGGAACTCCCGCCAGCGGACGGGGACGACGCCGTACGCGCGCGCACGTGCGCGGCGCGCGAGCTCGCCCTCGAGCGGCGAGAACTCGACCGCCGGCAGGCCGATGCTGCGATTCAGGTGATCCGTGTCGGCGAGGAGGCGCCACGCCTCGGCGACGGGCAGCGGATACCGGCGCTGCTCCTCGTACCGAATCGGCTCGCGATCGGCGGCCACGGCGGGGATATACTCGCCCGGCTCAACTGCGACAAGGCCGGGAGGGACGTCGTGGTGGAACGAGTTCTCGTCGCGACCGCCGGATCCGGAGCGACGACCGCCCTCGACTGGGCCTCGCAGCTCACGGACCGCTACGGCGCGGAGCTGCTCGTCCTCGAGGTCGTCGCACCCGAGCACGTCGCGGCCGGAGCCGAGGCCGACGGTGGCGCTGCGACCGCGTCCGCCGGCGCACGCGGTCGGACGCGGCGCGTCTACGACTCGGACGAAGCGGCGGCGATCGTCCGTGTGGCCGACGAGGAGAACGTCGATCTGATCGTGCTAGACGGCACCGGGATGAGCGATCGGACGGAGTTCCTCCTCGCGAGCGTGCCGAACCGCGTCTCGCACGCGGCCCGGTGCAGCGTCGTGATCGTCAACTCGGGCGCCGGTCCGGCGCGCACATCCGTCGCCGACGGGAACGGCACCCCGAGCGAACCCACCGAACGCGACCTCCTCGCACGTGCGATGCGGATCGGGCGCGTCCTCGCGGGCTACGGCCTGGGAACGGTTCGGTCGCGCGGCGAGGACGGCGGGGCACGAGCGCGCAGGTTCCGCGCAGCGCTCGAGGAGCTCGGCCCGACATTCGGCAAGCTCGGCCAGATCCTCTCCACGCGTCCCGACCTCCTACCGCCCGACCTCCTGGCCGAGCTCGAGACGCTGCAGGACCGCGTCACGCCTCTCTCGGAGGCTGAGGTCGTCGCGGTGATGGAGCGCGAGCTCGGCGTTCCCTGGGAGGACGTCTTCGCGAGCATCGAGCCGGATCCGATGGCCGCCGGCACGATCGCGCAGGTGCACCGCGCGGTCCTCGGCAACGGCGAGCGGGTCGTCGTGAAGGTGCAGCGGCCGAACGCGGAGCAGGAGATCGGCGCCGACGTCGGGCTCCTCGAGCTGCTGGCCGAGAAGGCAGGCGATCGCCCGGTGTTTCGCCAGCTCGTCGACGTGCCGGCGATCATCGAGCACCTGTCGAGCTCGCTTCGCCGCGAGCTCGACTTCCGCAACGAGGCCGCGAACATCGAGCGCATGCGAACCGTGCTCGAGCGGTTCGACCGGCTCGACGTCCCGCGCGTGCACCACGAACTGTCGACCGCGGCGCTCCTCGTCATGGAAGAGGTGCAGGGAGTGCCCGTCCTCGACGCGCCTGAGGGCGAGGCGCGGCGCGAGGCCGCGCGGCAGCTGCTCGAGTCGTACTACCAGCAGGTGCTGACCGACGGTTTCTTCCACGCCGACCCGCATCCCGGCAACCTGATGTGGTCGGACGGGACGATCTACCTCCTCGACCTCGGCATGACGGGCGAGGTCGACGCGCGCCTGCGCGAGTCCTTGCTCCTGATGCTGCTCGCGTTCTGGCAGCAGGACGCTCCCTTCCTGGCGGACGTGATGCTCGCCCTGTCGCCCGACCGGTCGGGAGCTCGGTTCGACCCCGCCGCGTTCGAGGCGGAGCTCGCCGCGTTGATCGGCGAGTACCGGCACCTGTCGCTGCGCGAGCTCCGGCTCGGCCCGCTCCTGCAGCGGCTGACCGAGATCTCGGTGCGGAACGACGTCCGGCTGCCGGCCGCTCTCGCGCTGATCGGGAAGGCGTTCGGCCAGATGCAGCTCACCGCGGCCGAGCTCGATCCCACCCTCGATCCGTTCTCGGTCGCCGGTTCGTTCATGTTCAGGCGCGCGGCGGCGCAGATTCGGACCGCGGCGAGCCCGCACGCGTTCTTCTACGGCGCGGAGAAGCTCCGCGTGCGTGTGCAGCGGGCGGTCGAGGGTCTCGAGCGGGCGGTCTCGACGCCGGCGGAGCGGTCGTTCTCGGAGGCCTCTCTGAGGCAGGAGATCCGGCAGGCGACGCGCCGAATCGCGGTCGGAATCGCCGCCGCAGCAGCCCTCGTCGCGGTCGCGGTCACGGCGTCCACGCACGCCGCCGGTTGGGCGACGGCGGTCCTCGCGGTCGCCTCGGCGATCCTCGTCGCGGCGCTCGTCGGGGACGTGCGACACCGGTGACACGCTTCAGCCGGATCGTGCTCGACGCCCTGATGACCCTGGTCGTGGCGATGCTCGAGCGGCGATTGCGAAAGGCACTTGATCGGCGGGGTATAGAAGCGTAGATTCGCCCGCGCACATCCGCAGTCACGTGGAAGTCCAGGGGAAAGGAGACTCCGTGAAACGGTGGCTCGGGCTTGTGGCGGTGGCTCTGGTGGTGGCGTTCGCTGCGACCGGCGCTAAGACTTCGATCGCTCGGGGCGACGACTCGGGCGGAGGACGCGGCGACTGTTCTGCCCAGTCGACGAAGTCCGATCATTGGAAGGCGGAGCACTGTAAGAAGGACGGCTCGGGTACGTCGTCCGACGGTGCGGCGTCAAGCGGTGAGGCCGGCAAGGACGGCGCGGCCGCCAAGTCGGGCAGTGTGATGCCGAACCCGACGAGCATGATGGACTGCAACGGCTGGAGCCAGAAGTACCAGTCGGTCAAGCAGGCGATGATGGGCCTCTGCACCGACCCGATCGCCGTCAAGAACGGCAAGGCGACGAGGTTCATCGACAACGGCTGGTATGTCGGCCATGACGAGCCGTCGGTGAAGTTCATCTCGTCGGCGCCGGGTAGCGGGAATCACATCACCTACTACCAGCAGCTTTCCGTCGACCCGACGGCGGCGCCGACGCTCGACGGCTCGGTGACGGACTACGCGGAGCTGACGCTTGCTCCGTGGTTCGGGCTCCCGATCTGCGACCCGAACTCCTACCCGCAGAACCCCTGCAGGCCGGACAGCGACACGAACAAGTCCGGCATCGACAACCCGCAGGCTGCCGGCTCGGCGTTCATGGAGCTGCAGTTCTACCCGCCGGGCTACCAGCCGTTCATCAGCGGACCGAGCTGCGAGCAGACTCACTGGTGTGCGGCGTTGACCATCGACAGCCTGGCGTGCAACTACGGGTTCGACTTCTGCAACCCGAACTGCGTCGAGCCGGTCAACTTCGCCTACCTGCAGCGCAACGGCGTGCCTGCCGGGCCTCCGAGCCCGCAGCTGTCCAACTTCAAGACGCTGACGCCGAACGAGGACACCCTGCTGATGAACCAGGGCGACTCGCTCCGCGTCTCGATCGTCGATACGCCGGATGGGCTGAAGACGGAGGTGGACGACCTCACCACGGGCCAATCCGGCTGGATGGTCGCCAGCGCGGCGAACGGGTTCATGAACACGAACCTCGAGACGTGCGCGGGCACTCCGTTCTCGTTCCACGCCGAGTACGACACGGCGCGGCAGGAGAACCAGGTGCCTTGGGCCGCGCTCGAGGGTGGCGTCCTGATGCAGCAGGAGATCGGACACGCCGAGACGTGCGCGAGTGTCTCGAACTTCCTCGGTACCGACGCCGGCGTTCCGTTCCTGCCGTTCGACCCGCAGACGTTCCAGACCTGCAACGGGGGCATGGAGGGCTCCGACAACACGGTCGGCGAAGGGCCGTGCAACTTCGTCACCGGTAACTGCAAGGGCGCGACGACCGAGGGCGGAGGAGCCTGTCCGTCCGAGAACTTTGCGTCGGGCTTCAACTGCGAGTTCTCCGACGCGGAGTGCCATCCCGCGGGGCCGCGCCCTGTCAGCCCGGACGTGACCTTCGGGGGCGTCTCGCAGGTGTCCTGGCCGATAGCGATGTGCGGTCAGAACTTCACCCAGAACGGCGACCTCGACTTCGACGGGACCGGGTACAGGCCTGACTGGCCGGACGGCTCGCCGAATCACCCGACGCCGTTCCGATACGCCGGGCCATACGACGCCGCAGGGAATCCGTACCCGAACATCCAGTTCGAGACGGATGCAGGCGGGTCGGAGGCGTTCTGCAACACCGCCAACGGCGAGCACTGTGCAGTGCCGCCGGAAGGCGCGGCGTTCTATCCGTTCTGGACGATCGGCAACCAGTCGACGCCGACCGGCTTCCCGGAGACGCAGTGCCTGTGGAACTTCGGCAACGACATCGCCGGAGTGACGACGAACGACTTCGGTCGCACCGCTCAGTACGGCGCGCCCAACGTCGCCAGGTACGGCGGCACGCTCACGAGCTCGGTGATGGCGAACCCGCAGCTCAGCTCGAGCTGCTCGAGCTAGCGGCGTGAAACGACGGGGTCAGACCCCTGCGGGGGTCTGACCCCACTCTTACGCGCCGGGCTCGGCGGCGTCAGGCGGGCAGCGCCTCGAGCGCGTGCGGGCCGGGTCGGAGCCCGTAGAACGATGCGAGGCCGCGAAGGTGCCACTTCATCGCTTCTCGCGCCGCGACGGGATCCTGCTCGCGCACCGCGTCGACGACGCCGACCATGCCGCCCAACGCGTCCTCGGGCGCGATCCGCGATCCGTCTCCGAGCAGACGGTGGAGCACCGCGATCATCGCTCCTTCGAAGGTCACCATAAGGTTGTTCTCGGTCGCCTGCGCGAGAAGGCGGTGGAAACGCAGGTCGAGGTCGAACGCCTCCTGTCGCTCAGTCGTCGTGGTCGCCTGTTCGCGGACCTCTTCGAGCTGCGCGAGTGTCGAAGCGCTCCGCTTGACTGCGGCTACCTCGGCGATCAGGAGCTCGAGCGCGTAGCGCACCTCGAAGAACTGCGCGGGGTCGAGCGTCTCCACGACGAGCGACAGCGAGATCAGCTCCGAGACGCTGCTCTCGAGGACGGAGAGCGACATGTTGCCGACGCGGTAGCCGCCGTTCCGGCCCCGCTGCACCACAAGGATTTGCCCGGCGCACAGCTCTTGCAGCCCGGCCCGCACGGTCGGCCGGCTGACACCGAAGAGCGTCGCCAGCTGCTCTGCCGGCGGCAGCTTGTCACCCGGCTTGAGGACGCCCTCGAGAATGTCGCGCTTGATCGCCGCCGCCACTTGTTGCGGCGCAGTGAGAACGGAATACGGGGTGCGCGCCAAGCGAAACAAAGGAGAGAATCTTTTCCAATTCAACCGTAAAGGAATCAGCTACAGTCGCGGCCTGTTGGCTGGTCGCGGCACGAGGGACGCGGTAGTGCAGACGTCGCGCTCACGTAGCAGCAAGCGCCTATGAGTCAGCCGGACGTCGTCGTCGTCGGAGGCGGGCTGATCGGGCTGCTGACGGCGGCCGAGTTGACCGAGCGCGGCGCGACAGTGTGCGTCCTCGAAAAGGACGACATCGGATTCGAGCAGTCCGGACGGTCGGTCGCGGCAGTCAACCTGCCGGGCGGGACGCCGAACCCCGGCTCGTCACTGCTCCGCGTCTCGGCCGAGCAGTGGGCGACGTTCGAGGACCGCTGGGGACACGGCATCGACCTGAATTCCGGCGGGTGGTTGATCGTGATCGCGGACGACCACGATCGCGAGTGGCTCGAGGTCGAGCGCGCCACCTGGCAGACGACCGCCGGTTTCCCGGAGAGCGAGCTGCTCGACGCGGCGGCGGCGAGAGAGCGCTTCCCGCAATTCGTGGGCGACTTCGAAGCGGTGGACGTTCGGCACGGGGGCCACGTCGACGCGCTGATGGTCATGAACGCGCTCCGGCAGGTTGCGTCGGAGCGCGGCATCGACGTGCGGTGCGGCGAGATCGTCACGGGCTTCGAACGAGACAGCGGTCGCGTCACGGGGGTGAAGACGCGCAGCGGCCCGGTGCGCGCCGGCACGGTGCTGATCGCGGCCGGCCTCTGGTCTCCTGATCTGTGCGAGCAGCTCGGGCTTCACATCCCGATGCAACGCGTGCGCGCTCCTGCGGTCGAGACCGGGCCGATGCTGCCTGGCACGATCCCGGGCTTCGTCCGCGGCTCGACGTTCGGCGCCAAGCAGAACCGGAACGGCACCGTCAGGATCACCGGCGGCTATCGCTTCTCCGCGATGCTGCACGACCTCAGCCTCAGGGACTTCCGCGACCTCCGAATCTGGGCGCCGGCGCTCTGGCAGAACCGGAAGGACGTCTCGTTCAGGTTCGACCCGGCAGGATTCCGCGCAGAGCTCGCCGCCAGCCTGAAGACGCGGCGAGCGGCGAACGGTGAAGTCGAGCTGCCGCAAGGCTACGAACCGCCCTCGAGCCCCCGCGACCGCTCACGCCAGCTCGCGGATCTCGCCCGCCTCATCCCCGCGCTCCGCGACGTTCGCATCCATCGCTCGTTCTCCGGGGTCATGGATCTCCTGCCCGACCTGCAGCCGGTGCTCGGACGCATCCCGAACGTCGACAACGTGTTCATCGCCGGCGGCTTCAGCGGTCACGGCTACATGTACGGCCCCGGCGCCTGCCAGGCGGTCGCGGAGCTGATCACGCGAGGAACGAGCGAGATCGACCTGCACGACTACCGGCCCGAGAGGCTGAACGAGCCGCTGAAGATGCGCGAGCAGATCTTCTGATGCTGGAGGCTGACGCATGAGCGACGGGATGGTCTACGCAGAACGCTCGACCACCAAGCGGGCGATCCTCCTCGGCGCGATGACGCCGGCCTGGTACGACATCGAGCTCGACGAAGAGCGCGCACGTGTCATCGCGCGCTTCCGGCAGCTCGTCCAGGAATGGCTCGAGCTCGGAGCCCGCGTCGTGGGGACCCTCGACGACGACCTCTTCATGGTCGGCGAGCCCGGGTCGGCGCGATTCACCTTCTACCTGCTGTTCGACGTCGACGATCCGCAGGTCGTCGTCGACATGATCCATCGCCTCCGCGAGCCGGTGGACGGCATACGCATGGACCGGTATGCGCGGTTCGAGGCACATGTCGGCCGCCCGTTCTTCCTGCTCGAAGGCTCGTAGTCCCGGCCGAGACGCGACGTGGAGGTCCGGGTCCTCGCAGACGATTCACTCGAAGTCGACCGATTCGGCTTCGAGCGCGTCTGCCGGCGCGCGGCGGTCGGCTGTAGCGTCGCCGTCCAGTACGTCGCTGCGCCGGACGCCGCCGACGCCGTGCGCGAAGCACGCAGCGGCGGCAGCCCCGTCTTGCTCTGCTGGTCGCCCGGCCGGGCGCCCGCCGAGCTGCGCGACGCAGCCGTCGAAACAGGACCGGTGCCGCTCGCCTGGCTCGACCCCGGCGCGCCGCTCGCCCCACGCGAGGCGTTCCTCGATCCGGCACGGCTCGTGACGATCCGCGGGCGCGGCCTCGAGGGGATCGCATGGGGAGTGCGCAGCCTCGTCGCACGCACCGAGGTTCCGCCGACGGCATACCGCTACGGCGACCACATCGAGCAGGTCGGCGAGCTGCGGCTACCTCCGCACGCGGAAGGCCCGTTGCCGGTCGTCGTCTTGATCCACGGCGGCGGCTGGCGGGAGCGCTGGGAGCGCGACCTCATGGACGGCATCGCGACGGACCTCGCTCGGCGCGGGTACGCGACGTGGAACCTCGAGTTCCGTCGAGTCGGTCCGAGCGGCGGCGGGTGGCCCGTGACGTTCGCCGACGTCGCAGCCGGGATCGACCACCTCGGTGAGCTCGCACGCGACCACCCGCTCGACCTCGAGCGTGTCGTCGCGATGGGTCATTCCGCGGGCGGTCACCTCGGTGCGTGCGCAGCGGCGCGGCCGCAGCTGCGCTCGGGCACGGCGGGGGCGGATCCGGTCGTGCGCGTCGCGGCGGCGGTCGGGCTGGCGGGCGTCTACGACCTCGTCTCGTCGGCGGAGCGGGGGATGGACGAGCTGTCGACGATCGCCTTCATGGGCGCGCTACCGGCCGAGGACCCGGAGCGCTACGTGCTCGCCTCGCCCTCCGCGCTGCTGCCCATCGGGGTCGAGCAGATCGTCGTCGTGGGCGTCAACGACCGTCCAGACCTCGTCGACGACAACCGACGGTACGTCGAGAGGGCGCGCGCCGCCGGCGACGACGTCGAGCTGATGGAGCTGCCAGACGCCGACCATTTCACCGTCATCGACCCCACGACGCTGACGTGGTTCGCGATCGTCGAGCGGGTGACGTCGCGGTTCCCGCCGGCGCCTGTAAAGGGCAAAAGATTTGGTTGATAAATGGTGGTCGCTGCTCCACCATAGACCCGCCCAGTGCCGGGTGACCCCCCCAAACGCGAGGAAGTCAGGAAGGAGTTGCACGATGCTTAGACGTCCTGCCTCCGGGTGGCGGCGCGGGGGCGCGATCTCACTGCTCAGTGCGGTGGTCGCGCTCGCCACGATCGTCACGACGGCGACGGCATCCGGCGGCGCGAAGCCGGGACAGAAGCCGTTTCAGCTGAAGATCGGCAACATCATGCCGCTCACCGGCGACCTCTCCGCCTTCGGCCCGTCGCTCGACGCTGCCGCTCGACTCGGGGCTCAGCTCGTGAACCAGGCCCTGAAGGGGGATCACCTGAACTCGAAGTTCTCCGTCCAGATCGTCGACACGCAGGACGATCAGTCGAAGATCCCGCCGGCAGTCGAAGCGGCGCAGAAGCTCGCGAGCGAGAACGTCAACGTGATCATCGGAACGCTCTCCAGCGGCTCGACGATCGCGGTCGCGCAGTCGGTGGCGATCCCGAAGAACATCGTCGAGATCACGCCGACGTCGTCGTCGCCCGCCATCACGGCGCTCAAGGACAACAACCTCGTGTTCCAGATGGGGCCGAACGACAACTTCCAGGCGCGCGAGCTCGCGGCGACGATCGCCAAGCAGATCGGCTCGCACGCGCTGCTGAACATCGGCTGGCGGAACGACGACTACGGCAACGGCGCAGCGGCGCTGTTCAAGACCCTCTGGAAGAAGCAAGGCGGAAAGATCGGCGTCACGGAGAGCTGGGACCCGAACGCTCCGAGCTTCGACAGCATCGCGCAGAAGCTCGTGGGCGGTAACCCGACTGCCTACATGATCTTCGACTTCCCGCAGACGTTCCAGAAGCTCGGCCCCGCGCTCGTCAGGACGGGGAAGTGGTCGCCGAAGAAGACGTTCGTCTCGGCCGAGTTCCGTGACGCGAACGCGCTCGCCGCGATCGGCGCTCCGGCGACGGAGGGGCTGCGCGGAGTTGCAGCGTCGAACGGGACGACGCCGCTGCAGAACGCGTTCACGGCGTACTTCAAGAGGATGGAGCCGGGCAAGCCGGCAACCGGCTACGAGAGCTTCGCGTTCGACTCCGTGATCCTGGCGTCGCTCGCGGCGCTCCAGGCCGATTCGCCGAGCGGTGCGACGTTCGCGAAGGACATCGAGGCGGTGTCGAACGGTCCTGGCAAGACGTTCACGTACCAGCACATCGCAGCAGCGATCAAGGCGATCGAGGCCGGGACGAAGATCGACTTCGACGGTGTCTCGAGCCCGCTCGATCTCAGCCCGCAGGGTGCGCCCAACGCCGAGCGCTACGACGTGTGGACGTACACCGGTGGCCAGATCAAGGTCCTGTCGACCCAGACGATCAAGTAAGACCGGGTAGACGCCCGACAATCCGGGAACAAGCCGTCGATGACTGAGTTTCTCCAGCTCGTCGTCGACGGCTTGATCACCGGGTCGATCTTCGCGCTCGCCGGGATCGGCGTCTCGCTGCCGTACGCGATCCTGCGCGTCGTCAACTTTGCCCAGGGCGAGTACGTCACGTACGGCGCCTACTGCGCCGTACTCGTGAACATCGTGTGGGGCGGCAACATCGCTCTCGCGACGATCGCCGCGATAGCCGGAGTGGCGCTACTGAGCGTGTTCCTCGAGTTCAGTTTCTGGCGTCCGATGCGCAACCGGCGGGCGGGCCACTTCACGATGCTGCTCGCGTCGTTCGGCTTGTCGCTCGTCATGCGAGGCGTCCTGTTCGTCATCGGCTCGTCGAACCCGCGGACGTATCGCGTCAACGTCTTCCAGGTCTACGACATCGGTGGCATCCGTCTGTCGAAGAGCGAGCTGATCGCGGTGATCCTCGGCTTCGTCGCGATCACGCTGATCGGGCTCCTGTTTGCGAAGACGCACACCGGCCGCACGATGCGGGCGCTCGCGGACGACCGCTCCCTGGCCGCCGTGGCGGGCGTCAACACCGACAGGCTCGTCGTCATCACCTGGATCGTCACCGGCGTCCTCGCCGGGCTCGCGGGCGTCCTCCAGGGCCTCCTCCAGAACTCGTTCGACCCGAACATGGGCGGTGACCTCCTGCTTCCGGTCTTCGCCGCAGTCATCCTCGGCGGCGTCGGGAGCGCGTACGGCGCGCTCGCCGGAGGGCTGCTGATCGGCGTGGCGATGCAGCTGTCGACCTGGAGCGTCCTCTGGGGCGGCCTCAGCCCGATCTGGCAGCAGGTCGTCGCGTTCGCGGCGCTCGTGATCGCGCTGCTCGTCCGCCCGCAGGGGCTCCTCGGTCAGGCGCGGCTCACATGAGCCTCGGCAGCGCTCAGTTCTGGATCTTCGTCTTCACCGTCGCCGGCATCTACGCGATGTTCGGGCTCGGTCTGCAGATCCAGCTCGGCTTCGCCGGGTTGATGAATCTCGGCGTGGTCGCGTTCATGGCGATCGCCGCCTACACGATGGCGATCCTCGTCGTCCGCGAGTCGCTGCCTCTGTGGGCGGCCTCGATCGTCGGCATCGCGGCTGCAGTCCTCTTCGGCCTCGGGATCGGCTTGACGTCGCTGCGGCTCCGAGCGGAGTTCTTCGCGATCACGACGTTCGCCCTCGCCGAGATCGTGCGCTACGTCGCGACGAACGCAGCGGGGCTGACGGGCGGGACGCAAGGAACCGTCGCGCTCGCGGGGCCGACGACGGCGTCGTTCTACAACGCGCAGTGGCTCGTGTTCCAAGCAGACGTGCAGCGATGGCTGCACGACCTGACCGGCGCGTCGGTCTCGTCGGAGGTGGCGATGCTCGTCATCGTGTGGGTCGCCGTCGCGGCCGTGACGCTGATCCTGCAGTTCGCGGTTCATCGACCGTGGGGTCGCGTCTTGCGCTCGATCCGCGAGGACGAGGACGTTGCCGCGGCGCTCGGCAAGAACGTCTTGTCGTACAAGCTGCAGGCGCTCGCGCTCGGCGGCGCGATCGCCGGCCT
>Ga0070741_10013761_pt1 | contig 14178 bp, 7 predicted proteins | sample Coa_R1_4_FD_66440 | JGI IMG/M metagenome (GOLD analysis project Ga0070741, IMG submission 66440) | Surface soil microbial communities from Centralia Pennsylvania, which are recovering from an underground coalmine fire - Coalmine... | ecosystem: Environmental > Terrestrial > Soil > Unclassified ... | reverse complement strand
GGGTACCGAGGCGTCACGCGGCGCAGGTGCAGCGGCGGCGTGAGACAGCCCCCAATCGAGGATTGGGTGCAGACGTCGGCCGGCGGCGTGTAGCGCGGGTGGTCGGCGACGAGCGGCGGGGCTGCGGCGTTCTGTTCGAGCGGCGACACGACGATCGTCTCTCGGATGGACCCCACCTGCAGCGTCACGTCGCGTTGAATGCGAACGCCGTCCTGGAGTGCCACGCGGTAGGCGTGCTCCTGGAAGCCCGGAATCTGCACCTGCATCTCGTACTCGCCGGCCGCCAGCGGTCCCAAGGCGAAGCGGCCGTCCTCGTCGGTGCGCGTCTCGTATCGCGCGGCGGTGCCGAGGTTGACGAGCGCGACGTCCCGGCCCGGCAACGCGCGGCCGAGCGCGTCGCGGAGCGTGCCGGCGAATGCGGCCCCGCCGGCCGGGGCGGCCTGTGGCCCCGCGGCCGGACGGCGGGCCGTGCGGCGCGGTGCCTCACCGGCGGCCACGGCTGGCGCCGCCGGGCGGGCCGCCCGCGCCGTGAGGCCGTCTCGCGGATTCGCGGTGGCCTGTGCGCCGGCGCGCACAGGCGCCTGGGACGGACGCGTCGATGCCGTCAGCTGCACGGCGCCGGCCGCCAGCGCCCAGGCGGCGATGATCGCGGCCGTCGCGGGCCAGCGGATCGGCACCTGCCCGGATTGCGGCGCTGTCCGGTCGAGAATCTGGCGCACGCGCTCCTGCAGGCGCTCCGCGGCCATCGCCGGGACGCCGGCGGGGCCAGGGGTGCCCTGCGCGGCGCGCAGCAGCGCCGACGCGTAGACCGAAGGACGGATCCCTGCGCGGAGCACTTCGGCGTCGCACGCCGACTCGCGCTCGCGCTCGAGGGCCCGCGCCGCGACCCAGACGAGCGGGTTCGGCCAGTAGATCAGACAGGCCGCCTCGCACACGGCGGCTGCCACGTGATCCCGCCGGGCGAGGTGCGCCCGCTCGTGCGCGACCACCGCCGCACGTTCGTCGGGCGGCCACTCGAGCGCCGCGCAAGGGAGCAGGACGGTCGGCCGCCTGAGGCCGGCGAGCATGGGCGAGCGGACCGCCTCGTGAATCCGGAACTCGCCCGAGTCGCTCTCGCGCGACGCCGCAATCAGCCGCCGGAGCCGCACGCGGCGAATCCCGCCGAGAACGAGCAGCAGGATCGCCCCGCCCGACCACGCGACGGCGGCTACGGCGCGCCAGACGCCGCCCCCCGAATGAGACGAGGCCTCGCCGCCGGAGTGGCGCGCGAGATCCGGCGCGGCGGGCGCCCCGAACAGCAAGTCCGCGGCAGGGAGCTCGCTGGCCGGCGGCGCGCTCGAGCGAAGCACGTCGACCTTCGGCGCCACTAGGGCGGCGGCCGGCGCGGCCAGCGCCGCTGCGAGCGCAAGGAGCCACACATGGTGCCGGACGGCCGCCGGCCGGCCGGAGAGCAGGAGCGAGGCCGCCCAGCCGGCGCCCAGGACGACGGCGGACTGTGTCACCGCGCCCACGGCCCACGATCCCATCGCATCCAGCATCACCGGCCTTCCTTTCGGGCGGCGGCGACGAGCGCCGCGAGGCGCGCCCGCTCCTCGGGCGGAAGGCGATCTCTGGCGGCATCGAGGAGCGCCAGGGCTGCGCGCTCGGGCGCGCCGTCGAAGAACGTGTCGACGAGGTGCTGCAGCGCGGCCTTGCGGGCCCGCTGCTTGGAGATCGTCGGGCGATAGACGTGCTCGAGGCCCCGCCGCTCGTGCACGAGCCAGCCTTTGGCCTCGAGCACGCGCATGAGCTTCCGGATCGAGGCGTCAGCCTCCGGTTCGCCGAGGGCGGCCACGACCTCGGCCGCCGTCGCGGCGCCGAGGCGGTAGACGGCGTCCATGATCTGGCGTTCGCGGCGGCTGAGCGGGGGCGGGGCGGCGGTCATCGGAATTTCTTCCGAGATTCTCCCCCCGCCCCGCGCGGCGCGTCAAGGAAAAATTTCCGAGCAAGCCCGGCCAGCGCCCGGCCGAGCGCCGCGCCCCCTTTGGCGGTAGGATCCGGTCGTCGAATGGGGAGTCGACCCATGCGCCACATCCTCTGCCTCGGCGTCGTCGCCTGCGTCGCCGCCGCCCGCCCCGCCGCCGCCCAGATCGATCTGTCGGGCGAGTGGGGCGCCGTGTTCCACGAGGACCTGCCGCACCGCGGCGGCGTCCAGCTCGGCGACTACACCGGCCTGCCGCTGAACGAAGCCGGCTGGCGCAAGGCGCAGAGCTGGGACGAAGCCGTCGTCGCCACGCACGAGCGCCAGTGCATCCCGCACGTCGTCAACTACGCGCTGCGCGGGCCCGCCACGATCCGGTTCGTCAAGCGGGCCGACCCGGCCTCCGGCCGGCTCCTCGCGTACGACCTGCTGGGGAGCTACGGCCGGCCGCGCACGATCTGGATGGACGGCCGTCCGCATCCCTCCGACCTCGCGCCCCACACGTGGGCCGGCTTCTCGACCGGTCACTGGGAGCGCAACGCCCTCGTCGTCGAGACCTCCCACATCAAGATGGGCTGGATCCAGCGCAACGGGGCGCCCACGAGCGATCTGACGACCATGGTCGAGCACTTCATCCGCCACGACGATCACCTCATGGTCGTGACGATCGTGAAGGATCCCGTGTTCCTGAGCGAGCCGTTCATCCGGACGACGAACTTCGTCCTGAGCCTGGGCGCCAACGCGAACGCGTGGGGCTCGTGCGCGCCGCAGCAGACCGTCGACGAGCTGCCCGGCGCGCCGCCCGGCTACGTGCCGCATCACCTTCCCGGCGACGTCGCGCACATCCAGGAATTCGTGGCGAAGAGCGGCGTCCCGCCCGAGGCGGCTCGCGGCGGCGCCGCGACCACTTACCCTGAGTACGCGCTGACGCTGGAGCATCTGGCGCGCGATCCCGCGGATCCGCGCAACCGGGTCGATCAAGGACCGCCGCGGAGCGGCAACCCGCGCCGGCCGGAGGCCCCGCTCCCCACCGACGGCGAGATCCGCGTGCAGCACGTGCAAGGCAGCGTGTACCTGCTCGCCGGCGCCGGCGGCAACATCGCCGTCCAGGTGGGCGACGACGGCGTGCTGCTCGTGGACACGGGCGCGGCGGCGTACGCCGGCGACGTGCTGGCGGCGATCCGCCGGCTCACCGACAAGCCGATCCGGTTCATCCTGAACACGCACGCGCATCCGGACCACATCGGCGGCAACGAGCGCCTGGCGGCGGCCGGCAGCCGCGCGGGCGGCGGGCGCCCGTCGGACGACCCGGGGCCGGGCGCGATGGTGCTCGCGCACGAGGCCGTGTTGTGGACGGTCAGCGCGTCGGGCGCGCCGGGCGCCCTGCCGGCCGCGGCCTGGCCGACCGACACCTATCGCGGCGAGGCGAAAGACGTGTTCGCCAACGGCGAGGCCATCCGGATGCTGCACCAGCCCGCCGCCCACACCGACGGCGACAGCCTGGTATTCTTCCGCCGATCCGACGTCGTCGTCGCCGGCGGCATCGTCGATCTCACGAGCTATCCGATGATCGACATGGCGCGAGGCGGAACCCTCGGCGGCATCATCGCGGCGCTGAACCGCCTCATCGAGCTGACGGTCCCGCGCGACTGGGAGGAGGGCGGCACGCTGGTCGTGCCCGGGCGCGGCCGGATCGCCGACGAGGCCGACATCGTGGAGTATCGCGACATGTTGACGATCATCCGCGACCGGATCCGCGCGCTCGTCGACAAGGGCCTGACGCTCGAGCAGGTGAAGGCGGCGCGGCCGACCTACGAGTACGACGGGCGCTACGGGACGGACTCGGGTCCCTGGACGACCGAGATGTTCGTCGAGGCCGCGTATCGCGAGTTGAGCGGACGGCGCTGACCGGCGGGCAGCCGGTCGCACGCGCGCGCTGCGACTGGAGCGCGAGGGTTGCAGCCGAGCCGGTTCGCGCGCGCGCGCGGCGGCGGGCGCTTTCTGGGCTGCCGCAACAGCGTGTCCATTTCATGCGACGGGGTGACCGCAAGGTCACGTTCGCGGCCGGAACGCGTGGGCCCTGTTCCCTTGATGCCCGCCTGCGAACACCCGTACCGCCGCGGGGGGCGGCAGCGTAGCGAGTCGGAGCCCCGGTTCCCGGCGTGCGGAGCTCGGGGTTCGGAGCAAATGGCCACAGGCCCGGTCTGCGAAACTTCCAAGAAGGCATGGCCATGGGGGCTGGAGTGAGCGGCTGTCTTTCGACAGCGAGCGCGTCGCGAGTCGGACGCCCGAGGTTCGGCGGGCTCGTGTGCGGCTGCTGTGTCGTCCTGATGCTGTGGGCGGCGCTGCCTCGCGATCTCCGGGCGGGGCAGCGCGGGCAGGCCGGGCCTCCGCCGACCCCGCGCGCCGCGGCGCCCTTCGATATCACCGGCCACTGGGTATCCGTCGTGACCGAGGACTGGCGCTGGCGGATGCTCGTGCCGCGCAAGGGGGACGACTCGAGCGTGCCGCTCAACGCCGAAGGGCGCCGCGTCGCCGATGCATGGGATCCGTCCAGGCGCGCCGGCGACGGCTGCAAGCCGTACGGCGCCGCCGCCATCATGCGCGTGCCCGGCCGGCTGCGGATCGCGTGGGAGGACGACTACACGATCCGCATCGACACGGACGCGGGCCTGCAGACGAGGCGGCTGCACTTCGCGCGGCCGGGCTCCGAGGCCGGGCGCGGCGGAATCGGGACGGGCGGGCGGCGGCCCGCCGCCCGCACCTGGCAGGGCTCCTCGGTCGCGGAGTGGGAGCAGATCACCTCTCGCGGCGGGCTCGGCGTCAGCCTGCAGCAGGCGCCGCCCAAACCGGGCTCGCTCAAGGTGGTGACTACGAACCTCAGGCCGGGCTACCTGCGCAAGAACGGCGTGCCGTACAGCGAGCAGACGGTCGTGACCGAGTACTTCGACCGGGTCTCCGCGTTCGGCGACGACTGGCTCACGGTGATCACCATCGTCGACGATCCGAAGTACCTGAGCCAGCAGTTCATCACGAGCAGCCACTTCAAGCGGGAACCGGACGGGTCGAAGTGGATGCCGACCCCCTGCGAGTGAGGCCGGTCACGCGCAGAGCGCCCGTCGCTGGCCGGACCGGCCCACGTCGGCCGCGGCCGCCGGCTTCTCGTACTCGCGGAGCGCGTGGAGCACCTCGGTCGCCTGCGCCGAGAGCTGGCGCCACGCCGCGTCGAAGGCCTCGACGCGCCGCTCGGCGCCGACCTGTTCGAGCGTGCGGGCCGCGGTGAACAGTCCGTTGGCCGACAGGTTGCCGGCCGCCCCCTTGAGCGCATGCGCGGCGGCGCGGACCTGCTCAGGGTCGCGCGCCGCGACCGCGTCCTGGATGGCCTTCAGCTGCGCGGGACAGTCCTCCAGAAACGCCTGAATCACCTCCGAGAACAGCTGCCGGTCGCCGCCGAGGCGGTCGAGCATGGCTGCCTCGTCGATTGCCGGCGCCTCATCGGGGGAGCGGGGCGCCCTGGCAGCGGGCGCGGGCTGGTCCTCCTCGACGACCGCAAAGAGCATCGCGGGATCGATGGGCTTGGCGAGATAGCCGTCCATCCCGGCGGCCAGACACCGATCGCGATCGCCGCTCATCGCATGCGCCGTCATCGCGACGATGCGCACGTGCCGGCCGGTGCCGGCCTCCCGCCGCCGGATTTCCGCGGTCGCCTCGAAGCCGCCCATCTCGGGCATCTGCACGTCCATGAGGACGACGTCGAACGGCTGGCGCGCGAGCGCGTCGAGCGCTTCGAGGCCGTTGGCAGCGACGATCACCTCGTGGCCGCGCTTGGTGAGCAGGCCGAGGGCGACGCGCTGATTGATGCGGTTGTCCTCGACGAGGAGCACGCGGCGGGGCGCGGCGGCCGATCCAATGTCCGAACGACTCGCGGGCGCCGCCGGTCGGGCGCCGCCGCGCTCGATTCGCACGGCGCGGCAGATGGCGTCGAGCAGATGATCCGGCGCGACCGGCTTGGTGAGATAGACGGAGATGTTCAGCGCGCGGCACCGATCGGCGTCGGCGTACTCGCCCGACGAGCTGAGCATCATGATGGTCGCGCCGGCGAGCTCGGGCCGCCGGCTGATCTCCTCGGCCACGGCAAAGCCGTCGAGCTCCGGCATCTGCGCGTCGAGCAGGACGACGCGGAACGGACGGCCCCGATGCGCGGCGTCGGTCAGCGCGGCGAGCGCGGCGGCGCCGCTCTCGGCCAGCGTCGCATCGATGCCCCACCAGGCGAGCTGGCCGGCCAGGATCCGGCGGTTCACGGCGTTGTCGTCGACGACGAGGACGTCGAGGCCGCCGACGAGCGCCTCGCCGTCGACGGCATCGGAGGTGTCCGCTGCCGGCTCCTCTTCGGCCAGATCGAAGCTCGCGGTGAAATGGAACGTGCTCCCGGCGCCGGGCTCGCTCTCCACCCAGATGCGCCCGCCCATCATGCGCACGATAGTAGACGAGATCGCCAGCCCGAGCCCGCTCCCGCCGAAGCGCCTCGTGGTCGATCCGTCGGCCTGGCTGAAGGGCTCGAAGATGACCCGGTGCTTGTCCTTGGGAATGCCCAGGCCGGTGTCCGCGACGGAGCAGTGGAGCGAGATGCACCCCTTGGCCCGGCGCTCCTGGCGGATGTCGACGTGCACGTGGCCCTTCTCGGTGAACTTGATGGCGTTGCTAATCAGGTTCGTGAGCACCTGGCCGAAGCGCAGCGGATCGCCGACGAGCGTGCCGGGGATCTCGGGGTCGATCTCGTAGAGCAGCTCCAGGCCTTTCTGATCCGCCTTGAACGCCAGCGGCTTGATCGTGTCCGCCACGACGGGGCGCAGGGCGAACGGCACACGCTCGATTTCGAGCTTGCGCGACTCGATCTTCGAGAAGTCGAGAATCCCGTTCAGCAGGTCCAGCAGCGATTCGGCGGAGCTCTTGACCGTCTCGAGGTACTCGCGCTGTGTGGGGGTCAGATCGGTCGAGAGCGCGAGCTCCGTCATGCCGAGGATGCCGTTCATCGGCGTGCGGATCTCGTGGCTCATGTTCGCGAGGAACTCGCTCTTTGCCCGGTTCGCGCTCTCGGCCGCGTCGCGCGCCTGGCGCAACGCCGCCTCGACCCGCTTCCGATCAGCGACGTTCCGGCCGATGGCGTGAAAGCCCGCGTGCACGTGGTGCTCGAAGACGGGCTGGACGCTCAGCTCGATCGGCACCGGCTGCCCGGCGGCGTCGAGGAAATCGAGCTCGAACGTGTGCCCGTCGGCCCCTCGGCCCGTGGGCGGCGCGAGCAGGTCGGCGATGCGCCCCGCATGGGACTCCGCGACGATGTCGCGGAGCGTGAGCGGCTGCGGCCCGTCGGCCGCGCGTCCCGTGAGGGTGCGCCCGGTCTTGTTGAGCGAGGTGACGCGGCCCTCGAGATCCCATGTGAGGATCACGTCGCTCGCCGTCGCGACGAGCTCGGTCCACCGCCGGTCGATGGCGGCGGCTCGCTCGTACTGCTCGGCGAGCGCCCGTGTCTGGCTCCGGACGCGCGCGTTCAGCACGACGACCCACGCGAGCGCGAGCGCGCCGAACAGGGTCGTGCCCAGGGCCACGCCCGCCAGATGGCGGCTCGTCCACCACGACGGCACCTCGAGCATGCGCAGATCGTCGGGCGAGCGGAGAATGATCGCGGCGAAGGTCACGACGCCGTCGCTGCTCCCGGCCACGCTGACGCCCGTCACCTCGAGGGTGGAGCCCTCGCGGAGCTTTGGCACGGGCGCGTGCGCGGGCCAGTCGTACAGGATCGCCGACAGCTTCGCCGTGCCGGCCTGGATCATCAGCGTCGTGGCCCCTGCGAAGCCCTCGAAGCCGCTGCCGTCCGGGACGCCCCGGAACACCGCCTGCGCCCGAACCAGCTGCCCCTGATACCGGCCGGTCAGCAGGTCCTCGCCCGACGCCAGCACCGGCGCGGGAGCGGATCCAGGGCCGGTCCGGCGAACGTCTCCGCTCGCCAGGAACAGCTGGCCGAAGAACGTGGCCGGGAATCCGACGGCCTCCACGCCATCCCCGATCGACAGGTCCGTGTCGGTTTGGGCCTCGACGCCGATCCCGCCCGAGTCATCCTGCACGTACACGAGGCGCCGGCCGGGAATGAGCGACGGATGCTGCAGCGTGACGACGCCGGCGACGTGCACGCGATGCGAGGCGGAGCCGTTCGTGAACCGCCGCCGGATTGCCGCCGCGTCCTCGGCCGGCAGCGCCCACGGACTGGCGGGCGGCCGCTCGCGCACATCGTCCGCGGAGAGGGCCGGCACGAGGACGCGGACGCCGGCGAGGCCCTGCTGCGCGCCGCGAACCAGCAGCCGCACGCCCCGCAGGCGGACTGTCGCGTCGACCAGCGGCTCGGGGACGTCGACGCCCGCCGGCAGGACCGCGGTGATCGTGCTGCGCTCCGAGGCGACGCCCACGACGAGCTCGGTGCGGCCGGCGTCCCGGTGCACCTCGCGCACGACGCCGTCGAATTCGACCCAGCTGGCCGGGTCCGTGCTGGTTGCGATCGCGCTTGCGCTGCTTCGCCTGGCCGGGGGCAGGTCGCCATGCCCCGTGCCGACCACGTGCGCGTCGGCCACCACGCGGATGTCGCCCTGGTCGTCGCGGCGGCCCGTGATCTCGACGTGGTCGCCGGGGGCCAGCGGCTCGGCGGGCGTGGGCTGAATCCTGAACGTCTGTTGATCCGCGGAGACGAACAGGCCGTCGGCAGGGTCGGCGTACACGACAATGCCGGTCACGCGGACCGGCGCGTGCAGTGTGGCGCTATCGCCGGCGCCGTGGGCGCCCGCGGGCTGATTCGGCGCGGCCGCCGCTCTGGCGGGCGCAGCTGACGCCAGGGCGAGCGCCGACAGGATCAAGGCGAGGAGGCACCGAGCGACGGGCAGACAGACGCGCTCTTCGCCTGCTGGCGCAGGCCCTTCCGCGCGCCACCTGGTTGCTGACCACTTCGAAACGATTCGCACAGTTCTGGCGTCCGGGGCTCGGCCGGGGGGCGAGTCTGCTGGCGCTGCAAGGCCCTTGCCGGCGATCGATGCGCGTTTTGCGGGTGGGCTCAGACTCCGTGCGGTGTGCCGGCGTGCGGCTGGGGCACAGGAGTGTGCCAGCGCGCACGGCACGCGCTGCCGACCCGCAACAAGCCTGGCGGGTCAGGCTCGGCGTCGCGCGGCCGACGTTTCGCCGGGTGGGCGAGACGATGCCGCCGGCGCCGGCGCGAAAGCGGCCGAGCTCACAGGAATCGTCGGCGGGGCCGGCGCCGGAAGGAATCCGGCGTCGTCGCCGCGTACCGCCGGTGTAGAGTAGTGTGCATGCCTGCTCGGAAATTGTGGGCCGAGCGAGCCTGTGGCCCTGTCCGCGACTTTCCGGGAGGCAGCAAGGGTAGGGTACTGTTGGGCGCCCATGGTCGGCGGGTCCCGCCGGCCGCACCGCCTGCGGCCGGGCCCTGCGCGATCGAGGCGCTCGACTCGTCAACTGCAGGCTCTGTGAAGTGAGGGCGGCGATGCCGTACACGCTGAACGTGAACGGAACCTCCAGAACCGTCGATGTCCCCGGCGACATGCCGATGCTGTGGGTGCTGCGGGATGTGCTGAACCTGAAAGGCACGAAGTTCGGCTGCGGCGCGGGGCTCTGCGGCGCGTGCACGATCCACGTCCGCGGCCGGGCCGTCCGGTCGTGCCAGACCCCCGTGTCGTCGATCGGCGACGCGCCGGTGACGACCATCGAAGGCCTGTCGCCGCGCGGCGCGCACCCGCTGCAGATCGCGTGGCAGGAGCTCGACGTCCCCCAGTGCGGCTACTGCCAGGCGGGCCAGATCATGTCGGCGGCGGCGCTCCTTGCGGTCAACCCCCGGCCGTCGGACGCCGACATCGACCAGGCCATGAACGGCAACCTGTGCCGCTGCGGCACGTACCTGCGCATCCGGCAGGCGATCCACCGCGCGGCCGGATCCGCGTCCGCGCGGCTCGAGCCAGCCGCCGCTCGCTGACGGAAGGAGGCAGTCGTGTCACCCGCCACGATGACCCGTCGCTCGTTCTTCCGCGTCACCGCGCTCGCCGGGGGCGGCATGCTCCTCGCCTCCTATGTCGATCCGGTTGCCGACCTGCTCGCGCAGTTCGGGCCGGCCGCGCCACTCGTGCCGACCGCCTTCGTCAAGATCGCCGCCGACGGCACGGTCACGGTCATGGCGAAGAATCCGGAAATCGGCCAGGGCGTCAAGACCATGCTGCCGATGATCATCGCCGAGGAGCTCGACGTCGACTGGACGCAGGTGAAGGTCGAGCAGGCCGACGTCGATCAGGCGAAGTACGGCGTGCAGTTCGCCGGCGGCAGTCTGGCGACGCCGCTCAACTGGGATCCGCTGCGCCAGGTGGGCGCCGGCGCGCGCCAGATGCTCGTCGCCGCCGCCGCCCAGACGTGGGGCGTTCCCGCCGCCGAATGCGCCACCGCGCGCGGGCGCGTCGTCCACCGCGCGTCCGGCCGTTCGGCGGGGTACGGCGAGCTGGCCGCCAGCGCCGCCGCCCTGCCGCCGCCCGATCCCAAGACGCTCTCGCTCAAGACTCAGAAGGACTATCACATCATCGGCAAGCCGACGCCGGGCGTCGACACGCGCGCCATCGTGACCGGCCAGCCGATCTTCAGCATCGATTTCACGCTGCCCGGCATGCTGTACGCCGTCTTCGAGAAGTGTCCGGTGTTTGGCGGGAAGGTCGCCGCGGCGAACCTCGACGAGATCAAGGCGCTCCCGGGCGTCCGCCATGCGTTCGTCGTCGAGGGCGGCGCCGACCCGACGACGCTCGCCGGCGGCGTGGCCATCGTGGCGGACAGCTGGTGGCAGGCGCGGGCGGCGCGCCAGAAGCTGAAGGTCGCCTGGAACGAGGGCGCGACGGCGGAGCAGAGCACCGAGGGCTTCGCGCGGCGCGCCGGCGAGCTGGCGCAGCAGGCGCCGGCGCGCACGCTGCGCCGCGACGGCGACGTCGACGCCGCGCTCCGCAGCGCGGCGAAGGTCGTCGAGGCGGCGTACTCCTATCCGTTCCTCTCGCACGCGCCGCTCGAGCCGCAGAACTGCGCCGCCTGGTTCAAGGACGGGAAGCTCGAGCTGTGGACGCCCAGCCAGACGCCGCAGCAGGGGCTGCAGCAGGCGGCGACGATCCTCGGCATCCAGCCGGCCGACGTCACGATGCACATGCTCCGCGCGGGCGGCGGGTTCGGCCGCCGCCTCACGAACGACTATGTCGTCGAGGCGGCGTGGATCTCGAAGCAGATCGGCGCTCCGGTGAAGCTGTTGTGGACGCGCGAGGACGACATGCGCCACGACTTCTACCGGCCGGGCGGCTTCCACTACCTCAAGGCCGGGCTCGACGCGTCGGGACGGCTCGTCGCCTGGCGCAATCACTTCGTCAGCTTCGGGGAGGGGGAGCGCTTCGTGACCGCCGCGGACATCTCGCCGCTCGAGTTCCCGGCGCGCTACGTGCCGAACTTCGCCCTCCACGCCTCGGTGATGCCGCTCGGCGTGCCGACCGGCGCGATGCGCGCGCCCGGCAGCAACGCCATCGCGTTCGTGATGCAGTCGTTCATCGACGAGCTGGCCGCGGCGGCGGGCCAGGATCCCGTCGAGTTCCGGCTGGCGCTGCTCGACGCGACGCCGCTCCCCTTGCCGCCTCCCTCCGGCCGCGGCGGCTTCGCCTTCGGGCCCGGGTTCGATGCCGCCCGCATGAAGGGGGTGCTGGCGCTGGTTGCCGAGAAATCGGGCTGGAAGGCCCGGCGCGGCCAGCTGCCGAAGGGCACTGGTCTGGGTGTGGCCTTCCACTTCAGCCACCTCGGCTACTTCGCGGAGGTGGCCGAAGTGCGCGTCGACGCGGCCAAGCGCGTCAAGGTCAACAAGGTCTGGGTTGCGGCCGATATCGGCAGCCAGGTCATCAATCCGACGAACGCGGTCAACCAGGTCCAGGGCTCCGTGATCGAGGGGCTGAGCCATCTGATGGCCTGGGAGATCACCATCGACAGGGGCCGCGTGGTGCAGGGCAACTTCAATCAGTATGCGCCCGTCCGGATGTCCCAGGCGCCGCCTGACATCGAGGTGCACTTCCTGACCACGCCCAATCCGCCGACCGGGCTCGGCGAGCCGGCGCTGCCGCCGGCCATTCCCGCCGTCGCGAACGCGATCTTCGCGGCGACCGGCGAGCGCATCCGCTCGCTGCCGCTCGCGAAGCACGGGTATCGCTGGGCGTAGCGGGTCTTCGAAAGGACAGAGAGCAGACACCGGCGTGACTCCGGACATCGAAATCTACGACACGACGCTGCGCGACGGCGCGCAGGGACAGGGGGTCTCCTTCTCGGTCGCCGACAAGCTCCGGATTGCCGAGCGGCTCGACGCCTTCGGCGTCCACTACATCGAGGGCGGCTGGCCGGGATCGAATCCCAAGGACATCGAGTTCTTCGATCAGGCGCGGCGCCGCCGGTTCGCCCGGGCGAAACTGGCCGCCTTCGGCTCGACGCGGCGCAAGGGCGTCGTAGCCGCCGACGACGAGCAGGTCCGGCTGCTTGTCGATGCCGGCACGCCGGTCATCACGATCTTCGGCAAGACCTGGATCCTGCACGTCCGCGAGGTGCTGCAGACGACGCCGCAGGAAAATCTGGCGATGATCGAGGACACGGTCCGCCACTTGAAGGCCCAGGGGCGGATGGTCATCTACGACGCGGAGCACGCCTTCGACGGCTACAAGGACGACCCGGAGTACGCGGCGGCCACCTGGAAGGCGGCCGAGCGGGGCGGCGCGGATCTCGTCGTGCTGTGCGACACCAACGGCGGATCGGTCCCCGCGGAGGTCGCGGCCGTCACGCGCGCGGCGCGGGAGGCGCTCGGCGTCCGGATCGGCATCCACACGCACGACGACATCGGCCTCGGCGTCGCCAACGCGCTCGCGGCCGTCGAGGCGGGCGCGACGCACGTGCAGGGCACCTTCAACGGCTACGGCGAGCGCGTCGGCAACTGCAACCTGACGACGCTCATCCCGAATCTCGAGTTCAAGTACCGCCGGCGGTCGGTGCCGCCCGAGTCGCTGCCGCTCCTCAAGGAGCTCTCGCAGTTCCTCGACGAGATCGCGAACCTCCGGCCAAACCCGCGGCTCCCGTGGGTCGGCTCGGCGGCCTTCTCGCACAAGGGCGGCACGCACGTGAACGCGGTGCAGAAGGTCCTCCGGAGCTACGAGCACGCCGACCCGGCGCTCGTCGGCAACACGCGGCAGGTCCTCATCAGCGAGCTGGCCGGGCGGAGCAACATCATCATGAAGGCGCAGGAGCTCGGGTTCGACGTCACCCGAGACACGCCCGAGCTGTCCTCGATGCTCAAGCGCATCAAGGCGCTCGAGCACGAGGGCTACGAGTTCGAGGCCGCCGACGGCTCGCTCGCGCTGCTCATCCGCCGCGCGCTCAGGCGCGAGCCGCCGCCGTTCCATGTCGATGCGTACCACGTCTCGATCCGATCGGACGGCCGGTCCTCGGTGTGCGAAGCGACCGTCAAGGTGCGGGTCGGCGCCGAGCAGGCCCACACCGTCGCTGACGGCGACGGGCCGGTCAACGCGCTCGACGGCGCACTTCGCGCGGCCCTGGTCCGCTTCTACCCCCGGCTCGAGGACGTGCGGCTCACCGACTACAAGGTCCGCATCGTCAACTCCGCGGTCGGAACGGCCGCACGCACCCGCGTGCTCATCGAGTCAACCGACGGCGCCTCCACCTGGACGACCATCGGCGTCGACGAGAACATCATCGAAGCCAGCCTGCAGGCGCTCGTGGACGGCCTGGAGTACGGGTTGCTCAAGAAGGCATTCACGGCCCACGTGGTCTAGCGCCTGGTCTGCTCCTGAAGTCTTGAGGTCCGGGTCTCGAGCCGCCGCCTTCGCCGCGCTGTCGATCCTCTGTCTGTGCGCCGGCGCCGCGCCCGCCGGGCCTCCGCCGAGCGCACTGGCCAGCCGCAGCGCGGCACCGCCGCCGCCGGATCTCCCCACCGTACTCCTGTCGCGGCAGCTGATGCACGACGCGGGCGTGCGCGTCGGCGACGTCGTGACGCTCGCGGCCGACGCCGGCGGCGCCCGGGCGGCCCGATTCCGCGTCGTCGGCTCGTACGAGCCAGTGCCGGATCCGCGGAAGTTCTCGGTGCGCAGGCTGGAGGCGCGCCTCCA
>Ga0070741_10013760_pt1 | contig 14180 bp, 12 predicted proteins | sample Coa_R1_4_FD_66440 | JGI IMG/M metagenome (GOLD analysis project Ga0070741, IMG submission 66440) | Surface soil microbial communities from Centralia Pennsylvania, which are recovering from an underground coalmine fire - Coalmine... | ecosystem: Environmental > Terrestrial > Soil > Unclassified ... | reverse complement strand
GTGGAGCCATTCGACGAGACGATCTCGGAGACGACGCGAATGGTGTAGGGAAATTCCTCCTGGGAGGGCAGCACCGGCACGAGGGCGCGCTCGGCCAGGTGGCCATGGCCGATATCGCGCCGCGAGGGGCCACGCAGTGGACGCACCTCGCCGGTGCTGTACGGCGGGAAGCTGTAGTGGTGCATGTAGCGCTTGGTCTCGTCCTCCCACTCGAGCGTCTCGATGTGCTGTGCATCGGCGGGAGAGCCGAGTGTGGCGATGGAGAGCGCCTGCGTCTGCCCGCGGGTGAAGAGCGCAGAGCCGTGCGTGCGCGGCAGCACGCCCACCTCGCAGGCGACGGCCCGAATCGTCTTGCAGTCACGGCCATCCGGCCGCAGATCCTGCGTCAGGATCTGCGTGCGTACCGCCTGCTTGATCCGGCTTTCGACGACGGAGACGATCGCCTTGGGATCGAAGCGGTCGGCCAGCTTCGCCACCACCTCGCTGGTCAGGGCATCGAGCCCGGCCTCGCGCGTCTGCTTATCCGCCTGGTTGAGCACGGCCGTGAGGCGGTCGCCCAGCTCGGCATCGACGGCCGACTCGACCTCAGGATCGATGGGGGCGGGCGTGAACTCCCACTTCGGCTTGCCGCACTCCTGGCGCAGCTCCTCCTGCAGCCGGCAGAGCAGCTTGATCTCCTCGTGGGCGCGGCGAATGGCGTCGAGCACGACTTGCTCGCTCACTCGATTGGCGCCGGCCTCCACCATCATCACGGCATCAGCGGTGGCAGCGATGACGAGATCGAGGTCGCTCACATCGCGCTGGTCTTCGGTAGGGTTGACCACCAGCTGGCCATCGACGTAGCCCATGCGCACGCCGCCGACGGGGCCGCTCCAGGGGATATCCGAGATGGTCAGGGCGCACGAGGCACCCAGGATGCCCAGCACGCCGGGATCGTTCTGCTGATCGTACGAGAGGGTGGTGATGATCACCTGCACGTCGTTGCGCATCCCCTTTGGGAACAGGGGGCGAATCGGCCGATCGGTCAGGCGGGCCATCAGCACCGCCTCATCGCGGGGGCGCGTCTCGCGGCGTGGATAGCCGCCGGGGATCTTGCCGGCGGCATACTGGCGCTCCTCGTAGTCGACGGTGAGCGGGAAGAAATCGATACCCTCGCGTGGGGTCTTGGCCATCACGGCCGTGGCCAGGATCACGGTATCGCCGTACTGGATGGTGACGGCGCCATTGGCCTGGCCAGCGAGCTTGCCGGTTTCGATGATCAGGCGCCGTCCGGCAAACTCCATCTCCTTGCGAATGATCCGGCCATAGGGAATGCCGGGGACGGCGCGCACGCGGCTGCCGCCCACCTCGAGTGCGGCGGCCGCGGGCGTGGTGCGCTCGCCGGAACGCTCGTTCCGGGTCGCGGGTGCGGTCGTTGACATGCGTCTGTTCCTCCTTGGCGCGCCTGTGCGCGCCTGGGGCAAGAACGCAACGCCGGTCGGTTAGCTATTCTGTGCCCACCGGCCCGGCCGCCGCCGGCTCACATCCGCCGGCGGCCCGCACACCGCCAGCGAGTGGCTCGACCACCGGCGGTCGAGAAGGGTGTCCACGGAATAACTAACGACCGGTCGCGCTTGCCCCAGCTTGGTTCACGGTGCCGGTGCTGCGAGGCGGCCAGGATGCGTCGCTGCTGCGCCATTCCGGCTGCCTCGCCGGCGGCCCTTCAGCGGCGTAAGCCGAGCCTGGCAATTAGCTCCTGGTAACGTCGTAAATCTGTCTGGCTCAGGTAGCGCAGCAAGCGCCGGCGCTGGCCGACCATCTTCTGCAGGCCGTAGCGCGATGAGAAGTCCTTCCGGTGCGTCAGCAGGTGCTGGGTCAGCCCGCGAATGCGCTCGGTGAGGATTGCTACCTGCACCTCGGGTGAGCCGGTGTCATTGCCATGCACGCGGTGGCGTGCGATCAGCTGGCGCTTGGCCTCTTTCTCGAGCGGCACAGATTCACCTCCTTTCCATAAATCCAGACTCAGTGCATGCTCATCTCATGCTCATATCTGGTACATCGAATCCTGCGTCGTCGATGCCTGCTCTCCCGAACACCCACGAGTCGCAATCGTTCAGGAGCGACGGAGAGTCCCCCACAACTCTACCAAAGGGGCGGCCAGTCTAGCATCAGCACACGCACGCGACTGCCGGCCTCGACGCGCGTCTGTGCCTTGGGCACGCGCACCAGCGCGTTGGCCTTCAGCATCGAGGTCAGGATGCCTGAGCCTTGCTCGCCGGTCAGCCGCACCACCCATTGGGGCGTGCCGTCGGAGGTGAGGCGTCGCTCGACGATGCCGCGCATGAAGTTCTCGCGCCCGCTCCGGTTGGAGATCGGCTGCAGAGTGGTTGCCTCGAGCTCGACCTTGCGCAGCCGGCGATGCCCGGCCAGGCGCAGCATGGCTGGCCGGGCGAAGAGCTCGAACGTGACCATGGACGATACCGGGTTGCCCGGCAGCCCCATCACCGGTACGCCGCGGAAACGGCCAAAGGCCAGGGGCTTGCCGGGCCGTAGATCGATCGACCAGAAAGCAAGCTCGCCCTCCTCGCGGAGCACCAGCTTGACCACGTCGTGGTCACCCAGCGAGACGCCGCCCGAGGTCAGCAGCAGATCGGCGCCTCGCTCCACGCCCTCCAGCAGCTTGGCACGGATCGCCTCCGGCCGGTCGGGGGCAATGCCCAGGTCGAGCGGCTCGCCGCCATAGTGGCGTACCAGTGCTGCCAGGGAATAGCCATTGGCGTTGCGGATCTTGCCCGGCGCGAGCGGCTGGTCGATCGGCACCACCTCGTCGCCGGTAGAGAGCATCGCCACGCGCGGCCGGCGGTGAACCCAGACGTGCGTGCGGCCAAGCGAGGCGAGCACGCCGACCTCCGCCGGGCGGATCAGTGCTCCGGCACGCACTACCACCTCGCCCTGCCGCTGATCCTCACCGGCATAGCGCACGTTATCACCGCGCTCGACGCCGCGGAAGACGCGCACCGTGCGCTCGGCCGTGGCCAGGGCGATGCCGGCCTCACCCGTCCACCCGCCAAAGCCCCGGCCGTCGGTGTCCTCATAGGGAACGACGGCGTCGGCGCCCGGGGGGAGTGGCGCGCCGGTCAGGATGCGATAGGCTTCGCGCGGCCCGACCGCGCGCTCGGCAATGCGCCCCGCTGCCAGCTCGCCGAGCACGCGCAGCGTCACCGGCCGGTCCGGCGTGGCCGCAGCCACATCGGCGGCACGCACGGCGTAGCCATCCATCGCGCTGTTATCGAAGGGTGGAATGTTCACGTCGGCCGGCACGTCCTCCACCAGAATGCGCCCCAGGGCATCGAGGATCGGCACGCGCTCGTACGTTTCCAGCGGTGCAAACGCCGCCTCGATGCGAGCGATGGCGTCGTCGACGCTGAGCAGATCCGGCGGGCGGCCGCCGAGGCGCTCTGGAGCAAGTGGGCCGGGTGGGCTGGTCGGCTGGGCCTGGGCCATGCTTGGTATCACTCTCCTTAAACCGCAAGATAGCATGCCGAGAGAGGAACTGAATAGATGATGGATCTGGTGGCCTCGCTGCCAGCGCTGCTCATTTCGGATTTCGCGGGCACGGCCATGCGCGAGGAGGGCGCAGTGCTGGCTGCCTATCGCCATGCGCTGCGTACGCACGACATTCCCTTCGATGAAGCCGACCTGGCAGCACGCCGCGGCGCGAGCAAGCGGGCGGTGTTCGAAGAGCTTGCGGCGCGGCGGTTCGCGCCCGGCGAGGTTCGGGCACGAGCGGCCGAGGCGCTGGCTACCTTCGAGGCAGCGCTGCGGCGCGAGTACCAGTCGGGCGAGGTGCGCGAGGTGGAGGGCGCGACGGCGGCGTTCGAGCGCCTGCGCCAGGCGGGGATCAAGCTGGCCCTGGCCAGCGGCTTCGAGCGAGAGCTGGTGTCGCTGCTGCTGGACCGGCTCGGATGGGTGTCGTTCTTCGATGCCGTGGTTGCGGCCGGTGACGTGCCGGCCGGCCGGCCCGCGCCCTACCTGATCTATCGCGCGATGATGGAGACCGGGACGCACGACGTGGGGCGCGTGGCCGTAGTAGGCGACACACCACTCGACCTGGAGGCCGGCACGAACGCGCGTGCTGGTTGGGTGATCGGCGTGCTGAGCGGTGCGCACGGCCTGGCCACGCTGGGCACGACCCGCCACACGCACCTGCTGCCGAGCGTGGCCCAGCTACCGGAGCTTTTCGGGCTCTCTCGAGCAGCCGACCGGCATGCACCTGACCCGCGGCAGGAGCCATGAGTGGCCGGCCGAAGCGGGTGTAAGCCAAAGCAGGAGCCATGAGCAGGGAAACCAATCCACTCGAGATCGTGGGACTCGGCTTTTGCTGCCAGGATGACTTGCTGCTGCTGAGCGAGATTCCGCCGCCCGAGGGGCGAGCAACGGTACTGCGGCGTGACCGGCAGGGCGGCGGCATGGTAGCCACAGCAATGGTGGCGGCGGCCCGGCTCGGCGCGCGGGCGGGATTCATCGGGCGGGTCGGCGACGATCCTGCCGGCACACAGCTGCGCGAAGAGTTTGGCGCGTATGGGGTCGACATCTCGCGGCTGGTCACGGTGCCCGGCGCGCGCACGCACATCACAGTGGTACTTGTGGATTCGCGCACCGGGGCGCGCAGCTTTCTGGCTCAGCGGGGCACGGCCGGCGAGCCGGCGGCCAACGAGCTTGACCAGGCGTACGTGGCGCAGGCTCGCTACCTGCATCTGGCCGATGCCGGAGCAGCCGCGGTGCAGGCGGCGCGCTGGGTCAAGGCGGCTGGAGGGGAGGTCTGCTTCGACGGCACGCACTTTCATCCCGCCGTCTTCGGCCTGCTGCCGTGGATCGATTATCTGATTGTCTCTCGTTTCTTCGCCAGCGAGTACGCTGCCCATCGTGCCGGCCGTCGCCTTGGGCGGGCGGCGCAAGCCTTTGCCGCGGTGCACGAAAGCGGCCCGCCGATCGAGCATGGTGATGCCGGAGATAGCGGCAGTGGGAAAGAAGCTCCAACAGGAGTGCACGGGAGCAGCCCGCCGGTCGAGCACGGTCCCGGGGCGGAGGACGTGGAACTACTACAGGGCGAGCAATTGCTGGCGACAGCCGAGCGCCTGCGTGAGCATGGCCCGCCGGTGGTGGTGGTGACCGAGGGCGAGCACGGCTGCTGGTGCGCCTCTGCAGAGGGGACATTCCACGTGCCGAGCTTCGCCGTCGCGCCGGTCGTGGATACCACCGGCGCGGGCGACGTCTTTCACGGCGCCTTCCTGGTGGGGCGAGCGCGCGGCTGGGATCTCTTGCGCTCGCTGCGGCTGGCCTCGGCGGCAGCGGCGCTCAAGTGCCGCGCGCTGGGCGGGCGCGCCGGCATACCATCGCTCGACGAGGCGCTTGCGCTGGCAGGCCTCGACCGCTAAGTGGGTCTTCTGGCAAGCTCCTGCCACTTCCTCCCAGAGAGCAAGCATGGCCAGACGCGTGACAGATGACCCACTAGGGCGCTGGCTCTTGCCCGTCAGGCAGAGAGGAGCGGCGCGCGTGCCTCCACCGGTGGCGCAGCGGTGGCCACGGCGGCTGCATCCGCCGCGCGAAGGGTGACGACGAAGCGGGCACCACCGTCGGGCGGGCTCTCCACTGTGATGCTGCCGCCATGCAGCTCGACGAGGTGGCGAGTGAGATAGAGGCCGAGCCCCAGCCCACCGGTGAAGCCCCCCGGCTGCAGCTGCTGGTAGCGCTCGAAGATGCGGCTGCGTGCTTCGGGCGGGATACCGGCACCATAGTCACGCACCGCGAGGCGGATGGTGCTGCCCTCCTGAGCAACCTCGATATCGATGTACTCGCCGCCATCGGCGTGGCGGATGGCATTGGTAATGAGATTGGTGAGCACCTGCTCGATCCGGAGCCGGTCAGCCCAGGCGCACGCTTGCTCGGGAGCATGCACGCGCAGCCGGTAGCGCCTGGTGGTGAGCTGGAGCGAGGCAGTGGTTTCGCGGACCAGGGCGGCGAGATCCACCGGCGTGGGAGCGAGGGTGAGCTTCCCGGCATCGAGGCGGGAGAGGTCGAGGAGCTGCTCGACCAGGTCATTGAGCTTGGCGCACTGAGTGTTGATTACCTGCAGCGCGCGCTCGAACCGCTCGGGCGAGCTGATCGCGATGGCGCCGCCCTGCCGGCTGATCTCGCGCAGCAGGAGCTGCGTGTAGCCGCGCAGGCTGGTGAGTGGGGTGCGCAGCTCGTGGGCCGCGACGCTAAGGAACTCGTCACGCAGGCGCACTGCTGCCTCCGCATCGGCAGCGCGCTTGAGTGAGACATAGGCCATGGTGGCCGGCAGCACCATGAGCAGTGGGATCCACACTTCGTGCCGTGCGCTCTGGGCACAGAGCAGGCCCAGGACGAGCACGCCGGCGGCCTGGAGCGCGTTCCAGCCGCGCCCCTCCAGCCATGTCACGATCGGCGAGTGCCGCCGGTGCAGGGCAACCATGGTCGCCACGAGCCAGGTGTTGACGAGGTAGAGCACGATGGCCGCGGCCAGCGCGCCGAGCGGCCAGGGCAGCCAGCGATGCGCTGCACCGGCCGCAGCAGCCGCGAGCGTGAACTGGGCGGTATTGAAGAGCAGCGAGTACGGATGGCCGCGGCGCGCGCCGCTCGCGGGATCGCGGCGCAGCATGAGCGTGGCCTGGCCGAGTGCCTCGGCGGCTGAGACCAGGACCGTCGCCAGCGGGAACGGCGCTGTCAGGATAATGGCGTAGTGGACGCCGGTGGAGACATCGAACTTGCGTTTCGGACCTGCCGAAAGTGGGAAATGCTGGGCCAGCACTGCCAGCGTCGCCAGCTGGGCCAGCACCAGCCACACGCCCGCCTCGAGCGGCAGCTGCCGAGCCGCTGCGGGCAAGAGTATGCCTAGGGTCACCACCGCGACAGCGGTTGAGCCCCACAGCAAGGTGCGCGCGGGCCCAGGCAGCAACATCGGCCGATCCCCTGCGCTTCTCCTTTTGGCTGACTTTGGCGGCGCGGTCGTGCTGACGGCGCGTCTTCAGCTGCTTGAGCGTGCTGGCAGGTATCCGGGGCGTTCAGGATTTCCAGCTTCTTCATTGCAAGGATACCTTACAAACTTTCCCCGTTGCGTTGGATCAAGGATTCTGGCCACTGTTAGGATCCGTTGGGAATGTGGGAATGAAGGAGGACAGCATGCACGGCCAGCGGGGGCCGTGGCCGCTTCAGGCGCTACGGGACGTCGAGATGGAAGAAGAGTGTCATTGGAGAGCCGGCACTGCCGGTAGCCGTGGCGTAGACGGTACCAGTGGCGAGCGGGCCGCTGCTGACGGTGGACGAGGCCGGATACCCGCTGCCGAAGAGATCGTTGGGTACGGTCACCTGCATCATGATGTCAGTCCCACTCCTATTAGGGTGCGCTGGCTCTGCCTGATAGGTGATCTGCGCGGTCTCGAGCGACGTCAGGTGCTCCAGGCCATAGGCGCCATTGGTCACATAGACCAGCACCGGATTGCCGGCCGGCGTGGTAATCACCACTGCCGGATCGGTGTAGCACCACGTGTCGCCCGCGCTTGCGGGCGGTGCCCCGCCCAGCCCGAGCAGCAACAGCAGGCTCAGCCCGATCCCCATCGCCACTACTCTTGGTCTCATGGTGCGTTCCTCAGCTTCAGCCGGAGCGCCCCCGGAGCCGGCCGAGGCTTCCGGAGGCGCTCCGCAGTGTTACCGCCGGTTGCAATGCAAGCCCCGTGCCAGGTGACCGATAGTGACGGATAGGCTTGGGGCCAGTGATCGTGGCGCCACCACTGAACACGAGCTGCCATGCAAGCCCCGTGCTGGCTGATCGGTAGGCCGGTAGCGCTGGCGGGCCTCAACGGCCATCGACAGGCAGGGCCGCGCGTTGCAGCGCCCTGGATACAGGGAAGCCTCGCCTACATCGGCTACCGGCGAGCTCCAATAGCCAATCTAGCACGATGCCGCCGCAGGTGAAGTGAAGAAGTACCGTTCCTCCCGGCACGTGCTGACCCTGATAGAATTTGATGGCAGCAAGGGAGAGGAAGAGCGTGAAAGCGGGCATTCATCCCAATTACTATCCGAACGCGGTGGTGACCTGCGCGTGCGGCAATACCTTCACCACCGGCTCGACCAAGCCACGCCTGCACGTCGAGATCTGCTCGAAGTGCCATCCGTTCTATACGGGGCAGCAGCGTATCGTCGATACGGCGGGGCAGGTGGAGCGCTTCCAGCGCCGCTTCGGCATCAAGGTTGGGCGCTAGCGGCGCGCCAGGTGGAGGGTGGAAAGGCAGGGCACCGGTGGCCCTGCCTTTCTTCGTGCCTTCTGGACGCTGGGGCGGTTCTGCGCCCGCGTCGGTCCGGCAGACAGCGCGGCGGAGCGTGAGCCGATGAGCGAGCCGTTCTCCTACGGAGGCCAGGCGGTCATTGAGGGAGTGATGATGCGCGGCCGGCGGGCCATGGCGGTTGCCGTGCGCCACCCAAGTGGCATGGTGGTGCTGCACGACGAGCCGGTGGCGGCCCATGATGGGGGCCACGGATGGGGCCGCTGGGCCAGCCGCCCATTGCTGCGGGGCATAGTTCATCTCTACGACACGCTGCTGCTGGGTATGCGGGCGCTGGCCTTCTCCGCCACGGTGGCGGCCGAGGCTGAAGCAGCTGCCGGTGGTGGCCAGCCGCGTATCAGCACCGGGCACGCCGATAGTGCTATCGCCACCACGCCGGCGCCGGCCGATGAAGAACGAGAGATGCATATCAGCACCGGGCACGCCGATAGTGCTATCGCCACCGCAGCCGGCGGCGATAATGAGCGCAGCGCCACGTGGGGGATGGGGATCGCGCTGGGGGCGGCGCTGCTCATTGCGGTGGGGGTGTTCTTCGTGGGACCGCTGCTGCTGGTGCGGCTGGTGGAGGAGCTCGTACCAATAGACGGCTGGAGCGTGCTCCTCGAAGGGGCGATCCGCCTGGGGCTCTTCTTTGGCTATCTCTGGGGAATCGGCCGTTTCCCCGATGTGCAGCGCGTCTTTGCCTACCATGGTGCGGAGCACAAGGCGATCAACGCTTTTGAGGCCGGCGTGCCGCTCGATGCCGCGCACGTGGCGCGGTTCGGCGTGCTCCACCCGCGGTGTGGCACGAGCTTTCTGCTGTATGTCGCTCTCATCTCGGTGGCGGTCTTCGCCCTGGCCGGGCATCCACCGTTGCCGCTGCGGCTGGCGACGCGCGTGGTGCTGGTACCGGTGATCGCCGCGCTGGCGTATGAGCTGATCCGCTTTGCCGGTCGGCACCGGCAGTATCCGCTGGTGCAGGCGCTGCTTGCGCCCGGGCTGGCACTGCAGACGCTCACCACGCGCCAGCCGGATGAGTCCCAGATCGAGGTGGCGATCTGCGCGCTGCGGCGCGCGCTCGAGCTCGATGCGTCGCGAGACCAGGAACGAGACTGAAGCAAAATCCGATGGAAGACAAGCTGGCACAGATCGAAGCTCGCTACGAGCGACTGAACGAGCTGCTCGCGGATCCGGCTGTGCTGGCCGATCCGGAGCAGGTACGGCGCTATTCGCGCGAGCAGGCGTCGATCACCGAGATCGTGTCGCTCTATCGCGACCTGCGCCGCGTGCGCCGCGAGCTGGAGGATACGCGGTCGCTGCTGCGTGACAACCGTGACCCGGAGCTGGCCGAGCTGGCCCGGGAAGAGGCGCGCTCACTGGAAGCCCAGGAGGAGCTGCTGCGCAGGCAGCTCCGGCTGGCGCTCCTGCCGAAAGATCCCAACGACGAGAAGAGCGTGATCGTGGAGATTCGCGCGGGCGCGGGTGGGGAGGAGGCCGCGCTCTTTGCGGCCGATCTCTTCCGCATGTACAGCCGCTACGCCGAGCGCCAGGGCTGGCGGGTCGACGTCATCAGCCAGAACGAGACCGGCATCGGCGGTTTCAAGGAGATCATCTTCGCCGTCGAAGGTGATGGTGCGTACAGCCGGCTCAAGTACGAGAGCGGCGTGCATCGCGTGCAGCGCGTACCGGTGACCGAAGCGTCCGGGCGCATCCATACCTCCACCGCGACCGTAGCGGTGCTGCCGGAGGCGGAGGAGGTGGACGTGCAGATCGATCCCGATGACCTGGAGATCGACGTCTTCCGCGCTCAGGGGCACGGCGGCCAGGGCGTGAACACCACCGACTCAGCGGTGCGCATCACGCACAAGCCAACGGGGCTGGTGGTAACCTGCCAGGACGAGCGCTCGCAGCTCAAGAACAAAGCCAAGGCGCTGGCCGTCCTGCGCGCGCGGCTGCTCGATATCGAGCAGCGCAAGCGCGACGCGGAGCTAGGCGAGGCGCGCCGCTCGCAGGTGGGCAGTGGCGACCGCAGCGAAAAGATCCGCACCTATAACTTCCCGCAGGATCGCGTGACCGACCACCGCATCGGGCTGACGGTGCACAACCTGCCGGAGATACTCGACGGCGGGCTGGATCCGCTGATCGATGCGCTGATCCAAGACGACCAGGCACGCAAGCTGGCGGCGGCCATCGAATGACGGTGCGCCGCCTCGAGTGCCCCTACTCCACTGCCGGCACGTCGACCCAGGCACCGCCCTGCTGGCTGCTGCGCACGGCAGCCTCGATGAAGGCCATGCCGGCGGCACCATCGATCACATCGGGGTGCGGAAACGGCTCTGGGACCGGCTCGCCCAGACGCTGGCGGATCTGGAGCTGCAGCGTCTTGTGCAGATTCGCCAGTGCCTCGTGGAAGCCTTCTGGATGGCCGCTGGGGAGCCGCAGATAAGGCTTGATGCTCGCCGGGAAGTAGCCGTACTCGGCGCCGAGGCGATAGACGGCGACGGGCGCGCCGGGCTTATAGAGGCGCAGCGACATGTGGTCGAGCATCGACCACTCCACGGTTCCCCGATCGCCGACGACGCGGAACCCGTTATCGTTCTGAGCGCCGATGGTGACCTGCGAGGCGGTGATAGTGGCCAGCGCGCCGTTATCCAGGCGGGCCAGGACGGCAAAATCGTCGTCGAGCCGGCGTCCGGGCACAAACGTGTGCAGGCGCGCCTGGACCTGCCGTGCGCTCAGCCCGGTGACGAAGCGCACGAACTCGTAGGCATGCGTGCCGATATCGCCGCCGCAGCCGGAAGCGCCAGCGCGGCTGGGATCGACGCGCCACTGTGCCTGCTGCACTCCTTCATCCTCGGTGCGGCCGGCCAGCCAGCCCTGGGGGTACCACGCTTCCACCTTCCGCACCTGCCCCACCTCGCCGGCATGCACCAGCTCGCGGGCGAGCATGACCATGGGCAGGCCGGTGTAGCTATAGGCCACCGTAAACGGCAGGCGGGTCTGCCGGACGAGGCGCACTAGGTCGAGCGACTGGTCGAGGGTCAGGGTGAGCGGCTTCTCGCAGAGCACGGCAAAGCCAGCCTCGAGCGCCGCCTTGGCCACAGGATAGTGCGAGTCGTTCGGCGTCACGATTGTGACGTAGTCAATGCGCTGGTCGGCCGGCAGCGCGGCCTCCTCGCGGAACATGGTCTGGTAGTCGGGATAGCCGCGAGTGAAGAAGAGCTCCTTCGCCGCTTCCAGCGCTCCCTGCGGGTTCGAGCGCAGCGCGCCGGCAGTGAGCTCGGCTTCGTTATCCATGAGAATGGCGCGGCGGTGAGGCGCGCCGAAGAAGTTATTCGGCCCGCCACCACCCACCATGCCAACGCGGAGCTTACGTCGTTCAGCCATCGTTCCAACTCCTGCAGCACAGAGCAAAAGAGTAGATGATGCCTGGGAGCAGCCCGGCCGCACGGCGGCGCAGCCGGGCTGCTCCCAGGTGCCCTCAGGTCAGCGCTGGAAGGCCGCATCGAAGGCGCGGCCCGAAGCCTTGAAATCGATCTTGCGGCAGAACTCGGCCGCCTCGCGCGCGCCGTGCTCGCGATCCATGCCCGCATCTTCCCACTCGACCGAGAGTGGGCCCTGGTAGCCAATATCGTTGAGGGCACGGATTAGCTCTTCGAAGTCGATCTGGCCATGGCCCGGAGAGCGGAACTCCCAGCCGCGGCGCGGGTCGCCAAAGTTCAGGTAGCTGCCGAGGATGCCGGCGCGGCCGTCGCGGCGTACGTAGGTGTCCTTGATATGCGTGTGATAGATGCGATCGGCGAAGTCGCGGGCAAACGTGGCGGGGTTGACCCCCTGGTGGAAGAGATGGCTGGGGTCAAGGTTGAACCCGAAGGCCGGGCGGCGATTGACCGCCTCGAGCGCGCGCTGAGCAGTGTAGTAATCGAAAGCGATCTCTGTGGGATGCACCTCCAGCCCGAACCGGACACCACACTTGTCGAACTCATCGAAGATGGGATTCCAGCGTTCAGCGAAGAGCTTGAAGCCCTCCTCGATGAGCGATTCGTCCTGAGGCGGGAAGGGATAGATGAGATGCCAGATCGACGAGCCGGTGAAGCCATTGACCACGGTGACCCCCATATTCTTGGCAGCGTGCGGGGCGAGCATCATCTGCCGCGTGCCCCACTCGCGCACCTTCTCGGGATCGCTCCGTAGCTCCGGCGGGGCGAAGCCAGCGCCGCGGGGGTCGGGCCGGTCGAGCACCAGCTGGCCCTGCAGGTGGGCCGAGATCGCCCAGCAGCCAAGGCCATGGCGCTTGAGGAGGTCGCGCTGGCGCTCGCAGTAGGCCGGGTCTTCGGCAGCCTTTTCGATATCCAGGTGGTCGCCCCAGCAGGCGAGCTCGAGGCCATCATAGCCCCACGACTTCGCCTTCTCAGCGAGCACCTCCAGGGGCAGATCGGCCCACTGGCCGGTGAACAGCGTAACGGGTCGTGCCATGTTGCTACCTCCCTTACCTCTATTCCACGGGTATGCGGGATAGTACATCGGATCGCCGGCTCCGCTCCTTTCTGCCGGCGAGGCTGCACGAGCTAAGCGGCGAGCGACCTGACCACCTGGAGCGACTGCGCGTGATCGGCACTGGGAAGGAATTCGAGGCCGACGAAGCCGCGGTAGCCGGTCTCATCGATGCGCCGAAGGATATTGGCGTAGTTGAGCTCGCCGGTCCCCGGCTCGTGGCGGCCGGGCACGTCGGCGACGTGAAAGTGGCCGATCTTCTCGATATTGCTGGTAATGGTCTGGATGATATCGCCGTCCATGATCTGCATGTGATAGATGTCGTAGAGGACGCGCAGGTGCGGGCTACCAATCGCCTCGATGAGCCGGAAGGCGTCAGCCGCGTGATCCAGAAAATAGCCGGGGTGATTGACCTTGGTATTGAGCGGTTCCAGGACGGCGACGACGCCGGCCGCAGCGGCTTCGCGCGCCACACCCTCGAGGCCCCGCTGGAGCGACTCGAGCTGCTGCTCGCGCGGGACGTCGGGTAGCGTGTTGCCGGTGGTGACGATCAGGTTGGGGCAGCCGAGTCGCCGCGCCCACTCCGCGGCCTGGGCGAACGTCTCCCAGTAGTGCTGGTGGTTAGCGGGATCGAGGAGGGTCCCGCCGGCAGCGCCGAAGGCGGCAAGCTGGAGTCCCAGCTCCTCCTTCTTCTCGCCGATAGCGGCGAGGTCTTTATCCTGCCAGCGCCAGAACTCGAACGCGGGGCAGCCGGAGCGGGCCACGGCCTCGAGGCGCTCCAGGAACGGCAGGGGACGAAAGATCATCTCGACGCAGACTGATAGCTGTGCCATAGCAATGCGATGCTAACGCAGGGAGCGGTGCCGGTTCAACCTGGAGCATACATTGCAGCACGTGCCGGAGAGGGCAGGAGCGACGATGCCCGGTCGCGCAAGAAGGTTCAACCTGGAGCATGCAGTGCTGGCAGGATGCGGCACCTGCCGGTCTGGCGCAGAGTCAGCGACCTGCCGGCGGCCGCCAGAAATCGAGCAGGTACTCGAAGGTGACGCCCATGGTGATGTAGTTGCTGGGCCAGCCAAAGATCCCTACACGATTGACGATATTGGTGCGATCCCAGATGATGATGTTGCGCAGCTCATAGCCGACGGAGCGCAGCGCCTCCACCAGCACGATGTGCAGCGTGATGCGCTCGTCCTCCCACCACATATCGGGCACGTTGACCACGCAGTGCCCCTTGGGCCGCAGCAGGGGCAGCAGGCGCCCGAAGATGGTGGCCATCTCGCGGGCATAGTCCGCCAGCGGCAGCGTACCCAGATCGCGCGGGTCCTGCGAGTACTGCTCGATGCGCTGATACTGCTTGTTGCG
>Ga0070741_10013759_pt1 | contig 14181 bp, 9 predicted proteins | sample Coa_R1_4_FD_66440 | JGI IMG/M metagenome (GOLD analysis project Ga0070741, IMG submission 66440) | Surface soil microbial communities from Centralia Pennsylvania, which are recovering from an underground coalmine fire - Coalmine... | ecosystem: Environmental > Terrestrial > Soil > Unclassified ... | reverse complement strand
ACCAGCGCTTCGGTGAATTCACCCGCGTACATCCACCAGCCGGCCAGCGTGAGCAGGCTGATGATGACGACTACTGGCACGAAGATCGCCGACACGCGGTCGGCGAGCCGCTGGATCGGCGCCTTGCTGCCCTGCGCCTGCTCGGTAAGACGCACGATTTCGGCAAGCTGGGTGTGACTGCCCAGGGCGATCGCCCGTAGCCTGAGCAGGCCGTCGAGGTTCTGCGTGCCGGCGTAGACGCGCGCGCCAACGGACTTGGCGACCGGCATGCTCTCGCCGGTCAGCATGCTTTCGTCGACGCTGGAGCGGCCCGCGCGGACCTCGCCGTCCACCGGCACGCGCTCGCCGGCCGCGACCAGCACGATGTCGCCGATGCGAATGTCGGAGATCTCGATCTCAGCCGCGCTGCCGTCTCGTTCGACGGTGGCGTGCGCCGGCTGGAGCTTGAGCAGTTGTTCAATCGCCGCGGTGGTGCGGCCTTTGGCGCGCGCCTCGAGCAGCTTGCCCATCAGGACCAGCGTAATGATTGCCGCGGAAGCTTCGAAATACACATGCCGTTCGTGCAGTCCGAACAAAGTGACGATTGCGCTGTAGAGCCAGGCCATGCCGGTCCCAAGCGCAACCAGGACGTCCATGTTCGCCGCGCCGCCCCGCAGGGAGTGCCAGGCACCGATATAGAAGCGCCTGCCGACCCAGAACTGCACCGGCGTGGTGAGCAGAATCTGCAGCGGGCGGGCGATGAAATCGCCGTGCTGACTGGCGAGCATCGCGCCCATCTGGGCGAGGAGCGGCAGCGTGAGCGCGACCGAGATCCAGAACAGTTTCAGGTCCCGCCGGTAGGCCTGCGCGTGGCGGGCCTTTTCCGCCTCGCGTGAGGCCTCGGTAACTTCGTGCGCGTCATAGCCGGTGCGCTTTACTGCGGCGAGCAGATCCTGCGGCGTCGCGCCGCCGGGCTCCAGCCGCACTCGGGCTCGCTCGGTGGCGAAATTCACCGCGGCCTCCACTCCGGGGAGACGGTTGAGGCTGTTCTCGATCCGGACCGCGCAGGCGGCGCAGGTCATGCCCTCGAGCGCAAGTTCGACGGTCTGCGCCGGCACGCCATAGCCGGCTCTTTTCACCGCCTCCACCAGGTCCGTGGACGCGGCCCTGGCGGGATCGAAGAGCACGGAGGCGCGCTCGGTGGCGAAGTTGACCGCCGCATTCACCCCGGGAAGGCGGTTGAGGTTCTTCTCGATCCGGACTGCGCAAGCCGCGCAGGTCATGCCTTCGATCGGCAGATCGATGCGCGAGCGAGCCTCGGGTGCGGCGTCGGGCGGAGCCGGGTCGTTCATGGCGGGACGCTATACCCACACAGGGTATACGTCAAGTACCCACGGGAGGTATACCAAACGGGACACTGAAGACGCACGGCACGAAAGTGGCGGCGCCAGGACAGGTCGGGTTCGAAGCAAATCCGGGCCGCGACCGGCTCGGGCCGCCGCGGACGACGGCGGACAAGGACTTCTTTCGTCCTTCCGCGAAGCTCAGGTATCGAGTTCCGGCCGGTCGCGGAAGTGCTCCAGGGCCTCGGGGTTTGCCAGCGCGTCCAGGTTCTTTACCGGATCGCCGTGCACGGTGTTTCTTACCGCCAGTTCCACGATCTTGCCGCTCTTGGTGCGCGGAATGTCTGGGACCTGAAGGATCCTGGCCGGGACGTGGCGCGGCGTGGTGTTGGTGCGGATGTGGTCTCTGATCCTTTTCGCCAGCGCGTCGTCCAGCTCGAGCCCGTCGCGCAGGCGGACGAACAGGACCACGCGAACGTCGTTGTCCCAGTCCTGACCGATGACCAGACTCTCGAGCACTTCGTCGAGCTGCTCGACTTGGCGGTAGATCTCCGCGGTGCCGATGCGCACGCCGCCGGGGTTGAGCGTCGCGTCCGACCGGCCGTAGATGACGGCGGTGCCGCGTTCAGTCAGCTCCATGAAGTCCCCGTGGCACCAGACGTTCGGGAACCGCTCGAAATACGCGTTGCGGTACTTTGCGCCGTCCGGGTCGTTCCAGAACCGCACCGGCATCGAGGGGAAGGGTGCGGTGCAGACCAGCTCGCCCTTGGCGCCGACCATCGAGCGGCCATTTTCGTCGAAGACCTGCACGTTCATCCCGAAACCTCGGCGCTGGATCTCGCCGCGGTACACGGGCAGGGTGGGATCGCCGAGCACAAAACAGGAGACGATGTCGGTTCCGCCCGAGATCGAGGACAGCAACAGGCCTTTCTTGATCGCGCAGTAAACGTAGTCGAAACTCTCCGGCACCAGCGGCGAACCGGTGGAAGTCATGGTCACGACGGAATCGAGCTTGTGCGTCTCGATCGGTCTTGCGCCCGCCTTGTTAAGCGCGTCGATGTACTTCGCGGAGGTGCCAAACACGGTCATCTTTTCCCGCTCGGCGAGATCGAACAGCACATGATGCCCGGGGTAGAACGGCGAGCCGTCGTAGAGCAGCAAGGTGGCGCCACTGGCCAACCCGGACGCGAGCCAGTTCCACATCATCCAGCCGCAGGTGGTGTAGTAGAACAGCCGGTCACCGCGCCGAAGGTCGGTATGAAGCTGATGCTCCTTCAGATGCTGGAGCAGGGTTCCGCCCGCTCCGTGTACGATGCATTTCGGCACGCCGGTGGTGCCGGAGGAATAGAGGATGTAGAGCGGGTGATCGAACGGCAGCTGCTCGAAGCGGACTTCGCGTCCGCGGTACGGTGCGACAAAATCGCCGAGGTGCACGCCGTTGCGAACCGCGCCGATGTCCGGCCTCTCGCGCGTATAGGAGACGATGACCGTCTTTCGCAGGCTCGGCAGCCGGCTCGTGATATCCGCAACGCGAGGCAGCGTGTCGTGGGACTTTCCATTGTAGTGGTAGCCCTCGACCGCGAACAGCACCTTGGGCTCGATCTGGCCGAAGCGGTCCATCACGCCCTGTGCCCCGAAGTCCGGGGAACAGGACGACCAGATCGCGCCCAGGCTCGCGGCCGCGAGCATGAAGATGATCGTCTCCGGCATGTTCGGCATGAACGCCGCCACGCGATCGCCGCGACTCACGCCAATCGCGACGAGCGCCTGCTGGGTGCGCGAGACCGCGTAGTAGATATCGGCAAAACTCATGCGTCTGCGAACCTTTTCCTCGCCCCAGAACACCATCGCGTCTTCACCGTCCCGTCTGCGCAGCAGGTTTTCCGCGAAATTCAGCCTGGCGTCCGGAAACCACTTCGCACCCGGCATCCTGTCGCCGTCGACCAGGATCCGGTCGCCGCGCCTCTCGGCGATTACCGCGCAGAAATCCCATACCGACACCCAGAAATTCTCCGGCTCCCGCACCGACCAGTCGTACAGTTCCGGGGAGTCCTTCACGCCGGCGTTCCAGCGCTGGTTCACGAACTTGATGAAGCGGGCGACGTTCGACCTGGCGACTCGTTCCTTCGACGGGTTCCAGAGAATGGGCGGGGCGGCAGCGTGCATGGCTATTCGGGACGCATCTGCGGAAAGAGAATCACATCGCGGATCGAGGGGCTGTCGGTGAACAGCATCACCAGCCGGTCGATGCCGATGCCTTCGCCCGCGGACGGCGGCATGCCGTATTCGAGCGCACGGATGTAGTCCGCATCGTAGAACATGGCCTCTTCGTCTCCGGCGGCCTTGGCGTCGGCCTGCGCGCGAAAGCGCTCGGCCTGATCCTCGGGATCGTTGAGCTCGGAAAAGCCGTTGGCGATCTCGCGGCCGGCGATGAACAGCTCGAAGCGGTCGGTGACGGCGGGATTCGAATCGCTGCGGCGCGCGAGCGGCGAGACGTCGGTCGGATGCGAAACGATGAACGTCGGCTGCAGCAGCTTCGACTCGGTGGTCTGCTCGAACAGCTTGAGCTGCAGCAGCCCGGCGCCGTCGGTCGGGAACACCTCGACTTCGAACGGCGCCAGCGCCACCTTCAGGTATTGCGGCTTGCCCAGCTCGTGCAGCGGATGCTGCGGGTTGTATTTGGCGATCGCTTGCGCCATCGTGAGCCGATCGAACGGTTTGCTCAGATCGATCGTATCGCCCTGGTAGGTGAGGCTGGTGCCGCCGACGACGTCGCGCGCGATGCCGCGCAGCAGTTCTTCGGTCAGATCCATCAGGTAATTGTGATCCCGGTACGCCTCGTAGAACTCCAGCATCGTGAACTCGGGGTTGTGCTTGGTGGAGATGCCCTCGTTGCGGAAGTTGCGGTTGATCTCGAACACCTTTTCGAAGCCGCCGATTATCAGGCGCTTGAGGTACAGCTCGGGCGCGATGCGCAGATAGAGGTCCGTGTCGAGCGCGTTGTGATGGGTGACGAAGGGGCGCGCCGCCGCGCCGCCCGGAATGGGCTGCATCATCGGCGTTTCCACCTCCAGATAGCCGCGCGAGACGAAGAATTCGCGCGTCGCCTGAATGACGCTGGAGCGGATCTGGAAGGTTCGCCGCGTCTGCGGATTGACGATCAGGTCGAGGTAGCGTTGCCGATACTTCTGTTCTTGGTCGGCGAGCCCGTGGAATTTCTCCGGCAGAGGACGCAGCGATTTGGCGAGAAGCCGTACGCGAGTCACCTTGACGGTCAACTCGCCGGTCTTGGTCTTGAACAGTGTGCCCTCCGCACCCAGGATATCGCCGAGGTCCCAGTGCTTGAAGGCGGTGTGAACGGCCTCGCCGGCAACGTCGTTGGTGACGTAGAGCTGAATGCGCCCCGACATGTCCTGCAGGGTGGCGAAGCTCGCCTTGCCCATGACGCGCTTCAGCATCATGCGGCCGGCGACGGCCGCCCTCACTCCCAGTGCCTCGAGCGCGGCGTTGTCCTTGGCGTCGAATTCGCGATGCAGGTCCGCGGCCAGATGCGTGCGGCGGAAGTCGTTGGGGAAAGCGATGCCGGCGGCGCGCAGCTGCCCGAGCTTAGCGCGCCGCTCCTCGATGATCTGGTTGGTGTCGATCGGCTGTACCGGCTGGTTCTTGTCTTCCATTCTGCGTTTCAACCTTGCGCCCGGCGCTTGGTTTGTCACACTCCCTGCTTCAGGCTCGCCTCGATGAACGGGCCGAGGTCGCCGTCGAGCACCGCCTGGGTATTGCCGATTTCGACATTGGTGCGCAGGTCCTTGATGCGCGACTGGTCGAGCACGTAGGAGCGGATCTGGCGCCCCCAGCCGATGTCGGTCTTGGCGTCCTCGAGCTTCTGCTGCTCGGCCTGGCGCTTGCGCAGCTCGTGTTCGTAGAGCCGCGAGCGCAGCATCGCCATCGCCTCGTCTCTGTTGCGGTGCTGGGAGCGGTCGTTCTGGCACTGCACGACGATGCCGGTGGGAAGATGGGTGATGCGCACGGCGGACTCGGTCCGGTTGACGTGCTGACCGCCGGCGCCGCTCGCGCGGTAGACGTCGATGCGCAGATCCGCCGGGTTGATTTCGATCTCGATCGAGTCGTCGACCTCGGGGTAGACGAAGACGCTGGCAAACGAGGTATGCCGCCGTGCGTTGGCGTCGAAAGGCGATTTGCGCACCAGGCGGTGGACGCCGGTTTCGGTGCGCAACGTGCCGAAGGCGTAATCTCCGCCGACCTTCAGCACCGCGCTCTTGATCCCCGCGACTTCGCCGGGCGATTCTTCCAGCACCTCGACCGAGAAGCCCTTCTTCTCGCAGAACTTGATGTACATCCGCTCCAGCATCGAGGCCCAGTCCTGCGATTCGGTGCCGCCGGCGCCCGACTGGATGTCGACGAAGCAGTTGTTCGGGTCCATCGGGTTGGAGAACATGCGGCGAAACTCCATGTCCGCCACGGTGTTCTCGATCGAGGACAGGTCGGCTTCGACCGAAGCGACGGCGTCCTCGTCGCGTTCCTCGCGCGCCAGCCCGAACAGGTCGCGCGCGTTGCGAAGATCGTTGCCGACGCGTTCCATCGCGTGCACGGTTCCTTCCAGGGCCTTGCGTTCCTTGCCGAGTTCCTGGGCGCGCTTGGGCTGTTTCCAGATGTCGGGGTCCTCGGCGAGCCTGATGACCTCGTCTAGCCGCGCGCGTTTCGCGTCGAAGTCAAAGATACCTCCGAAGTTCGCGCGCCCGGGCGTCCAGGTCGGCGAGCTTGGATTCGACTGCGTTTAGGCGTTCTGCGTCCATGTGGTGTTCCGGAGAGAAAGGCGCGAATTTTAACCGATGCCATCGCGGCTGCGGACCGGGGGCGGCTTTCGAGCGGCCGACGGTCAGGCGGGCGTCCAGCGTTCGATCACGAGCTGGGGCGTACGCGCACCGTTGTATTCGTTGAGCTGGACCCGATACACCGCCCGGACGAGCTCGGGCAGGGGATCCTCTTCGCCGAAGCGCATCGCCTCCACGCTGCGGCTGCCGCCCGCGGGACGCAGCCGCAGCTTCAAGTGCCTTCCGCCCACTACCCTCTGTTCGGTCACGCTGAACTCCTCGCAGAATACCGGCGGCGGGAATCCCTGTCCCCACACCTGGGCGTCGATGGTTTCCGCCAGTTCGATCGACGGGCCGTCCGGGCCCAGCGCGCCGTCGATTTCGACGACCTGCTCGAGGTCGGGAGGACCGACCAGGTCGCGCACGACGGTCTCGAACGCATCGGCGAACGCGTGAACCTGGTCGCGGCGGATCGTCACCCCGGCGGCGGCCGCGTGGCCGCCGAAACGAAGCAGCAGGCCCGGACGGCGCTTGGACACCAGGTCGAGGGCGTCACGCAGGTGCAGCGCCGGGATCGAGCGGCCGGAGCCCCTGGCTTCTTCGCCGCCGCCGGGAGCAAAGGCGAACACCGGGCGGTGAAACCGCTCCCTGAGCCGGGAGGCAAGGATGCCGATCACGCCCTGGTGCCAGGTCTCGTCATACAACGAAAGGCTGTACCGGTCCGCGGGATCGATGCGATCGACGATCGCCAGCGCCGAGTCCTGCATCTGCGCTTCGAGATCGCGGCGCTCGCGGTTGAGCGCGTCGAGCTCGCCAGCAAGCTCGGCGGCGCGTCCGGCATCGGAGGCAAGAAGACACTCGATTCCGAGGGCCATGTCCGTGAGCCTTCCGGCGGCGTTGAGCCGCGGGCCGAGGACGAAGGCAAGGTCGTAGCCCGAGGCGCGGCGGCTATCGCGCCCGGCGACGCCAAACAGCGCCTCGACGCCGGGGCGCGCGCGCCCGGCGCGGATGCGCCGCAAGCCTTGCGCGACCAGAATGCGGTTGTTGTCGTCCAGCCGCGCGACGTCCGCCACCGTGCCGAGGGCAACGAGGTCGAGGTAATCGGCGAGATTGGGCTCCGGGCGATCGCGGAAAGCGCCCCGCGCACGCAGCTCGGCGCGCAACGCGAGCAGCAGGTAGAACATCACGCCCACACCGGCCAGATGCTTGCTCCGAAAGCCGCAGCCGGGCTGATTCGGATTGACGATGCAGGCGGCCTGCGGCAGCCGCGCGCCCGGCAGATGATGGTCGGTGACGAGCACACCGATGCCGAGCGCGTTGGCCGCGTCGACGCCTTCGATGCTGGCAATACCGTTATCGACCGTGATCAGCCATCGCGGCGAGCGTTTCGCGGCGAGCGCCACGATCTCCGGCGTCAGGCCATAGCCGTAGTCGAAGCGGTTGGGCACCAGGTATTCGACCCGGGCGCCGAGAGCGCGCAACACCGAGACGCCGAGCGCGCACGCCGTGGCGCCGTCGGCGTCGTAGTCGGCGACGATCATCAATTGCTCGCGGCGAGAAATCGCGTCGGCCAGCAGCCGCGCCGCCTCCTCGCTGCGCGCCAGCGACGCGTACGGCAGCAGGCCGGCAAGCCCGGTGTCGAGACGGGCGGGATCGTCGATTCCGCGGGCGGCGAAAACGCGCGCCAGCACCGGGTGAATGCTGCCGTCGAGGAGCGCGCGGTATGCGCTCCGGGGCACGGCGCGTTCGACGATTCTCGGCTCGCTCATCCGAATCTCCGCCCGATCGACTCGAGCTGCGCGCGCAGCGGCCGCGGACGGCGCCACCACAACCAGCGCGCATTTCGCGCGAGCCGCCACTGCGCGACACCGTGCCCCGCCCGGGCCGCAAGCTGCACGAAATCGAGGCATCCGTCGCTTAGCGCGCGCAGCGCGGGCGCGAGCCATTGCCGCTCGATCACGACGAGCGCCCCTGCCGCGTCTGCGGCGCCTTCGGTCTGCGCTACCAGCGCTTCGGCCGAGCCGCCGCCCATCGCTTCCAGGACCGCATCGAAGTCCGCAGCGACGCTGCAACGGCCGGCCAGCGCCAGCGCACGCGCAAGGCAATCCGCCCCGGCGACGACGATGTCGTGGCGCGGAACTTCGGGCACGGTGCCGCCGCCCCATAGCCAGACGCTGTTGACGGACGGCAATCCACGCGCTTCCCTTGCCTCGTTGACCGGATGCGCGTGAAGCAGCATTTGCGCTTCGGTAAGCAGACCGGCCCAGGCCGGAGCGTCTTCACCGGCGGGCAGCAGTGGCTCGGCACGTCCTTCGCGCGCGGCGTCCATCGGCACGGTGCAAATGCCGGCGGGACGTGAACTGCGGAGCAGCCAGCGTGTCGGAGTCAGGTCGAACCAGCTTTCCCCCTGCGACGCAAAGTGCCGGTTCAGATCGTTGACGAGGCGGCGGCTTTCTTCCGGCGTGAGCTGCAGCGATGCGGGCGGAAGAAGCAGGGCACCGTCGTGCTGCGGGTCCAGATGCACGGGATCGGCACACAACCAGTAGACGTCCTCCGAAGGCAGGTCTGCCGCCCGGGCGAGCAGCGCCGCCACCGGCCAGTCGCGCTGGCGGGCGACCCCGAACCGGGCGCACATCCATCCGGCCGGATCCGCGTCGACGAATTCGCAGGCCGAGCGCGCTATCAGAAACTCGAAATCCCGAAGCCGTACGTCGGGAGGTTGAGAAACGGCGGCGAGGAGATCGCCAATGAACAGCGTGAGTGAGCGCACTTGGATCGCCAGACAGCACGGCGAGTGTAGCATCTTCGTCGGGATCGGCAGTCTGTGGCAGACTGGGTGGCAAGAATACGAAGCCGGAATCCCCACTTCTTCATGCTGACGCCTTACGAGCTGTTCGTCGGCTTGCGCTACACGCGAGCCAAGCGGCGCAACCACTTCATTTCCTTCATCTCCATCACCTCCATGCTGGGCATCGCATTGGGCGTGGCGGCTTTGATCGTGGTGCTGTCGGTCATGAACGGTTTTCAGAAGGAGCTGCGCGCGCGCATCCTGGGCGTGGCTGCGCATGTGCAGATCGTCGGACTTGGCGGGCCGCTTGCCAACTGGCAGCAGGTGAGCGAGCGTGCGACGAAGCAACCCGATGTGGTGGCGGCCGCGCCTTATGTCATGGCGCAGGCGTTGCTCTCTTTCCGGCAGTCAGTTCAGGGCGCCATCGTCCGTGGCGTGCTGCCGGACGCCGAAGACCGGGTCGCCGACGTCGGCTCGCACATGCGCGCGGGACGGCTGGAAGACTTGCTGCCGGGACGCTTCGGCATCGTGCTCGGCAACGAGCTGGCGATGTCGCTCGGCGCCAGGGTGGGCGACAAGGTCGTGGTGATCGCGCCGCAGGGGCAAGTCACGCCTGCCGGGATCCTGCCGCGGCTGCGCCAGTTCACGGTGGTCGGCGTCTTCGAGGTCGGCATGTTCGAGTACGATGCCGGCCTCGCGTTCATCCACCTCGAGGACGCGCAGAAGCTCTACCGCATGGAGGACAGGGTGAGCGGGGTCAGGCTGAAGCTGAAGGACCTGTTCGAGGCGCCGCGCGTGGCTCGCGAACTCTCGCGCGAGCTTGCGGAGGACTTGTACGTGACGGACTGGACCCGCAGCCATGCCAACTTCTTCCGCGCGGTGCAGATCGAGAAGCGCGTGATGTTCATCATCCTGCTGCTGATCGTGGCGGTGGCGGCGTTCAATATCGTGTCCACGCTGGTCATGGCGGTGACCGACAAGCGGGCTGACATCGCCATCCTGCGCACATTGGGCGCCGCACCCGGCGACATCATGAAGATCTTCATCATCCAGGGCGCGCTGATCGGGCTGATCGGCACCTTCTCCGGCGTCGTGCTTGGCGTGCTCGTCGCCTCCAACATCGAAGTCATCGTGCCGGCGATCGAACACACTTTCGGGGTGCAGTTCCTGGCCAAGGACGTCTATTACATCAGCGATCTGCCCTCGGACCTGCAGTGGGCGGACGTGGTGAGGATCGCGTTCACGGCCTTCGGTCTCAGCCTGCTCGCCACGGTCTACCCGAGCTTCCGCGCCGCGCGGGTGAACCCCGCGGAAGCGCTTCGCTATGAATGAAATTTTGCGCCCGACGGGCCGGCCATGAGCGTCGCGGCTCCAACGATCGGAGCGTCCCCGAACAGCGCCGGCGCGCGCTGCGTTCCGGGCCGCGATCAGTGTACGGTCGCGGTCGCCGGCAAGCCATGATAAGCAGGCAGTCGCGGAGCTACGATCAAATGGAAATTGTTCTTGCCTGCAGCGGGCTGCAGAAGACGTATCGCCAGGGCGACTATTCGGTGCCGGTTCTGCTCGGCGTCGACCTGCAGGTCCGGCGCGGCGAAACGGTGGCCATCGTCGGCGCGTCGGGCTCGGGCAAGAGCACGCTGCTGCACCTGCTGGGCGGACTGGATGCGCCCTCCGGGGGCAGCGTATCGGTGCTCGGCGAGGACTTCTCGCGGCTGCCCGAACGCAACCGTGGTGTGCTGCGCAACCGCGCGCTCGGATTCGTTTATCAATTCCACCATCTACTGCCGGAGTTCACGGCGCTGGAGAACGTCGCCATGCCGCTGCTCATCCGTCGCACCGACGTGGTCGAGGCAAGGGAGCGCGCGGCGCGGCTTCTGGAGCGGGTGGGCTTGCAATCCCGCACCACGCACACGCCGGGAGAGCTGTCCGGGGGCGAACGCCAGCGCGCGGCGCTCGCACGCGCGCTGGTCACCGGGCCGGTCTGCGTGCTGGGGGATGAGCCCACCGGCAACCTGGATCGCCACACGGCGGAGGGGGTGCTCGAACTGATGATGGAACTCAATCGCGAGTCCGGAACCAGCTTCATCGTCGTGACGCACGATCCCGGCATTGCGGCGCGCATGAACCGGGTAATGCGGCTGGAGGACGGAAGGCTGTTTGAGGAAAAAGGTCGTTGAAATGGCGAGCGCGGCGGCGTCGGTTTTCCGCCCGCCTCGCGCCTAGTATTCGACCGGAATCGGGTCGAGGGACCGCCAGAGATACCAGGTGGCCACCGTGCGCCACGGCTGCCATCCGCTGGCGATCTGGCGCATCTTGAGCTTGGACAGCGGCTTGCCGTTGTTGTAATGCAGGCTCATCGCACGCTGCAGGCCGATGTCGTCGAGGGGCAGGATGTCCGGACGCATCATGAAAAAGATCAGGAACATCTCGGCGGTCCAACGTCCGATTCCCTTGACCTTGGTGAGCTCCTCGATCAGCTGCTCGTCGTCCCTGTCGTTCCAGCGCAACACGTCGAGCGAGCCGTCCAGGAAGTGCTCCGCGAGATCGATCAGATAGTCGGATTTCTTGCTCGACAAACCGCAGGCGCGCAGGCGCGCAGGATCCATGCGCGCGACGGCAGCCGGGCCCAGCGACCCCACCGATTCGAGTAGCTTCTGCCAGACGCTTTCCGCCGCCTGGACCGAGATCTGCTGTCCGATGATGGAGCGCGCAAGGGTGACGAAGGCGTCGCTGCGGCTCTGCAGTTGCGGCCCGTCGTGATTGCGGATGAGGACTTTGAGTACGGAATCGCGTTCCGACAGCTCGTGAGTGGCTTGCGTCCAGTACGATGGCGTCATGTCGAGACGGCGACTCGGTCGCGGCAGGCGCTTTCGCCGGCGCGATTCGCGGAAAACGGCGCGACGTGCCCTGAAGACCTCCTTTGAAGATGCGGGCGAGTATACACGCGACCGCTTGTTCCGGTCAGCGTCGCGGTGGATCGCTGCGGGCGAGTCTGCGCTTGCGCCAATTCCATCGCACGTAAAGACGCCATGCGGCGTCGGCGGCAACGTAGCCGGACGCCGCGAGCGTCAAAGCGAGAAGAAGTAGCCCCATGAAAAGCGGCTTGCCCATCGCGCCGACCCAGGACCCGAGCGCCGGAAGCCAATCGTTCAGCGGCAGCTGGAACAGATCGGGCGGTGAAACGGGCGCTGCAGCGCCGCTCCAGCCGGTGACGAGCGAGCCGAGCGTGAAGGCGAGAACATACAACGGAACGATCGTGAACGGATTGGTGTACAAAGTAACGAACACTGCGAGCGGAAGATTCACGCGCAACACGACGGCGAGCAGCGCGGCGCCAATCATCTGAAAAGGGCCGGGGATCAGGCCGGCGAACAATCCGACGGACACCGCGCCGGCGACCGAGCGGCGGTTGAGATGCCACAGACCAGGATGATGCAGCGTATTTCCGAACAGGCGCAGCAGGCGGTTTCGCCCGATGCTTTCCCGGCTCGGCAGGAATTTTCTGAAGAATCTTCTTGGCATTCGAAGGGTTAGATTACCCCCGATGACGCTTCTTTGGTACGCCGCGGCTTTCGCCCTGGGTGCATGGGTGCTGCAGCAACTGCCGGTGCTGCCGAATTTGACCGGCGCGGCGGCGATTGTTCCGCTGGCGGGGCTGGGTCTGTTTCTTGGCCGTCGCTTCGGCAGGCCGGGAAAGGCGCTGGGATGCATGTGCCTGGCCTGTGCTTGCACCGGCGGCGGTTTCTACTGGGCGGCGGCGGTCGCGCAGTGGAAGCTGTCCACCGAACTGCCGCTGGCGTGGGAGGGCAGGGACGTGGAACTGTCGGGCGTGGTTGCAGAGATGACCCAGCCTTTTCCACGCGGGGTGCGCGCGACGTTTGACGTCGAGAACGTCCTTACGCCCGGGGCAGTCGTGCCTGCCCGCGTGGCGCTCAACTGGTACGAAGAGATTGAGCCGGGCGACTCGGAGCTTGCGCCGGGGCAGCGCTGGCGTGTGACCGTGCGGCTGCGACGGCCGCACGGCAATTCGAATCCGCATGGCTTCGATGCGGAGCAGTGGCTGCTCGAACAGGGCGTGCGCGCGACCGGCTACGTGCGCGCCGCGCCCGCGCCGCGGCTTCTGAATCCTTCGGTCCCCGGGACGCGCTATCTGATCGAACGCCTGCGGCAGCAGGCGCGCCAGAAGTTGCAGCGCGAACTGCCGGAACGCCCCTATGCCGGGGTGATCGTCGCGCTTGCGATCGGCGATCAGCGCGCAATCGCGCCTGACCAGTGGCGGATCTTCACGCGTACCGGAATCAATCACCTGATGAGCATTTCCGGCCTGCACATCACAATGGTCGCAAGTCTCGTCTTCGCAGTCGTGGCGAAGCTCTGGGGTCGCTCGGAGCGGCTCGCGCTTCGGATGCCTGCGCTGCGGGCGGCGACGCTGGCCGGCATGGGCGCGGCGTTCGCCTATGCCGCGTTGGCGGGCTTTGCCGTTCCGGCGCAGCGCACCGTCTACATGCTCGCAGCGGTGGCCGCCGCGTTGTACTTCGGCTGGCAGTGGTCTGCGACCACCGTGTTGGGGCTGGCGCTGTTGACGGTAATCGCGCTCGATCCGATGGCGGTCGATTCGGCCGGCTTCTGGCTGTCCTTCGGCGCCATCGCGGCGATCATGCTGGCCGGTTCTTCCCGCCTGCACCGTCCGGGGATGGTCCGCGGCTGGTTGAATGCGCAGTGGGCCGTGACCGTGGCGCTGGTGCCGCTGCTTCTGGCACTGTTTCAGCAAGTCTCCGTCGTGTCTCCGGCTGCCAATGCGATTGCCATTCCGCTCGTCAGCCTGATCGTCGCGCCGCTCGCGCTGGTCAGTCTGGTTTCTCCGTGGGACGGCGTGGCGCAGCTTGCCCACGCCGCCATGGTTCCGGGGATGCTCGTCCTGGAATGGCTCGCAAGGCTCCCGGCTGCCGCCTGGGAGCAGCACGCGCCGACAAGCTGGACGGTTGCGGCGGCGCTGGCCGGCGTCGCGATGCTTCTGCTGCCGCGAGGATTTCCCGCGCGGGGCATCGGGGTGATCGCGATGCTGCCGATGTTCGTGGAGGTGCCGCCGAATCCCGGAGCCGGGGAATTGTGGTTGACCGTTCTCGACGTGGGCCAGGGCTTGGCCGTCGTGGCCCGCACTACAAACCATGCGCTGCTGTTCGACGCTGGACCCTCCTACGACGGCGTCGGCGACGCCGGGGCGCGGGTAGTCGTCCCA
>Ga0070741_10013758_pt1 | contig 14183 bp, 21 predicted proteins | sample Coa_R1_4_FD_66440 | JGI IMG/M metagenome (GOLD analysis project Ga0070741, IMG submission 66440) | Surface soil microbial communities from Centralia Pennsylvania, which are recovering from an underground coalmine fire - Coalmine... | ecosystem: Environmental > Terrestrial > Soil > Unclassified ... | reverse complement strand
CGCCGCCCTGGAGATGGTGAATCGCGTCGGTCTCAGCGGGAGTGAACTCGCTGATGACGTCTGCGGCTGTGATCGCGATCCAGGTAGATGCCATTGCTACTCTGTCAATTTCTCGATCTGATGCAGCGCTGCGTTGAGCGTTTCAATCTCTTCGCGTAGCGACTCGTTGTAGGCCCAACCAGTCCCCCCTGGACCGCGTTCGATTTCGGCATCGCTGGCGGCGATATGCCTGGCGAGCCAGGTTTTGAAGGTCTGCGAGTTCGTCGGGTCGCTCAGATCTGTTTTTTTGATCGATTTCTTCGACATAATTTTTTCGGCTCCCTACTGTCCAGCTCGGGGTCTGGACAGCGTGGGAGATGAATTATGCGCTAGTAATGAGTAAGCCTGCGCGGCGATCGCCCACCGCGGCGCCGATCATGATTTCTGGCCGCCATTCAGCGTAATTGCTCTGCAGGTTCACGTATTGAACCAGCGCGACGCTCAAGCCGTTCGGGGCGGTGACCGTGGTCACACTGCCGGGAGCAGCAACGCCAAGGGCGCTCATGAAATCCTGTGGTAACCGTGCTTTGATGATCGCTGCTGATTTATGTCCGGCGAACCCAACTCGGTTGTTCGAGCTTGGGAACCATCCGGCCTCGATTGGCTGAAAGCCTTTTACGCGCGGCAGCTGTTTCTCGGTGAGGATCTCCGGCATCCGGATCGCAGCAAAATATGTCGCGAACGCAGGGTCACTGGAGAGCTTGCCGAAGTATGCCGGGTTAAGGATGCAGAAACGGTCCGTCAATGGAACTTCGTTAGTCGTGAGAGCCGCAGCGATTTCGTTAAGCGCGTTAGTGTCGAAGGAAGCGAGCGCTTTCACATACGTCGCATACGTGGTGGGAATCCGGCCTCCGCCCAGAGTGAAGGTGAGCGTTGTGCCTGAGGCCGTCGCTTTCTGCGTGAGCAGCGCGGTCGTCGCGTTGACGATCGATGACACGTAGCAAGGTGATGGCAGGTTCGCGTGGGCGATTTCCTGACCCGGATACATGTTCGCTGTCGAAGAGACCGTAATCTGATTACTCCCCAAGGTGGTCGCGCCGCCGCCAACACTGGTCGCGGCGTAGGCGTTGTAATTGCTGGCAGTCAGTAAGGCTGCGAGTTTGTTCACGAAATACCCGCCAAGCGCGTAGAGCGCTTGTGGCGCGGTTTCCTCGAACAAACGCCGGATTGTTTTTGCGAGCGTTTGCACACCGAAAACTATCGGCACACCGACGTGCTCATCGAGCGTCACTGGGACATCGACGGTTTGCGCGGGGCTGGCTGTGGTCCAGCCGATCGGGCGCCCGCCGGAGTCGAGCGTGGGATCGTACGTCTGCACCGCAGGCCGCATTACGATCCTGGTCACCTCGGTTTGCTGGAAGAGGCCAGGATCACCGCTGAAATCCTGCGTGAACGAGCCAAGCACCGGATATTCGTATTGCATCAGCGGCAACGCGCGTTGCAGTACGAGTGAGCCGGCGAGCAAGCCGATTGCCGTATCGGTGACGTCAGCAGCAACGATGGCGTCCTCAATCGACATCGTCTGCACCGCCTCATTCTTGTCGATGTCCTTGGCGAAGATCGCGGCCGCCTCGCGAGCAAGCGCGGATTTCTCTTTCGCGTGCTCGGTCAGGCGCAGCTTCGCGTTCTTTGCGATCACGTCATAGAACGCCTTAATGATCGTGTTTGGCGACTCGTTAGTCACGCGAGCCTTGGGGTCGGCTCCATTCGGTGACGGCGTGATACGTCCGTGGAGCAGCGCAGCGTTGCCCTGCATCGCTCTGATGACTTCTATGAACGTCGGATCGTCAGTCGCTTTCGCGACGAGCGTATCCTGCGTCTTCGTGTCCTTCGCCGCGATGGCGCCGCGTTCGACCGCCGCCTTCACGGCGGCTTCTGCGTCCGATTTGTAGCGTGCTGTAATGATGTCCGCCTGCGATTTGTTCTTCGACTCGAGCTCGGCGGCTTTGAGCTCGGCCTGGGTCGCGCGAAGCTCGGCTTTCGCCTGCTCCAGGCGCGCGGCCGATAGCTGATCGTGCTTGTCCTTGGCGACAAGCGCTTCCAGTTCTTCGACCTTTTTTTCAAGCTCCTTATTTTTCGCCCGGAGCTCGGCGAGTTCCTGTTCGTTCATTGGTTCTCCATTTTGGTTGGTTCCTGTGCCGCCGGATGCTCCGGCGTTTTTTGCCCACAAGGGCAAATTCTCGAAAGCGGGATCGTTGACCAGGCCGCCCATGTTGGGCTTTGGCTGCTGGTCCTCGCGGCAAACAACGCGCGCAGGGTTAGCGTGCTTGTTATCGACGTGAAAAATGGGGGAGAAACTCCAGTAATCCTTCTCTGCCACGCCGCGCTTGCCTGAGCCGCTCCATTCGCCAGCCGCGATCACACCTTCGCCTTCGCGCCAAAAAAAAGACTTCGGCCAGAATGAAGCTTCGCGATCGTCGTGGTTGAGGTCAAAATACGGTCTTTTGCCGGCCGCGATGATTGCCAGGCGCCGCTTTTCGGTTTCCCGCGCGGCTGCTGCATCAACGAGGACCTTGATCGGCTTGCCGATCCCGCCGGCACTCGGCGTGATCTCGTGCAAGCCCTGAGGCAGATAAACGATCTCGTTAGACTCAGCCGCATTCGGGGCAAGTTTCACCGCGGCGCGGCATACCAGAGAATGATCCGTCTCCATTTAAGCGGGAGCAAAAGGCAAGGCCTGCATAGTGAAAAGCCCTCAAAACGTTCAATTCGCTCTATTCACAGGAAGATTAAAGTGGTCCTGGAGAGGAGCGCGCGCGAATGGGGTCATATTCCTAGTTCTTGCTTAAAAAGTTGGGCCAAAATGCAAAGGTTTGCGTCGTAAGTGCTTGATTTTGCCCAAACGGCAACAATTGTTGCCGTTTGGGAGGGCCCCACCCCGTTTGTTGCCAAAAACAACCAAAAAAAGACGATTTATATGAACAAAGCCGAAAACAACATCGTTCGTGAACGCCCAGCGGAATCGCTGCCCAACGCGGCGATGGCAGAGCAGATTCAGCGCGCTTTGGACGTGATGAGGCGCTTGCGCGCGGTCAATGCGGAGCAGGCAGAGCGGGCATTGCAGGAATCCGCCGGCAACAAGTATGTCCTGCCGGATCCCGTCGTGTTTCACGTGAGCACTGCTAGCTGAGCGTCATTGAGACATCGGAACTTCCCAACTTCCCGCTAAACGGCCTTTAGGCGGTTCAAGTCGAAGCCAAGAAGAACAAACAACGCCCAAAAATCAGCTGGATTCGAGCGAATAGAGCGTTTCAACGGCTGGAGGGTAAGAACCCAAGGGGGGAAGCTGGCGGCATGAACTTCCTCAAAGGCTATAAGACCTACATTATCGCAGCTGGCACCATTCTTACCGCTATGGGTGCTTACCTTTCAGATAGCATCACCCTGGTGGACTTTATCTTTGCCGTCCTGGGTGCGCTGGGACTGGGCACACTGCGCGCGGGAGTGAAGAACGAAGGCCAGAATGTGATCAAAAGGTTCGGCATATTGGCGCTCTGCACTTCGCTATTCGCGTTCACAGGATGCGCAAACTTAAACTGGCGAAACATCCGGGAAACTCTTGGAACGCCTCAGGCGGTTCAGGCAGACCTGATGATCCTGGGCGGTCTGGCGCGGTCGCACGTCCCGGACAACGCAAAGGCAAAAATCCACGCGTTCGCGGTGTACCTGAACCAGGCTGCCGACCTTAACCTAGATGCGATATTCAATCTTTTACCGGCCACCACCGGCTCGCAAAACGGGGATGCGCTCATCAGCGCCGCGAAAGGGTATTTGACCTCCGTTGTGCAGCGATACGGCGCGCGTAATCCAACGGCGATCGCCTATGGGCACGCTGTGGCCAATGGTCTTCTTGCGAATTTTTAGCGCGCCCCTGATCCGGCGCCTCCGCGATCGTTCCCACGGTGAACACAATCATCGAAATCCAAAAACTGCTGAAGGTCGCGCCCGATGGTGTCTGGGGACCAGTGACCGAAAGCGCGCTGCGCGCGGCAGTCGCGCATTTCTCATGGCATAAAACGAAGGCAAGCTCGTTCGCCGACGCATCCGACTTGGAAGCATTCCTTCGCTGCAAAGCGAAGGGAAAAAGCGATATAGAATGTTTCAAGGTTGGCGATAACGGCATTGGGTATTCCGGAATCGTCACCGCCACTGAGGCGGAGTGTTACGCAGCCCTCACAAGGGCCGCGCTGGAAGCCGCATGGGGAAGCTTGAAGAATGCTGTGCAGCGCAAGATTGAGGTGCGCTGCGGGAACAAAACCGCGCTGGGAGCGATCGGCGATTATATGTCGCCGGATTTAGCTAGCGGCGCCACGATCGATCTCAATCCCGGTTTCGCAAAAGCCCTGGGCTTAAAACCGCCATTCATCGCGGAAGTGAGCTGGCGCTGGGCGGAGGAGAAAGTATGACCCGGCGAAGGTGTAAGACGGCGAAACGGCCAGGGGGTTGGCGTCGCTCCGCGCGCGCAGTCCTGAAGAGCGCGAAGAGCGGAAAATTTGTGAGCAAAAAATTCGCCAAACGCCATCCGAACACGACTTATTGGCAGCGGCTCCTTGGAGCATTCGCAAAATATCACCCTGAACGATGAAAGGCACGGACGAAGAATGCTAGCCCAGTTTCCAACTCCTGCGCCCATGGAACTCTGGTCAGTGCTGGGCGTCGCGCTGTTCATTCTCTCGGCGATTGCCTTGGTCTACCGGATTTTGGCGGACCGGAAACGCCTCCAGGACAAAGGCATCAAACCGCAGCCGCTGTCGGTCATTTTAGAAAAAGAGTTCGTTCACCGGGCTGAATATGAACGTCGCGACAATGAACTGCGCAATATGATCGCCGAGGCCGAGAAAGAATGGGACGCTAGGGACAAAGAATATCGCCACCTGCTGCGCGAGCTCTCACGGGATAACGAGAAACGCGCCGAAGGCATTCACCAGCGCATCAACGCGGTGGCAGAAGAAATGCCGCGCAAGGTGATCGAGCTGCTGAAACACACCGGCCAACTGCGCTGGCCAATGATGACCTCATGACTCTGCAATATGCAATTTTAAAAGTGTTGGACCGGCACGATCCAACCCCGGTCCCAGACACCGCAATCATTGCGGACGTAAACTTAATGCTGACGGAAATTGTGACCCCCTCGATGGTGAGGCGGGAGCTCGAGCTGCTGGACCCAGTGTTCGTTCTGTCGTCGAAGGACCCGGATCGCGGCATGGTTTATTCGCTCACACAGCGCGGGATTCATCGTATTCGCAAATGATTGCCGTCTGCGAAGCCCTTAGAGCCCTCAAACGGGGCCGGAGCCCATTTTCGGCTATCCCTGTAGCCGCGTCGCCTTCCGACGAGATGTGCGCGATTTGCAATGGGTTTGCAACACCTTCTAGAGGGAGCTCTGATCATGATCGTTCAAATTGAGAGAATCGATATGCAAAATTTCGTGGTGCGCTGCATCTATCCGCCGAACCCGCCATTCAAGGCAATCGAGATAAAGCATTCGCCAGGTAAAGCCGTCGCCACCGCCATGGGCATGCTCTGTTTTCCAGATAAACCTCCAGAAGCGCCAAGACTGAAGGGGGCCGGAGAATGAGCGGACGGAACGGCTCATCTTCCTCAACCATGGAGCCGGCTTTCGTGATCATCTCACTGGCGGTGCTGGCATCCTGCAGTGATGGCAAGACGCGGCTGGTTCACCTGACGGCCGGAGAGCAGCGCCAGCTTTTCTCGCAATTGCGTTATATTACCGGACGCCGCACGCGTTGCATCGGCGCGCCGATCCGGATCGTGCCCGAGTCGCAGCCGAAATGGTCATTCATAGCGCGGTTGTTTTCGCGGCGCTCCAAAACGATCGCATGAAAGCAAGAAAAGACTCAAAACTCAAATCGCGAGCGCTTAAAAATGCCGAATTTGGGGATATGGTGTTTGCATGGGTGAACGAGCCGAAAACAGATCGATGTGTCGGAGGGGCGGCGTACGCCAAAGAGAAACTCGCGGAAATGCAAATCCCCGTTTCGGAGCGCACGATCGACGAGTTTTATTCCTGGTGGGGATTACGCAAAGCCTACCACGCCGCAGTAGAGCATGCTAATGCACAACGGGAGCTCATGCTACGGTTCGATCCGAGCGACGTTGAGCGCGCGGAAAAATTCGGCGATTTCTGTTTTATCCAGCAAGCCATCGCCGCGAAGGACCCGCAGGCTTATGTCGGGCTCGGGATGCTGCGCGAAAAACGAAGAGCGCGAGAGCTAAAAAGCGAAGACCTACAACTGCAGCGGGCGCGTTTTGAGTTCAATGCCGCGAAAGCAGCACTCGCTCATTTACATGAGCTGCGTCAAATCCAGGCCGATCGTTCGATGCGCGAGGACGCGAAGATCGATGCAGTGCGGTTCCGCTTGTTCGGAAAGGCGCCGGAGCGATGATGCCACTCATCTCCTTCCGCGGCTACCAGAAGCCCGTCTTTTGGGATCACACCACCAAAACGCTGATCCTGCATTGGGCGCGCCAGATCGGAAAGAGCTACACACTGGCCGGTTGGGCGGTAGACAGGCTGTTGCGTTATCCAGGGCGACTGGTAACGGTCCTATCAAACTCGCGCGACAACGGCGCCGAGTTCGTAATCAAAGCACGAGAGATCTGTCAAAAGCTCGGCCAGGCAATCGAGACAGAGAGCAACCAGGACGAGCTGGATCGCGCGAACCTGGCCGAGGATGTGAAATATAGTCTCATGCAGTTCGAGATCCGGATCGCCGTCAACGGCAAAGTCGGGCGAATCAAAGTATTGGCTGCGAACCCGCGCACGGCACGCGGTTTTTCCGGTGATCTGATCCTGGACGAATTCGCGTTCCACGAAAACAGCCGTGCCATTTGGGAAGCTGCCGAGCCGATTATTTCCGCACACAAGGATTTCCTGTGTCGGATCTCATCTACCGGCAACGGCCGGCAGAACATGTTTTATCAGTTGATCAGTGAAGGGCGCATCCCGGTGAACCGCGTGAGCCGGACCCAAGCCTGGGAGACCGGCGAGTTGAAGATATACTCCCTCATCGACGGTCGTGAGGTGACTCCGGACGAAGCGCGCGCCGAAGCGAGCGATAAACGCGCTTACGACCAGAACTACGAATGCGCCTTCAATGATGAAAACATGGCGCTGCTCACTCAGGAATTGATCAGCGCAGCGCAACGCGAGGGGGTGACTGTGGATGAGCAGGAATGGTCGCAGGTTGCGCTGGCCAGGATGTTCAGGGCCGAAGGCGATCTCCATGTCGGCATCGACGTCGGCCGCGCGCAGGACCTCTCGGTGGTGACCGTCATCGAGACAATCGGTCGGATGCGGCGCGTGGTAGGAATGCTGCGCATGCGTGGTATGCGATTGCCCGATCAACAAAGACAGCTCGCGCCGGTATGTAATATGCCAAAGTTTCGTCGAGCTGAGATCGATATGACCGGAATCGGCCTCGGTCTCTTTGAATACAGCGAAGAACAATGGGGGAGCTGGAAGATCGGCGGCGTCAATTTCGCCAGCACGGAACCGGTCACGAAACGTATTCTGACCGAAGGCCGTAAAGCCGAGACAGCTCGCGTGACAGAGATCATGGCCACCGATATGGTCGGCGTGTTTGAAGATGGGGCGATCGAGATCCCGAACGATCCACAGCTGCGCGATGATTTGCGGAAGCCTGAAAAAATCGTCAGCCCTGGCGGGCGAGTATCAATCGCCGCTATGCGGGATGAAGCCGGACACGCGGATCATTTCTGGAGCATCGCGCTAGCGATCCGAGCCGGGCAAATCCCGACCGGCGCGATTCGCACCGTGGAAGGAATTCGCTATGGGGCAGCAGCAAAACAGGCGCCGCATTTTTTACCGCGCATCCTGGCGGGCGCGCGATTGCAGCCTGAACAGTATCTCATACCGGAGGAAATCGCTCGATGAAAAGGACTACGAAACGCCGAACGCTCAAGGTAAGGACGAACGGCCAACACGCCATCGATGCACGCTCGACCATTTCCCTGCCGGCCGCGGGGATCGCACGCATCCTGCGCCCGCAAGCAGCGTATCGGTGGATTCTTCCGAACCTGGCAGCCATCACACCACAGTATATTGAACTGACCCTGCGCGGCGCGCTCGTAGGCGATCACGTTCGGCAGTGGGAACTGTTTGATTTAATGCTCGATACCTGGCCAGAGCTCGCCTCCGTAGAGGCCGAACTGATCTGCGCCGTGGAAAAGAAGAAACTCATCTTCGAGCCGCACGCTATCGAGGATGAAAAACCAAGCGCCAGCGCAGTGGAAAAAATGAAAACCGTAAGCTTCGCGCTGCGCTCGATGAAACCGGAGCCGGCCGCGGATGAAAATGACATGCGCGGCACGATTACAGATATTTTGGATGGCTGGTTCCGCGGCGTGACGGTGCTCGAAGTCGATTGGTTCGTCGTCAGCGACAATGCCGGTGCGCAGATCGTCGCCCCCCGAGCGACATTCTGGGTGCACCCGACTTGTTTTGCGTTCAATGCCGACGGAGTTCTTTCTCTCCGCGTAAATTCGTCTTCCTCTACCGCCATTTCGCCGTTTCTCTCATTCGCCGATTCTTCCGGGCAACAAGGTCTGGTTCCCCTTCCCCCTAACAAGTTCCTAGTCGGAATTCATAAAGGGAAAAGCGGCCCCGCGCTCGGAGGCGCCATCCTGCGCCCGCTCGCCTGGTGGTGGTGCGCGGCGAATTTTTCTGCCGATTGGTTGTTGAACCTCGCTCAAGTGTTCGGGCTCCCATTTCGCTGGGCCAATTATGATCAGAACGCGCCACAGGAAACCGTCAACCGCATCTGCGACATGCTTGCAAACATGGGCAGCGCAGGTTGGGCAGCATTCCCGGCCGGCACAACGCTCGAATTAAAAGAACCGAGCAAAGGCGGCGAGCGTTCCCCCCAGAGCGATCTTCTCGACCGCGCAGATCGCTACGCGCGCATGCTAATCCTCGGACAAACCATGAGTGGCGGCGTCACGCTATTAGGCAAAGGCGGGGGACAGGCATTCGGCACCGTCGAAGCGCTGGTCAAAGATGAACGCGTGGATGCCGCCAGCTTGTACGCGCAAGAAGTGATCAATCGTCAGCTTATCCCGATGATTTTGCAGCTGAATTATGGCGAAGAGACTGAGCCGCCCAGGGTGCGCTTACTTCAGGAAGACGAAGGCGGCTTGGAAGACGCGCAGCGCGACGCCGAGCTAGTGAAAATGCGCCTGCCTATCGGCATCAATTTCCTGCGCAAGAAATACGGGATTCCCGAGCCGGCCCAGGATGAAGAAACTGTCCCTGCTCCATCCCCCTCCTCATCGTCGTCTTCGTCCTCGCCCTCGGATGAATCAATGCAGGCAAAGGCTGCTGATCCCGAAGACATCACGCGCTACGTCGCAGACGTGCTGCATGTGACGCCCGAGTTTGTGGCACCGGCTAAATCTGTGATCGACGATCTGATCCGCAAGGCAGGAGAAGGACCTATCCTCGCCGATGAGCTCGCCGATTATGCCGAGCGCGCTCTACGCCGTATGCCTGAACTGGCTTTGCGTAATGACGTCAGCGCCGTGGCAGACGCGTTATATTTTGCCATGCGCCAGGCGGCGCTGGGCGCGAAGCTGTGATCGCACTCGAGGAAATCCGGGCGCAGGCCATCGATATTGAGCCCGGTGGCGAGGCCAGTCCGTTTGCGGTCGAATCGATCCGGCGCCGCACACCGGTCCTTTCGCGTTACCTCAACAGCCAGGATTGGAAGCTTATCTCGCTCGCCCTGCGCCAGAGAGCGCAGTTCTCCTCGGAAGTGGAAAACTTCCGCTTAATGCAGCAGATCCAGCGGCGCCTGGAACAAGCCATTAGTCAGCTTCGCAACGAGCGCGGCGTATATGTGAACGAACAGCAATTCGTCGCTGAGATGAAAAAGATTGTGGAAGAAGAAGGGCTCGGTCCGATCGATCCACGCGACATCGGGACACTTAAAGATATCGGCAGCGAAGCGCGGCTCCGATTGATCTGGCGTTTCCAGACCGAGCAGGCAAATGAGTATGCGCGGTGGCGCATGGCAAACGATCCCGATGTGCTGAACGCGTTTCCTGCACAGGAATTCAAGCGTGTAGCGGTCCGCAGAGTCCCGCGCTTGAACTGGCCGGAGAGATTCACTGCTGCCGGAGGCCGCATCATTCATGGACGAATGATCGACCTGGTAAACTCGACTACCTGGGAAAACTTGAGCGTGTTCGGCCAGCCATGGCCGCCATTCGATTACAACTCTGGCATGGGCCTGGTCTCCCTAAGCCGGCGCGAAACGGAGTCGCTGGGCTTGCTTCAGCCGGGAGAAAAAGTCACGCCGCGATACGTAGATTTCAACGCGCAGCTCGAGGCGAGCGTGCGCGACCTCTCGGAGCGATATCAGAACGCTCTCAAAACTTTGTTCGGCGATCAGATCGTGATCGAGGACGGCGCCGCCAAATGGCAGGGAAACATTATCGCAGATCTCTATGACAGGGTGCTGAAAAACCCCGGATTACAGCAGGAGCTTAGCCTGGGCACAGCCACTGCAAGCACCGTGCAAAAGGCCCGTGAAGCCGGCGTCGAGGATCTCACTGGGTATCGAATGGTCATTCGGACCGACGAAATGCGAAAGATTTATAAGAAACGCGGCATTGAAGAGGCCGATCCGACGCAAGCAGTGATAACACAAAATGATTGGGAAGCATTGCCGTTCGTCTGGCGCGATCCGGACAGCGTTCAAATCAGACGCCCACGCAATTTTATCCTGACGAAACGGATTGACGGGACGCTCTACGTCGCAGAATGGATCAGGAACCGCGAAAACAAAACTGTGATGCTGCGCACGTTTTGGAAAAAGAAAGCGGGGCCGTTGACCAGATGAGCTTTCGCTCCCCCTCAGCCTCAGACGTCCGAAACGCACGCGGCCCCGGCTTGACTATCAACTGTAAGCTCTCAATTATCAACTGGAACAATGGCCGTCGAAATTGAAGTCGATCTTAGCGACGCGATCAAAGGCGTCGAGGATCTGCGTAGCCAACTCGCCAATCGCCGCGCGCTTAACGCGGCATTGGGCAAGCGCGCCGAGGTCGAGTTGCGCGCACATTTCACAGACCGCGAGCAAGGCCCCAGTAAAGCGAGCTCGCGCGGCTGGCCCAAGCAACATTTCTGGGCTCAGATCGCCCAGGCCACCACGCTCACTGAAGTAAACGATGACGGCGCAACCGTTACCATCAACGATCCCCGGTTCGCACAGAAAGTGTACGGCGGTACCATTAAGCCCGGAGCCGGCAAAAAATATCTCACCATTCCAGCGATCGCTCAGGCTTATGGCCGCAGCGCGCAGATCATCGAAGGCTTGAAACCGATCATCCGCATGATCGCCGGCGAACGCCGCGCCGTCGCGCTCGGCAAAGGCGAAACCGTCATCAGCAAAAAAGGCAACCCCCGACTCAAACCCGGCACCGAAACGATCTGGTACTGGCTAGTGAAAAGCGTGACTCAGGAGCCGGATCCGCAAGCCCTGCCACCGATGGACCATCTGAAAGAAAAACTCCAGGACGAAGCAAAAGAATATCTGGCTAGGCCGTAGCGGCGGGCGTATCGCCCGCTCGAGTCCGACGGCGCCTCGCCAGCCGAACTAGAGCGTAAACAGTGAACAGTACGAATATTGCGAAAAGGATAACCCTAAAGAGACCAACCAACGCAAGCGCTCGTCTCTCTTCCTCTAAAGCAGCTGCCAAACGTGATTCCGAAAGTTTAAGATTATTCACGCTTTGTTGTCCGATATTGAGACTCTCGGAAGAAACGGTCGCCATTTCAGCTTGAGAGATCAGCGCTCTCGATTGCTCATTGGACCATTGATTGATGGCTGCAAGCTTTCTGCAATATCCCTCTTCAGCAATCGCAGGGCCAGCCACTGCGTAATACAGTGCGCCGCCCATAATGAGGCCGACCAAGATCGATGCCAGCAATCCTTCGGCCGTCTGATCCTTTTTCATTTTCTTTTTCCTATGCCTTTTGATGAGGGAAGTTCTTCACGCGACGGTCGTTTTTTCCGAGTCGCATTGCCATTGCGTCTTAAATGTTTCTGTAGAATATCGCCATCGGCATTGACCTGCCGAATAATCTGAGACCGGTCGTTCTGATCGCCAAAGAAAATATTTATCTGAAGCGACTGGGTCTTCTTAGCAATTCGGAGTAACGCGTACATGAGGCCGTCCGACATCGGCGCAATAAAGAAGCGGTTTTGTAACCGGGATTCAGTCGTGTGTCTAGATTATTTTTGCTTCTTTTTCTTCCTCTTTTTTTCCCTTTGTGAGTAGCTTATCCGCTGCTCCTGCGAGATCGAACCACCAGCCTTAACGTCCTGGAGATTCTGCGAGAGGGAAGGCGGTCGCCCCAAGCGCTCCAAATTCCTCCGATACACGGCGTTCATCACGCTCCTTAAATAATAGCGATCCTCATCGGTTGCATTGCGCTTCACCAGAGCAAGCTCGCGCTCAAAATCTCTCCAGAATTCTTCACTCGGTTCGCGAACGCGCCCTTCGCCGGCGGGGCCCGCTAGCTCAGCAGCGATCTTTCGCATCAGCTCCATCCGCGCCGCGCCGAGCCGCTGATATCCATTTTCCGCTTTGCGAAATGTCTCGGGGTCGACGTAGATCATTCGAGCCAGCTCGAAGGGATGGAGCCTGGTCCGTTTCAGGATCTCTTTGATCTCAGCCGCCTGTCTCTGAAGGCGATCTTGCTGCATAAAAAAAATTACATCTTCGCTGTTGACACGTCTTATATTAGACAGTAATCGTGTCTTAATTGTGACACTGAACTCTCATAAAGCTAGACACCACGCTTGGAGACGTGTCAAGGCGCGACTCATTGAGCGCTTCGGAACCATCACCGCTGCCACTCGCAGATTTGGCTGCAGCGCAAGCGCGATTCGCCGCGCCGCCACGGAGAAGGGGCGTTGTCCTGGCATTGAAAAAAAACTCACCGCTGAAGGTATTCTGTGAACCCGGACGAACACTTCTTTATCACCCAGTGTGTCAGCTACGCGCGGTCACTGCCGTATGTCGATTGCCTGCGCTATCTGCGCGGATTGCTCTATGCATGCGGCGATAGCCCGCATGTGGCCGACGTGCTCCACCTCGTTCACAAAATGGAACAGAACGACCAACAGCTCGAGCTGATGGCCAGCGGCCAGCTTCATCTTGGACTGGACAGCGTTTCACTCGGGCCAAACCGGCATCCATGCAAAAAAGCAACTCAATGATCGGCAACCGACTGATCGTTCGCAAAGAAGACGGGATGTTCGCGCTGCGAACGTTTAAGAACGGTAAAGAAATTGAGCGCGTAAAGGCGAAGGAGGCGCAGTTAATCCTTGATCACGTCCGCGCCACCTGGCCGGTGGGCACCACAGTGCAATGGATCATCGTTCCGGACCGTCTCGCCATCATCGATTCATGAACCTTTCCAAGCTACGCATCCATCCCGCCATTAAAGCCATTATCGCCGTGTGCGAGATTTGTGGGCGGCGCACTCAATGCGGATGGTACGATCGCGATCTGCTCGGCCACGTCTGTTGGCATTGCAGCGGGTTCGTCATTAAGACCGACGCGTTCCTCCAGAAATTTTTCAACCTTCCGAGGAGAGAGTGAAATCCACACTGGTCTGCCTGCTTATCGCCATTATTCTACGGCTCGCGTACGAGATTCTGCCGCCGCGCATCTTTCTGCTCTTCGCTTGCATTCTGGCCGTGTACAGTCTCTGCGCGTTGTTTCTGGCGCTCTGTTATTTCGCGATCACCCTGGTTGATCGCATCGCTAAATGGCGACACCGCCGCCTGGCAATCTCACCCGTTCGCAGATTCCCGCCTCCAATATGAACGGGTCCACTTACCAGCCACCTAAGCTCGACCCCCGCGTCGAAGCCGCCGCGAAACACGGCGAATATGACTTCTTGCTCCCGTACGCGAAGCCCCTCTATCGCACCGATGAAGTGGCCGCATGCATCGATCGCGACCCAGCATTCGTTCGCGCGTTGATCGAATCCGGCCGGCTAGAAGCGCACCGCGACAGCGCGCTCGGCGCGCGCAAAAGCAACCGGGTCACCCGGCGCAGCGTGCTGCTCTATCTCGTCGAAACCGCCA
>Ga0070741_10013757_pt1 | contig 14183 bp, 13 predicted proteins | sample Coa_R1_4_FD_66440 | JGI IMG/M metagenome (GOLD analysis project Ga0070741, IMG submission 66440) | Surface soil microbial communities from Centralia Pennsylvania, which are recovering from an underground coalmine fire - Coalmine... | ecosystem: Environmental > Terrestrial > Soil > Unclassified ... | reverse complement strand
GTCACGCGCGTACAGGTGCTTCGCGTAGAGCGCGCCCTCGCTGCGCGCGTACGCGAGGTGTGTCTGCACGATCTGCTCGGGCGTGCGCCAGTCGTGGTGCCACACGACCATGTCGGGCTCGTAGCGAAGGCCGCGGCCGTCGTCCAGCCACCGGTAGCACAGGTCGTTGTCCTCGGCCGAGCGCATCTCGTCACGTTCGTCGAACCCACCGAACGCCAGCATCACGTCGCGCCCGAACGCCATGCACGCGGGGTACAGGACCCCCATGGCGCGCTCGCCCGTGAAGTCGTGCGGCTCGGGGTCGTCCTTCGTCGACGGCACGTACACCGTGCCCGGCGGGGGCTTGACCCGGCCCGTGAAGAGCACGTCGGGCTGCTGCTGCAGGTGGCGGAACCCGGCCCCGACCCAGTCCGGCGCGACCGTGCAGTCGTCGTGCGTGACGAGGACCGCCCCGTTGCGCGCCTCACGGACACCGAGGTTCGTCGCGCGCGCGACGCCCCGCCCGTCACAGTGCACGACACGCGCGGCGTTGCCGCCCGCCTCGCGCACGGCGTCGCGGACCGCGGGCTCGCCGCTCTGGTCGACGACGACGATCTCGTCCGCAGCGGGGTCGCACGCGGCGACCGACGCGACGCACGCGCGTACGAGGTCGGCGCGACCCACCGTCGGCACGACGACACTCGCCGGCAACCGGCTCCGCGTCCCGTCCGGCCGGTGCGGCACCCGCCCGTCCGTCCCGTCCGTCACGCCCGGCGACGCTAGTGCGGCGTGCGAGCGCGGGAGACTGGACGGGTGCGCCGCGCCGACGAGCTGCCCACGTCTGCACTCCCCCGTCCGGCGGGCGCGACGGCACTGCGCGCGCTGCTCGGCGCGGTGCTCGTCTGGGCGGGCGCCACCGGCCTCGCGCACCACGGCAGGTGGTCACGCACATGGCGCGCGGCGGACCTCGGCACGCTCGGGACTGTCCTCGCGACCGCGCTACCGGTCGTCGCCCTCCTCGCCGCCGTCCTCCTCGCGTCGCGACGGAGCGCGTTCGTCGGCGCGGTTGCCGGTGCCGCCGTTGCGTGCGTCGCTTTGTTCACGACCGTCGTGACGTGGACGCACGGCGTACCGGTCGCGTGCACGTGCGTCGATTCGGCGGTGCGCGACGGCACACGGGCGAACGTCGAGGCCGTCATTGGCGACGCGCTCCTGCTCGCGCTGGCGTGCGCGACCGCGTGGGCGACGCGCGCGGTCGCGCCGGACGGGCGCCCGCCGCCGGCGTCCTGACAGAATGCGCGGCGCCCGGGACGCGCACGCAGGGGGGATCGGCATGGCACGACGGTGGTTCGCGACGCTGCTCGGCGTCGTCCTCGTGGTCACGATGGTGGCTGCGATCCCCGCCGCGGCGGACGACCGGCCGCCGCTCGTGCGCAACGTCCTCGTGCCCGGCGAGTCCGGCGCGGTGCCACCCGACGCGCACTCCACCGACCAGATCCCGCTGTACGACGGGCTGACGTCGAAGTTCGACCAGGTCTCGCCGGACGACGTCCAGCGCTACTTCAAGGACGAGAAGCTCGGCGACACGTCCGGGACACCGGAGGCGTCGCCCCTCGCCGGCCTGAAGATCCTGCGCGACTCGTACGACGTCCCCCACATCTTCGGCCAGACCCGCTACGACACCGAGTTCGGCGCGGGCTGGGTCACCGCGGAGGACCGCGGCCTGCTGCTCGAGACGCTGCGCGGGCCCGCGCGCATCGCCGCGCTCGACGTGCCGGGCCTCGACGCGTTCGCGCTCGCGCAGAGCCTCCGCAAGTTCGACCCGTCCCCCGCGACCGAGGCGTTCCTCGCGGCGCAGGAGCAACAGGCGCTCGCGCAGGCCGGACCCGAGGGCCGGCAGGTCGAGGCCGACGTCGACGCGTACGTCGCGGGCATCAACGCCTACTACGCGAAGACGCACAACCCCGCCGCGCCCTGGACACGCAACGACGTGATCGCGGCGACGTCGCTCATCGGCGCGGTGTTCGGACGCGGCGGCGGCAACGAGGTCGCCAACTCGGACGTCCTCGCCCGGCTGCGCGCGCAGTTCGGCGACACCGCCGGCACCGCGATCTTCCGCGACCTGCGCGAGGCGCAGGACCCCGAGGCACCGACGACGATCACGCGCCGCTTCGACTACGAGCCCGTCCCCACCGGGCCGACGCCGGGCTCCGCGGTGATCGACCCGGGCTCGATCCAGGCCGTCTCGGCGCTCACGCCGAAGCAGCACATGTCGAACGCGCTGCTCACGAAGGCGCGCCGCACCGTCGGCGGCGACCCCGCCGCGGTCATGGGTCCCCAGGTCGGCTACTACTACCCCGAGATCCTCATGGAGATGGACCTCAACGGCGGCGGGATCAACGCGCGCGGCGCGTCGTTCCCGGGCACGTCGGTCTACGTCGAGCTCGGCCGCGGCAAGAGGTACGCGTGGAGCGCGACGTCGGCGGAGTCCGACAACATCGACCAGTTCGTCGAGCAGCTCTGCAACCCGGACGGCTCCGCGCCGACGCGCGCGAGCGACCACTACGTCTTCGACGGCAAGTGCGTTGCGATGACGACGTTCGACGCCGGCGTGCTGCGCGGCAGCGGCACGACGCCCGACCAGGAGGTCGTGTTCCACCAGACCGTGCACGGGCCGGTCAGCGGAACGGTGACGATCGGCGGCAAGCCGTACGCGATCACCACGCAGCGTTCGACGCGCGGGCGCGAGGCGATGAGCGCGCTCGGCTTCCTCGAGCTGAACGAGAACGTCCCGCACGGGCCGACGAGCTTCCAGCGCAGCGCCAGCAAGATCGAGTACACGTTCAACTGGTTCTACGTCGACGGCGACCACGTCTCGTACTTCTCGTCGGGGCGGCTGCCGGTGCGCGCGGCCGGTACCGACCCGAGTCTCCCGACCTACGGGACGGGGCAGTGGGAGTGGCGCGGGTTCCTGTCCCCGGACGATCACCCGCACGCGAGCGATCCCGACAACGGCGTGTTCGTCAACTGGAACAACAAGCAGGCGCCCGGGTGGGGCGCGGCCGACGACAACTGGGGCTACGGCCCGGTGCAGCACGTCCAGCTGTTCACCGGGTTCAAGGACCGCAACACGCCGTCCGACCTCGTCGCGATCATGAACAAGGCCGCGACCCAGGACGACCGCGCGGTGCTCGTCTGGCCCGTGATCGCGCGCGTGCTGGCGACGGGTCACGCGCCGAACGCGCTCGCGCAACAGGCCGTCGACCTGGTGAACACCTGGGTGCAGCAGGGCGCGAGCCGTCTCGACCGCAACGCCGACGGCAAGGTCGACGCGCCCGGCGCCGCGGTGCTCGACGCGGCGTGGCCGCTCCTGACGAACGCGGTGCTGCGCCCGGTGCTCGGCTCGATCCTCGACGAGATCCCGACGACCGGCATCCCCGGCTACGTGCAGAAGGACCTGCGCACGATCCTCGGTGAGCCGGTCACCGGCCGGTACAGCCGGGTCTACTGCGGCAAGGGTGACCTGACGACGTGCCGGACCGATCTCTGGAACGCGGTGTCACAGGCCGCGGCGACGCTCGCCGCGCAGCAGGGCCCGGACGCGAGCGCGTGGCGCGCCCGGGCACGGCGCATCACGTTCGTGCCGGGCCTGCTCCCCGACACGATCCAGTCCGTCAACCGCCCGACCTTCCAGCAAGTCGTCCAGTTCTAAGACCGCGCGAGATGCGGCACTGACGTACGCCTTCCGTACGTCAGTGCCGCATCTTCACGCCGGCGTCAGCGTCACGCGCCCGCGGGGATCTGACCCATCCGGCCGGACTCGAAGTCCTCGAGCGCCTGGACGATCTCGGCCTTCGTGTTCATCACGAACGGTCCGTACCAGACGACCGGCTCGCGGATCGGCCGACCACCGAGCACGAGCACGTCGAGGTTCGGCGCGTGCGCGTCCTGCGCCTCGTCCGCCGCGAGCTCCAGCGTGTCGCCGTCACCGAACACGGCGAGGCGGCCCGTCTCGACGGGCGCGTGCTCGTCGCCGACCGACCCGCGCCCCGACAGCACGTACGCCAGCCCGTTGAAGTCGCGCGGCCACGGGATCGTGACGCGCGCGCCCGGCGCGAGCGTGACGTGCGCGAGCGCGATCGGCGTGTGCGTCGAGCCGGGACCGCGGTGACCGTCGACGTCGCCCGCGATGACGCGGATGAGCGCGCCGCCGTCGGGCGAGCGCAGCAGCGTGACGTGATCGGGCTCGATGCCCTGGTACGCGGGCGGCACGAGCTTCTCCGCCTTCGGCAGGTTGACCCACAGCTGGACGCCGTGGAACACGCCACCCGTCGCGACGAGCTCCTCGGGTGGCGTCTCGATGTGCAGGATCCCCGACCCCGCGGTCATCCACTGCGTGGCACCGTCGGTGATGAGACCCCCGCCACCGGTCGAGTCGTGGTGCTCGAACGTCCCGTCGATCATGTAGGTGACGGTCTCGAACCCCCGGTGCGGATGCCACGGCGTGCCCTTGGGCTCGCCCGGCGCGTACTCGACCTCTCCCATCTGGTCCATGTGGACGAACGGGTCGAGGTACCGGGCGTCGACGCCGGCGAACGCGCGCCGCACGGGGAAGCCCAGACCCTCCGTGCCGGTCGGTGCGGTCGTCACCGCGAGCACGGGGCGGGCGTGCGAGCCCGGCCCGGGCGGCGCGATCGCGGGGACGGTCAGGATGTCGTCGACGGTGACTGCAGGCATGCCGTCGTCAACGTGGTTGCACGTTCAAATATGCCCGACGGTCGGCGCACCCGGCCCGTCGTCGGTGGGCGCGGTCGGCTTCTGTCCGGGCAGGACGTCGACCTCCGAGCGGTGCCACACCGGGCTGTCGCCCGCCGTCTCCACGTTGAACCCGTAGTCGTAGGCCAGGGACCCGCCGAGCGTCCCGCCGACGAACGTCAGCAACGCCGCGGCGACGCTCAACGCCACGATGAGCGGCGGCGTGTGCGGCCGGTCCCAGTACACGGCGATCCGCACGACGACGTCGACGAGGACGATCACCGTCACGGTCACCATCGTCAGCATGTGCGCGTTCGCGGTCCGACGCGCCTGCGTCCCGGGCTCGGTGGAGCGCAGCCAGTCCCAGAACCCGGTGAGCGCGGCGAGCAGCGACACGCCGGCGCCGGCGATGATCGTGAAGCTCGCCGCCCGGTAGAAGTCACGGGCCCAGTGCTGATGACGGCCCGCGAGCGAGATGACGTCGAACGCCGCCGCGAGGACGTAGGCGCCGACGGGAACGTCGGTGAGCGGCGGGTGGAACGGCTTGCCCGCGAAGCCCCGCAGCCCCTTGAACTTCCGGCCCGTCAGCGTGAGTGCCGGACGGAACGAGAACCGTCGCATCGCCGCCTCCCTCAGTTCTAAGATGTATCGGAGTTGTTTTTACACTCCGACGGCCCCCGAGGCAACCACCGCGTCGGTCAGGTCCTCCCGTAGTCGTCGTCGAGGCGCTCGATGTCGTCCTCGCCGAAGTAGTCGCCCACCTGGACCTCGACGAAGACGAGGGGCTCGTGGCCGCGGTTGGCGATGCGGTGCGCGGCGCCGCGCGGGATGTCGATCGCGTCGCCGGGACCGAGCCGACGCTCGTCGCCGTCGAGCGTGACCGTCGCCCTGCCGCCCACGACGAACCAGTGCTCGGCGCGGCGGGCGTGGCGCTGGTAGCTCAGGCGCTTCCCGGGCCGCACGGTGATCCGCTTCACCTTGTGGGTCGGCTCGTCCTCCAGCACGAGGTAGCCACCCCAGGGACGCTCGTCCTGCTCGCGCTCGTCCTGGTCACGTTCCGTCTCGGGCATCCGGAGAATCTCGCGCACGGTGTGGCCCGCGATCGAGAGCCGGTGAGCACCTACGATCCGCGGCACATGACGGAACCGGCGACGACCTTCGACCCCTTCGACCCGGGCCAGGCCCACGACGCGTGGGCGCTGCTCGCGGAGCTGCGCGCCGAGGCACCGGTCGTCGAGATCGCGGGCGGGATGCACTACGTGACCCGTCACGAGGAGTGCCGGGCGATGCTGCGCGCGACCGACGCGTTCTCGAACGCGTCGGGCTTCAAGGCGCCGGGTGTCGAGATCCCGCTCCCGGACCGTCTGCTCGGGGAGCTCGACCCGCCGTTGCACACGCCCGTGCGGCGGGTGATGGTCACCGCGATGTCGCCGCGGCTCGTCCACGCCGCGGAGCCGTTCATCCGCGACACCGCGCACGCGCTCCTCGACGCGCTCGGCACGGGCGACGCCGACCTCGTCGCGGGGTTCACGGTGCTGCTGCCGAACCGCGTGACGGTGCACCTGCTCGGTCTCCCATCCGCGGACGCCGACGCGCTCGCGGCGTGGGCGAAGGAGCTCATGGAGAGCCCGTTCCCGCGGACGAACGCGACCGAGCGCGGCGTCGGCTTCGCCGCCGCGTTCCCCGAGTTCGCCGGCTATATCGACGGCAAGATCGACGAAGCCGAGGCCCAGCTCGCGCGCGGCGAGGAGCGTGACGACGTGCTGGCGCGCCTCGTCACGCTCGAGGTCGAGGGCTCGCGTCTCCCGCGTCGACAGGTCCGTGCGCTCGTCCGCAACCTCATCACCGGCGGGCTCACGACGACGAGCCAGCTGCTCGGGAACCTGCTCTACGAGATCTTCACCGTCCCCGGCCTCGAGGCGGCCGTGCGCGCCGACGACGACGCGCTCGCGCGCGCGGTCGAGGAGAGCCTCCGCATCGCGCCTCCGGTCCTGTTCGTCCCGCGCGGCTGCACGCACGACACGACCGTCGCGGGCGTGGAGGTGCACGAGGGCGAGCGCATCATCGCCGGGACCGCGTGCGCGAACCGCGACGAGCGGATGTTCGAGGCACCCGACGAGTTCCGCGTCGACCGGCCCAACGCGGACCAGCACCTGACGTTCGGATACGGGCCGCACGTCTGCCCGGGCGCGTCACTCGCCCGCACCGTCGCGCGCGTCGGCATCCGCGCGTTCCTCGACCACTTCCGGCCCGGCACGGTACGCCTCGCCGACGGCTACGAGTTCGAGAACGTGCCGACGTTCTTCGAGGAAGGCCCGCGCCGTCTGCCGGTCGTCGTGACGGGTTGATGCGCCGCGCCGGCCCGTTCGTCGCGGTCGCCGCCCTCGCACTCGTGGCCCTCGCCGCCCCCGCCGGCGCGGCAAGGGCGCCGCGACCCGGTGCGGACATCGACACCGGGATGGAGCGTGTCGTGCGGTTCGACGCCGTGTACGACGTCGCACGCGACTCGTCCGTCACGGTCACGGAGACCATCGACTACGACTTCGCGTCCACCGCGCACCACGGCATCGAGCGCGACCTCGTGGTCAAGCAGCGCAAGGACAGCCGCAACGACCGCGTCTACCCGCTGGACGTGCTCGCGGTGTCCGCCTCGCCGGGCACGCCGGCGGGCTCCAAGGTGCTCGACGAGCCCGGCGGCGTGAAGCGGATCCGCATCGGCGATCCGAACCGCGAGATCACCGGCCGCCACCGCTACGTCATCCGGTACCGGCTGCGCGGCGTGCTGAACGGCTTCCCCGACCACAACGAGCTCTACTGGAACGTCACCGGTGACCAATGGCTCGTCCCGATCGAGGCGACGTCGCTACGCGTCAACACGCCCACGCCGCTGACGCGCGTCGCGTGCTACGTGGGCCCGCGCGGGTCGACGCTCGCGTGCGACGGCGCGACCGGCGTCGCCGGCGCGTCGAGCGCGACGTTCACGAACGCGCGCCTCGCACCCGGATCGGGGCTGACCGTCGTGGTCGGGATGCAGCCGCTCACGTCCGTCGGCGCGCCCGCGCCCAAGCCGATCCTGCAGGAGCGGTGGTCGTTCACCCGCGCGTTCGCGGCGACGCTCGTCACCGTGCCCGTCGCAGTGCTGCTGTTCCTCGCGGGCGTGGCCGGTGTCGTCGCGCTCGTCTGGCGCCGCGGTCGCGACCGGCGTGCGGTCGGATCCGCGATCGACATGGCGTTCCCGGACGCGGGCGCGCCCGACGAGGCGCGGCCCGTCTTCGAGCACACCGAGACCCCCGTGCAGTACGAGCCACCCGACCGCCTCCGCCCCGGGCAGCTCGGCACACTCGTCGACGAGGAGGCGAACCCGCTCGACGTGACCGCGACGATCGTCGACCTCGCGGCTCGCGGCTACCTGACCATCACCGAGATCCCGAAGCACGGGCTGTTCGGCAAGCAGGACTGGACGCTCAGGCGCACCGGTCACGACGCGGACGGGCTCCTCCCGTACGAGACGACGGTGCTGGGCGGGTTGTTCCGCGAGAAGACGTCGGTCCAGCTGTCCGAGCTGCGCAACAAGTTCGCGTCGAGGATGCACGAGGTCCAGGACGCGCTGTACGACGACGTCGTGGCAGAGGGATGGTTCGTGCGTCGCCCCGACCGTGTGCGCGGGTTCTGGCGCGCGGTCGGTGTCGTCGCGCTCGTCGTGACGGGCGGCGTCACGTTCCTGCTCGCCAAGTACACGCACCTCGGGTTGCTCGGCGTGCCGCTCGTCGTGGCCGCGCTCGTGCTCCTCCTCTGCGCGCGCTGGATGCCGAGTCGCACCGCGAAGGGCACCGGCATCCTCGTGCGCGCGATGGGGTTCCGCCGGTTCATGGTCGAGTCCGAGAAGGAGCGCGCCCGGTTCGCCGAGCGCGCCAACCTCTTCTCGGAGTACCTGCCGTACGCGGTGATGTTCGGCGTGACCGAGAGGTGGGCCCGCGCGTTCGCGGGCCTCGACGGTCAGGTGCCCGCACCGTCGTGGTACGTCTCCGACCACCCGTTCGAGGTCGCCGGGTTCGCGCACGCGGTCGACGGCTTCAGCGTCGCCTCGTCGGGAACCCTGACGTCCACACCCGGGAGCTCGGGTGGCAGCGGGTTCGGGGGCTCCGCGGGTGGCGGTGGCGGCGGGGGCGGCGGCGGCGGCTGGTGACCACACCGTTGTGACAGCCGTCGCCGCGGCCCCGGCCGCGAACTCGCCCCGTTACAGCAGGCCCTTCACCTTCCCGAGCAGCTTCTGGGGGTCGATCCCGTACTGCTGCAGCAGGTTCGACTGCTGCTCGTGGTCGACCTGGTCCGGCAGCTGCTGCTGCGCCTGCTGCGCCTTGTCGTGCTGTCCCTGTTCCTTGAGGAAGTTGACGATCGTGTCCTTGTCGATGTTCATCGCACCGTTCCCTTGACGTCCTGCGCCGCGCCCTTCGCGTCGTCGCGCACGTCGCTCGCCGCGTCCTTCGTCTGCGCCGCGACGTCGCGCGCCGCGTCCGTGGCCGTGCCCTTGACCTCCTGCACGGCGCCCTGTGCCGACTCCTTGAGGTTGCCGGCGAGCTCGCGGCCCGTCTCCGTCGCGCGCTCCTCGAGCGGCTCGAGCCGGTCCTGCACCGCGCTCGCCGCCTGACGCTCGGGCTCGGTCGCCGGGAACAGTGACGCGATCAGGAGACCGGTGCCGAACGCGATGATCCCGGCCGCGATCGGATTGCCCTGCGTCGCGCGCCGCACCTCCTGCGGCGCCTCACGCGTCTGCTCGGCGAGCGTCGATGCCGCGCTCGACATCCGGTCGCCCGCGCTCGACGCCATGTCGGACACACGATCGCTCGCGCTCCACGCCATGTCGGAGACACGATCGCCCGCGCTCGACATGCCGCTCTGCATCCGTGCACTCGTGCCGGTCGCACCGTCGGACGCGCTGCCCATGACCGTCTCCCTGATCCTGACCATCCCGTGCCGCAGGCGCGACGTGCGCCTGCGCACCATCTGCTTCGGGCTGAGCCGGTCACCGATGGCGTCGACCGTGACCGTCAGGTCGCCGCGCACGTTCTCGATGTCGCGCCTCAGCTCGTCCGTGCTCTCGCCCACTGGACGTCCTCCTTCAACGTCTGGATCGTCTGCTCCGGCGCACCGACCCGCTTCATCTGGTCCCGACCGCGCAACGCGACGACCGCCGCGACCACGCCGTAGATCACCCCGATCACGAGGAACGCCCAACCGGTCGGGATGACGACCGCCAGCCCCCATGCCGCCGCGAACGACACGAGCAGCAGCGCGAGCATCCCGGCGACCGCGGCCGCGCCGAACATGGCCGCGCCCCGGCCGGCGCGCGTGAGCTCCTCCTTGGTCTCCGTCTTCGCGAGCTCGATCTCCTTGCGCACCAGGAGACCGAGGTCCGACGTCATCTCGGAGAACAGCTCTCCGAGCGACGCCTCGTCCGGGTTCGCCGCCATCTCGTCCCCTCCCGTGTCCGTGCCCGTCAGTACGTGCCGCGGGTGCCGCGACCCGGAAGGGTCACGTCGCGCTCACGCACGTCGATGTCGTCAGGCGACGCGAGGTAACCGGTCGCACCGGTTGAGGTCCCGACCGACGGCTCGGGGTACGGCGTCGGGTACTCGTGGCCGTACCCGCCGTACGACGCGCCGGTTCGCGACGCCTGCTGCAGCTGCTGCGACTGCGTCGAGCCGTCGCCGCTCGTGGCGCCACGCAGCAACCGCCCGACGAGGAACCCAGCGCCCGCGGCGCACACGAGGAACGCGCCCGGACGGCGGCGTGCGAACGACTCGACGTCGTTCACGATCCCGTCGAAGCCGCGCGACTGCAACCGGTCGGCGAAGTCGGACACCTTGCCGGCGGCCTGGCGCGCGTAGTCGCGCACCTGGCCCGCGTCGTCGACGCGGCCCTCCGAGAGGGCGCGCGCCTGGTCGCTGATGCGACGCAGCGCCGAGGCAGCCTCGCCGGTCTGCGACCGGGCCTGCTGGTGGAGCTGGTCCTTGGCCTGCTGTGCGACGTTCGCGGTCTGCGTGCGGACCTCGTCGGCGACGTCTCCCGCGCGCTCCTTGGCGCTCTGCGCGACGTCCGTTGCCCGGTCACCGGCGTGCTGCGCGACGTCCTGCGTGCGCTGCGTCGCGGTGCCCGTAGGCGACGACGACGGATTCGTGTCGTTGCGTTCCATCCCGATCCTCCCCGGCACGTTGCGATGCCTACGTCTGTTCACCGGGGTGACGGACGAAACCTCGGCCGCCGCAATGAACGCGTTCGCCGGGGTGCGCGACGTGGCGCGCTGTCCTGTCTACGCAGTCACGGCGCCACCGACGACAGGTCGGCGAAGCCCGACGGGTCGTGGCGTCCGATCGACGCGTGCTCGAAGATCCCGTAGCCCTCCGCACCGTCGAACGTCGCTCGCGCGACATGGTCGACGACACCGAACGGCGCGCGTGCCGCGACGTCGGGCGCGTCGAGGTCGTACACCTGCGCGTCGACCCAGCCCTCGCCCATCCACCGGCCGTGCGACCAGTCGGGGTCACCGCCGTACCCGGCACCGATGTTGAGCGCGATCGAGCCCCGCGTCTCGACGTCGAGCGTCAGCGGCTTGCCACCCCGTTGCGTGAGATGGATCGTCGCCCGTTCCGGGTAGCGGGTGCCGGAGCGGTAGCCGATCTCGAGCTCGGGCCAGCCGAGCTGCTCGGGCGGCCGGCCGCTGTCGGCGGGCCAGATGCGCACCGCGTCGCTCATGGTGCGGTACCCGTCGGCGCGCTCCTGCGCGAGGACCATCACCGCGAAGTCGTCGAAGCGCAGCGGCGCCCAGATCCACCAGAACCCGCCGCCCTCGTCGACCGGTCGGCCGGGCGGCTCCGCCTCGCCGACGGGACGGATGCCCCACGAGCGGTCGCGTGTGCCCGTCCACTCGCGGTCGTCGACGGTGAGCTCCTCGCCGTCGACGAGCACGACGCCGCTCCAGGCGCCGAGCTGCGCGAACCGGCACCCGTCGAGGATGATCTTGTTGCCGGAGCGTTGGACGTGACGCGGCTCGTCGATCGCGGGGAACGCGGCGTCCCACGTGAGGTCGAACGCGAGACCGTGCGCGTCGCCGTCGCAGACCGTCCGGATGCGCTGGAGCGGTTCGACGACCTCGAACCGGATCGGACCGACGCGCTGCTCCATCCGGTCGTCGCGGAGCGCGTCCGACGTGCGCACCGCCCACTGCCGGCGACCGCGGCGCACCGTCGCGTACGCGTCCATCACCCCGAGGTGCGGGTACACGCCGAGACCGGTGATGAGCTCCACCTCGCCGTCGCGGCGGAAGCAGTGCATGATGCAGCGGTCGTAGACGTTGCGGTCGCTCGTGTCGAAGTACCGCATCGAGACGGGTGCCTGGTGGATCGGGTACTCGTCGAGGGGATGGGCCACCGGGTCTGCCTCCTACTGAGTCTTCGTGATGATCTCGTCCGCGTACCAGCGCAGCGCGTCGAGCTTCTCCTGGAGCGTCTGCGTGTCGGGCCCCGCGACGTACGGGTCGCGGAAGCCGACGATGACGTCGGTGACACCGAGCTCCTCGAGCCGTCGGATGCCGTCGACCGAGAACCCGTCGATCGACCCCGCGTACACCGAGAACGGGACGTCGGCTCGGCCGTACTCGTCGCGGAGCGCGTCGAGGCGTTCGAGCATGCGCGCGAGGTCGTCGGTCGCGCCGCCGGCGAACATCCACCCGTCGCCGAGACGAGCCGCGCGCTTCAGCGCCGCGTCGCCGTGACCGCCGACGAGCAGCGGGAGGGGTTCGGTCGGCGTCGGACAGAGCTTGATGCGGGGGATGTCGTACACGTCGCCGTGGTACTCGAAGAACCCGCCCGCGGCGAGCCCGCGGATGATCTCCATCGACTCGTCCATGCGCTTGCCGCGGCCCTCCCACGGCACGTCGCACACCGCGTAGTCCTCCGCCCACGGGCTCGTGCCGACGCCGAAGTCGAACCGGTTGCCGGTCATCACGGCCACGGTCGTCGCCTGCTTCGCGACGAGCACCGGATGCCGGATGGGCAGCTTGACGACGAACGTCGCGAAGCGCAGCGTCGTCGTCACCGCACCGAGCGCGGGGATCATCGCGAACGGCTCGAGGAACGGCTTGTCGTCGAGGAACTCGCGCGTGCCGTCCGCGTTGTACGGGTACCGCGAGTCCGCCTCGGCCGGGTAGCAGATGCTGTCGGGGACGACGAACGTGTCGTACCCCGCGTCCTCGGCGGCCTGCGCGAGCGGGACGTAGAAGGACGGGTCGGTCATCGACTCGGCGTACGCGAACCGCATCCACGCATCATGGTCGATGCACGACGCGCTCGTCAGATGACGCGAGATGCGGCACTGACGTACGGAATCCGTACGTCAGTGCCGCATCTCGGCCGCGGTCAGCTCTTCGCGAAGCCGGGGAGGTCGAAGGCGTTCCCGGGGCTGCAGTTGAAGATGCCGTTGTTGGGCTTCGTCAGCTGCTCGTCGACCTGGAAGCCCGACGGGGTGGCCCGGATGAGCACGAAGCACTGGTTCGCGGGGCTCGTCCCGTTCCCGGGCTTCGACGGCGCGTGCAAGCCGCCTGCGGTCCAGTCGGTGACGGCAGCCGCCTTCTTCATCACACAGTCACGCGTGACGTCGTTGCCGCACGCCTTGACGCTCTTCGCCCACAGCAGCCACGCCGACCACGAGTTGATCCCGAGTGCCTTGGGCTTCGCGCCGTTGGCGTACTGGGCGAGGATGTCGACGTACTGCTTCGTCGCGGGATGCGAGCTGGCGAGCTCGAACGGCACGATCCCGGTCGTGACGAGCACGTTGCCCGTCAGAGCGGCACCGCCGTTCTGGATGAGCTTCTGGTCGTACATGTTGCCGGCGAACAAGCCGTACTTCGGCGTGTAGCCGAGGTCCTTCAGCGACCGGTACAGCGCGGCGAGGTTGTCGGGCGCGTTGACGTACTCGAAGATCTGCACGCCCTTGCTCTGCAGGTTCTGCGCGTACGGCCGGTAGTTGTCGACGAGGATCGGTGCCTCGTCGTAGTACACCTCGTTGAAGCCGACGACCTTGGCCGCGGCCCGGTCGCGGTCGCCGGCGTCCTTGACCGACTGCAGCTGGCTGCTCAGCAGACCCCAGTGCTTGGTCGCCTCGGGGTCGGCCTGCTTGATCGCCTTCATCGCGCCGCCGAGCGTGCTCTGGTAGATCGACGTGGGGATCGGCTGCAGCGACATCGGCGCGGTGCCCGCCTGCTTCGACACGGCGTACGCGGGGATCTCGGCGAGCTTGCACTTCACGCGCTGGTCGACGCCCGAGGAGTCGAACGCCTCGCCGTTGCCGACGAGCATGAAGTCGCTCTGGCACGCCTGGATCATGCGCGCCGCGACCTCCGTCAGCTTCGAGTCCCACTTGTCGAGCTGCAGCTTGCGCCCGTCGATCCCACC
>Ga0070741_10013756_pt1 | contig 14186 bp, 14 predicted proteins | sample Coa_R1_4_FD_66440 | JGI IMG/M metagenome (GOLD analysis project Ga0070741, IMG submission 66440) | Surface soil microbial communities from Centralia Pennsylvania, which are recovering from an underground coalmine fire - Coalmine... | ecosystem: Environmental > Terrestrial > Soil > Unclassified ... | reverse complement strand
TGGCTTTGGCTTTGGCGGGGGCCCTGGCGGGGGCGGGTTATATCGTGTCATACGCGAGATGTGACCCACTCAGTATCTTGTTGTCAAGCCCTCCTGTAACACTGCTTTCTGTATTCTTTCCACGACACCCAGCCCGCCGAAGTCCGCCATCAATAGATCATGGCCCTCTTTCGCAATAAGGAGCAGCAACCGCAAAATGCATCGCCGGTGCGAAATTTTTCTCTTCAATTTTCAATCTCCCTCCAATCGAACTCCACCGTGGCCTCTGATATTTCGAGCTTGGTTTTCTTAGGTGTGCGCAAAGCATTGATGCACGCGTAATTGAGATGGCAGTCGTCGCCTTAAAACGAACACACAATGGGCCATCTCGTGATTCAGGGAAACCGGGTGCTCGATGTCGTATTGGAAATCGTAAACGTCGCACAGTTCCAACGACGGAACTGAATCCAGCAGCCGTCGGAATTGCCTTGCAGTATATGTCCTGACCTGAAATTCGTGTCGCAGGCGAACTTCCTTCGACCCGTTTTGCACCAGCAGGCAAACCCGAAGATTTTCGATCCGGCGGCGGAGATCGATGCGTAGCACGCGCAGTGTTGCAGTCACTTTTGTATCGCCCCGCCGATCCGTCCAGCGCCTTCCGTCCTCTTTCTCGACATCAGATGGCAGCAACTGCAAGCCGAGGATGTAGATTCCGCCCAAACGAAGATTGTCGGCAACGCACTCCAGGTGGCCTCGCGCCGCCTGCTCCGTCAACAAATAGCGAAACGTGCTGAGAGTGCAGTAGGCTGCATCAACCGGTCGATCGAGACGAAAATCTGACATTTCAGCCTCGAACGTCTCGGCCTGGAGTCGACGACGCGGAAGCCGACGTCGAAGATAGCTCAACGCCGGCTGGCTGACATCGAAGCCAGTCATTTGGTAACCTCGTGTGGCCAACTCGGCGATTAGTCGGCCAGTGCCGCACGCCGGTTCCAGCAACCGGCGGACAACAAACGGACAATACTTGCGGCATGCCGCCTCAATGAAGTCGGCCTCCCGCCGGCTGTAGGCTTGAAAGGCAATGTCGTAGTACTGCGGATAATCATACCAGTTCGCCAACAGAATGCCTCTCTTTAGCATTGTTACGGTTCCATCTAAATTTTGACAGTGTTAGCCAACTCGAGAGCAAATATCCCAAGTCTTTTTGCGCCGAGCATTTTTTCCGTTTTCGCAAGTTTGGAATGCGAATTAGTCACCAGTCTCGATTACGCAGCACTCAGGCGGTAAAGAGACCGGTAATCTCCCCTTTTCTGAAACAGTAGGAGGAATCAAACTTCCATAGCCTGTGTAGAATTTACGCTGAACCAGACTGGCAGAGAGTATCGTTTTCCAGAAAGCACCTTTGGGACCGCATGCAGGAATTTGTGATTACTTGGGAAGCCGACCAATAAGCCCGGCTTCGGCGTGATGACTACATCAAGAGCCGGAAAAACCAATTCCCCGCCCGTGAAGTCGTCGTTCAAATAAGCGACTCCTGTGTAATCTCGTTGGGGGGTGTGATTAGGGACCCACCGGCCATGTTTTCTTTGCTCATTGTCCGCATGCGCGATCTGCAAATCTCCCGAGAATAGACACGCGACGAAAAACGATTCGACAAATAATTTTGGGGTACTGAGATCGGCCTCGATCTTTTGTTTACATCGTAGAGTCACATCGTACAACCAGCTAGCTGACTCGCTATCTACATCTCGAAGCGTGTAATAATCGAGAAGGGGGCGATCCTTGTAACCCCGGCTGGATGACAGCGCAGCGTAGCGATCGTAAAGAGTAATTAGGAACGTACATTCTTGTACACACAGCGTGTTCTCTGAAACCAGGATCCTACTTATAGGTTTTTTATGCGACACAGATTTCATCACTCATCTATTCGCGACTCAGCCTTGTGACAATCATAAAGGGGTTCCGGTCGATGGAGGCTGCGAGGGACGCAGCGCATGTTTGTGATACCTTCTGTCGATAGCAGTTTCTACAGAGTAGCAATCCCTGGCGACGAGGCCCGGGGGTCGCGTGCCTCATAATGGCCTTAAAGCGCGGCGCAGATTTTCTACGGTCTCCTCTACGGTCTCACGAATTTTTCCTGCTAAACGACGCAATTCTGCGTAACGCGCCGCAAACCCCATTTCTTTAGGATTACCTGCGAAAACGTGCGCAATTCGTTAGTCTTGAATTACGAATCGCCGAGCAAATCACGCACGCTTCGCATTCTTGCGTGCGGGAGCCGGCAAAAACAGCGGCGGTCGCGGAGGCACGGGCGAGGACTGCACGATGGACGTGGTGGTCTGGCCATGAACAAGAAATCGATCGAGTACGCGATCCAAAGACGCGATTTCAGGCAAATGGACTTTGAGAATGAAGCAATCTTCTCCAGTGACCCGATGGCATTCCACAACCTCGGGAATCTGCCGGGCCAGCGCTGAGACCTTCGGCAAGTGTCCCGGCAAAGGCCGGATCCTGACGAAGGCTGTGATCTCATGTCCGGCTGCTTTCGGATCGAGTTCGAGACGATAGCCGGCAATCACCCCACTCTTTTCTAGACGTCGAACACGGTCCTTGGCTGCCGGATTGGACATCTTAATTTTTCGTGCGAGCTCGGCGATCGACATCCGTGGATTCCGTTGCAAGAGCTTCAATATTTCAATATTTTTGTTATCTTCCAGTATTTTCTTACTATTCACTGAATAAACGCGTTCTGAAGTTAATAATTATATCATTTGGTGCATTTTGTCCTTATTTTCTGTTTGCACGCCTTGCTGTGACTTTCTAGCTTGTTCCATGACAAACAAAGTGGTCTTGCCGATGAGGCCGATGACAGGCCGACGGACACAGGCGGCGAGACCTGTTCCGCCAGAGGTTTTTTTCATTTGCAGCGCCTTTTTTCATTATCTTGGTCCAGCCTTTGCGGTTCTTCTCTTTGCCAGGGTTGATGTATTAGGCGTCGCCTGGCTACGGATTGCAAGCGCGGCCGCGGTTTTCGCATTCTGGAAGCGTCCCTGGCGTTTGTTCATGCAAATCGGCGCGGGCGAGAGGCGAATCGTAATCGCGTTAGGCTTCGTCCTGGCAATCATGAACGTCTGTTTCTATTTGGCGATCAATCGGCTGCCACTGGGAACGGTGGGAACGATCGAGTTCCTCGGACCAATTGCGCTGGCAGCGTTTGGTGTGCGCACGATGCGCAATTTCGCCGCGTTATTGTTCGCGTGTGGAGGTGTGTTCCTGCTGACGAGCGTACGCATTAGTGGCGAACCGATCGGATACATTTTTGCATTTGTGAATTGCGCGTTGTTCGTTCTTTACGTTCTGCTCGGGCATCGGATCGCGGCGACCGGCGGCCGGGGCGGAGTTGAACGCCTGGCAATGGCAATGCTCATCGCGGGCATTGTGGTCACCCCGATTGGTTTCAAACGCGCGCTGGGAGCATTGCTTGATCCGAATCTCCTTCTCGCGGGCGCCGGAGTCGGTATTTGTTCCTCTGTCATCCCTTACATCTGCGATCAATTCGCAATGGCGCGACTATCGAAGGCCGCTTTTGCACTCATGCTGTCGCTGTTGCCGGCCACAGCGTGCCTGGTAGGTATAGTCGTTCTGCGACAGATTCCCTCCATTTCCGAACTAATCGGCGTCGGCGCAGTAATTGCCGGGGTGGCTTTGAAACGAAGCGTCGACGACTAAACAGGAGAAATAATACAATGAAGTACACAAATCTTGGCAAGACGGGTCTCAAAGTATCGCGAATCTGTCTGGGCTGCATGAGTTACGGACTCGAGGAAAGAAAGTGGGGTCTGAATGAGGAACAAGGCCGGCCTTTCATTAAACGAGCACTTGAGCTTGGCATTAACTTTTTTGATACAGCCAACATGTATGGAAATGGCAGGAGCGAAGAAGTCCTGGGCAGAGCGCTACGCGATTTTGCGAAACGCGATGAACTAGTCATCGCGACGAAAGTTTATTTCCCGATGCGGCCCGATGTGAACGGGCGCGGACTTTCCCGCAAAGCCGTCATGACAGAGATCGATCAAAGTTTGCGCCGCCTGGGGATGGATTATGTCGACCTTTATCAGATCCACCGCTGGGATTACGAGACGCCGATTGAAGAAACACTAGAAGCCCTCCACGACGTCGTGAAATCGGGAAAGGCGCGTTATATCGGAGCATCATCGATGTTTGCCTGGCAATTCTGCAAGGCGCTTTACCTGGCCGACCTTCACGGCTGGACGCGCTTTGTTTCGATGCAACCGCATTACAATCTGCTGAATCGCGAAGAAGAACGGGAAATGTTGCCTCTTTGCCTGGCCGAGGGCATCGGTGTGTTGCCATGGAGCCCACTGGCGCGCGGTCGCCTCGCTCGCGCATGGGAGGCGCAGTCGAGCACGACTCGCGGCCAAACTGATGAGTATGGCGAGAAACTCTATTCGGGAAGTGCGGACCTCGACAAACAAGTAGTCGATCGCGTCGGCGAAATCGCCAAGGCGCGAGGCATCCCCCGCGCACAAATCGCGCTTGCCTGGTTGCTTCACAAAACGACGGTCACAGCACCAATCGTTGGCGCAACCAAATCTCACCATCTCGAAGAGGCAGTGGCGGCTGTTGACGTGAAACTATCCGACGTGGAGATCGAAGCGCTCGAGGCGCCATACGTGCCTCATCGCATCGCCGGATTCGAATAATCAAGATTTTTGGAGAATGTTAACGTGTCGGCGTCGAGCAACATTTAAGAGCATCAACCGAACTAACGCCATGCTTCCTGATTACACGGATTTCCTGATTAAGCGATTTGAGAACCCGGATGAGGTTCGCATTTTTGAGAAAGGACGATTCGAACTCATCAAAATCGGCGGAATGACGATTGGGCGGGCGTCATACGAACCCGGGTGGAAATGGTCGCAGCACGTTGCACCCGTCGCGGGGACACCCCTTTGTCAGGTGGAGCACATTGGCATGGTGATTTCCGGACAAGCCGCATGCGCCATGGAAAATGGAAGGTCTTACGTGATGAAGCCTGGAGACATCTTTTACATTGGTCCCGGGCATGACAGCTGGGTCGTGGGCGATCAACCTTATGTTTCTCTTCACTTTCTCGGGGCGGAGAAATACGCGCATGACTGACAAGACCGCTGCTGTTTCAAGATCGCCTGCGTCACACTACACATGGGCGAACGAACCGCGCGTCGCGACTGCGTAATTAAATTGCTTCGAGCGCGCTCTTCAAATCATCGATCAAGTCGCGGACATCCTCGACGCCGACCGAAAGCCTGACGAGTGAGTCGGTAACGCCGAGTTCTTCGCGCTTTTCCTTCGGGACCGAAGCATGTGTCATCAGGGCCGGGTGATTGATAAGGCTTTCCACGCCGCCCAAACTTTCCGCTAGCGCAAAGAGGTGCGTGTTCTCCAGGAAACGCCTGGCGTCCGCGAGATCGCCTTTCAACACGATTGTTACGATTCCCCCGAAGCCGCGCATTTGTTGCCGCGCGAGATCGTGTTGTGGATGCGATTTCAGTCCAGGATAGCGGACAGATTTTACCTCGCGCTGTTCCTCCAGCCAGTGCGCAATTTCCAATGCATTTGAACAATGTCGCTCCATCCGGAGCGCCAATGTTTTCAAACTGCGCAGCACAAGAAAACTGTCGATCGCGCCGGCGATTGCGCCGACCGAGTTTTGCAAAAACCACACTTGATCACCGAGTTCCTTGTTGTCGCCGACCACGACCACTCCACTTACCAGATCGGAGTGGCCGTTTAAGTACTTCGTGGCGGAATGCACCACGATGTCGAATCCGTTTTCAATCGGGCGTTGAATCCACGGCGTCGCAAATGTGTTATCGCAAACCGAGATAATTTTGTGCTCACGTGCGATTTTTGCGATGGCTTCGAGGTCGATCAGCTTCAGTAGCGGATTGCTTGGAGTTTCGATCCAAACCATGCGCGTATTTGGTTTGATTGCTCGCTCGAGATCCTCCGCATCGCTCAGATCGACATAGCTAAAATCAAGATTCGCCGAGCGACGGCGCACTTTATCGAACAACCGGAACGTGCCGCCATAAAGATCGTCACTTGCAACGATATGTGAGCCGCTTTCGACCAGTTCGAGCACAGTCGCCATTGCAGCGAGGCCGGAAGCAAACGCGAATCCCCGTGTGCCGCTTTCCAGATCGGCGATGCATTTTTCATAAGCGAGCCGCGTAGGATTGATCGAGCGCGCGTAATCGTAACCTTTGTGCTTTCCCGGGCTCTCCTGCACGTACGTGGATGTCGCGTAAATCGGTGTCATCACCGCGCCAGTGGAAGGATCGGGGTGCTGTCCCGCGTGAATCGCGCGCGTGGCAAATTCGTGTTCCCTTTTCATGTCAGTTCAATCTAACTGCGAACAGTGCGATTAGCGCGGAGAAAATCAGAGTCCGCAACGATTCACTGCTTCGGCATGTGCAATCGCAGGTAGGAGAGCAGATCCGAACGCGTGACCAGACCCAGGAATTTGTCGTCTTCCATTACGATGGCGACGCGGCCGCGATCAAATACATCCAAAAGGTCCTTGATCGTTGCTTTTGGCGACAGTGTTTCCAGCTTGGATGTCATCGCTTTTTTGACCGGATCATTAAAATGCGACGGATCGCGGTGCACTTTCACGAGAACATCGGATTCATCGAGAATCCCCATTGCACGTCCACGTTCATCGACAACTGGCACCTGCGAGACGTCAGCGTTGCGCATGCGTTTGAACGCGGTCAACAACGTGTCGGTCGGTCCGACAGAGACGACTTCGCCGGCCTCGTAACGATGCGAGATCAGGTCACTTAAATCGCCGTGCGGCGAACGATGAATGAAACCTTGCTCCGCCATCCAGAAATCATCGTACATCTTGGAAAGATATTTGTTGCCTGTATCGACCACGAAACTGACGACTCGTTTCGGCTTCGTCTGTTTCCGGCAATAACGCAGCGCTCCGGCGACCAGCGTGCCTGTGGAAGATCCACCGAAAATTCCTTCCTTGCGCAATAGCTCTCGAACGGTGGCGAAACTTTCCGCGTCATCAATCTCGAATGCTTCCGTCACCAACGATATATCGGCGATCTCGGGAATGAAATCCTCGCCAATGCCTTCCACGGCCCAGCTCCCTGCTTCGAGCATCTTGCCTGACTTAACGTATTCGTAAAGCACGGAACCCTTCGGATCGGCCAGAATCATTTCGATGCCGCGCCGCGGTTTAGCGCGATTGAAAAATCGTCCGAGACCAGTCAGGGTCCCACCGGAACCGACTCCTACCACAACCGCATCGACATCGTGCCGCATTTGCTCCCAAATTTCCGGACCGGTTGTGCGCTCGTGCGCCAAAGGGTTTGCGGGATTTCCAAACTGGTTCACGTAAAATGCGCCTGGGATTTCTTCTGCAAGTCGCGCAGCCACATCCTGGTAATATTCAGGATGACCACGCGTCACGTCCGAACGGGTGATCCGCACTTCGGCGCCGAGCGCTTTCACGTGCGAGATTTTTTCCTGCGACATCTTGTCCGGGATCACCAACAGGACGCGGTAGCCTTTCGCGCCGGCAACCAACGCGAGGCCCAGGCCGGTATTCCCCGCTGTGGCTTCGACGACCGTGCCGCCAGGTTGGAGGTTTCCTTCCTCCTCTGCAGCTTCTATCATCGACAGCGCAATCCTGTCCTTGATCGATCCGCCCGGGTTTTGATTTTCAAGTTTAAGAAAAAGCTGACACGGACCGGTATCGAGCTGGGTAACCTCTACCAGCGGTGTGTCGCCGATCAGGGACAGAATTTGAGGGGGATGCTTGGAACTGGACCGGGGAACGATTGGAGTTTCGAGCATTGCGAATCCTTACGGGGAGGCTATCGACGGTTCGCCTTTGTGCGACCATTCTGATTTGCTGTCTTCGAGAAATTGTTGGAGCACGGGGAAACGGACTTCGCCGTAGTTCAATGCGTAGCGGAGATCGCCACCTTTGTAAATCCAAGTCGTGGGAATCCAGGAAAGCGGCATTCCGGCGAATTGCTTGATCTTGTTGTCCCCTTTTCGCGGGCCGGGATCCGCCAGGATCGTGACGTTCGGCTGATCTGTAATTTGGAATTTCTGAAGTATCGCATGGCCGTCCCCGCCATCGTTCCAAACAGATACGAAATAGAATTTCACCTGCGGATTCTCTTTAACCATTTTGAGCCAGCCGCCGCTCTTCAATTCCGCCTGGCAATTGGGACACCATGGCGCCCAAAGATGCACGACGCTGAGATCAGGCGATTTGATCGCTTCGAGGATTTTTTGCTCGGCGGGCGGCTCAGCACTTAGTGATGTAGCTGCGAGAAGAACAAGTGCGGATGTGAAACGGAATATAGACATTTGGATGCTAGAAGATAGAGGCGAAACGCCCCACGCTCAACGCCGAACGGAACATAGGCTTCCAGCCTGTGCGCCCAGCGGGTTTGCAACCTGTTGAGACCTCCGCGCGAGAATCGGTGTTGCGAATGAAACAGGCAACATGCCTGTTTGGCACACAGACAAAATGCCTATGTTCCAAAAGTTGACCTCAACACAGAAAACGCCTATTGTGGCGTCCCATTCCGCTTCCGGCAGCCGCCGGACGCGCGGAGGTTTCAGTGCCTGAAGGAGGCCCACTTAATTTTATGATTCACATGCAGGATGTAATGGCGAGACCGATGCCGGACTTCCGCGAGGGAAGCATCGTCAAGGGACGCATTTTGGAAGTTCGGCCGCGCGAAGTATTGGTAGACGTCGGATACAAATCTGAGGGCGTTATTCCGTTAACAGAATTTGACGATGTCGACTCGCTGGAAGTAGGCGACGAAGTCGATGTGCTTCTGGAGCGGCTTGAGAACGAGGAGGGCATGGTCGTTCTGTCGAAGGAAAAAGCCGCTTACCGTCAAAACTGGAACAAGATCGTTGGTGTTTTTGAAGGCGACGGCCTTATCAAAGGCAAAGTAAAATCGGTAGTGAAAGGCGGGTTGATGGTGAACATCGGCGTTGAAGCGTTTTTGCCTGCGTCTCAGATCGACGTCGTTCCGCCGAAGGATTTGCAGCAATTCGTTGGCAACACGTACGATTTCAAAATCGTTAAGCTCAATGACGATCGCAAAAACGTTGTGCTCAGCCGCCGTGAGGTGATCGAGCAGGAGCGAAGCGAAAAACGCCAGAAATTCATGGAAGGCGTCAACGTGGGTGACCGTGTGGTCGGTACAGTGAAAAACATCACGGACTTCGGCGCGTTCATCGATCTCGATGGCATGGATGGGCTGCTGCACGTCACTGACATGACCTGGGGCCGGCTTGGGCATCCCAACGAGTTGCTGAAGGTAGGGCAGCAGTTGGAAGTTGTCGTGCTCGACATCAACAAGGAAAAAGAGCGCGTCTCGCTCGGCCTCAAACAAACTCAGAAGAATCCGTGGGACCAGATCGAGGAGCGTTTCCCCGCCGGCCAGCGTATCAGGGGTAAGATCACCAATCTTGTTCCCTACGGTGCATTTGTTGAGATCGAGGAGGGCGTGGAAGGTCTCATCCATGTCTCCGAGCTTTCGTGGACGAAACGGATCATGCGACCCTCTGACATCCTCAGCGTCGGCCAGGAAGTGGAAGCCGTCGTGCTCGGTGTGAACAAGGAAGAACAGAAAATTTCATTGGGTCTGCGCCAGCTGGAGGCGAATCCGTGGGATGAGATCGAGAAGAAGTTCACCATCGGCAGCCGGGTGAAAGGAAAGATCCGCAACATGACTGCCTACGGCGCGTTCGTGGAGCTAGAGGAAGGCATAGACGGAATGATTCACGTGTCCGACTTGAGCTGGACCCGGAAGATCAATCATCCCAGCGAAGTCTTTAAAAAAGGCGACGAAATCGAAGCCGTAGTGATCGACATCGACAAAGTAAACCAGCGGATCAGCCTGGGGATCAAACAACTCACCGACGATCCGTGGAAGACGATCGATGAGAAATACAAGATCGGCGACTTGGTCAAAGGCAAAGTAACCAAGCTCGCTAGCTTCGGCGCGTTCGTGCAATTGCAAGACGATATCGACGGCCTCGTGCACATCTCGCAATTAAGCGAAGATCATGTCGCGAAGGTGAAAGACGTCCTCAAAGTCGGTCAGGAAGTCGAAGCGCGCGTGATCAAGGTGGACAAACTTGAGCGGCGCATTGGCTTGTCCATCAAGGCCGCAAACTACACCGAGGAACAACTGCGCAAGGAAGCCGAAGCCCTCGACGTACTCCGCCCGGGCGAAGACATGGTTGGCCTTGAGAAAGCTTTCGCCGCCGCCGAACAGGAAGAATATCGCCCCGGCGATTCCATGAAGACGGTCAAAGAACCAAAGGAATCCAAGCGCGAGTCGAAAAAGGACTCGAAGAAAAAATAGATTCCGCGGTCATTCCGAGCCGCGTAGACGACGAGGGAATCTCCAGTGGCATTTCGGCCGAGTCCGCCCCAGGCACACAGGCTACGAAAGTCGGACGCCTGTTCTTTCCGCCTATCAGACGGTTTTTTAAGGGGTCCCTCGCTCCGCTCGGATGGCAGGTTGTTTACAGCGAGGAACCTTTATCGGCTCAATCCGACTTGCTAGGCTTTCGCGTTATGCGGTTCGGATTACGGATAATTGCGATCGCCTTAGCATTGGCAATGGCTGGCTGCGGAAACTCCACCATCGTAGGCAAATGGCGCCTGATGGGAGGATCAAATGCAATTCTCTGGGAATTTTCAGCAAATGGCGCCGTTCTTGTCGGAGACATGCGCGGCCGGTACAAATTCGGCGACCAGGACCGAATCAAAATTGAAACGCCATTCGCAACGACAGTTTACCAGATGAAAATTTCCGGCGACCGGATGACACTGCAAGAGCCTGGCGGTTCCAAGCTCGAGTTTACGAGGATTAGAGAAACGCACCGTTGATCTCTGGCTTCGTGAGCTTTCGCGATGTAGCCGATTATTTAACTCTTCCGACGCCGCGTCTTCTTGTTTGTTACGCTGGCCGCCGATTTGCTCGTACTGATCGCCGGTGTGTGATGAAGGGCCAGCGCGCGGCCAAGCTCTTTCTCGTCGGTCAGATCGAGGCGTAATGGAGTGACTGAAACCCAGTTGTGTTCGACCGCCCATCGGTCGGTCCCTTCCTCTGCTCCCTGCAGCGGGACAATCGTGAACCAGAAAATTGGCCGACCCATCGGATCCTTGCTGGGGGCAACTTTGCCGTCGTAGTGCCGTACGGACTGGCGCGTCCAGCGAATACCTCGTGGATTCTCCGGTAAATTCACGTTCACAAGAGGCATCGCTTCTTCTTTGAGGAGCATGTCGATCACCTTCGCCACGTACGGATCGAGCCTCGCGAAATCCGGCTCCTGCTTTTCGTCAACCGATGCGCTAAACGCGATGCCACGTACTCCGAGGAGTGCAGCTTGTTTCGCGGCCGCAAGCGTGCCGGAATGCCAGCATGAATTGCCAAGATTCAGCCCCAGATTGATCCCCGAAAGAACAAGATCGACGTGCTGCCAATGATGCGTTCCGAGCGCAACGCAATCAGCGGGAGTGCCATTCACACGATAAGCGTCGAAGTCGCCCAGGCGAATCCGTTTGTACCGAAGTGGGCGCGAGGAAGTAATGGCGTGACTCATCGAAGATTGCTCCACATCAGGCGCGACGATGCGCACTTCGCCGAAACGCGATGCCACTTTCGCGAGGGCAACAATGCCAGGGCTGTAAATGCCGTCGTCGTTTGAGATGAGGATTCGCATCTTCTTTACTAAGAAACGTGTGTCAGATTGTTTTTGGCCGAACCTTCCAGTATTTACGATTACAAAATCCGGATGCGAATCACGTTGATACACAATCCCAAAGCTGGCGACGCCAAACACGGTAAGGAGCAATTAATGGCGGCGCTCGCTGAAGCCGGGCATCACGCCACCTATCAATCCACGAAAGAACGCGGTTTAAAGAAATCTCTCAAGCAGCCGGCCGATCTCGTTCTGGCCGCCGGGGGTGACGGGACAATTGCAAAGGTTGCTTTTCGCCTCATTGATAGCGGCATTCCGCTGAGCGTTCTTCCGCTGGGCACAGCCAACAATCTGGCGCGTGCGCTTGGGTTCGTCGCTTCTCCCGAGGAAATCATCGCGAGACTCCAAGGCGGAAGGAAACAGGTCTTTGACGTGGGACTGGCGACTGGTCCGTGGGGCGAACGATATTTTGTTGAAGGCGTCGGCGGTGGGTTGCTTGCGGATTATGTCCGGGCCGCAAAGAAAGAAGAGAAGAAAAACGGGAAAGCTGAAAAACTTTCCAAAGAACAACAGATGGCGCGCCATGGAGCCCTGTTACGCCGGATGCTGCACGACTATCCGGTCCGTCAATGGAAGATCAAGATCGACGGAAAAGATATTTCCGGCCCTTATATTCTTTGGGAAGCGATGAATATTCGCTCAGTTGGTCCCGCGCTCCACTTGGCGCCGCGTGCCGCAACCAGAGACGGGCGATTCGATTTTGTTTGCGCGCGCGCCGCCGACCGCCCGCTTTTAATGGAACATTTCGATGCGCGCGTAGCCGGGAAGAAGAGCAAATCTCCACTGCCGACGCGAAGATTCCGCGAATTACGGATCGCGTGGAAAGGATCGACCATCCATTTGGACGACGAACTATGGCGGGACAAGAAAAAGAAGCAGTTGTTTGATGAAATCAAGATCGTGGTCAAACCGTCAGCGCTGATCATTCTACAGCCAGCTGCGACGATCAAAACGTAGGGCGACTCAGAATTCGGCGCTGCCGGGCGTGCGCGCGAATGGAATCACGTCGCGAATGTTTGGAACACCTGTAACGAACATCAGCATTCGCTCAAAACCGAGTCCGAAACCGGAGTGCGGCACGGTGCCGTAGCGCCGCAGATCGAGATACCATTTGTAATCGGCGGGATCCATGTTGTGCCGGCGCATGTTTTCCTCCAGCATCTCGAGTCGTTCTTCACGCTGACTGCCACCGACAATTTCGCCAATCCCGGGCACCAGCAAATCCATTGCGGTTACTGTCTTTCCGTCGTCGTTCAAACGCATATAAAATGGTTTGATTTCCTTGGGATAATTGAAGACCGTGATCGGACACTGAAAGTGTTTCTCAGTGAGCCAGCGCTCATGTTCCGATTGCAGGTTCAGTCCGTAATCAATCGGGAACTCGAATTTTTCTCCGCTCTTTTTTAGCAACTCGACAGCCTCACCATAGGTGATCCGCTGAAACGGCCGGTCTACGACGAAATCGAGTCGCGCAAGCAACTCCTTGTCCACGAATTTGGCGAAAAGTTCCATCTCTTCAGGACAATGTTTGCGCGCGTCTGTGACGAGGTATTTAACAAACTCTTCGGCGAGATCCATGTTGCCCTTCAAATCGCAAAACGCCATTTCCGGCTCGATCATCCAGAATTCACTCGCGTGCCTGGAAGTGTTGGAGTTTTCAGCGCGAAAGGTCGGTCCAAAGGTGTACACTTTTGACAACGCTAACGCGAATGCTTCCGCTTCCAGCTGACCGCTGACGGTCAAGTAAGTTGGCCGGGCGAAAAAATCTTTGGCATAATCGATTTCGCCTTTCCCGGTTCGCGGTCCGGCAGCTGCCGGATCAAGCGTCGTGACGCGAAACAATTCTCCGGCTCCTTCGCAGTCGCTTCCAGTAATGATTGGCGTATGCACATAAACAAAACCGCGTTCTTGAAAAAACTGATGAACGGCAAAAGCCAGTCGACTGCGCACGCGAAAGACGCTGCTGAAAAGATTTGAGCGGGGACGGAGATGAGCGATTTCGCGCAGGAATTCAGGTGTATGCCCCTTCTTTTGCAACGGGTAGGAATCGTCTGCTGTTCCTACGACCTCGATTTTATTCGCCACCAACTCCCATTTTTGTCCTTTACCCTGTGATGCGATCAACGCACCAGTCACGCTAATTGATGCTCCAGTTGAGAGCCGTTGCACAGCCGGGTAATTAGGCAACGTGTTCTTCGCGATAATCTGTAAATTACGAAGGCTGGAGCCGTCGTTCAGCTCAATGAACAAAAAATCTTTGGAATCGCGTCGCGTCCGGACCCAGCCCTGCACTTGAATCGACTCGATCGGTGCGTTGCTGCGCAGAGCGTCCTTAATCGGAGTTGGAGAAAGCTGCGTCATGTTACATCAACGAT
>Ga0070741_10013755_pt1 | contig 14188 bp, 8 predicted proteins | sample Coa_R1_4_FD_66440 | JGI IMG/M metagenome (GOLD analysis project Ga0070741, IMG submission 66440) | Surface soil microbial communities from Centralia Pennsylvania, which are recovering from an underground coalmine fire - Coalmine... | ecosystem: Environmental > Terrestrial > Soil > Unclassified ... | reverse complement strand
CGAAGCTCCACTCCCCCAACATCGAATTAAACCCGGAGTTGCTGTACGTCCAGGAAAAATTCGAATAGTCGGCCCGCACACCCCGCAAGACGAGCGGCAGGCCCGACAAAACCTTCGCCAACGGCGGGTGCTCGAAGTTCATCCGAAGGTCGAGCTTCTGAAGGCAACTGACGCCCGCGCCTACGTGCGCCACCTCGTCGACGGTGACGGACTCACGCAGCGCCGCGCCGCCCGCAAGCACCGCCATCAGCAGCAACAGCGCCGTAACAAAGATGCCGTTCGGCCCCGATAGAGAACCGTTTTTCATGCCGGCCTCGTGCGTTCCCGAACCATAACGGGTGAACGCCGACGGACAACCGTCAGCATATCTCCGCGCATCCGACAACGCCAGGGTTTTCACAATACGTTCATCGCGCTACTATACAGGTCGAGAAGTGCATACCGGCTCTATGAATTCAGCTCTGGTGCTGGCGATGGTTGCCGTCCCATTGTGGGCTGCCCCGAATCCGCGAGCCGCGGGAGAGGCCGACGCCGGGCTCGCGCTGGCACGGCAGGGAAAATACGAGCAAGCCATCCCGCACTACCGGGCGGCCCTCGCACTCGACCCGGGCATGCCCGGCCTTTCTCTGAACCTGGGTCTGGCCTATTTCAAACTCAACCGTTTCGCCGACGCCCTGCCGATCTTCGAAAAGGCGGCCAAGGCCGATCCGGCGAGCTTTCAAGTTCAGGTTCTGCTCGGGATGAGCTACTACGGCTCCGGCCGGTTCGCGGAAGCCGCAGCCGGCCTCAAGCGCGCCTCCCAACAGCAGCCGGAGAATACGGAATTGCGTTTCAAACTCGCCCAAAGTTATCTCTGGTCCAAGCAATACGACCGGGCGAAGGAAGAATTCAAGGCTTTGCTGGCCATCAATCCCGAGTCTGGGCCCGTTCACATGCTGCTCGGAGAGGTGCTGGACGCCGCGAATCAAGAGGAGCAGGCGACGGCGGAGTTGGAAGCGGCTGTAAAAGCTTCGCCGGCCGAACCCGATGTCCATTTCGGTCTCGGCTACCTCTATTGGAAACAGAAACGGTACGATGATGCGCGGCGGGAATTTGAAGCCGAGCTCGCAAACCAGCCGCAGCATGTACAGTCCCTCACCTACCTGGCGGATGCGGAGATGCATTCGGATGCAGAGAAGGCCGCCGAAGGACATCTCCGGCAGGCGTTGAAGCTCAATCCAAGCATTCGCCTCGCCCACCTCGGTCTTGGCATCCTGCTGGCCGGGCGGAACGATGCCGAGGCGGCGGTACACTTTCGGGAGGCCATCCGTTTGGACCCGTCCAAGCCGGACGCGCACTACCGGCTCGGCCGGCTCTTGCTCTCGATGGGGCGGCAGGCGGAGGCGGATGCCGAATTCGCGCAGGTGAAGCAGCTCGCGGCACAGGACCAGCCAGATCCTTTAGTTCAGGTGAAAGAGTAAATGTAGGGCAGGTTGCCAACCCGCCCTAAAAACAAAAACGCCCCGCCGGCAGCCGGGCGGCTGCCAGCGGGGCGCATGATCGGGGGTTAGAACATCAGTTTCATACCGAGCTGGAACACTCTTCCATCGAAAGCTTGAGTGATCCGGCCGAAATTGCTGGAGGAGAAGTTGGTGCTGATGCCTCCATTGGCGCTGCCCTGGAACTGGGTGTGGTTAAAGATGTTGAAGCCTTCCGCGCGGAACTCGAGGGCGCTGCCCCGCGCCTCACTGAAGACGAACTTCTTGAATAACGACAGGTTCCAGTTGTGGCGGCCCGGCCCCTCCAGGGCATCGTAGCCCAGGTTGCCCCACTGGCCAGTTGTGGGAGCCGCGAATCCGGAAGAACTGAACCAGCAGGGGTCCGAACTCGCCCCGCTGCATACGGTGGGGCTCTTCGAGTAGGCGACAGCACCTGACAGATTCGGCCGGTTCCCTCCCGGTCCTGTTCCGTTCCAGGTGGGCAGGCCGTTGTTGGCAGCGGGCCCACCGAGTTGGACGTTGAGCGGCAAGCCGGTCTGGGCTGTGACGTAACCGGACAATTGCCAGCCGCCCGCTAACATTCTCAGCGCACGGCTGCTGGCGTGGCGGAAGAACGGGGTGTCGTAGACGAAGTTGGCCACAAACACGTGGTCGCGGTTGTAAGGCGCGGGGCCCATGCCGTACCACCGGTTGTAAGGATTGGCGACGTCGTTCAAGTCCGAGCCGTTCCCGTTAATGTTCGTAGTGGAATCGACGGCCTTCGAATACGTGTACGCTGCCTGGAAGGTGAGGTCCTTCGAGAGCCGGGAATTCAGGCTGGTTTGCAAGGAGTTGTAGTGGCCGATGCCTGCATTGCGATACATCGCAATGGAAGCGAAGCCCCGATACGGAGCGACATTGTTGAATTGGGCCGTTCCGTTGATGAGGCTCGGCAGGGCAGTCTGCGCCGGCAGGTTGAGTTCTTCCCGACCGCTTTGGTGGCGGCTCTGGTTGCCGACGTAGCCGATTGAAAGCACCGTCTTTTCCCCGAGCGACTGCTGGATCCCTATGCTGTACTGATAGGTTACGGGCAGCTTATAGTCGTCGGATAGCAGGCCGACGATACTGACTGGCGTGATCGCAGCGACCGAAGTCTGGCCCGTCAGCAGGTTGAGGTTTGGATTCGACAGGGAAACGTTGGGTAAGTTAACGTTGGCGCTGAAGGGTGTATTGGCGCCCGCGTTGTACATGTCGTTCCCTTGGACGCGTTCGTACGTCATGCCGAAGCCGGCGCGGAGGATCGTCTTGGCGCGTCCGGTCAGGTCATATGCAAATCCCACGCGCGGACCAAAAGCGGCCCAATGGTTGTTTACCAGAGCGTTGGAAACCCCATTCCGTCCGGCAATCCCGATCCCGTTCAGATAGAACTGAGAGCCGGCCAGGATTGGATTCGGGCTGGTGCCCAAGCCCGGACTGCTCGGGCTGATGTTGCCATTCGGCAGCAGGATAGCGGCGTTCGCCGGGTTCCAGAGGTTGGGATAGAAGTTCGACATCCGGTTATTGGCTTCATACGTATGCGGAACTCCGTCCCACCGCAGGCCCAGGTTCAACGTGAGACGCTTGTTCACACGCCAGTTGTCCTGAATATAGGCCGCATACGACATGCTGTTCCACTGTCCCGAATCCTTTACTCCGGCTTCGTTGTAGTTGCTGGAGAGACCGAGCAGGAAATCGGCAAAATCGTTCCCGGTGTAAGTCCCGTTAAAAGTAAACGCACCCTGGGTGTTGGCGAACAGGTCCTGGAGTTTCTTGTAATAAAGGATGCTGAACCCCATTTTGAGCTGATGGGATCCCCTCGTCCAAGAGACGTCGTCCCGCCACTGGTAGGAATCGGCTTTGTTCTGCCAGGGGATCCAGTTGGCAGTGTAATTGGCCCCGGTACTCCCGGCCAGGTTGATTTGCGGAATCCTGTTGTTCTGGTTCGGCCCGGAGAACAACCGCGGAACATTGAAATCGCTGGGACGGGCGAAAATACCGGTGTTGTCGATGTTGATCCGGTTGCCGTTGTAATTGAATGCGATTTCGTTGAGCACAGTGGGGCTGATAGTGTGAATGGTGTGCACCACGGCACTATAGGACGGGTTGCCGAAGGTATTGCCGATGGTCGGGACGTTGTCGCCGCTCCACATCGACGTCACGTATCCCTGGCTGATCTGCTCGGCCACGAAGTGCCCGAAAATCGTGAACTTATCCGTGAAATGGTGATCGATGCGCGTCATCTCTTCCCTAACGTTCGTGGGCGCCGTCACACCCTTGATGAACTGGTTGCCGCTGGTGGGCGCCGGGAAGATGCCGGCCTTCAGAAGGGATTGCGCATTCGCATCCAGCAGACTGTTGGGAATGGTGTTGTTCGGGAACGCCTGGCCCGGCGCCAGCCCCGCCGAGGTGAATCTATTGAGAATCGAGGGAGCTAACTGATCCGCTGTCGGCACACGGATGGCGGGCCCACCCGCCATGTTCCCTCCATACCAACCGGGCAGAGGAACCGTCTGGTTGATGGGAGAGCCGCCCTGAATGTATCGGCGCCACTCCATGTTGTAAAAGAAGAATGTCTTGTTCTTGTCTTTGTTGTAAACCTTGCCCAGCGTGACGGGACCGCCCAGATTGAATCCGAAATTGTTATACCGCAGCTTGGACGGTTTTTGCCCCGCCGCATTGGTGAAGAAGTTGGCGGCATCCAGCGCGTCGTTGCGGACAAATTCCCAGGCGGCGGCATGGAACTGCTGCGCACCGGACTTGAAAACCATGGTCGTCACGCCACCTGTGGCGAGGCCATATTCGGCGCTGAAGTTCGAGGTCATGGCGCGGAACTCCGCGATGGACTCAAGCGATGGCATAATGCTGAGGTTGCCACCGCTGCCGCGGTCGTAATTCTCCCCGCCGTCAATCATATACATGTTGTGACCGGGACGTATGCCGTTGAAGCTGACGTTGGCGTTGCCACCGACGGGCACTGCCAGTTGAAAATCATTGCTCATCGCGTTGGAGACGCCCGGGAGCAGGGTGGTCAGCAGGTAGATGTTGCGGCCGTTGGTCGCGATTTGGGCGACCTGTTCTCCGCTGATCAGGCCGCTGATTTCGCTCGAATCGGACTGAACAGCGACTGGCGCTGCTTCGACCGTGATCTGGTCCGCCGCCGCGCCCAACTCCAGCTTGAAGTCCACACGGAGGCGGTCGCCGACCTGCAGAACGATGTCCTTCTGCTCCATCGGCTTAAAGCCCGCTACCTGTGTGCGGACCGTGTAATGTCCAATGTGAAGGCCAGGCGCCACGAATTGACCCGCTTCGTTACTCGAAAATTGAAGTACCTGACCTGTATCGATGTTTGTGATTGCAATACTTGCGTTTGGAACCGTGGCCCCCGTCGGGTCGCTGACCGTCCCGACGATCGTGGATTCCTGGGCGAATGCCGGAATACCGAGGCCCAGCAGTACCACCATGAGGACCAGGAATTTGAACCACTTCGTAGAGCTCATAGAATCTCCCTGAGCGTTATTTGACTCACCCACCCGAACCACTCGGCTTCGGGCGATACACAAAATGTGCACTTGTCGCCCACACTTCGAAGATCTAACCTGTGAACGCTATGCCAAATGGTAGAGGACCTCTGGCCCCGTTCCAAGTAGCATATGGTGCATTACTTTATAAGAGACCTTAATGTATTAAAAACATTAACGTTAGGGAGCCGGCGAGGTCTTGCGAAGGCGGACGTAACATACGGCTATCGACGTGCTTCTGAAACCGCGATGATGTTCCACGCCTCCGGGATGGCGGAATCGTCGCTCAAACCGGAGTTGAATGGCGGGAGTGAAGAGAGCCGCCGCCAGGTCCAGCGGGTTTTAAGCAGCGCGCTATTTCGCAATAGCCAGAGGTGCCGAGCCCTCTTCGGGCATGTTACCGAACGAGCCTTGGCTGGGGAAACCGATTCTCTGAAGGAACGAGCCCTGGGGGTGGACGTTTTCGGCAGAGCGGCTGATTACGACACCAATGCAGACCCGGTTGTCCGCAGCACGGCGGGGGAAATCCGGAAGAAGCTGGCGCAATACTATCAGGACCCGGCGCACCAGGGAGAACCCCTGATTGAGCTGCGGCCGGGGTCGTATGTACCGGAATTCCACGCGTCGGTGGTGGTCGGAGCCCCACCGCCCACGCCAGTGCCGACGCCCCTGTCGAGATCGCGGATAGCCCTGATCGCGGGAACAGTCGCCGTGATCCTGTTGGCGCCCGCGCTGTTTCTCTTCGCTGGTGTCAAGCAATCGGACCTCGAGAGGTTTTGGGCACCGATGCTAAACACACCAGGGGGTGTGTTATTTTGCATCGGCCAGTCTCGCGTCTACAGTTTCCGCTCCGACGCACGGCAGAAGGAAGTGGAGACGATGGTCCGGAACACAACACCTCCGGATTTGGATTCGTCGAGGGAAGTGATCCCGTTAAACCAGTTGATCCCGGTCTGGGACCGCTACATCGCGCTTGGCGACGCAAACTGCCTGCTCCGATTGGCTTCGTTATTCGAAAAACGCGGCAAACCGTATCGGATCCGGGGAGAGGCTGAGACCACGTTCTCCGACTTGCGGGAAAAGCCTGCGATTCTCATCGGGGCCTTCGACAACTCCTGGACGCTCCGCCTGGCCGGAGAGATGCGGTACACGTTCTACAAGGATTTTCAGGGGCTGGAAATCGTCCGAGATCGCGAACATCCCGAAAAGACGGATTGGAAGCTGATCAACTCCTGGCCGTACTGGAACATTGACGCGGACTATGCGATCGTGTCGCGGGTGTTGGATCCTCGCACAGACCGCGTGGTGGTCGTAGCCGCAGGCATCACGCATTTTGGAACTGCAGGCGCCGGGGACTTCCTCAGCCAACCTCAATACTTTTCGGAGGTAGTCCCCCGACTACCGCATGATTGGCCGACCAAAAATCTTCAGATCGTTTTGCGCATCCCCGTCGTGCAGGGAACATCCGGACACCCGGAGGTGGTGGCGACACACGTCTGGTAGCGGCGCCTCTCTCAGGCACCCACAGTCTTGGAGTCGGTTCGAGGCGGACGCGAGCGCAGCCGTTTCATGACCCGATCGATCAGATCGGCGGCCTGAATCGGCTTTGGTACGAGATGGGGGCCGGTCACCGGCATACTGTAAAAGCGGCTGACTTCGGCTCCAGTCGGGCCGGACACGAACAGAACCTTCAGGCCTGGTGAGATTCTGGTGAGCGTATTGGCCAGCTCATAGCCGTTGAGCCCCGGCAAGGCAATCGCTGTCAGAAGCAGCTGAATCTCCGGGCCTTCCTTTTGATGGATTTGAAGGGCTTCCCAGTAATCAGGGGCTTCCAGTACCGTACAACCCTGTTCTTCCAGCGTTCGCCGCATGAACGAACGATCGTGGGGCTCGTCGTCCACGACGAGAACCGTTCGTTTTCTCGCTTTCCCGGCAGGCATGGCGTTGGCGTCCGTGAGGCAGCAACTCAAATCGGCTATCTGCAATCCCGCCACCAGCGTATTTTCGTCGGGATTCCTCAGCGGCCCGGGTGAATCCCGCGCATCACGCCGTGGTGACGGTAAAGGAGGTTCCAGCGATCGTGAGGAGAGCCGTTGGGGAGGCACGCCAGTTCCGGAGACCCATTCGGCCGGTTACATTCAATTTTTGACCGCCAAGAGTCCAAGATTTGGACCATAAGGTGGAGCGATCAACCGGCAGTGCCGGCTGCGCTGCGCCCACCACATCCTAGGCAACCCATAGTAGAAATCGGCAAACACCGTTTACTGACGTGCGTGGCTCCGTAGATTCAGTGCGTTACCGAGCCGCAATCGTCAGGAACCGGCTTTTGCCGCGGGCTGCTAACCTAGGGCTGCTCCTTTTGCCGAGTACGGAAATCGTAAGAATCTCGACGCCTGTTACAGTTCTGAACGGTACCCAGGGAGCGACCGATGCCAGGCAAGTTCAACGGATTGAAGGGGCCGATCCACAACGCGAAAAGGGGCCGAAGCGATGGAGGGCTTTCGCGCTGAGGATGGCCAAGAAAACGGCGCTCATGGCGGCGCTGCCAGCCATGGCGGCAGGGACCGCGGGTCGAAGGTGGAGACAAACAGGCTATCCCGAATCGTCTTGGGTGCGACCTGCCACGCCATCATCAAGCACGCGGCGAGCGGTGCGTCGCGAGTGAGCCGGGCGCCATATTTAAAGGAATAGAGGGTGTGATTATCAGTTAGAACTGAATTTGAGTTATCACAGCAGGTAGGATGTTTGGCCGCGCAGGCAATTCGGGCGAGTGTGCAAACATGGAGCGACGTGCGGCGCGGCGTTTCCCCGTCGCGCTTCAGCTTCAATACCGGGCTTTTCGGAATGCGGAACTGCTCCACGAGGGATCTGGGCGGACGGTGAATATGAGCAGCGGCGGAATTCTCCTCTGCGCTGATGTCCATCTGGAACCTGGGATGCGCCTGGAAATTTCGGTCGCCTGGCCGGTGCTCGACGAGAGAAAAACGCATCTGCAGCTTCTTGGGGCGGGCGAGGTCGTTCGGACCCAGGAGACGGACGCCGCCATACGGATCCGCCGACACGAGTTCAGGGTGGACGCGCCGCGGCACTAAGCAGCGACGTGTCGACAATGGGCCACCTAGAATGACCAGAGCCTCTCTTTGATATGCTGAAAATCCTCGACGATGAGAGGCGATCGATGGGGGTTCTGTGCATTCTTAGTTGTGCCGCAGTGACGGCGAGGGCGCGTAGCGGGAGTGGAAGGGCACCGCTGAGACGCGAAGACGCCGAGAACAACAAAGGATGGAGTTCTGGGACGTTTGAGGCTGATGCGCCTTGGGTCGGGTCCGCGCGCCGAGCGAGCAGAGGGAACTGCTCGCGGTCGCCTCGGGGAGTTCGGACACGTAGGATGCTGGGAAGAAACTTATGATGACGCGATTGATCTTCGTGGTGTTTTTGATGTTGGGAAGTTCTTGGGCGCAGGTTCAGCCGCCGCCTGCGCGGTGGAGGGGGGCTGGGACGACACCCTGCGTCCAATCCGATGGCGGCGTTTATCAGTGCCCGCCGGCGGCGCGAATGGTCGCGGTCCGTGCGGGGCACCTCTTCGATAGCAAGACAGGGCAGATGCTGGCGCGTCAGGTGGTTCTGATCTCGGGTGAGCGGATTACGGAGGTTGGACCTGAGGGCCAGGTCAAGATTCCGGCGGGCGCGGATCTGATCGACCTCCGGCAAGCTACGGTTCTGCCGGGGTTAATCGACGCCCATACGCACATGTTCAACCAGCGCAAACCTAAGGGGACCACCGAAGATTACATGCTGATCGCCGTACAGAACGTGCAGGCGAACCTGCGGGCGGGATTCACGGCCGCGCGGGATATGACTTCGCATGGGAATGGGTACGGTGATGTGGCGATCCGCAATGCGATCGACGAAGGGCGCTTCGACGGGCCGCGGTATCAGGTCTCGACCAAGGGCATTGTATGGGGCGGGAAGCCGGCGGATCCGGCAACTCCGGACAACCCGTTAGCGAGCACGGTGGTCCGCTCGCCGGAAGAAGGACGAGCGGCGGTGCGGGACCAGATTGCCCATGGCGCGGACTGGATCAAGCTCTATCCGGCAGGCGCATACTCGTTCACGCCGGATGGCCGGGACCAATACGAAGTCACCTACCCTTTGCCCGTGGTGCAGGCGATGATCGAGGAGACGCATCGGCTCGGCAAGAAGGCGGGCTGCCACGTGTACGGGGGCGAAGGATTGAAGAACGCCATTGTGGCCGGGTGCGACACCATCGAGCACGGGTTCGGATTGAATCAGGAGATGGTCAATCAGATGGTTGCCAAGCACCTCGCGTACGACCCGACGATCGTCCGCTACATTGAGCCGTATATGGATGATAACGATGCCAAGAACACGGGCGGCAAGTACCGAATCATTCCGATTTTCGAGAAGGCCGCACACATGGCGGCCGCCACGCCGGGGCTCAAAGTGATGGTGGGCAGCGGGGCCGACGGTGCGACGTTCCCGCACGGGACGCAGGCTCTGGAGTTCGAGGCGCTGGTGAAAGTCGCCGGGCTTACGCCTGCGAAGGCCATCCAGGCCGGCACGATGACGAACGCTGAAGTGCTGGGATGGCAAAACGCCATCGGGTCGATTGAGAAGGGCAAATTCGCGGATCTGATCGCCGTCTCGGGCGATCCGCTGGCCGATATCACGGAATTGCAGCGCGTGAAACTGGTGATGAAGGGCGGAAAAGTCATCAAGAACGACTGGGCTAATAGCCCACGGTAAACCGCTGGCGGGTATGAGTGGGCGTTTCGAGTTCATCGACAAACGCCACGGCAAAGTCCTCGACCGAAATACGGCTCGATCCGTCGGCGGCAGTCAGAAGATCGTCGTGGCCGAGGCGGAACTTCCCGGTGCGCTCGCCCGGAACGATCATAAGCGAGGGACAGAGCACGGTCCAATCGAGATCGGGGTTTTCGCGCAGCAACTCCTTCACAACGGCGGTTGATTTAGCGCCGCCCTCAAAGGCGACCGGAAACTCGGGGCGGTCCATGCTGCGCACGCCGTCGATGAGCAGCGTTCCGGCGCCGCCCACCGCGAGAATTCGCTTCACGCGGGCGGCTTGCGCCGCACGGATGATCGACTGCGTGGCCTTGGTTTGCGCGTCGATGCGCGCCTGCACGTCAGCATGGTGCGCCGCCGGATCAGTGGGCCGGAAGGAGGCGAAGGCTTCCATAGGCGAACGCCCGGCCGCGGTGAATCTGGCGACGTATTGGTTGGCCTCAGCGCGCAATTTCAGATCATACGGAGGCGCGTACGAGTGAATCACGGCGTCTTGGCCGGCAAACAGCAGCTGCAGCGCGGCCGTATTCATCACGTCGGCGAAGACCGGCTGCACATTCGCGTGCTTGAGCGCGTTGTCGGGATGTTGGCAGATCGCGATCACGTGGTGCCCGCGATTGGCGGCTTCCGCCAGAATCTTCGACCCAATGAAACCTGTAGCTCCCACCAGCGCAATGTTCACGATAGGCCTTCCGCCAAAGACGTGGAGTTATTCAGCATTGGTATCGATTTCAACAATTCTAATGGCAAACGTCCACCCTCTCGCCGAGTTTTGTGCCATATTAACGTCGCTGGCCGGCCGGCGCGGCTGCCAGGGTTTTTACGACTATTCATTTGATTTTACACATGGTAGGCTAGCTCATTCTTATGGCAGTACCAGACCGGGCAAGCTCCGGGAGCAATCATGGCCACTCACGCTGAGTCGTTTTCCGGCGAGCGCGGCTACGAATGCCTCAAGGGCGGAGGCGAGATGGGCGCTGTCATGCGCTCGCTCGACTGGTCGCGAACACCGCTGGGCCCGGTACGGCAGTGGGCTCAGAGCCTGCGAACTTCCGTCAGCACGTGCCTGAATTCGCGGTTCGCGATCCTCATCTGGTGGGGCCCGGATCTGGTGATGCTCTATAACGATGCGTATCGGGACATCATCGCGGGCAAGCACCCGGCCGCCCTGGGCTGCCCCGGACGCGAATGCTGGCCGGAGATCTGGCACATTATCGGGCCCATGCTGGAAGGCGTTTTGAAGCGCGGGGAAGCGACATGGTCGAACGACCTGCTTCTACTGCTCGAACGGAACGGATATCCGGAAGAATGCTACTTCACGTTCTCTTACAGCCCGATTTGTGACGAACGGGGGGAAATCGCGGGCGTGTTCACACCGGTGGCGGAAACTACCGATCATGTGATCGGGGAACGCCGTCTGCGCACGCTGCGCGATCTGGCGGCGCGGGCGAGCCGGGCGCGCGGGGAGCAGGAGGCATGCGCCGCTGCCGCCGAGACGCTAGCCGGCAATCCGTACGATATCCCGTTCGCCGCAATTTATCTATTCGACAAATCCAGGAAGCAAGCCAGCCTGGCGGCGGTGACCGGCATCGAGGCCGGTTCGAAGGCCGCTCCGGCGGTGCTGCCGGTGGACACGCTGCCGGAGGCGCTGAGCACCGCGCGAGTGACGGTGATTGAAGACCTCGCGAGTATACTGGGGCCTCTTCCGGGCGGAGCGTGGGACGCGGCTACGCGTTCGGGCGTAGTGCTCCCGATCCTGATGCCGGGGCAGGGTTCGCCGATCGGCTTCGTGCTGGCGGGCGTGAGCCCGCGGAAGCGGCTGGACGCCAGCTATCGGACGTTTTTCGAGCTGGTCGGTGGGCAAATCTCAACGGCGATCGCGGATGCGCGCGCCCATGAGGAGGAACAAAAGCGGCTGGAGGCGCTAGCTGAAATCGACCGGATGAAGACGGCGTTCTACAGCAATGTCAGCCACGAGTTTCGGACGCCGCTCACGCTCATGCTGGGGCCGATCGAGTCGATGCTGGATCGTGCGAGCCCTTCGGCGGCAGTCGATCGCGAGGAACTACAACTGGTGCACCGCAACGGCATGCGGCTGCTGAAGCTGGTGAACACGCTGCTGGATTTTTCCCGGATCGAAGCCGGGCGGGCGCAAGGCGTCTACGAGCCCACGGAGCTGGCCCGGTTCACGGCGGACATCGCGAGCGCGTTCCGCTCCACGATGGAGAGCGCCGGCCTGGAATTCACAATCGATTGCGCTCCGGTGGCCGAGCCCGTCTTCGTAGACCGGGACATGTGGGAGAAGATCGTCCTCAACCTGATCTCGAATGCTTTCAAATTCACGCTGGCGGGCGGCGTGGCGGTTCGGGTCAGAGAAGCGGGCGATCGGATCGAGTTTTCGGTGGAAGACACGGGCACGGGCATCCCGGAACACGAACTGGCGCACATCTTCGAACGCTTCCATCGAGTGGAGGGCACGCGGGGCCGCACGCACGAAGGCACCGGCATTGGGCTCGCGCTGGTGCAAGAGCTGGTGAAGTTGCACGGCGGCTCGATCCGCGCCGAGAGCGCCGCGGGGAAGGGCAGCCGGTTTGTGGTCTCGATCCCGAAGGGACACGCGCATCTGCCGGCGCGGAGCGTGGGCACGGGCCGGAATCTCAGTTCCGCGGGGGCGGCCGCATCGGCCTATGTAGATGAAGCGTCGCGCTGGCTGCCGGAAGCGCAGCGCCGGCGCGAGCCGGTACGTCTGTTCGCGTCGGATTCGGTGCAGGCCCCCCACCTACAGAAGGCCAGCGGGCGCATTCTGCTGGCCGACGATAATGCCGATATGCGCGACTACGTGCGCCGCCTGCTTGGCTCGCGTTACGAGGTGGAAGTGGTCCCGAACGGACAGGAGGCGCTGGCTGCGGCGCTGAGGAATCCGCCGGACCTGGTTCTGGCGGATGTGATGATGCCAGGGCTCGACGGCTTCGGCTTGCTCACCCAACTGCGCGCGAACGAACGGGTGCGCACGGTTCCGGTGATCCTGCTTTCAGCGCGGGCCGGGGAGGACGCTCGCGTGGAGGGCCTCGCAGCCGGCGCCGACGATTACATGGTGAAGCCGTTTACGGCCCGGGAACTTCTGGCGCGGGTGGACATGCGGGTCGCGATGAGCCGCTTACGGCTGGAAGCGGCCGCGCGTGAGCGCGTTCTGCGCGCGGAAGCGGAGGCCTCGCGCGAGGCGATGCGCCGGACCAACGAGGCGCTGCAGGTGGCCAATGCGGACCTGGAGCAGTTCGCCTATTCAGCCACACACGATTTACGCGAGCCGCTGCGAGCGGTTCGGGCGTGCTGCGAGCTACTCCAGCGGAAATACGGCGGGAAGATGGGCCCGGACGCGGATAAGATAATCGAGTATTCGGTGGAGGGTGCGATCCGAATGGGCACTCTCATCGACGATCTGCTGGCGTATATCCACGCCTCCGCAGAGGAGGTCAGCGAGCCGATCGGCCTGGAAACAGCGCTGGAGGCAGCACTCCTGAATCTGCAATCAGCGATCAAGGAAACGGGCGCTACGGTGACTCACGATCCTCTGCCGGCGGTGAGCGTGGCGTCCGTCCACGCGCAGCAGATTCTTCAGAACCTGATTGGAAATGCACTGAAGTATCGCAGCGACGCGCCGCCCGTGGTGCATGTTGGCGCGTGGAAGCAGGGCGCGTCATGGGTTTTCTCGGTGCGGGATAACGGGATCGGCATCGCCCCGGAATACAAAACGTACGTTTTCGGCCTTTTTAAGCGGCTTGGTTCGGAGCCCACCCATTCCGGCACCGGCATTGGACTGGCGATCTGCAAGAAGTTGGTGGAGCGGTACGGCGGCCGCATCTGGGTGGAATCGGAAGAAGGAAAAGGTTCGACGTTTTTCTTCTCGCTTCCCGAGCCCGTCGACAATTGACAAGACTCACGGCAGCCCCGGGGATTTTCCGCTAGAGTGAAAGTCTGGAGGGAGCTCCCAGGTGAGAAGTCATGTGGGTTCGATGATTGCGGTGGCCGCGGTTGGCGTGGTTTTGGCAGGGCTGACGATGCCTGCTGCCGGCCAAAGTACAGCGGGCGCGGCGAAGAAGAAAGCCGCGTATAAGACGGCTGGGCCCGTGCCGCGTATGCCAGATGGCAAGCCCGATATCAGCGGAGTCTGGGACCACCCGTTCGTTGTTGACATGAGTATGGATGGACGCGGCGATGCGTGCGGCGCCGAGATGAAAGGGTGCAGCCAAAAAGGGCCCGGCGGAGAGTTGATGAAAGGCGTCCCCGGCCCGCCCACCCGCGAGCTTCCTTTTACGCAATGGGGCCTGGATTGGTTCAAACATTACGATG
>Ga0070741_10013754_pt1 | contig 14188 bp, 11 predicted proteins | sample Coa_R1_4_FD_66440 | JGI IMG/M metagenome (GOLD analysis project Ga0070741, IMG submission 66440) | Surface soil microbial communities from Centralia Pennsylvania, which are recovering from an underground coalmine fire - Coalmine... | ecosystem: Environmental > Terrestrial > Soil > Unclassified ... | reverse complement strand
CCCCGATTCCCATCGCGTCCAGAATCTGCTCGGCGCGTTCGGACCGCCCGAAGGTATTGTATACACCGAGCGCCTTGAACGCGCCCCGGTCGAGGCGATGGATCCCGGGCCCGGCGATTGGGTACGTCACCCCGCTCGGCTCCGCGCCGTAGGTTCTGCCATTCACCTCGTAGATATGCCCGCGCCGGATAGCCTCGCCCTGATTGATGGCCTCGATGTCCGCCCGCACGTCGCCCCGCGACTCGATGACACTGTTCCTGTCCTTGGGCAGCGTTCGTACACCAACCCGGGCCAGCATGTAGCGCTTGTTCGGCACGCGAAGCGGACGTGGGCCCGGGCCGCGACTCACCGTCGCTACGGCGTCCCATCCAGGCGATACGCCTCGGGGGCAGGCTTGTAGGGACGCAGCAGCCAGAGCGGGCGGCGCAGGCCGCCGGGGCCGGGGGCGGGGCGCGTCTTCGCCAGCCACTCGCGGTAGACGGCGGTCGAGCGCGCGGTGTCCACGAAGATGTCGCCGTAGCGGTCCTCGGGGCCGACGCGCTCCAGCCGCACCTTCTGGTGCCAGCAGTGCATGCCGCTCCACGGGTCGGGGTGGACCGGGAAGGTCATATTCTGGTGTACACCCGCGTCCGACCACCAGACGCGCTCGGAGTCCGGGTCCTCGCTCTTCCAGGCCTTCACGCCCTCGACCTGCCGCATGCGCCACTTGCCGCCGCCCTGCTCCTGCAGGTCCACGAGCGCCGTGGACCAGCGGTCGCCGCCCAGCGTGTCGCTCAGCCGCCAGCGGCCCAGGTGGTGCGAGCAAGCCACGACGCCCGGCCGAATGCTCTCCGTCACCCACACCTTGCTCACGAAGTAGCCGATCTCCGTCACGACCTTCAGCAGGTCGCCGGTCTCGACCCCCAGGCGCCGCGCCTCCGTCGGGTGCAGCCAGAGCGGGTTGCTGTGCGAGATCTCGTACAGCCACTTGGCGTTGCCCGACCGCGTGTGGATCAGCGTGGGCAGGCGGAACGTCGAGAGCAGCACCAGCTCGTTGCGCGCGCGGTCCAGCATCTCGGGATGGACGTGGCTCTTGATGTAGGTCGGCACGGCGTACTCGGGCCAGCCCCAGTCGCGCAGCGTCGGCGAGTAGAACTCCAGCTTGCGCGACGGCGTCGGGAAGCCCACCACCGCCTGGCCGTCCACCTGGATGCCGAGCGCCGCGCCGTCCTTCCGCACGATGCCCGTGCCCGGCTCGACCGTCGCGCCGTCAAGCTGCGCCGGCGCGAGCGGCGTCTCGTGCTGGTTGTAGACCTTCTCCGCCACCGTGAAGGCGCCGTACTTCCGCATGTACTCGAACGGCGTCAGCCCCTCCGCGGCGGCCTTCGCGGGCAGCCCCGGCACAGAGCTCTCGAACAGCCACTGATGGTACTCGTTGATCGTGATCTTCTCGCCCGGCCGGTAGGGCGACTCGAAGTGGTGGCGGATGCCCAGGCTGCCGTCCGGATCGATGCGCCACGACAGCTCGATCCAGAACTCGTCCTCCTCCCACACCTCGCCGGGGTTCGCCTGGTAGGTGTACTCGAAGCGCTCGCCCAGCTTCTCGCGCGCCACGCGCAGCACCGGCTGGCGGTAGGCGAGCCACTTCGCGCTGTGCGTCTCGTAGCTGATCGTGTCGTGGCGCTCGCCGGCGTGGCCCATCGGCAGCACGTAGTCGGCGAACCACGCCGTCTCGCTCCACACCGGGGTCAGCGCCGCGTGCAGGCCGATCATCGCCTCGTCGCGCAGCACCTCGATCCAACTCGCCCCGTCGGGGTTCGTCCAGACCGGGTTGTAGACGCGCGTGAAGTACACGCTCAGCTTGCCGCGCCCCTCCTTCAGGAAGTGCGGCAAGAGATAGCTCAGCTCGTGGTGCGCCAGCGGGTACTCGCGCGGCCACAGCAGCTCGTTCCACACCTTCTGCGGCCCTGGCTTGCGCCACGGCACGGGCACGAACTTGTCCCACGAGTTGGGCGACGTGCCGCCCGGCGTGCCCACGCTGCCCGTGAGCACGCTCAGGAAGAACAGGCAGCGCGCCACCTGCCAGCCGCCCAGGTTGCCCGAGGCCGCGCCGCGCCAGACGTGCGCGCTGAACGCCGACCCCGCCCGGCCCACCAGCCGCGCCACCTCGACGATCTGCGCCGCCGCGACGCCGCTCTCCTGCTCGGCGTACTCCGGCGTGTACGGCGCGTACAGCTCCTTCAGCGCCAGGATGAAGTTGTCGAAGGTCGGCGCCAGGTCGGGCCGCTCGGCGCGCAGGTACTCCTCCCAGTTCGTCCAGCGGCGCACGAAGTCGCGGTCGTACAGCTCCTCGTCCAGCAGCACGCGCGCCATGGCGAGCAGCACCGCCGCCTCGCTGCCCGGGTAGGTCGGCAGCCAGTGGTCGGCCATCGAGGCGGTGTTCGACAGGCGCGGGTCCATGACCGCGATCTTCGCGCCCGCCATCTTCGCCTCGATGATGCGCTGCGCGTGCGGATTGAAGTAGTGGCCCGTCTCGAGGTGCGAGCTGAGCAGCAGGATGAAGCGGGCGTTCGCGTGGTCGGGCGACGGGCGGTCCGAGCCCATCCAGATGTCGTAGCCCAGCCGCGCGCCCGCCGAGCACACGTTCGTGTGACTGTTGTGGCCGTCAATGCCCCACGCCTGGAGCACCCGCTCCATGTAGCCGTCCTCGCCCGGCCGGCCGACGTGGTAGACGATCTCGTTGTGCCGGTTCTCGGCGAGCGCGGCCCGGATGCGGGTCGCGAAGTCGTCCAGCACCTCATCCCAGGTGGTGCGCTCCCACTGGCCGCTGCCGCGCGGGCCGACGCGCTTCAGCGGGAACAGGATGCGCTCGGGGTCGTAGGTCTGGTTGATCGTCGCGGGGCCTTTGGCGCAGTTGCGCCCGCGGCTGCCGGGATGCGTCGGGTTGCCCTCGAACTTGCGGACCTGCATCGTGTCGCGGTCCACGTAGGCGAGCAGCCCGCAGCCGGCCTCGCAGTTGAAGCAGGTCGTGGGCACGAGCATGTAGCGGCGCGGCTCCTTCTTCGGCCACGCCTTCGACTCGTACTCCACCCAGTCGTCCCAGCGCTCGGGCGGCGGGAAGGTCGCCAGCTCGCCCGTGGGCGGCTCGACGAACTGCGGCCGCGCCGCGCTCGGCACGAGCGGCCGCGGCGCCTCGGGCGGCGCGGCCGGCGCGCCGGGCGCTGGCGCGGCCGGGGCCAGCGGCGCATCCGGCGTCTCCACCGCCTGGCGATACACCGCGCCCAGCTTCAACAGGTTGGCGAGCGACCGCATGCGTGCCTCCGGGGTCAACTCATCGCAATAGCTTGTCCAGTGCGGACCCAGGCATCTTCGTATAGCCAGAGGCCGGCGAGGGCGCTGAGCGCGGCCGGCGCGAGCAGGGCGCTCAGCCCCGTGCCCGCGTAGGCGGCGACGAGCAGGACGGGCAGGCCCGCGCCGAGCAGCCCCGCGCCCAGCCAGAACTGGCCGGCGTAGTCGCCAGCGCGCAGCAGGTGCGCCGCCGAGGCCACGTCCTGGTTTGGGTGTGGCCCGTACAGCTCGATGAGCGCCACCAGGAACCCTAGCAGGGCCGCCGCGGCCAGCACCGTCCCCAGCGCGCTGAGCACGGTCGGGCCGGCGCCCAGCCACAGCCCGAGCAGCGCCAGGCTCGCCGCCCCGGCGGTAAACGCTGCGAGCAGCAGGTGCGGCAGCAGCAGCGGGCTCTGCCAGAAGTCGCGGCCCTCGGCCTGGCCGAACAGGAAGGCGCTATAGCCGGCCGTGGCCAGCCCCGCGAGCGCGGCCGCCCAGGCGATCAGCCCGAGCGCCAGCGGCAGCCGCGCCATGCCGAGCAGCAGCCATAACGTCGCCAGCGCGCCATACACCAGGATGATCCAGGCGCCCCAGACCAGCCAGGAGGTCCAGTTCGGCTTCGTGAACAGGAAGTAAAAGCGGTCCGGCCGCTTCAGGTCGGTGATCAGCAGCACGCCCGTGACGAGCAGGAACACCAGCGCCACGAGCGGCGCGCCCACGGCCAGGAGCGGCCCGGCGGGTAGCCCCATGGTGAGCAGCAGCGCCGCCACCACGAGCGCGCCCGCGGCGATCGCCTTCGTCCACAGATACGCCCCCACGCGCCAGCCCCACGGCCGCGGGTGGGCCACGTCGTACACCGTGCGCAGCGTGCCGCCGTGGGCGCCGCCCTTCATCTCGACGGCGTCGGGCCGCACGTTCGACGGGTGGACCTGTGACCACATGTACTGGGTCGGCTGCGCCGGCACGCCGGGCGTCAGCGCCGCGTCGTCGGCGCCGACGTAGTAGACGTTCGGCTTCGTGCCCTGCTCGGGACGCCGGACGATCGTCGTCTCGCGGGCGATGAGCTGCGCGATGCGGCTGGTCGGGTCGTCCAGGTCGCCGGCGACGATGGCCTGCTCGGGGCAGACCACCACGCACGCCGGCTGCAGGCCGATCTCCGTGCGGTGGGCGCAGAAGTGGCACTTCGCCGCGGTGTGCGTGTTCGGATCAATGTACAGCGCGTCGTAGGGGCAGGCTTGCATGCACGACTTGCAGCCGATGCAACGGTCGCGGTTGAAGTCCACGATGCCGTCCGGCCGCTTGTAGAGCGCCACCGTCGGGCAGATGGTCACGCACGGCGCGTCGGTGCAGTGATTGCAGCGCAGGACCGTGAAGAAGCGCCGCGTGTTGGGGAACTCGCCTTTCTCGACATACTTGACCCAGGTACGAAACGTTCCCACGGGTACGTCGTTCTCGGACTTGCAGGCGAGCGTGCAAGCGTGACAGCCGATGCACTTGCGGTGGTCGATGACGAACCCGAGTTTGGTCAAGACCGCTCTTTCTCCCGCGCTATCGTGCGAAAGCGTGGGCTTGCTGGCCGCGCGGGGACCGAGTGCGGCTCACCTAATGCTAGCATCCGCGGTCTGTCCTGTCGAGCGAGTCTCGGATTGCCGTTCCCCACGTCGGGATGAGCCTCCCGCCCCGGAGTATAATCGCGCGGCATCACCCACGCGAGAAGAAGAAATGTCACACCGGGGGGACACCCCCCATCCTCCGCCAGGGGCGCGCCCTGGACCCCCGGCGGGACCACCGGATGAGGAGCGTGCCATGACGCTAGTCCTGCGGGAAGCCGACGTGCGCCGCGTCCTGACCGTGCCCGACTGCGTGACCTGGCTGGAGGAGGCCTTCCGCGCCTACGCCGCTGGCCAGGCGCGCAACATCCCCCGCGCCCGCGTGAAGCACCCGGGCGGCACGCTGCACGTCCTGCCCGCCGCGGACCTGGCGGCCGACGCGATCGGCCTGAAGGCGTACACCAGCGGCCGCGGCGGCACGCGCTTCGGCGTGCTGCTCTACCGCGCCTCGACGGGCGAGCTGCTGGCGCTGCTAGAGTCCGACTACCTCGGCCAGGTGCGGACCGGCGCCGCGTCGGGCGTGGCGACGAAGTACCTGGCGCGCGAGGACGCGCGGCGGCTGGGCGTGTACGGCTCGGGGCGGCAGGCGGCGTCGCAGGTGGCGGCCGTGGCGGCCATGCGCAAGCTGGAAGCGATCACCGTCTGGAGCCGCGACCCCGAGCGCCGCGCCCGCTTCGCCGAGCAGCTCACCCAGGAGCTGGGCGTGCCCGCGCGGCCGGCCAGCGCGCCCGAGGAGGCCGCGCGCGGCCAGGACGTCGTCGTGACGATCACCACGGCGCGCGACCCCGTGCTGCGCGGCGAGTGGCTGGAGCCGGGCGTACACGTGAACGCCGCCGGCTCGAACTCGCTGCTGCGCCGCGAGCTAGACGACGAGGCCGTCCAGCGCGCCAACCTGATCGTCGTGGACTCGCGCCAGCAGGCGCGCATCGAGTGCGGCGACCTGCTCAGCCCCGCCGAGCGCGGCATCGTCGAGTGGGACCAGCTCGTAGAGCTGGCCGACGTGGTGGCCGGCACGGGCCGCCGCCGCACGAGCCGCGACGAGATCACGCTGTTCGAGTCGCAGGGCCTCGGCCTGGAAGACGTCGCCACGGCGATGCGCGTGTACGAGCGCGCGCGGGCCGAGAGCATCGGCCAGGACCTCGACCTGTTCGCCGAGGTGAAGCCGCGGCCGGGCCGCCAGTAGCGCCGTCCGGCCACATCTGCCTGCGCGCGAGCGCGCTACGCTTGTACCAGCGGCACGCCGAGCCGCGCCGCGGCCTGGCTCAGCCGGGCATCCTCGGTGGCCAGAGCCACGCCTTCGTGTATTGCCAGCTCAAGGTAGGACAAAAGGCATCAGTGGCGTCGCCCCTCCTCGACGAGATCGCGCACGCGCAGGTCGCCAAGCGTCTTCCCGCGGCGGAATTCGTGCAGCGCAGCAATCACCGCTCGGGCGTCGCGGCCCTGCCCCTCGGACGCGGGCACGAGTCGAGCGACGGGGACGCCGTGCTTCGTGATCGTGATGACCTCGCCCCGAGCCACCGCCGCGAGCAGCCGGGGCAGGTGTGTCTTGGCCTCGTAGGCGCCCACGGTCTGCATCAGTCCCGCTCCATTTAGACTGGTCTAAGACCAGTCTATGCTCCGCGCTCCGCTCTGCACAACTGGCGGGTCGCTAGCCGAGTTCCCGCCACGGAGCGCCTTGCCGGGCGCCGCCCCCGGGCCTACAATCGCGCAGGCTCGCGGGACCGCGCGCCGGCTGCGCGTCCCCGCGCCGTCAGACGCGATTCCTAGGCTGCGGCTGCCGTCGCTGGCGGGCGCTCGGTAACGCTCTGGTATAGTAGGGTAGTATTGCGCGGCCGCTCATGCGTCGTGCGCTGCACTACGCCCCGCCAGGCCCGCGTCTTTCTCCAATTGCCGACTGTCTGTGCGTGTGCGAGTTAAAGACCAGGCGCCCAGCCCGCGTTTGCTAGGAGCCCTCGGTGGAGACCGCTAGCCCGACGATTGGCCCGCCCATCGCTGTCGCGCTCGTCTGGCTGCTGACGCTGGGCGCGGTGGCGCTGTTCGCCGTCCGCGCCCGCCGGCTGGTGCGGCTGCTGCAGGCCGGCCAGCCCGACTACCGCCTCGACCAGGCGGGGCGGCGCCTGCAGACCCTGCTCGTGGACGTGTTCGGCCACCGCCGCATGTTCGTGTGGCCGTACAGCGGGCTGCTTCACCTGTTCATCTTCTGGGGCTTCGTCGTGACGGTGCTCGGCTCGGCCGAGCACCTGCTGCACGGGCTCATCCCCCCGTTTCAGGACTGGCCGCTCATCGGCGGCTGGGGCCTCTACCGCTTCTCGCAAGACCTGTTTAGCTGGCTGGTGCTCGTCGGCGTGGTCATGGCCGTCTACCAGCGCACCGTCCGGCGCCCGCCGCGGCTCAGCTTTAATCTCGACGGCATGGTCATCCTGGGCCTGATCGCCGTGCTCATGGTGAGCAACCTGCTGATCTTCGGCGCGCGCATCGCCCTGCACCCCGAGCCGGCCGATATCTGGATGCCCGCTAGCCAGCTTGTGGCGCGGGCGCTCGTGGGGCTGCCCGCGGCCGCCGTCGAGTCGCTCTACCGCGTCGGCTGGTGGGCGCACGTCCTGGTGCTGCTCGGCTTTCTCGTCTACCTGCCGCAGTCGAAGCACCTGCACATCATCACCGCGGCGCCGAACTCGTATCTGCGCTCGCTGAAGCCGAAGGGCGACCTGCGCGCCATCGACATCGAGAAGGCGCTGGAGAACGACGCGCCGGTGGGCGTGTCGAAGATCGAGCAGTTCACCTGGAAGGACCTGCTCGATACGTACACCTGCACTGAGTGCGGCCGCTGCCAGGCCGAGTGCCCGGCCAGCATCAGCGGCAAGGAGCTGTCGCCCAAGTACCTCATCTTGAACCTGAAGGACCACCTGCTGCACGAGGAGGCCGACCGCCTGCTCGGCGAGGCGCCCGCGGCCGACGGCACACCCGCCCACGCGCCGAAGGAGATGGTCGGCGACGTGATCCACGACCAGGTGCTGTGGGACTGCGTCACCTGTCGCGCCTGCATGGACGCCTGCCCGGTGTTCATCGAGCACGTGCCGAAGATCGTGGACATGCGCCGCCACCTGGTGATGGAGGCGAGCCGCATCCTGCCCGAGTGGCAGAAGATGCTCGACAACGTCGAGGCGAGCGGCAACCCCTGGCGCTTCCCGCGCGCCCAGCGCGCCGACTGGGCGAAGGCGAATGGCATCCCGACGCTCGCCGAGCGGCCCGACGCCGACTACCTGTTCTGGGTGGGCTGCGCCGGCTCCTACGACGAGCGCAACGTGAAGGTGAGCCTCGCGCTGGCGCGGCTGCTGGAGCGCGCGGGCGTCTCGTTCGCCATCCTGGGCACCGAGGAGACCTGCTGCGGCGACCCGGTACGGCGCGTCGGCAACGAGTACCTGTTCCAGCTCCAAGCGCAGCAGAACGTGGAGACGCTGAACGGCCACCAGGTCCGCAAGATCGTGACGGCCTGCCCGCACTGCTTCAACACGGTGGGCACCGAATACCGCGCCTTCGGCGGCAACTACGAGGTCGTCCATCACGTGCAGCTCCTGCAGCAGCTCGTGGCGGCGGGTCGGCTGAAGCCCGAGGAGCGGCTGGACGCCGCGGTGGCCTACCACGACCCGTGCTACATCGGCCGCTACCACGACATCTACGACCCGCCGCGCGAGGCGCTGAAGGCCATCCCCGGCGTCGAGCTGCGCGAGATGGAGCGCCACCGCGAGCGCGCGATGTGCTGCGGCGCCGGCGGCGGCCATGCCTTCTGCGAGGAGCGCACCGGGCGGCGCATCAACCATGTGCGGCTGGAGCAGGCGCTCGACGCGAAGCCCGAACGCGTCGCCACCGCCTGCCCCTACTGCCTCATGATGTTCGAGGACGCCACCCGCGCCAAGGACGTCGCCGAGACGCTCCCCGTGGCCGACGTGGCCGAGCTGCTGGAGCGCTCCACGCGCAGGGGCGGCGACTGAGTAAGGTTCGGTAGATACTTAGAGGATGGAGGTAGGGCGGGGTCTCGTACCCCGCCGCCCGGTGTTGCAGGCGATGGCCCGGCGGCGGGGGACCAGCCCCCGCCCTACCCTTGCTGTTCCCTAATTGACCAACGGCCGTCGTGGTGGCGCCCAGAGTCGTAGGAGCCGACGCATGGATATCGTCGTCTGCATCAAGCAGGTGCCCGACCCCGAGATCCCCACGAGCCAGTTCAAGGTGGACGAGGCGGCGAAGCGCGTCGTGCCGCCAGAGGGCGTGGCGCCCGTCATCAGCACCTTCGACCTGCACGCCGTCGAGGCCGCCATCCAGCTCAAGGAGCAGCACGGCGGCAAGGTCACGGTCGTCAGTCTCGGGCCGTCATCCGTCCGCGACGCGCTGAAGCGCGCGATCGCGATGGGCTGCGACGCCGCGGTGCAGTTGGAAGACCCGGCCTTCGAGGGCGGCGACAGCTACGCCACGGCCGTGGCGCTGGCGGCCGCGATCCAGAAGATCGGCCCGTTCGACCTCGTGCTCACCGGCCGCCAGGCGTCGGACTGGGACAGCGGCCAGGCGCCCGCGGCGCTGGCCGAGCTGCTGGGCGTGGCGGGCGCGGTGCCGGTGCAGAAAGTCGAGGTGCGCGACGGCGGCCTGTACGTCGAGCGCGTCACCGAGGACGGCTACCAGCCGATTGACATGCCGATCCCCTCGGTGCTCGGCATCAGCAACGAAATCAACCAGCCGCGCTACCCGACGCTGAAGGGCATCATGGCCTCCGGCAAGGTGCCGATCCCCGTCTGGACGGCCGCCGACCTCGGCCTCGCGCCAGAAGAGGTGGGGGCGAACGCCAACCGCGTCGTGCTGCAGCGGCTGTACGTGCCCGTCCGCGAGAGCAAATGCGAGTTCATCGAGGCCGACACGCCGCAGGAGATGGGCGAGAAGCTGGCCCAGCGCCTGCGCGAGGCCAGATTGATCTAATCCGCGTGCCGAGCGCTGCCCGGGCGCCTCTAGCCGCGCCCCTGCTGTGAGGGCGGAAGCCCCACTCAGCACTCAGCACTCAGCACTCAGCACTGGAGGGACCCTATGGCAGGCAACGGCGTGCTGGTGATCGGCGAGCCGTCGGAAGGGAGCGTCGCGTCGGCGACGCTGGAAGTGCTCGGCGCCGCGCGCGAGCTGGCCGGCGAGCTGGGCGGGCCGGTCGCCGTGGCCGTGCTGGGCCAGGACGTGGAAGGGCAGGCTCAGGGGCTGATCGAGCGCGGCGCCGACCGCGTGGACGTGCTCAGCGACCCGCGGCTCGTGCCCTACCAGGCCGACACCTGGGTGCCCGCGCTCGCCGCGCTGATCCGCGAGACGAACCCCAGCGTCGTGCTGCTCTCGCACACCCAGACGGGCCGCGAGTTCGGCACGCGCCTCGCTTTCCGCCTCGGCACCGGTATCGTCACCGACTGCTCCGACCTCCAGGTGGCCGACAACGGCCGCCTGCTCGTTGTCAAGCCCGTGTTCGGCGGCAACGCCGTGGCCGAGTACACCGTGGCGGGCGATGGCGTACAGCTCGCCAGCCTGCGGCCGAAACTGTTCGACCAGGCCGCGCCGGTGCCGGGCCACCAGGGCGAAGTCGTGCGCCGCGAGGCGCAGATTGATCCGAGCCAGGTGCGCACGCGGGCGCACGAGCGCGTGCGGGCGGCGGCCGCCGGCCCCGACCTGGAGAACGCGCAGCGCGTCGTCGCCGGCGGGCGCGGCGTGGGCGGCCCAGAGAATTGGCCGCTGCTCGATGAGCTAGCCAGCGTCATCGGCGCCGCCGTGGGCGCGAGCCGCGCGGCCGTGGACGCCGGCTGGGTGCCGGGGCCGCTCCAGATCGGCCTGACGGGCGCGAAGATCTCGCCCCAGCTCTACATCGCCGTGGGCATCTCTGGCGCCGTGCAGCACATGGCCGGCTGCGCCGGCTCGCGCACCATCGTCGCCATCAACCGCGACCCGGAGGCGAACATCTTCCGCCACGCCCACCTCGGCGTCGTCGGCAACGCGAAGGAAGTGCTGCCCGCCCTCACCCGCAAGGCCAAGGAGTTAACCGGCTCGTAGCCTGCCCCCTCTCCCAGGGGGAGAGGGGCCTATTTACCGCCCCTGGAACCGCGGCGGGCGCTTCTCGGCGAAGGCGCGGAGCGCTTCGGTGCGGTCCTCGGTCGGGATGACAGCCTGGTAGGCTTCCTGCTCGTAGGCCCAGCCGGCCGAGAAGCCGCTCTCGCGGGCGACGTTCAGGCACTTCTTGGCCTGCCGCACGGCGATCGGTCCGTTGTTGGCGATGCGCGTGGCTACCGCCCGCGCCGCCGGCAATAGCTCGTCCGCCGGCAGTACGCGGTTCACGAGGTTCAGGCGCGCCGCCTCGGCCGCGTCGATGGGCTGGCCCGTGAAGATCATCTCGCGGGCGCGCGGCTGGCCGATGGCGCGCGGCAGGAGCTGCGTGCCGGCGTCGCCAGGGATGATGGCTATGCTCGTCTCGGGCAGGCCGAAGCGCGCGCCCTCGGCAGCGTAGATGAAGTCGCAGGCCAGCGCCAGCTCCAGCCCGCCGCCCAGCGCCACGCCGTTCACCGCCGCGACGAGCGGCTTCTCGAAGCGTAGGAGCGCGTTCGTGGCGTCGATGAGCCGCTGCCGCTGCGCGACGACCTCCTCGGGCGTCATCGTGGCGCGCTCCTTCAGGTCCGCGCCCGCGCAGAACGCCCGCTCGCCCGCGCCCGTCAGCACGACCGCCCGCACGGCCGGATCGCGGTCGAGCGCCGGCACTGTGCGCGAGATCGCCTCCGCCAGGGTGCGGTCAATCGCGTTCAGCACCTGCGGGCGATTGAGCGTCAAGAGCGCCACGTAATCCGCGATCTCGACCAGCAGCACGTCATTGTCAGCCACTCTCATGCCTCCAAGGTCGCGCGCCCGGGAACGCGCGGGGCAAGCGCTCCCCGCCTCCCCGGTCGTGCTCGGGCGCGCTTCTCGCCTATGATACCGTGGGAGGCGCGCCGCCGCTGGCGACCTAGGCGGCGGTCAAGCATCCGTGGGGCGAGAGCAAGCAAATGGACGAGCGGGACCGGCTCCGCGAGCAGACCGCGCGCAACGTCGCGGGCCTGGAGCACGAGCAGCGCGGCGAGGGCGACGCCGCCATCGCGCTGTACGAGGCCAATCTCGCCGAGGGCTTCCCCGGCGACTGGCCATACAGCCGCCTGGTGCTGCTCTACGGCAGGCGCGGCCAGCCCGCGGAGGTCGTCCGGGTGCTGGAGCGGGCCGTCGCGGTGTTCGCCGCGCTGCCGCGCTCGCACCCGGAGCGCGGCCCGCGCCTGCGGGTCTTCCGCCAGCGCCTTAAGGAAGCACAGCGGGCAGTAAGACCCCCGCGGCGCGGCCGACCTTCCGCTGGCCCCGCCGGAGCGAGCGGCTAGCGTGGCTGTCGCCCCGGTGGCGCCGTTGCTAGGGAAGGTAGGACCTGGTCTCGTACCCCGCCGCGCGGTGGTGCCGGGCGCTCCACCACAGCGAACACCGGTGGAGCGCATGGGTCGGCCCAGCCGGCGCGGCCGTCTGCTCACCCCGCGCTTGGCGGCCGCGGCTGGAGCGGCGGGTATGCTAAGTACCAGCCGTCCGCAGTACGCACGACGGGCACGCTGGTCGTGGTGCGCCAGGTCTCGCCGCTGAAGAGGCTGATGTCGAGCTGCACGGTAATGAGCGCGTGGTCGGGGTCGGCCCGACCCGTCAGGCGGTCGAGCAGAGAGGGCTGCCGCACGCCCAGTCCGAGAACCTGGTATCCGTTGCCCAACTGCTCGGCGATGAACGGCTCGGCCTCGGGCCGTGCGGCCGGTAGGATCTCGCCCAGCGCGGCCTCCAGGTCCTCGTTGGTAACAGCGGCGAGATACGTGCGCAGGGGCGCCTCCGGGCCGCTGGCTCGGCCGCGCCAGTCGGTCAGGGCGCCTATCAATATCGCGCCCGCGCCGAGCAGCCACAACGCGGCCACGAGCGCTAGCCAGCCGCTAACACGCCCTGATCGCCGGGTACCTACCGCCATGCTACCCCGCCGTGCGCCTCGCGGGCGCACAAGATTGCGCGACCGCGGCGCGGCCCCGCCATGAGGGTCTGCCTGGACGTCTCGGCGGCGGCGCAGGGGCGCGGCGGCATCGGGCGCTATGCCGAGCGCCTGGCCGAGGCGCTGGCCCCGCTGCCGGGCGTCGCCCTCCGGCTGCTCTACCACGGGCCGCGCGGCACCCGCCTGCCGCCCACGCTCGCGGGCCTGCCGGCACGCCACGTGCGCCTCGGCAGCAAGCCCTGGCGGGCCAGCCTGGCGGCTGCGACCCTGCTGCGCCTGCCGCTCGACCGCGCCGTCGGCCCGTGCGACCTGTTCCACGCGACCGACCACGTGCTGCCGCCGCTGCGCCGCACGCCCTCCGTCTTCACGGTACACGACCTGGCGTTCCTGGTGCATCCCGAGACGCACCTGTGGTCCAACCGCGCCTATCTCGCCGCCATGATGCCGCGCTACGTGGCGGCCGCCACGATGGTCATCGCGGACTCGGCGGCCACCCGCCGCGACGTGCTGGCGCGCTACGGCGTCGCACCCGACAAGGTGCGCGTCGTGCCGCTCGGCGTCGAACCGACTTTCGCCCCGGTCGCGCCGCCCGAAGCCCGCGCGCGGGTGGCCGAGCGCTACGGCCTGGCCGCGCCCTACGTGCTGTTCGTCGGCACGCTGGAGCCGCGCAAGAACCTGCGCGGGCTGGTGGCCGCCTATCGCGCGCTGCTCCAGCAGCGGCCGGACGCGCCGTCGCTCGCCATCGCGGGCGCCGAGGGCTGGCTGTACGACGACGTGTACCGGCTCGTGCAGCGCGAGGGGCTGGCCAGCCGCGTGCGCTTCCTGGGGCGCGTGGCCGAGGCCGACCTGCCCGCGCTCTACAGCGCCGCGGCCGTCTTTGCTTACCCTTCCCTCTACGAGGGCTTCGGGCTGCCGCCGCTGGAGGCGCTGGCCTGCGGCACGCCGGTCGTGTGCTCGCACCGCGCGTCGCTGCCCGAGGTCGTGGGCGACGCGGCGCTGCTCGTCGATCCGACCGACGTGGGGGCGCTGGCCGGCGCGCTGGCGCGCCTGCTGGACAACGAGCCGCTGCGACGCGAGCTACGCGCGCGCGGCCTCGCCCGCGCCGCCCAATTCACCTGGGCGCGCACGGCCCGCGAAACGCTCGCCGCCTACACGGAAGCGCTGCGCCGCGCCGGTCACTGTCCGCTTGCCTAGCCTCGTATTTCGCACATGGTCAACTCGACGAAGCGGCGAC
>Ga0070741_10013753_pt1 | contig 14190 bp, 9 predicted proteins | sample Coa_R1_4_FD_66440 | JGI IMG/M metagenome (GOLD analysis project Ga0070741, IMG submission 66440) | Surface soil microbial communities from Centralia Pennsylvania, which are recovering from an underground coalmine fire - Coalmine... | ecosystem: Environmental > Terrestrial > Soil > Unclassified ... | reverse complement strand
CTTCAATCCAGTTGTAGGTCACGTTGACACGAAACGGCTCCCAAAACGTCCACGTCACACTCGGCTGCATCAACCATGCTCCCGCCCAGTCATACTGCATCGCAAATGCGGGCCTGAGGTTGCCGCCTAGGTAGGTGGTCGATACGCTGAGGGTGGTGATCTCTTGATCTTCAGGTACCGGTAAGAGCCCGGCAAACACACACGGCGGATTCGGAACTCGCGTCTTTCCATCTGGCCCTAACCGCGTAATGCACTGATTCCCGCGGTTCCCTGGCCCCCCTGGGCGGTTCAACAAGGCCGGATCAGTGCGCCCCGGCCCAATAGGCGCGGCACTGCGTGGCCGTACACCTTGGCGGAAGGAATCATTGAGCAGACCCGCAGGCTGGTCGGTGTCAAACTTACTGCGGTCGTTCATGACATGGAATTTGAAGAACTGCGCACTGAAGGCGAAGCTGGCTGTCGGATTCAACCATAGGATCCACTGGTTGTGATCTAAGCCAATATTAAACGCCCAGATGTCGCGATTCTTCGCGTGCCCGCGATGACACCCGCGTACGATCCCTGCACTTGTACAATTTCCTTCACTGGAAAAATGCCCGCCTGGTAAGAACTCTTTATTGAAGAACGCGCCACTCGAAAGGCCGGCTGCGGCTTGCGGTAGGGTCATATAGCGTTGAATCGCGGTGACGGTATCCCCATCATGAAAAGCGGAGCGCAACAACACGTTGCGGAAATAGGCGCCCTCAGCACGGAACGTCGTATAGAGGTAATACAAAGGATTGTCAGATCCAATAAACATCGCCGTCAACGCATTGACCGGAAATGACAACGAAGCGCCACTAATCTGGATGCGCTTCTCACGAATCGGTACCCAGATGTTCCGTTCGATAACAGCAGGAGTCGCCAGGCCAGCTCCGGCATGCCCGGCTTTGCCATCCGCGCCAATCACCGGATCTAGCGTCCCCCACGGATTGTTCTCCGGCGTCGCCGGCTTGCCCGTGAGCTGGGTGAACAGCGTTGGGCTGATATCCCACGCTAGATGAGCAGGTGACGGCGAAAGTATTGCGGCCTCGGAGGTCGCCTGATCCTGCCAGGTGTAATAGTGCGCTAGCGAGAAGGTAAAGTCATGAATCGTGCCGATAAGGCGTGCACCACCGCGACTGTCCGCCAATCTGCTATGAGGTCCCTGTGCCCGAACCGAACAGCGCGGGCCCCCGCTAGGGCTGACCGTCCCACCGATCTTGGGACCTGCATTGGTCGGCCGGAACAACGGCCCGCCACACGGCATTCGATAGACTTCGACTGGAGACGTATTCGTCGGAATATTCCAGAATGTTCCTTGGTTGAGCGCATATGCGGCTGCCGTCCGTCGATCTGGCGACACAAACCCTTCTAACGTCAGGTCATTAATCGGCCCCACTCCACCAAAGCTCCACTGCGCCCGCAGCATGTTAATCGGTATCCGGCGTTCATCGAGCGGCACCAGTGACCCGCCGAACAAGTTATCCAATGGGTTAATTTGATCTAATAAGCGAAAGGCATCTGACTCACCCCAGGATAAGTTCTGGCGGCCAACCCGAATAAACAAAGGGCCTTTGGTAATATTGAAGTACCACTCAAAGAGGCGGAACTGGTTGACCTTTTTCTGCATGAAATTGATGCTGGTCAAATACTCGAAGTTCCGAAAGCGGACGAACTCGCCGGGATACTTTTCTTTCTGCCGCCCAAGGTATTTATCCCAGAAGGTCGTGCCTCCGCCGCCCTTCAACTGCCGCAGCTGTTTGGCGGTCCCATAGTCCCACTCCCCCTGATACTCTTCGCGGATATTGAGGAAATAATCGAAAGCATCGAAGTTGAGAAACTCAAATAGTGGGCCAACGGTGGGCGCCTGACGCGTCAGACGATTGATGTTATGCCGCCACTCTAAAGTCAGAAAGTTCCGATGCTGGGCCAGGTTGCCGCGCTGATAAAATCCCTTAAAAGTCCCGATGTTATCACGATCCGTGGCGATCACCGCCCGTGAATAGAACAGCCCCGATAAGCTCATCTCCCGTCGGTCGTCAAAGAAATAGCCCCAGGCCGTGTTCGCCGACATGCCTATTAATATGAGCCATGTCAGTGCCCCTCCAACAAGACCGAATCGACTCCTCCTCATAAGATGCCCTCCTTGCTTCCTCGGTCAGCCGCTTGGCCACAGAGGTTTGCCAAATTTCTTTTTTCTCACAACGACTTCACTTTTTGTCGTAGCCTGTGTTATAAGACCGCCTGCCCACAGTTGCTGCGTATGCCCAGGTGGCAGTATTCATAGTCGCACCGAGAAGTCATAACGAAACGGTAAATTTTCAGTTACATTTCGGTAACACGTAAAAATGAAACCAGGGAAACCATCACCGCCATCCACGCTTCACCTCGACACCGTCAACCAGTACCTCTGGCTCGGCAGCCGCAATGTCCCCCTCACGCCGAAGGCGTTTCTCGTGCTCCGCTATCTGATGGATCATCCCGGTCAACTTGTGACGAAAGAAGAATTATTAAACGCAGCGTGGCCGGAGGTCTACGTCAGTGACGCGGCACTAAAAGTGTGCATTCGTCGGTTACGACAGACCTTGGGAGATGAGTCACATGTCCCGCGTTTCATCGAAACGATCCCGTGGCGGGGCTATCGTTTCATTGGCACCGTTGATCAACAGCCAGAAGAGAATGGACAACAGTCAGCCACTACACAACAGTCGCGAACACAACAGAAACGACCGCGTCCCCTTTCTAAGAGACATACGCCCGGGCAACGGGAGGCTTTGACACGGCCGGTGATGGCCCGCCTTCCTCTCATTCCGCGGCAAGACCACGAGTCAATGTCCTTGTTGACACCCCACTCGCTTACGCCAGCCTCGGCCGCCGCCCCGACCACCGCGCCGCACGTGGTTGGACGCGACACCATCCTGTCACAAATTCACTCTTTGTTACCTTCTCTCTTGCAGGGGAAGCAGCAGACGGTGTTTCTCACTGGGGAACCAGGAATAGGAAAGACCGCGGTCGTTGACACCTTTCTCGCACGGGCGTCTGTCGATAGGCGATTTTGGGTTGTGTCGGGACAGTGCATCGAACGCTATGGCACTGGAGAACCCTATCTTCCGATTCTTGAGGCGTTAGAACGCCTGTGCCGTCTCCCCGGCAATGAGCGCCTCACCGCCGTTCTCCGGCAGTACGCACCGACGTGGCTCGTGCAAATGCCGACACTCATCTCTACAACTGAGCAAAAACGGCTTCGCCGGGTGCTCCAAGGAACAACGTCGGATCGCATGTTACGTGAATTTGCCGAATCCTTGACGCATTTGACGGTCGAAAAGCCAGTGATACTGAGTATCGAAGACCTTCACTGGAGCGATTCGGCTACGCTTGACCTTCTTTCTTTCCTCACTCGCCGTCATCAACAGTCCCGCCTCCTTTTTCTTGGCACCTATCGCCCCGGTGTTGTCACAGAAGACGAGCACCCCTTACCTAGCTTAGTACGCGAACTTTCTACTCACGAGCAATGTCACAGGATTCCGCTCAGACTGCTCGACGCGGAAGCAATTCTTACCTACGTGACGAGTCGCTTTCCCGCAGGGGATTTTCTTCCGGCGCTTGCACGCGCGTTATACCAACGCACAGAAGGCAATCCGCTGTTCATGGTGAATGTCGTTGAATATCTTATTGCCCAAGGAATCCTTCGCTACGAACATGGGCAGTGGCAACTCCACGCCGAAGGGGCCGACATTCACGCCATCGTCCCGACCAACGTTCAACAGTTGATTGAGATGCAGATTGACCGCCTCCCGGCAAACGAACAGCAAATGCTCGAAGTCGCGAGTGTCGCCGGCATAGAGTTTTCGGCCGCGGCTGTGGCAGCCGCGCTCGACATCCCAGTTCCGACTGTCGAAGAGCATTACACAAAATTGACGCGACGGTTTCACTTCTTACGCTCGTTCGGCGTCAGTGAATGGCCCGATGGTACAGTGGCACAACAGTACGCCTTTATCCACTCATTGTATCAGCATGTTTTCTATCATCGTATTCCTGCCGGGAAACGGGCCCAATTGCACGCACGAATCGGTCAGCGACAAGAACTCGCATACGGCATGCGCGCCGAGCAGATCGCGGTGGAGCTCGCCATGCACTTCGAGCGCGGGCGCGACTTTCGTCGTGCCGTGCAGTATCATCGCCACGCTGCGGAGACGGCTCTTCAGCGTTATGCCTACCGTGAAGCGATCAAGCATCTCACTATCGGCCTCGAATTACTCAAAGCGACGCCGGATTCTGAGGAAAACGTCCACCAAGAAATTGCGATCTGCAGTGCCTTAGGAGCCGCACTAACCGCAACGCAGGGGTACGCCTCGGCCACAGTCGAACAGACGTACTCCCGCGCCCACACGCTCTGGCAACAGGCGGGCATAACCCACCAGTCCTTCCCGGTTTTGCTCGGCCTGTGGGGCTTCTCTCAAGTCCGAGCCGAGCTCACGACCGCCCTTACTCAGGCCCAGCAACTGTTAGATCTGGCGAACGCCGCACAGGATCCGTTGCTGTTGTCGCTGGCCCACAATGCGCTCGGCGCTACCTTGTTCTGGCAGGGCAACCTCCTCACGGCAAAGCAACATTACGAAGCCAGTAGAGCCGTATACGATCCAAGCCTTACCTTGTCCGCAGACTGGGTTCATAATCCCGGAGTTATCGCGTTATCTTCACTTTCAGTTATTTTTGCCCATTGTGGGGAGGTCACACAGGCACACCTGCGTGCCACCGAAGCACTGACGCTGGTACGGCAGCACGAGCACGACTACAGTCTAGCGCTGGCTCGTTGCCATATCGCCACTATGTACCAGGTGAGCCACGATTTCCCCGCCACGCAAGAGATGGCCGCGGCAGCCATGACATTGGCGACTGAGAAAGGGTTCCCGTATTGTTTGGCCTGTAGCACCATCCAGTATGGCTGGGCTCGTGCCATGCAGACTCGTGGTCGTGAAGGGATCGACCAACTCTCTCAGGGTATCGCTGCCTACCAAGCCACCGGCGCAGTCTTGTGGCAAGCCTACTTTCTTTCGCTCTTGGCGGAGGCGCAATTAGTCGCAGGGCAAATGTCTGCATGCCTCCACACAGTAACGGAAGGGATGACCCTGGCCCATGCCCGTGGTCAACTTCTCCCTCAGGCAGATTTGCAGCGGATCAAAGGAGATCTTCTGCTTGCGCAAGAAGTCAAAAATCAAAAATCGAAAATCAAAAATCAAAAATCAAAATCTACAGATTCTCAAAGCGAAGCTGAAGGATATTTTCTTAGGTCTCTTGAAATCGCTCGCGCTCAGCAAGCGAGCATATTAGAGCTTCGTGTCGCTATGCGCCTCGGTCGCTTATGGCAGCACCAAGGTAAGATCGACTTGGCCCGACAAATGCTCACTTCACTTTGCGAACGATTCAGCGGAGAACGCAGTACAACAGATTTGCACGAAGTGCAGTTGCTCCTTAGGTCTCTCTCCGAGGTTGACTGAAAAGTCCTTTAAAAAAAGGGCGACGCGTGCGCCGCCCTGATACTAATGCTTTTGCTACGGCTCATGTACTTCACATATCTGACCGTAGCCCCTACTAACTGCTCCCCTCAATCCTAGTACAATTGGTACTGCAATTCGACCCAAATGTTGTCCTTGTTATTGAAGACGCCCAACCCACGATTCGCTCGCCCATCGAGCCAGTTGTAGCGCACGCTGAGCGCAAAGGGATCCCAGAACTTCCAGTCGATCCCCGGCTGGATTAACCACGACCCCGACCAGTCGTAGAAGAAGACCCCGGCCGTCCGCAAGTTACCCCCTAGCCAGGTCGTGCTCGCCGAGAACGTCGTGAGCCAGTCTTCTGCACCATAGATCCATAACGTACACGGCTGGCGGCGCCCGGGGTTGCCCGGCTGACAGGCGGGCAGTGAGCGTTTACGGCCCGGGATCTCATCCCGTTCGTTAAACACGCCTTGTGGGCGACTCAGATCGACATGGGTATCTTGCCCATTGCGATGGGTGTAGAAAATCTGCCCCGACAGCGCAAAGGAGGCATTCGGATTGAGGAATTCAATCCACTGGTTGTGGTCTAAGCCAATCACAAACAGCCACCAGTCGCGCTTGGCATAATTTGCCGTCCGGTGTCCCGCTTGCTTGGCCAACGCGCCGTTCGGGCCAAACGCCCCTTGGTTACTGCCCAAGGCGCCTCCTAAGAAGCGATCGAACGCCGTTGTCCCATCGCCATGCGTAAAAGTCCGTGGCGTCGGATAATCTTTGAAGAAGGCGAACTCGGACCGAAACGTCGTATAGATATAATACAGCGGATTATCCGAGCCCACGAACATGCCCGTCAACGCATTCACCGGAAAAGATAACGACGCCCCCGTCACCTGAATCCGCTCCCATTCCACGGTTGAACGGATGTTGCGCTCAGCTCCGGCGATCGTCGCGCTGCCGCCCCGCCCCGTCGGGTTGGCCCCAGAGGAAATCATGCGGGCAGCAACCGGATCATTGGGCCCCCAGGGATTGCCATTCGGCCACGGCCGCCCTTGCGAGTCCGTCGGTAACCCCAAGTCCCAGCGCAAGTGATCACGCGTGGGCGAGATGACCACGGCACGCACACCAGTAACATCCTGATACGTGTAGTAGTGCGCAATCGAGAAGGTAAAATCGCGAATCGTGCCGGTAATGCGCCCGCCCCCACGCCCGTCGTGAAGATTAGCTCGGGGCGCTGCACCGGCCACCGAACAATTGCCGCCGTTGCGTGGCCCCACCCCCGACCCGCCGTAGGGAAATTGCGGGTCTTCAAACCACGGCTGCAACCCCCGCCGCGCCATGAAATCGCCCCCACACGGCGTCCGCCCCCGCATAATCCCCGTGTTCCCCACCTGGATCGACCCCCAATAGTTAACCGAACTCGTCGGCAACCCCGGCTGCGGCGTCGCATTGTCAATCGAATAAAACCCCTCTAGCGTGAGATCGTCGATAAACCCTATCGAGCCAAAACTCCACTGCGCCCGCAACATGTTCAAGGGGATGCGCCGCTCATCCAGGCTCGTCAAGAACCCGGCAAACGAGTTATCTAACGGGTTGATCTGGTCCAGCAAGCGAAAACTATCGGCTTCACCCCACGACAGGTTCTGGCGCCCGAAGCGAATGAACAAGGGCCCCTTGGTGATATTGAAATACCACTCAAACAAGCGAATGTTGGGCCCGCGAAACTCCCGCAGCCACCGCCGGTTGGTGAGCGAAATCACATCGGCCGGAGTATCGGAAAATTGCCGGCCCGCCGGCCACGGATTCCGGGTCACTGTGGGCGAAAAAGGCGTGAAGTACAACCCGTCATAGGGCGTGGCCGTGCTGCGATCATCAAAATACGGCGCATGCAACCGCGTCCCCCCCATCATCCGCTTCATGCGGTTGGGCCCATAATCCCACACCCCGTCATATTCCGTGCGCATGTTCAGATAGTAATCAAAGGCGTCAAAGTTGAGGAACTCCATCACCGGCCCAATGGTCGGAAAGCTGCGTGCGACTCGGTTGATATTGTGCCGCCACTCCAACGTGAGGAAGTTGCGATGCTGCACCATATTGCCGACCCCATACAAGTGCTGCTGGGGCCCGATGGGCTTCTGGGTGGCAAAGGTCGCCCGCGAATAGGCGAACCCCGACAAGCTCATCTCCCGCCGCTCATCAAAAAAATACCCCCACGCCGTGGTCGCTGGAAGAAACAAGATTGTGAACACGACAGACAACCACCAACCAACACGTTGTCTTTGTCCCCTCATGACAAACCCTCCTTCGTGTTTATGTTTCCCTCTCCGTTGCCCCACGCACGGAGGAAAGGCCCTGTTGCGGGCTAACAATAGCGACTCTTATATTTTTGTCAAATTTTTTTAATGTATTTGTTAAATTTCTTTTGCCAAATTTTTTGTCAATTTTTTTGACTTCATCATTAATTTTTTTTTGGCAAACGCGCCGACGCAGCTTTCCCTAATTGCAAGGGCCACAATGGCAGCCGAGCTCGGAAGAGCTCAATCAAACCAACAAGGACGACGGGAAAGTATTGCGCGGCATGGGCCACCAGGGAAAAACCAAGCGCCTCGTCTTTTGGAATCGCGTAGAGCTGAAGGGCAAGTTCCATCGCCACTTGATAAGTGCCAAGATACCCCGGAGCGGCCGGGATCGCCGAAGCAAACACCGTAAAAATCAACACAACAAAAGTTGCCTGTAGCGGGAGGGAAAAGCCGCAGGCACGCAGCAAGACCCAATAGAACCCGCCCAACGCCAGCCAGATGGCCAGCGAAAACAGGAGAACGCCCAACATTTGCGGGACGCTCTGCAGCACGGTAAACCCGCTAGCGAAATTCTGTGCGAGAGCAGCAACCCGTGGTGGAAATCGGGAAAATGAGGCTTTTCCCCGTCGGGCCAATAACCAGCCACCCAGTAGCACAACTACACAGAGTCCTAAAAGGACAAAGTTCGCACGCTGTAACCAGGCGGGCAACGGAATCCCTGACAGGGTGGCGACAAGGATGATCGCGACTGCCACTGCATCCCACACCCGCTCAAGCACAGTGGTTGCTACCGCAGTGCTCAGCCGCAACGAGGCCAAATGGGCAAGCGCATAGGCACGGACAAACTCCCCCGCCCGTAACGGCAAGAGATCATTCGCCATGAAGCCGATCAGCGTTGCTGACCAGAAGGGACGGAACGGAGTCGCCTGAACAGGGGTAACAAACAGTTTCCAGCGATAGGCGCGTACTAGCAAAAACAGCGCCAGCATCGTAAGGGCCGGGAGTGCACCGATAACGTCGATCCGCACAAACGCGGCGAGAACATTCTTCCACTCAATATCGTGGAACGCGTAATACCCACTCGCCAGACTAATCGCCAGGCCGAGAAGGACTTGGAAGTATTTCACTGTCCTCCCCGCATACCTAGGGCGAAGTAACCAAACTCCACAGCAGAAGGCGGGCACACCGGGATTGTCATCCTGAGTGAAACGAGGCCTGCCCTGAGTCCCGGCGAGGCCTGCCCTGAGTCCCGGCGAAAGGGGTTCTTCGCGAAGCTTATCCTGCCTGCGCCAGTGCCGCAGGCACAGGTGAGCGTAGTCGAAGGACTCAGAATGATAACCGCGGACGATTGCTGCTGAACGTGGATGAAGGTCATGCCCTCCCCGTTTTAGCGGATTTTCCCTTCCACAAACGGGACCTCATAGACCTTCTCGTGGTTGATCGGCCCGTGACCGAAATATCCCTCCTCACCGAATAACTCCCCGTGATCTGCCGTTACGGTAACGTACGTGTTCGGTGGTACGCGATCAAATAACTGGACAAAGAGGCCGTCGAGGTACTGCGCCGCACGCAACTGCCGCGCGCGGAGCTGGTCGAGTTTCCCTTGATCAAAGAACCGTGGCGCGGCACTTTCGTCTTCCATCAATTTCCCCCCGACCACTAAATCGTCGAGGTGCTTAAAGACTCCGTGCACCCCATGAATGCGCGGCCAGTCATTCTCCGGCTCATCAGGCAAAGCGTACGGGTAGTGAGTTTCACCCACGTTCAACAGATGGAACGAGGGCCGGTCTGGAGAGAAGGTCATCCGCTCGATCATCGCCGCCATATCGTTATGCTTCGGCATCAACGTAAAGGTGTCGAAGTCACGATTGATCGGCGTCGCCGGATTCAGCACAGGCAGTGAGACGAAGGCGTGCGTCCGGTAGCCAAGTTTCTGCTTAAGGAGTGTCGGCAAAAACAGGTGCGGGACGAAGCTCTTAAACTCAATCTGCTCAGTACCCAACCGCTCGTTGTATTTAAGAAAGTCGCGCTTATAGTACTCCGACGCGTAGACCTGCGACGGACTCGAGTGCGGAAGCAGCCCCATCAGGAGGTTATAGTGCGACGGCGCAGTCCACGAGGCGTAGCTCCAGCGACGTTCGATCGTACCGAGCCGACTCAGTGTGCGGGGAGCCGCGGCCACTAATGTGTCGTAGCGACAACTGTCCAAGATGACGATGATGTAGTTGTTCAGCGGTCGGCAACTCCGAGGCGGCGGCGATGCAGGCTGGTCGCGGATGACCGGAGCAATAGGAGTCGACGGAGCCGCAGATTCAACCGGGCCAGCGGATGTGGCTGTGCGGTTACGGAAGCGCTCAAAGAAACGTTTCATGGAGTAAGAGGATTTGTTCTAGAGAAGACGCGCCCGGAGAGATTCGAACTCCCAACCGACGGGTTCGAAGCCCGGCGCTCTATCCGTTGAGCTACGGGCGCGTATGAAAGAAATCAGGCATTTACGTGAGGATTGTGGTTGTGCTCAAAGTCGTTTGCCAGCAACAAGGCTCACCCTATCACCTTCCTGAAAGGGTCGGCTAGTACCACAGCCCTGATGTCGTCTTCGTTGGGAAGACGGCAGAGGTTTCGTGGCTGGTGATTGCCAGGGTCCGCTTGTAGTCCCCTCCTTCCCGTACCTTTCGAGTCACAAACGTATGACGGAGATCATGAAAGCGCAAGTCCGTTAACCTCACTCTTCGGCAGGCAGCAAGAAACGCGGTTCTCTACCTTTCAGCGATAATCTTCCCCGTCCAGGTAAAAACTTACGATGACGCATTTAAACTCTAATTCCCATATCTTCCGCATCCGACGTTAGAGCACCCAAAGGGTACACCTCAATTTTTTGGCAACCGGGAGCGAACCAATATCAGTTAGGTAGACTCCTTAGAGCTTTTGTCAGTCTCGTTCTGAATGCTTTTCGGTTTTTCTCCGCGCTTGCCCAATTTTTTATATGCGCCCATCAACAAGTGCCTCGGTGCTTATTTGTGAGGCACGATCCAGTTGCTACAGCATCATACTTTTGGACATTTTTTCGATGAAGAGTCCTAAGGCATCCAGAGAATTGACAGAGATCGAGCTCGATAAAAGTAAGGCTCGGGCGCAGCTAACTTATACTGAATCATTCGATCTTCAGGAAATCACTCACTTCCCGAAGACTTAGCCTCGAAAGGCGCCTCCAACATTATTCCGTTCAATTACGTGAAACTCTCATTCTCGAGAGCTTTCTACGGAGTCCTATCACCCCCTCTAATTAGTACACTTCGAACCGTAGTCTTGGCATTTTCTTTGCCTATATGGGGTGCAGAGGTGCAACTGCAGGTTGATTACTGTCCAGCCTGCACCGAGATTGTCACATTATTATATGGGACGCAAAACAACTCGCGGTTATACATGGGGCATTTACTGAACATACGCCTCAAGGGAAGAAAGGAGGGAAGAGGAGAATGACGAAAACTGAGACGAGCGTCATTGCTCATGCAAGCCTGGCACCGCGCAAAGAGGCACTGTCAAGAGCAGCTCCTCGAAGAGTCTCATCTTTGATGGCAACGTGTTTGAGGCATAGGTAGGCAATAACAGAGTCATACTGGGTAACACTCATGTTGAAGTACCTTCAAAATTGAGGATCGCAACACTTCCACATTGACATTTGTACCCTGTGAATTTTAGCTCTCATAAGGGGTGTACAGGCGGTTCTGTCGCCGGGGGCGCATTTTTCCTTATAGAAGTCGTGCGCACTTGGGCGGGCAAAGATGGTATCAATATCGACTTGTCATACTAATTCAGAGGAATGACGGGAGATTTGAAGGAGAATGGAATGAAGAGTTTACGGAGAAAAACATATCGGTTGCGTATATTGTTCTTGCTAGTGCTTTTCGCCATGTGGCAGGGAGGAGCGGCGTGCGCGGAAGATCAACCGCCGCCGCTGCCATCATACTTCACCGCAACAAACGCAGACGCTCAAAAACCGACGTGGCCTGATCCGACGGGTGGGGCGTCGGGGGTGTGGGCGACGCCGGCGGGAGATGCGAAAGGCGACGTTCCGAGTTCGCTTTCACCGACTGACCTCTACGACCGGATTGCCCACAACCTCTACTCAATCAATTACGTGTGGGCTCTAATCGCCGGCTTCCTGGTGATGTTTATGCAGGCCGGCTTTATGTTGGTCGAGACGGGACTCTGCCGGGCTAAAAATGCGGCGCACACCGCGGCCATGAATCTGATGATCTATCCGCTCGGCTGCCTCGCGTTCTGGGTCTATGGATTCGCCATTGGGTGGGGGAATTGGTGGAATGGGCCGGTAGCACCAGGATGGTATCCCTCTCTGGGTCCAGGCCTCTCCATGCTGAATAGTGGCATCGGTATTGGAGCCGCCACTGATGCCGCGGGCAACGCAACAGGAGCATTCACGTACGGGCTCTTGGGAACAAAGGGCTTCTTCTTGGGCAGCTCGGTCAATGACGTAGCCGTCATGGTGCTCTTCTTCTTCATGATGGTGTTCATGGACACCACTGCCACGATTCCGACCGGCGCGATGGCGGAACGCTGGGCGTGGAAGAACTTCTGTCTCTTTGGCTTGTGGGTGGCGCTGCCATATTGCATGTATGGGAACTGGGTATGGGGGGGCGGCTGGCTTGCCCAGGGCGGCATTAATTGGGGTCTTGGCCACGGCGCGGTAGACTTCGCCGGCTCCGGAGTCGTACACGCAATGGGCGGTGTGATTGCGCTCGCTGGAGCCATGGCTATCGGACCACGCATCGGAAAGTACGACTCCCACGGCAGACCGCAGGCTATGCCAGGCCATGATGTCCCCATGGTGGCGCTCGGCACCTTTATTCTCGCTTTCGGTTGGTTCGGCTTCAACCCAGGTTCGACCCTTGCCGGCACTGACCTCCGCATCAGCTTCGTCGTAGTGAACACGATGCTCGCCGGCATTATCGGTGCGCTGGCTTCGATGGTCACACTCATGCTGAAGGGGCTCAAACCTGATCCGACGATGATGTGTAACGGCATGCTCGCCGGGCTCGTAGCAATCACAGCGCCGTGCGCGTTCGTCAATCCGATGGGCGCAGCAATCATCGGTCTTGTCGCCGGAGTCCTCGTCGTCTTGAGCGTCTTCTTCTGGGAGGCGCGCGGAGTCGACGACCCCGTGGGCGCCATCTCCGTACACGGCGTGAACGGCTTGTGGGGCGTGCTTTCCGTCGGCATCTTCGCCACTGGTGAGTATGGTGCCGGCTGGAACGGTGTAGTGCGTGACACGATGGTGAAGGCCTACGGGTCGGATGGCGTGCGCGGGCTCTTGTACGGCGACTTTTCGCAGTTCATCATGCAGGCCATCGACTGTGCGGTGGTAGCGGTATTCGGGTTTGTGATGGCCTACGTGTGGTTCAAGGTAAGCGACCTGATCACACCGATCCGCGTCAGCGAGGAGACAGAAGTGGAAGGGCTTGACGCCCCAGAGATGGGGACCCTTGGCTATCCAGACTTCCAGCTCCATCCTACTCAGGGTGGACGGAGAGCTGCCTAGGCGCGTACCTCGTCCGCTTACACGGCAGCCCGCCACATCTGACGGCGGGCTGCCCTCTCTTTACTGAACAAAGACGCGTAACTCCGTGTGAGGGGCGCTTTCTCCCTCCGCCTTCTGTCACGGAAGGGGGTCAGATTCATTCCTTTCGGATTCTCTGCATGGCGATAGCCACGTCTGATAGCTACGACCTCTTCAGGGTGATGATAGTATAGCTACATAAGGTTCCCCTCCGTACTGATACTTCCATTGCCTACCGAATGTCCGCGGCATTTGCTTCCCAGGGCTCCGTGCGCAGTAACCACTGCAGGGAGAACGGGATGAAAAAGATCGAAGCGATCATCTACCCATTCAAGCTCAACGACGTGAAAGAGGCCCTTTCGCGGGTAGGCATCGAAGAATTCTCGGCCTTGGAGGTATATAGCTTTGGATGCCAGACGAGGGATTCAGCCAAGGTGTACAGAGACGGCATGCAGGTCATAGAACATGAACCAAAGCTGAAAGTAGAAACCGTGGTCGTTGACTACAAGGCCGTACAGGTTTCTGAAGCGATCAGGAAAGCTGCCCGTACGGGGCGTATTGGCGACGGAGCAATCCTCGTCTTGCCGGTGGAAGACATTGTGTGCATCCAGACTGGCCAACGCGGCAGCCCCGCGCTTTGCTAACGCCATGGAATTTTGTGGTCATGAGCGTAAGCTGCTTATGAGGAAGCAGGCAAGGAATTTTACAACCAGTGAGAAATAGAGAAAACCCGTAAGATCGAAGAAAGGTAGGGGGCGCGCAGGTCCTCACCACGACTACGTCCCGTGCTTCTTCACAGACT
>Ga0070741_10013751_pt1 | contig 14191 bp, 12 predicted proteins | sample Coa_R1_4_FD_66440 | JGI IMG/M metagenome (GOLD analysis project Ga0070741, IMG submission 66440) | Surface soil microbial communities from Centralia Pennsylvania, which are recovering from an underground coalmine fire - Coalmine... | ecosystem: Environmental > Terrestrial > Soil > Unclassified ... | reverse complement strand
TGACGAGAACGAAGCAGCCGACACCCCGTTCGTCCGTGGCGGCCGACGATTGTGGGCAACAGGTTGTGACTGTGTTGAGTTTTATCTGTCGGCTAATGCCGGCGAACCGCTGCGCCCGTTAATCCACGTGGCCTCTGGCGGCGAGCTGTCGCGGTTGATGCTCGCGCTGAAGGCCCTCAGTGCGGCAGCGGGGGAGGCGCCAACGCTGATCTTTGATGAAGTCGATGCCGGGATCGGCGGGGCAATTGCCGAAGTGGTCGGTCGTCGTCTCAAAGCCCTTGCCAAGCAACGGCAGGTGCTCTGCATCACACATCTTCCTCAGATCGCCGCCTTTGCCGATCACGCCTACACCGTAGTGAAGACGACGACCCGCGGGCGCACCGTGTCATCGACAAAAAAGCTCACCCAGAGTGAACAATTGCAAGAACTCGCCCGCATGCTCGGCGGGGTGGAAATTAGTACCGAAGCGCGAAGGCATGCGAAGGAGATGTTAGAGGGGGCGCGACGGGGATGACAAGAAAAGAGACGGAGATGGGAGAATCGGAGAGGCGGAAAAAGAAACGGCGAGTGGGAGAACTGAAGGCCGCCCTACCACTCTTGGTCGCCCATTCTTCCAGTCGTCTACTGTATCCCCGTTTCTGGGGCTGCTCACTCGCCCGCTTGTATTTCTCTCACGCTCGGCGGTAAAACAGCAACAGGGGACAACATGGATTTCTCTTTTTCACCTGAAGAAGAACGTTTTCGCCACGATTTGCGAGATTGGTTGCGACAGAACCTCCCCGAGGGTTGGGGAACCTCGGCGTACACAGCCCCGAAGGGAGAAGGACGACTGGCGTTCCTGCGCGACTGGCAACGGAAGATGTACGAAGGCGGTTATGTCGGTTTATCTTGGCCGAAGGAGTACGGTGGCCGCGGCGCGTCGATGATCGAGATGGCTATTTTCAATGAGGAAATGGCCAGAGTTGAAGCGCCAGGGCCGCTTAACGTACTCGGGCTGGGCATGGCCGGCCCGACCATCATCGTGCACGGCACCGAAGAACAGAAGCGGCGCTATCTCCAGAAAATCCTCAACTGCGATGAAATTTGGTGCCAAGGATTTTCCGAACCGGGCTCGGGCTCTGATGTCGCCTCGATTCGTACCAGGGCAGAACTGCGCGGCGATGAGTTCATTGTCAACGGGCAAAAAGTGTGGACCACCTTAGCTCATATTGCCGACTGGTGCATGCTGCTGGTGCGCACCGACCCGGATGCGCCGAAACATCGCGGCATCTCTTACATTCTTGTGGATATGAAAAGCCCCGGTATTACCGTACGGCCGTTACGGCAGATGACAGGAGAATCTGAGTTCAACGAGATCTTCTTTGAAGATGTGCGTGTACCGCGCGCAAACTTGGTCGGCGAACTGAACAACGGTTGGGGGGTGGCGCTAACAACCTTGATGAATGAGCGTGGGACAGCCTCGTTCGGTACGCAAGCGCGCTTTCGTATCCTGTATGAGAACCTCGTCTCCTTAGCGAGACAGTCTTCCGTCAATGGTCACGGAGCGACAAAAGATCCGTTGGTCCGTCAACAACTCGCCCAACACCTTATTGATGTCGAGATTTTGAAGTATAACTGCTATCGTAACTTTACGCGTCTCCTGCGTGGGGGGACACCAGGGCCGGAAGGGTCGATTCTGAAATTGTGGTGGAGCGAACTCAACCAACGTATGCAAGAAACGGCGATGATGTTGGAAGGGAGCTACGGACAGCTCGTTCGTGAATCGCCGTGGGCAATCGAAGGCGGCCGTTGGCAGCATCACTTCATGCGCTCGCGGGCGAATACGATCGAGGCTGGCACGTCAGAGATTCAACGGAACATTATCGCCGAACGCGTTTTGAAGATGCCGAAAGGGCGATGAACACAAACTAAGAATTAAGAATTAAAAATTAAGAGTGAAGAGTAATAAGGAGAACAATTACTCCTTTTCTACCATTCTTCGTTCTTAATTCTACATTCTTCATTCCCTAAAAAAGGGAGCTGACATGGACAGAGACTTAATGATTTCGCTGTATCGTGACATGATTCGCATTCGTCGCTTTGAAGAGGAATGCGCGCGACAATACACCCGGGGAAAGATTGGCGGCTTTCTGCATCTCTACAACGGCGAAGAGGCTGTCGCCGTCGGTGCGATCTCCGCAGTCGCGCCTACCGATTACATTCTTGCGACCTACCGCGAACACGCGCATTACCTGGCGCGGGTCGGTAACATGAACGCGGCCATGGCCGAACTGTTCGGCAAGGCCACCGGCTGTGCCAAAGGCCGTGGCGGCTCCATGCATTTCTTTGATACCAGCAAACGGTTTATGGGCGGTCACGCCATCGTCGGTGGTCACGTCCCCATCGCCGCCGGGATAGCCTTCGCCTCCAAGTATCGCGGCGAACCGGACGTCACCTTGTGTTTCTTCGGTGAAGGCACCGCGAACATGGGCGCGTTTCACGAGGGCATGGCGCTCGCGTCACTGTGGAAACTTCCGGTGATTTTTATTTGCGAGAACAACCTCTACTCGATGGGCACGCCACTGTACCGCACGCTCGCGGTTGAAGACATCGCCGTCCGCGCGAAAGGGTACCCCATGGCGCAGGAAATCGTGAATGGTGACGACGTCTTGGAAGTGCGCGACGTCGTGCGGCGTGCGGCGAAACGCGCCCGGGCTGAAAACTTGCCAATCCTCGTGGAAGCTAAGACGTATCGTTTTCGCGGCCATTCGATGTCCGATCCGGCCAAGTATCGGACCAAAGAAGAAGTCGACGAATGGATGAAACGCGATCCGATCCGTATCTTAGCTGACCGCATCTACGAGCTGGGAATCGCCAACGAAGCGCAACTGAAAGCGATCGACGACCAAGCCAAACAAGACGTGAATGCCGCGGTAAAATTCGCCGACGAGTCACCTGTTCCGGACCCGGCGACCTTATACGATGATGTCTACACCGAAGTAGCACAGGGGAATGAGTCCGAGAAAGTCGTGCCGCTGCCGCGGCGGGCGCGGGCGTAGGCAGTAATGAGGGACGAGTAACGAGCAGTGAGCAGCGTCCTCTCTTTACGTCACCCGCAACACGCAATACGTGGTGCGTGGAATCGCCGGTCTCCTTTTGGCTGAATGTTCGAGAGTCGCGAGGAGTTCTACACATGCGAGAGATTACCTACCGCGAAGCACTACGCGAAGCCATGAGTGAAGAGATGGAGCGCGACGAGCGCGTGTTTTTGATGGGCGAAGAAGTCGGTCATTACAACGGCGCCTATAAAGTCTCGGAAGGGATGCTCGAGCGCTTCGGGGAGCGTCGTGTCGTCGACACCCCGATTGCTGAGACCGGCTTCGCCGGGATTGGCATCGGTGCCGCGATGGTCGGGCTGCGGCCGATCATTGAGTTTATGACTTGGAACTTTTCGCTGTGCGCTTACGACCAACTCGTTAATAATGCCGCCAAACTGCGCTACATGTCCGGTGGACAGTTGTCCTTGCCGATTGTCTTCCGCGGTCCCGGTGGCGCGGCGCATCAACTTGGCGCACAGCACTCACAAGCAGTAGAGAGTCTGTACGCCTACGTTCCGGGCCTGAAAGTCGTCGCCCCGGCGACTCCGTATGACGCCAAAGGCCTCCTGAAAACCGCCATTCGCGACGAGAATCCGATCGTTTTCATCGAAGGCGAGCTGCTCTACGGTCGCAAAGGCCAAGTCCCGGAAGAAGAGTATACAATCCCATTAGGCAAGGGCGACGTGAAGCGCGAAGGCAAAGATGTCACTATTGTCGCGTGGTCGAAAATGGTCGCTGTCGCGCTAGAAGCGGCCACAGAGTTAGCGAAGGCCGGGATTGAGGTCGAAATCGTCGACCCACGCAGCATTCGTCCGCTCGATGAAGCGCTGATTCTCCGTTCTGTGAAAAAAACCAGCCGCTGTGTCATTGTCGAAGAAGGCTGGCCGTTTGCCGGAGTGGGAGCAGAGGTCTCTCACCGCGTTATGAGTGGAGCCTTCGATTATCTTGATGCGCCAGTCACTCGCGTCACCGGCGAGGACGTCCCGATGCCGTACGCGAAGAATTTAGAACATCTTGCGTTTCCCGGCACCGAGAAAGTGATCAACGCGGTCAAGGGGGTGCTGTATCGGTCGTAGCGAGGAACCGCAACCGGGTTGCGTATGAATGCAGGTAAACCCTCACTGTCTACAATGTCTTAGCACACAGTGTATGAGATACTGAGCGGGTTCTCTTCCTCGTCATTCCGGGCAAGGCCGCAGGCCGCGACCCGGAATCCGCTATAGCAACTCCCAGCGGACAATCTTCGTCAGGGGATGTGGCTGCAGCCGTGGGAGAGGCAATGGGACAAGCGCAGACACTAGCAACTGCGGCAGCGACGAGTGCTGGCGTGCGACTCGGGCGGTTGCTTTCGGCTGAAATCAAGCCAGCCGGTATCTCTGGTCCGTCCACTTTCCTCGCCGGTGCCGGCCTCACTGGAGGTCGTAGGCTGCTCACCGGCGGACAAGCAATCGAGACCATCTCTACCTACGAAGCCCTTCCGTAGCACGATTGAGGGCTCCTACCGCAACGCGTCAAGATTCTTCTGCGCGCGGGCAAAGTTTGGATTAATCTTCAGTGCGGCTTCGAACTCAGTCCGGGCGTCGGCTGCTCGTCCTACGCGAGTGTAGATTTCTCCTAACTCGTTGTGCGCCACTTCATCACTAGGGCAGAGGCCAAGCCCCTCACGGTACCGAGATATCGCGTCCTCGTCATTCGTCGCTTTACGCGCGGCGTCAAAGGAAGAGAAGGCCTGATTGCAGGCGATCCGTTCTTTCTCCTCTTTTTCACGCGCGTGCTGCAACGCATCCGCTTCAGCTTTAAGCTGGGCGGTCTCTTGTTTCAGTCGTTCGATTTCGACTTTTTGTTGCTCCAGTTTGGTGTTGTCGAAAAGCGTGCAGGAAGGGAGGAGTAGCCAGTGGCCAGTCATTAATAATAGGGAGAGGATAGAAGACGATCTCCGATTCATTGCTCGTTCCAGGTTCCAAATCCCACGTTCCACGCACCGCGCGTCACTGATTACGTTTTACGTATTACGTTTTTTGCTCTCACCGTAGCCCCGGCATCACCTCTTCTGTCCATCGTTTCAGTTGTTGGACGGGATTGGGGCTCGCAAAGCGCACGACAATGTATTCAGCCCCGGCGTCGACGAAGCGACGGGTATGCGCGATACAATCCTCTGGAGTGCCGTGTATGGCGAGGCGCTCAAATGGTTTGGCCGCCATGTTGTAATTGCTGCTCAAGAACGCCCCGGTTTCTGCCCACGCCGCTTCGCGGCTCGCGCCAACGTTAGCAAAGCAGTAGACGGCTGACTGAATATCTTTGGGGTCACGCCCGCCTTCACGACACAACTCAGCGAGCCGTGTTCGCCCTTGCAGAAACCGCTCCGGCGTCACAAACGCCGGGGCCCAGGCTTGGCCAAATTTCACTGCCCGCCGCAGCGCACCTTCACTCCGTCCGCCGACCCAGATCGGCGGGTGTGGCCGCTGGAGTGGCGTGGGTAACACGGAGATCGTATCAAAGCGATAATACTTGCCCGAGAACGCGACGGGTTCTCCCGTCCACAATAAACGCAGGACTTCTAACCCTTCATTCGTTCGAGCCCCGCGTTCTTTCACCGGTACGCCAGACGCCATGAATTCTTTGGGATGTTCGCCACCCACACCAACACCAAAGACGAAGCGGCCGCCTGAGATGTGGTCGAGCGTGGCGACCGTCTGTGCTACATGCACCGGGTTCCGCAACGGTAACAGTAATACGGCCGGTCCGAGATGGATTCGCGTCGTGCGTGCGGCGACCGCGGCTAGCGTCGTAAAAATCTCGAAGCGGGGAATATGGAACACGACGTGATCCCCGCCCCAGACGGAATCGTATCCGTATTCTTCGGCTTTGGTGGCGACGTCAAGATATTCAGTCGCGTTGACTTCACTACGCGGGAATCCATTCGGCAGGCCGATGCCGAATCGTACAGTAGGCATACGTATCTCTCGCAATGATTACAACCGGTTAGAAGTAATGCGCGTAAAGCGTAGTGCGTAAAACGTAATAAGGATGAGGAGGGGCGGTTACGTATTACGTATTACGTTTTATGTGTTACGTCAGAAATTATCCTTCAACTGTCGCGTCTTCGCTAACACAGATACGGCGTCGAGCGTAATCTCAGGGAATCGTTTCTTGACGTTACTTTGCAGTTCGGCGTTGTTTACGCGCACGAAGGGGTTGATCTCTTTTTCTTCCGCGACCGTGGACGGGACGGTGGGAATCTTCTTGGCCCGCTGACCCTGCGCCCATTGCAACTTGGCTTGGACCTGGGCGTTGTGCGGCTCTAGCGTCAGGGCGAATTGCAGATTCTTCACGGTGTATTCATGTCCGCAGAACACCCGCGTGTCGTCCGGCAGGGACATCAGTTTGACCATGTTGTTGTGCATGTCCGACGCGGTTCCTTCGAACAGGCGACCGCACCCGGCAACAAAGAGCGTATCGCCGGTGAAAACCGCCTTCTCTTGCGGGAAATAAAGCGCTACGTGGCCGTTGGTATGGCAAGGAATAAAAAGAAAACGCGCTGTGAGTTTACCAATCTGGAGCGTGTCTCCCTCGTCGACCAGGTTGGTGATTGCCGGCGTCCGATCTTTGTCACGTTTATGACCGTAGACCTTCAGGCCAGGAAATTCTTTGACCAGCTCCTCATTGCCGCCGACATGGTCCCAGTGGTGGTGCGTATTGATGATGGTCGTGAACTTCACGCCTTCGCGCTTGACCGCCTCCGCCACCGGACCGGCTTCCGACGGGTCGACCACGCCGGCTTCTTTGGTCGCTTCGTCAATCAACAAATACGCATAATTATCGGCTAAAACAGGGATCGGAATGATTTTCATTGCCGTCTCCTCTCATATCGTATTCTGGGAAAGGTGCAGGTACTGTATAAGAGAGATCTTGCGTGGGTCAAGCGGAGCGCAGTTGAGGACGCAGTTTGGGTGGGGTAAGACGAACGCACGGCCACTAACACGGAGGCACCCTTATGCAAGGCATCATGGATCACATCGTCCTCAATGCGGAAGACGTCGAAGCGCTGATACGGTTTTACACGACCGTAGTTGAGCTCGCGCCGGAACGCGTCGAAGAATATCGTCAAGGTAAAGTCCTTTTTCCGTCGGTGCGCATCAATGAGAACACCTTGATCGATATTTCCCCTCAAGCGATGTGGGAACGTACAAGTCCCCGCGGCATGGGACGCCGCAATCTCAATCACTTTTGCCTGACGCTCGAGAAGAGCGAGTGGGAGGAACTTTGTGCGCGACTGGAAGCACACCGCGTCGCCGTTGAAGGTCCCCTGCCTCGCTGGGGCGCACGCGGCAACGGCACGTCGATTTACTTCCACGACCCCGAAGGCAATGAGATCGAAGCGCGGTACTATGGGGAATGAACAGACAGTCAGTTGATAAAAATATCTGGAGAGTCCCAGTGAAAGAAGCCCGCTCGTATACCGCGCCATCTCGACACCCTCGCGAAGCAACAATCGAAGACCTTTCCCGTACGCCAGGAAAGGCCGAGTTGGTCGACGGGAAAATCCTCCATTTTTCTCCAACCGGCGGGCTTCGTGGATTTGCCGGAGACGAAATTTTCGTCTCACTACGAGAGTATGTGCGACGCACTGGACGTGGATTTGCCGTAGGGGACAACAAAGCGTTTCGTGTCAACCTGCCCAGGCGGAAGTCGTTCAGTCCAGATGCCGCGTTTTACGTCGGCCCGTCCCCAGGAATGAAATTCCTTGCAGGCGCACCAGTCTTTGCCGTTGAAGTCAGAAGCGAGCGAGATTACGGGCCACGAGCGGAACGTACGCTCGCTCGAAAACGGGCGGATTATTTTGCCGCAGGCACACTCGTTGTGTGGGATGTCGATCTGTTAAGCGACGAGATAGTGCGGGTCTACCGAGCTAGCGACCCCGAGCTTCCGACTATCTACCACCGCGGTGAGGTTGCCGAAGCCGAACCGGCAGTGCCGGGTTGGACGATGCCGGTGGATGATTTGTTTATGTAAAATCGTCCTCCTCAATTACAAACCACGGCTCCGCAAGCTCGAGGTCCCGGGCGGCTCTGACAACCGCCCCTTTCTTCATCAAGACTTTCAACTGCCTGCGCAACCCAGTCCGGATAAAATGTTGGATGACCCGGTCAATGAACCGACTCCGGGAGCCGCTCGGAGCAGCACGATCAAGCAGTCAGATCGTCTCCTCCGGCAAGGTGATGTTGATATGCTTATGTATACGGTCGTTCTCCTTGTAGGAAATATACACGTCCGTAACGTGTATATCGAATAAGAATATGCTGGCGTGGGCAGAGAAGGGGCCAGGGAAACATGAAAACAGTGAGCAGAAAAGGTCCGACGTAATGACACGAGATTCTAAAGGGTGACCACAATTGTGCGATACTGGCAATATTAATAGATTTTACTCCAGGTGCAGCTCTAGAATAGATAGAGACTCTTTCTAGGGTAGGGGGCAAAATGAATGAGCAAGTTTCTGGTAAGCAAGGTCTTAAGGAAAGTCTAGACCGCCTCCGAAGGAGACTCCTCGATCTTTCTCGACGTAACCCCCTCTTAAACTATCGGTTTCCCAAAAGAAGTATCAAAATCATCGATGAACTCCCCTCTGCAACCTTTCACCCTCTGTTGACTGGTCGCCGCTTCACACTCACTGCCATTGAAGAAGCTCAGAAAAATGATCTCGTATCTCCTCAAAAACTCCTCCCTGCTCGTATAGAAGATGTCACGGGGACTGAGGATGATTCGCTCTTTACGGATATTCATCAGGAATTACCGACCCCAGGAGAGACTATTGATGCTAAACACTTAGATAACCTCTTGCAGACCCCCTTCAATCCAAAAGAACTTGAGCGCCGCTGTACGGTACTCCACACTGCTGCACGAACTGCACTTGAGGAAACTGGGACAAATTTCCTGCACTTGGCCATTGGATTTTTGGAGTGGTTCGAGTCTGATGACTCCACAGAAAAGTCGCGTGCCCCTCTTATTCTCGTCCCCCTTGAGATCAACAAGGGAAAACATGACCCGTGGACGGATACGTTTCAGTACTTAGTGAATTACAGCGAAGAAGATATTGAAACCAATTTATCCCTCGCGGAAAAGCTGGCTCAGGACTTCGGCATTGATCTGCCTGAGTTTGATTCAGAACGCAACCCCGAAGATTACTTAGCAGAGGTGTCGGAGAAAATACTTTCCTATCCTCGTTGGCGTGTCGTGCGGGAGATGGTGATCGGTCTTTTTAGTTTCTCTAAGCTACTGATGTATCGCGAGCTTAACCAAAAACACGGGCCGGCAGCTCAGCACCCCGTTGATCACCCAATCGTGTCAAAGTTGCTTGGGGATACTGAGGCATCTTCAGATAACCACACCGACTTGCAATTAGCTGAAATCTACAATCTCGATCGTCACCAGCAAGCGCACGAGATCCAGTTGGTAATGGATGCTGATAGTTCACAACATTCGGCTCTGATTGATGCCCTGGTAGAGGGAAAGAATCTTGTTATTCATGGCCCTCCTGGAACGGGAAAGTCCCAGACGATTACCAATCTTATCGCTGCTGCCTTAGCGAGCGGCAAAAATATCCTCTTTGTGGCGGAGAAAAGCGCGGCACTTGAAGTCGTCAAGAGCCGCTTGGACCGGTGCGGGCTTGGAGAATTTGTACTGGAGCTACATTCCCTGGGGACAAACAAAGGGCAACTCCATCGCGAGCTAGAGAGCCGACTGCACAAACGGTTTCCAGAACCTCACGATATAAAAGAGCAGGAAGCAAACCTCACCCAAGAAAGATTACGTCTCCTTTCGTATACAGAAGCAGCGCAAAAGCTGACCGGCCCAGACCAAGAACCTTTCTTTAAGATCGCCTTTCGAGCCTCTCGTTTTCGCACACTCGCAAAGCCCGAGTTCCCAGAACCCAACAACGGAGAGTTTCCTCTGTTAAGCCGTAGGGATATTGAGGAGCGAACCGATATCGTGCGTCACGCCTCGCTACTCTGGCATGAGCTCCCTGAAGCGGTTCGACGAGCGTGGGACGGAATCGACTTACGTAATGTTTTCGGATCGGAGTTGCAGAGCGTTGCAACGGCACTGCGTCGTCTTCACGCCTCTGCCGTTGAGGCACAATCAGCTTTAAACTTGCTGGCTGCAGAAGGGGCCCCGATTTCCACCCAAATCGTCCAACTACGAGGGTTAGTTCAATTAAGCCAAACCCTCAGCTCTCCTTCTCGTCCACACTTAGCTCCAGACACGTGGGCAAACCTGTTATCCAAGGCAACAGCCGATAAGGTGAGAAAGCTTCACGATCGACTGGCAGAAATTCCTGCGCTTACAAAGGCATCTGCCGTTCTTCCGCAGATACAGGTTTGTCTCGATCTCACGTTCGTTGCACGCCTAAAAGAAAATTGCTCGCGCCTGATCCAAGAGGGACACCAGGAGAAAACCTTGAACCAGCTTGAGACTTTACTGCAGAGTTCTCAGCGCTGTGCCCAAAGTGCCCAACAGTTACAGCATCTCAACGATACGATCCATAACGTATTAGGATCATCTCCATCATTCCTTGTTGATTTTGAGAACATAATCTCCTTGGCTGAACTCTTTAGTAATATGCCTCAGCTCGTCGAACATACATTCGAACCAGCATGGCTACGGCGTCACACCATGGAGACAATGCGCCAAGCAGAGGAAACAACCAAAAAACTCATGACACAGTTCCGCGAGGTGCAAAAAAAGTTTGATACCAAGTTTGCCCCTCACACACGCGAACTGTACCTCATAGCGAAGCGCCTACGAGCCGTACATGATCAGTGGTTTCCTCGGCTACGGAGTGAATACCGAGTTCTTCACAGAGAGATTGTCTCCTTTCTTCACAATCCAAAAGAAATTCGGGATCGAACCCTCGCCGAACGTATCGAACAACTTGCAAACCTTCTTGATGACATCGAACGCTTTGCCAACGACGCAAATATGAAGGACACGCTGGGTCGCTCGTTCAAAGGAATCGAGACCGATTGGCCCTCTCTTCGTGTGGCAATTGAATGGACGTCGAAGCTGGTACAAACAGTGGGAGATACATTCCTCGCAAAAAGTCTCGTCACAAACACGGGAAATACAGTAAATGAAATTCGTCGTCTGGGAAATCAGCTATCTCAACCGATCTTAGTGCTTCGCGATGGGCTCAGAGAGTGTGACTTAGGCGATTCTCTTGAGTCGCCTATCACATTGATCCACCAGCTTCTCACAAAGCAGATTGAGCTGCTTGAAGAGATTCTTCCTACGCTCAGAGCGGCTCAAGCTCCACGTCTCACTACCGTTGAACAACTCCAAGCTGCAGCCACGGCCAGGATGCAGCTTCTAGAAATCCGCTACGAGGTCGAAGCGAATCAGACACTTGCGACATCATTGGGAAACCATTGGCAAGGCATTGATACAGATACAACCTCTCTCTTGCAAGCACTGGATTGGCTCTCTACCCTTCACACGACAGGCGTACCAGCAGACGTTATCTCTTGGGTTGTCTCCGGACCAGAAGGCCCAAAGGTGGCCTCTATTGTCGCGGTCTCTAGCAAGCTGAAGCAATTCTTTTCAATTCGAGAAGATTGGTTAAAACATTGCTCGCGCTGGGGCGGAGTCAACCTTGAACGCTGGCTCAAAGGTAAGAGCCCGAATTTTACTCTGGCCGATGTTATTCCGGCTTGCGAAGCAAGCTTGGCGACGACAGCGTTCCTCAATTCGTGGAGTGAGTTCTGTCGGGTGGCTGCACGCCTTCACGAGCATGGGCATGGAGGTCTGCTAACGCTGATACAAGAGCACAGTCTCTCCCCTGAAAGAGTTGCTGCATACTTTCGCGCGTTGGCCTATGAGGCGATTGCGCGACAAGGTGTGCAGGCAAATCCAGCGCTTGCCAGTTTTACCCGCGTGGCGTACGAGCGGACGATTCGTGAGTTTCAACGCATTGACCGTGACCTCAATAGCCTTCGTGGGCAGTACATTGCAAGCACCATCGCCAAACGACCAATTCCAGCGGGAATTGGGACAGGCCCAAAAGGTAAGTTGACAGACCGTGGTCTGATCGAGAATGAACTGTCTAAAAAGACTCGACACATTCCCATTCGAAAATTAGTGCGTCGGGCCGGGAAAGCACTACAGGCGATCAAGCCCTGCTTCATGATGAGTCCACTTTCCGTTGCCCAGTATTTGCCACCCGGCCGGATCGAATTCGATCTAGTGTTGATGGACGAAGCCTCACAAGTGAAACCGGAAGATGCCCTCGGTGCCATTCTGCGAGGAAAACAAGTAGTTATTGTCGGTGACCCGAAGCAACTTCCTCCGACAACGTTCTTTGATCAGATCTCCGATGACGAAGATGACGATGAAGAACGTACAGTTGCAGAAGAAACAGATTCTATCCTTGAAATTGCGCAACGCACATTTGCCAATCGTACTCTCCTCTGGCATTACCGTTCGCAACATCCTTCTTTAATTGCGTTCTCTAATAGTCAGTTCTACCATAATGAATTGCTGCTTTTCCCGTCACCTTATACTCAGCATAATGAGTTTGGCGTTCAAATCCACTGGATTGAAGATGCGACGTACAAAAACTCACGCAACCTCGTGGAAGCATTACAAGTTGCCAAAGCGGTTCGTGCCCACCTCATTAAGCAACCGGAAGTATCCCTCGGTGTCGCGACTATGAACTCTCAGCAGCGAGACCTTATCCTGGCAGAGATTGAACGATTACAGAAAGCAGACTCGAGGCTTGATGTGGCGTTACGACAACAGGAAGAACGAGACGAGCCGTTCTTCGTCAAAAACCTTGAAAATGTTCAAGGCGATGAGCGCGAGGTCATATTCATTTCAACAACGTACGGGCGCGATCCAGAAACGCAGCGTGTCTATCAACGCTTTGGACCGATTGCGAGAGACAAAGGGTGGCGACGATTAAACGTGCTCTTCACGCGTGCACGTCGGCGAATTGAGATGTTTACCTCACTCAAGCCAAACGACATTGTACTTGGAGAAAATCCGTCACGAGGAGTAGTTGCTTTTCGTAACTATCTCGCCTTTGCTGAGACAGGACAAATGGGAGAGATTGGGTCTGATTCGGGCCGATCTCCCGATAGCGACTTTGAGATTGATGTCGCTACCCTTCTGGCCACACATGGTTACCAGGTCCAAGCTCAGGTAGGCGTAGCAGGGTTTTCCATTGATATTGGAGTAAAAGACCCACAGGACGCAGGAACATACATACTCGGTATCGAATGTGATGGTGCAACGTACCACAGTGCGAAGTCAGTGCGTGATCGTGATCGACTGCGACAAGAGATTCTTGAAGCGAAAGGGTGGAAGATTCATCGCATCTGGTCAACAGATTGGTTCAAAAACCGGGAGAGTGAAATTCAACGCCTGCTTTCTACTGTAGCAGATGCGGCAAGGCCACCAGAAAAACTAAAACGTGTAATTGCGTCGTAAGAGATCCCTCTCGTCCTCCTACCAGTTTTGTAGCGTGGAAGTGACGTTAGGAAATAAGAAGCCCGAGAATTGCACTCGAACTATGTCACTGGAGTGCCGTCGGATAAATGCGGTTGCCCACAATCGTGTGACCCGCTACAACTTTCTCCAGGAAAGGGACAATGCACCATGGCACGAGCCAGTACCGCCGAAGCGATCTTGGCACTTGCAAAAGAAATGCGTGAAGGGAATGCACAACTCGTCGCGTGGTTGCAACAGTCGCCCGAGCGACAGGAACGACAGAACCAAACGACGATCGCGGCGTTAGGTGAAATCAGTAAAGGCCAAGAGCGGATTGTACAGATCGTCTCGGAGAGCACGAAGCTGTTCGCAAATATGCTCCTCAAATCACAAGCCTTGACCGCACGTACTTTGGAATTGACCCGGGATCTTCATACACGGACTACCGGCGGGGGGAGCGGTACCACGCACTGAGGAATTCTTTTGATGAGATTTGTGAACGAAGCCCCTGTGCGGATCAAGCAACAGGTGGTGTGGTGGCTCCTCCAAAGACGCGCGCCGATAGCCGGGTTTAGCCAAGACAGTCTTCGCCGCGTCAAAGCATACCTCTCGACGAACGTACAATCACAAGA
>Ga0070741_10013750_pt1 | contig 14191 bp, 10 predicted proteins | sample Coa_R1_4_FD_66440 | JGI IMG/M metagenome (GOLD analysis project Ga0070741, IMG submission 66440) | Surface soil microbial communities from Centralia Pennsylvania, which are recovering from an underground coalmine fire - Coalmine... | ecosystem: Environmental > Terrestrial > Soil > Unclassified ... | reverse complement strand
AACGCGATTTGCCCGGACGTAGGCTTCCCAATTCCTCGGATCGAACCTCAGTTGCGAGGGAAAGTGATGGAACACCGGCCATAGCGCCTGGTTCGAATACCCATCGTAGAATCCCTCAGTGATTTCTGCAGGCAAATCAACGGCAAAATGACAGGCGGCCGCAGCCCATTCCCGGAGAATGGCCCGACGCCGCTGATCACAATCGTTGCCAGCGTCACCCGGCCAACCAATCCAAATACCGCCTGTCTTTCGAAGCAGCGAGCTTAACGCACTAACCAGCCCGCCGGAATTCTTTTGTGTCACCCAGCAGCCGTCGTTGGTTTTCCGGAGGGTCAGTGGGAGTCGATTTGAAACGACCAACAGTCGGGGGTTCATACATTCCGGGGCCGATTGTCAGCGACCGGCAGAACTCGGTGCGTGAGCAGGGAATCTGACATGGTTGGTCTTTACCCTCAGCAAGATTGGCTGCACCAGCCGGCCGATTGTTTTCAGGCCGTCACTCTCCCTGGGAATAAGATGCGAACATTTGGGGACAGTCGTAAGGGTAGGTCGTCTCTTCGGGCTGCCGCAGGTTTCGTCCGCAAAACGAACTCGGACGGGGTTCCCCAGTCCCCTCGAGTGCGGGCGCTGAATTCAACCGCAAAACAGCCGATTCGCCCAAAACTCCGGGTGCCCAGGACGGACCAAACCGAATTCGCCCCAAAACGCCGAAACTTTTCTACTTTCGAGTAGCGGTGCGCATCATGTTTTATCAGGAAGGTGTCTGTGGCCAGCCCATTCAACCCCGCGTTGCGCCGGCGAAGTTCGGAGCAGGAGTGGTTCAGACGGCTGAAGCATGCAGAAGCGGCCTGGTTATCTGCGTGTCGAGATTACGAACTAGTATGTGCATTCGAAGGTAATATCGATGCCGCCTACCGCGCAAAAGAAAATGCTCTGGTTGAATACAAGCGCGTCCTGAGAGTCTTCACGGATCTAGTCGTCGATCGGAAGGAGCCGCCGGAAGAAGTCTGAAGATCCGGAACGAGGAAAACACATCCTCAGAGTTCTCAAGCAGATCGACCCATCTATTCTCCCCCTCCGCTTGCCGAGGCACTGCCGACCCACGAGCATATTCGACGCGTCGGCGCCTCGAGACTGGCTCTTTTTGGCTCAATACGCGATCAGACCGGATTGCCGGAACCTCGAACAAACTTTCTCCACCAGACCGGCCGACGGCGGGTTGGTCTTCTCGAGTTCGTACTTGAGACCAAGCGTCTTCCATTTGAAACGCCCCATTTGGTGGAAGGGCAGCACATCCACTCGTTCTACCACACCGAGATCGGCGGCAAAATCGGCAATATTGCCGACGTCTTCGAAGTTATCGGTCAATCCGGGCACCAGCACGAACCGTAGCCACACAGGCTTCTTGTGGCGCGAGAGCCGGCGGGCAAACTGCAGTACGGGCTCGATATCCATTCCCGTGAGCCTTCGATGTCGTTCACGATCCCAGGTCTTGATATCCAATAGGCAAAGCCTGATCGCATCGAGTTCTCCGTCGCTTAAGCGCTCACCCAAATATCCGTTCGTGTCCAGGGCGGTATGAATTCCCATCTCCCGGGCCGCTCCGAGGAGTTTGACGGCAAACCGATCCTGGAGGAGGGGCTCTCCACCACTCAGAGTGAAGCCTCCCGACATGAGTTTCAGTCCATAACTATATTTGCGTAGCGCCTCGATTGCTTGTGTTAATGTCACGGGGATACCGTTAGTCAAGGTCCATGTATCCGGATTATGACAGTACAGGCATCGCCACAGACACCCAGTGGTCCACGCTACGACACGTACGCCCGGCCCATCTACGGCAGACCCGGTTGTAAACGAATGAATAAAGCCCATCTCCCCGGAGGCGAGAGCGGACCGCACTTCGGATTCGGGCGCATTCCGGCCCATGCGAACACGCAGTTCGAAAGGGCTTTCGGCATGTAGCTGAACCAGTTCTTGCCCTGACTGATTAGGCGACACTGGTGCTCCCATGAAACGTCCGACTAATTACGTCCATCTGCTGTTCGCGCGTCAGACGCACAAAATTGACAGCATAGCCGGAGACGCGAATCGTAAGGTGAGGGTACTTCTCCGGATGTTCCATTGCATCCAACAGAGTCTCGCGGTTCAACACATTGATGTTCATGTGGTAACCGGTAGTGCTGAAGAAGGCGTCAAGCATGCTAATAAGAGTTGCGGTGCGATCGTTGTTGGTTCGGCCGAGCCCTTCCGGCAGCAGGCTTACGGTTAGGGAAATCCCGTCTTGAGCGTCCCGATAAGGGATTTTTGCCACTGACGCGGCGGAGGCGTGAATCCCGTGACGGTCTCGACCGTGCATCGGGTTGGCGCCAGGGGCGAAAGGTTCTCCGTGGCGTCGGCCGTCGGGAGTGTTTCCGGTGTTCTTTCCATACACGACGTTCGAGGTGATGGTCAGAATCGACTGTGTATGAGTGGCATGGCGATAGGTCGGCAACTTCCTTAGCGCCCGCATGAAGGTGCTGACAATCCATGGGGCGAATTGGTCCACTCGATTGTCGTTATTTCCGAATTTCGGAAAATCGCCATCAATCGCGTAGTCCACTACCAGACCGGTCTGATCGCGCACGACCCGAACTCTAGCAAAACGGATCGCCGAAAGGCTATCCGCGGCAACCGAAAGGCCAGCCAATCCAAAGGCCATGGTCCGGAGGGGAGCGTGATCATGCAAAGCCATTTCGATCCGCTCGTACGCGTACTTATCGTGCATGTAATGGATGATGTTCATGGCATTTACATAGACTCCCGACAGCCATTCCATCATCCGTTCGAACCGGCTGGTGACGTCTGAAATATCGAGAAAATCACCTTCTACAGCTCCCAGGGGTGGGCCTACTTGTCCTCCCGTGAGTTCATCTCGTCCGCCATTGATGGCGTATAACAGGCATTTTGCAATGTTGGCGCGTGCTCCAAAGAACTGCATCTGCTTTCCGGCGAGCATCGGCGACACGCAGCAGGCAATCGCTCCGTCGTCTCCCCACGAACGTCGCATGATTTCATCGCTTTCGAATTGAATCGAGCTGGTGTCAATTGCGACTTTGGCGGCGAACCGCCGAAACGCATCGGGCAGGCGGGGTGAATACCAGATGGTCAAATTCGGCTCCGGCGCCGGGCCGAGGTTATAGAGGGTGTGGAGGAATCGATAACTGGTTTTTGTCACAAGCGACCTGCCGTCATCACCTACACCGGCGATCGACTCGGTGACCCACGTGGGGTCGCCTGCAAACAACTCGTCATATTCCGGCGTGCGCAGAAATCTGACAATTCTCAGCTTAATGATGAGGTCGTCCACAATTTCCTGTGCCTGAGATTCCGTAATTGCCCCGGTTTCGAGGTCGCGTTCGAAAAAGATGTCGAGGAACGTAGAAACACGGCCGAGAGACATAGCAGCGCCGTTTTGCTCTTTGACGGCCGCCAAGTATGCGAAATAGAGCCATTGAACGGCTTCACGAGCATTTCCGGCTGGAACGGAGATATCGAAGCCATAACTTTGAGCCATCTGTTGCAGTTCTTTTAGCGCTCGAATTTGTTCGCTGAGCTCCTCCCGGTCGCGGATAATTTCCTCCGTCGACATGGCCATCTCGAGATTCCGCTTCTCCTGCTCCTTGCTGTCGATCAGCCGGGCAACTCCATAGAGTGCAACCCTTCTGTAGTCCCCGATGATTCTGCCTCTTCCATACGCATCCGGAAGCCCCGTCAGAATGTGCGCATTGCGGCATCGCTTGATTTCCGGAGTGTACGCGTCAAAGACGCCGTCGTTATGAGTCTTGCGGTATTTTGAAAAGATTTCGATGACATGGGCGTCGGGCTCGTACCCATAAGCTTTCAGAGAGTTCAAGACCATGCGCAAACCGCCGTTAGGCATGATTGCCCTCCTCAGCGGTGCCTCGGTTTGCAATCCAACGATGATCTCGCGCTCGCGATCGATATATCCGGGGCCGTGTGAAGTAATGGAACTCGGGATCTGGGAAACGTCAAGAACGCCATTGCGCTGTTCTTCTACAAACAGAGCGTTCAGCTTGTTCCAGATGAACCGGGTCCGCGCCGTGGCGGGCTGCAAAAACGATTCATCGTGGTTATAGGGTTGATAATTCTGCTGTATGAAATCGCGAACGTCAATGGCATTCTGCCACTGGCCGCTCTGAAAATCTTGCCATCGGTTCTCCGCTTTTCCCTGGGCGGATTCATGCGGTGTGCTCACAGCCATATAAGTTCCTCCTTTTTGCAGGCATCATGCGCGAGCCGCGGTCAAGCCAAGCAGCTTGCCCATGTGCCTCGCAATCATCAGCTCTTCATCGGTTGGAATCACCCAAGCGGAGACTTTGCTCGCTTTTGTGGAGATACGAAGGCTCGTCTGGGCGTTCGCGTTTTGGTCCAGTTCGAGGCCGAGCCAAGCCGAGGCCTGCATGATACGCCCGCGAATTTCAGCCGAGTTTTCTCCAATCCCGGCCGTAAATACCAACGAATCGATTCCGCCTAATACTGCGGCGAGCGCGCCGACTTCTCTCGCGGCCCGATATACAAAGTAGTCCACGGCCAGACGCGCTTCCGGATCGTTGCTGTCCAAGAGCTGGCGCATGGAACCGCTTATGCCGGAGATTCCGAGTAAGCCTGCTTTCTTGTAAAGGACGGTTTCTACTTCCTTGGCGGTCATGCCCAAACTTTGAAACAGGTACAGGACGACGCCGGGATCGAGTGCACCCGGCCTTGTCCCCATACAAAGCCCATCCAGCGCCGTGAATCCCAGGCTGGTATCGACACTCTTGCCATTCCGCAGAGCGCACAGACTAGAGCCGCTGCCGAGGTGTGCGACGACGACGCGGCCGCGTGCAATCTCGGGTGCGACGTCAGGCAGGACGGACGCGATGTACTCATATGACAGGCCGTGAAAGCCGTAACGCTGGACGCCGGCGAGACGGATTTCCTTGGGGAGGGGGACCAGTTCAGCGACGGCCGCCAAGCCCCGATGAAAGCTGGTGTCAAAGCAGGCGACCTGCGGTACTCCCGGCATCCCTTGTGAGACTGCTTCGATCGCGGAGAGGTTATACGGCTGATGCAATGGCGCGAGCCGTGCGAGCTGGCGAAGTTCGGCGAAGACCTCGGCGGTGACGAGGACCGGGCCGGCGTAGCGGCGACCGCCATGGACCACGCGGTGTCCAACGGCTAGCACCCGCGCCGGCTGGTATTCGGACCGGAGCCACGTGGCAAGAGCTTCCAACGCCGAGTGGCCGTCCTGGACTTCGCCCCCCAAACTACAATCGACGATGGTTCGGCTGTCACCGTCTTTCGCGATAAGTCTAGGCGACGCTCCAATGTCCTCAACTTGGCCGCGAGAGGCCAGGCCCCAATCGGCATTGCTGAATCTTTGGTAGACGCAGAACTTCAGACTCGACGATCCGGCGTTTAATACGAGGGTGTAGTCGTCCATGGCTATCGTTCGGCGAGTACTTCGTGGCGTGTATGAGAGGCCAGCATGGCGACCGCGCAACTCGCAATGCGCGAACGGATGCTATCCGAGCGGCTGGTGAGGATGATCGGCACCCGGGCGCCCATCACCAGACCCGCGCTATCGGCGTGAGCAAGATAGATCAGTTCTTTAGCGAGAATGTTCCCGGCTTCAAGGTTGGGCACGAGAACGATGTCGGGGTCTCCCGCAACGGCAGAAGGAATGTCTTTAATCTCCGCGGCGCGCTTACTGATCGCGTTGTCAAACGCCAGGGGTCCGTCGATAATTCCGCCTTTGATCTGCCCGCGATCCGCCATCTTACAGAGCGCGGCGGCGTCGATCGTAGCAGGCATCTTCGAGGTCACGGTCTCGACCGCCGCGAGAACCGCAACTTTCGGTTTCTCGAGGCCGAGAGACGTGACCAGTTTGATCGCATTCCGGCATATGTCGGCTTTTTCCTCAAGCGACGGCGCGATGTTGATAGCCGCATCAGTGACCACGAGAAGTTTGTGGTACGTCGGGATGTCCATAATGAACACATGGCTGATGCGGCGTTCCGTTCTAAGACCCGTCGCGCTTGCAACCACTGCAGCAAGCAATTCGTCCGTGTGCAGGCTGCCTTTCATCAGCAGCCCAGCGTGTCCTTCCCGGACCAACTGGACCGACTTGGCAGCGGACGCGTGGCTATGAGGCGTGTCAACAATCTGAGTGTGGTTCAAACTGATTCCCGATGACTCTGCGAGCTGCGCGATCTTCGCGGCAGGGCCCACGAGGATGGGTACGATGAGTCCGTGAGCGGCCGCCTCCATAGCCCCCGCCAGAGTGCTCTCTTCACATGGATGGGCCACCGCGGTTGGCACGGGATCGAGCCGGGCGCACCGCGCCAGGACGCGTTCGTATTTGCCAGTTCCGGGGTTCATGCGGCTTTTAGTGTGATGACGCCTAGGGTGCGCGGAGCAGCCCCAGTCTCCTTTAGTGCCAGCGTGAGCAAGACGGCCATGCCGACGCCGAACAAGAGAGGTTGGAAAGTTGACTGGTAATGAGTGAGCCCGGGTGTCGCCCCTCTGGAAAATGCATGCAGCAGCCGGCCGAACACCGGGCCGAGCAGGGCAGTGACGCTAAGGTTCAAACAACCGAGTACCCCTGTTGCCGTACCGCTCAAACCGGGCGGATTGGCTTCCTTGATGATGGTGTAAGGGATCATGGCGCTCCCGGAGGAAACTCCTGCAAGTAAGCCGAGAACATAAGGTGGGAACACGCCCGTGGGACCGTAAAGTATCCATGCAAGGCACGTGAAGGTCACGGACGCTCCGGCGATGACCACGGGTTTTCTGCGGCCAATGCGATCGGAGACCCAACCCAGGAGAGGGCAGCCGATCATCCAGCCCAGGGGCACGGTGGCGGACCGAATCACGGCCTCCCCGTAGTCGAAGCCGTGGGCTTCCTGCAAGAAACGGACTCCCCACATCATGTCGAAGATGGTGGTTGGAAGAAAGAGCAGGCCCGCAACCGCGCCACAGAGAATCGATTGCGGATTGCGGAAGACGGCGGCCAAAGACAGGAAGGCGCTTCTGATCGACCCCTGGCCCCGGGTCGTCATCGCTTCAGCGGGCAACACGAGGAACAGAATCAGCGATAGCAATAGTCCCGCCAGTCCCATGTGCATCCAAAACACGTCCCAGCGCACTCCAGCCGAGAGGAGACGCCCTACTGGAAATTGACCGGCGAAGCCTCCGAACATACCGAACATCTGAGCAGCCCCGATCAGAGTCGCGGCGCGCCAAGGAGGAAAATTTCTGGCGGCGATGAACACGGTGCCCACGAGAGAAACAGAGCCACCCACGCCCTGTAGAAGCCGGCCGATTGTAGCTGAGGCAAGGTTGCCCGTGCTAAACAGGAGCGCGCCACAGGCAACTATGAGAGCGCCCAAGGGGATGACGGCGCGGGGTCCGAGCCGGTCCAGTGCGGCGCCGGCGATGAGGGAGAAGACCGCATACCCGTAATAAAAGATGCCGAGCAGAGACGCCATCCCAACTGGAGTTAAACCATAAGCCCCCGATAACTCCGGCATCATGACCGCGGGCGAGGAACGCAGCGCGTATTGATAGAGATAAAAAATGGCTGCCAGAAACCATGCGATCCATACCATGCGCCCGACGTTCCTCATTACGAGATCTCCGTGGCCGCGGTTTGCATCCCACTCCTCGAGTCCGCGCAACGCAACAAACCGGTGATTGCCGTGAGAAGAAGCCTTGGCATGAGAAGCCCGTGCTTCCTCTCCGATGTCTATTTGCGCTTTGTGGCGCATTCTTTTGCGTGGGAATGATCGGCTGCGGAAATACGTGATCCCGGTCCGCCATATGCAAATAAATTGCGCTGAGTAAGGGTTCAAGGAGTCATCAGTGTTGATGGCTCAGCATTGGCCGAGACGCCTGCTTCCATGTTTCGTGCTGTCGGCTGCCTTGAATTGGGCGACGCCCGCCGATCTCCCTGCCGAACTCAGCCTGTCCCAGGCCCTCAGTCTGGCTCTTTCCAACAACAACGTCATCCGCGAGGCTATGGCGCATCTGGACCAGGCTTCAGGGCAATACCAGCAAGCCCGCAGCGCTCTCCTGCCTCAACTGGACGTATCGGCGCGGCAAAATTTTCAGACGGTGAACCTGATTGGAATCGGAATCGATCTGCCCTCAGCATCCGGGTTGATCGGACCGTTTGGCTCAATGGACGCACGGGCGTCACTGAGCCAGGACATCTTCAATCTCGCGAGCGTGAGGGCTTGGCAGAGTTATCGTTCGCGGCGCGACTCCGCCCGCCTGCTCGCAGACGACTCACGGGAAATAGTCGCGCTAAATGTTGTCGCAACCTATCTAGAAGCTCTAAGAGCGAAAGCGACGCGAGATACGCTCGCTCAGCAGGCAACCTTGGCGGGCGACTTGTACAAGTTGACCCGGGACCGCGTGAGCCAGGGCATTGCCGCCGAACTGGATGCGAACCGCGCGATGCAAAAGGTAAACACGCTGGAACAGCAAACACAGCAGGCATCGCAGGACTATATTGCAGCGAAATTGAAACTGGCCAATATTTTGCAAGCCCGCATCACATCCGATTTTGAGGTCGCCGATGCGCAGGCGTACGGTTCCGCAGCCGCGCTGAATCGAGATGCCGCGATCCAGACCGCGCTGGCGACCAGAGCGGACTACCGCGCTGCCGAGGCGGTCGTCAAAGCGGCGGAACTGCAGCTGAAGTCGGTGAAGGCTTCCCGGCTGCCGATCTTGGGCATGTCGTTCAGCGACGGCCAGAGCGGCAATACGCCGGTCCATAACGTGAACACTTATAAAGTACAGGGCTCGATCGAATTCCCGCTTTACACCGGCGGCCGCATTCGGGGACAGGTCGAGGAAGCAGAAGGCTCTCTACGGGAATCGACAGCGCGGCTCGACCGGGACCGTTCACAAATTGAGACTGACGTGCTGACAGCAATTTCCGGAGTCGAGTGGGCGCTCAAGCAAGTAGAGACCAGCGGCCGGAATGTGAAGCTGTCGCGTGAGGAGGTAGAGTTTACCCGATCACGCTTTGCTCAGGGCATCGCGGATAACACGGAAGTGGTGAATGCGCAAGATCGCCTCACGCAAGCCGATGAAGCGCAAATCGGCGCGCAGTATATGCTCGGGCTGGCGCGCGCGAACCTGGCTCGCGCCACAGGGGCGGCCGAGAAAACCTACCGAAAATAGAATGCGATCGAGGAAACTTATGGGACGCACGTGGATGCTGTTGGGAACCGTTCTGCTTGTTCTGTCGGCATGCAACCGGAGCGTCGAGCCTGTCGGCACGATCTTCGTGAGCGGGCGCATCGACGGGGATACCGTCGATATTTCTTCAAAAATTCCCGGACGCGTGGTGAACCTTACGGTTCGTGAAGGGGACCTCGTGAAGGCCAGTGAGATTGTGGCCTGGCTTTCAAGCGAACAGGAGGAGGCGATACGGGACTCGCAAAAGGCGCGGATCGTCAGCGATGAACGCCGGATGGATCAACTGGAAAAAACGCTCGTCACGAATGGGGAAAAAGTGCGCCAGGCGCAACTCTACGAAACCCAGGCGGAGATCGACGCCCCCGGGCACGTCAAAGAAGCCGAGGCGACTCTCGCCGCCAACAAGGCCGATCTCGCGCGTTGGGAGGCGGAATTGCAGCAGGTCCAGACCGACGCCAAACGGTACGCTCCCCTGGCCAAGACGGGCGCCGTCGCCGTGCAACTGGCCGAACAGTACAAAACGAAGGAGCAGGTGGCTTTGGCGTCGGTAGAGTCGAGCCGGAAGCAGGTTGCTGTCGCCGAGGCCTCCCTGCAGCAAGCGCAAGCAGAGCTTCAGAACATTCCCATCAAGGCAGCAGACCGCCTGACTCTGGTTAGCGAGGCTGATGAGATCCGGGAGCAGATCGCGGCCGCCAAGGCGGATGTGGAGGCGGACCGCGGTGCGTTGCGAAAAATTGAAGCAGACCTGGCGGACCTGACGATTCGGGCACCCATCACCGGCACGATTCTCACGCGCTCGGCTGAGCCCGGAAAAGTGATCCAGCCAGGGCAGACTATCTTGACGATGGTGGATCTGAGCAAGCTTTATTTGCGCGGATTCGTGCCTGAAGGGGCGATCGGCAGGGTCAAAGTGGGACAGGCGGCGCAAATCTCCCTGGATTCCAATCCGAATGACAGTATTCCCGCAGAAGTGATTCGTGTCGATCCCGAAGCCATGTTCACGCCCGAGAACACCTACTTCAAGGAAGACCGCGTCAAGCAGGTCATGGGCCTCAAACTAGGTCTGCGCGGCGGGCTTGGTTTCGCCAAGCCGGGCATGCCGGCTGACGGGCTGATTCAGATTGGCCCCCAGACGCAGACGCAAGCCCGCGCCGAGAGGCCGTGATGCCCGAGATGGCGGTTGTCGAAGCCAACTCGCTTGCGAAAAGCTACGGTTCCCTGAAAGCGTTGGATGAGATCAGCTTCCAGGTGCGTTGCGGAGAAATATTCGGTCTGATTGGGGCGGACGGAGCAGGCAAGACCACTACGTTTAAGATCATTGCCGGCGTAATGGCGCATGGTGGTGGAGAGATTCGTGTGTTGGGCAAAATGCCCCGGGAAGCGGGCCCGCGCGTTGGATATCTCACACAACCGTTCAGCCTGTACATGGACCTCAGCATCGATGAGAATCTGGCTTACGCCGGCGGCCTCCGCGAGGTTTCGGCTGATGATTACGCGGAACGAAGAGAGCGGTACTTTAAGCTATTCGACCTGTACCGCTTTACCGATCGCCTCGCTGGGCGCTTGAGCGGAGGCATGAAGCAGAAGTTGGCGCTCACGAGCGCGCTGATCGCGGATCCCGCGCTCCTGCTGTTGGACGAGCCGACAACCGGAGTAGATCCGGTGACCAGGCGCGACTTTTGGGATGCACTTACGTCTCTGGCCACGGGTGGAATGACGATCATCGTCGCAACACCCTATCTGGATGAGGCGGAACGCTGTCACCGCGTGGCTCTGATGGAACGGGGCAAGATCTATGACATCGATACTCCGGCCCGATTTCGCTCCAAAATGGGACTCACCCGACTGGAGATGAAAGTCAATCCTCTGGCAGAGGCCGAAGATGTTCTGTCCAAATCACCGGAATCGGAGGATGTCCAGCGATTTGGCGACCGGCTCGACGTAATGGTGCGGAATCCTGAGGCTGCCGAGGCCGAACTGCGCACGCGGGCTCAGGCGAACGGATTGCAGGTGACAGAAATTCGCCGCTCGCAGCCGACGCTGGAAAACGCGTTTGTGGGCCAACTGCGGAAAATGCGCGGAACCCAGGAGGTCCCTCCTTTTCCAGAACCTACTCCACCCGTCAACCAGAAGGAAATCGTGATCGGGGCCAAGGACCTGAACAAACGGTTCGGCTCATTTCAAGCAGTCAAGGACTTCCAACTGGAAATCCGCAACGGGGAAATCTACGGACTCCTGGGCGCAAACGGAGCAGGGAAAACCACTGCCATCAAAATCATGTGCGGCCTGATCGGTCCCACTTCCGGCAGCGTCAGCTTGTTGGGAAAATCCGAACAGCTTCGCTCGGCCGCCGTGCGTTCCCGGATAGGTTATATGTCTCAGAAATTCTCGCTCTACGATGATCTGACGATCGGCGAGAACCTAGACTTTTACGCGCGGCTCTATGGGGTGGACGAGCGCGTCCGCGAGAAACGGAAAAAATGGGTGCTGGCTACAGCGGAGCTCAGCGGGGAGGCCGGCATGATTACCAAATCTCTGCCGGGCGGATGGAAGCAGAGGGTGGCTTTCGGTGCTGCCGTGATGCACGAACCTGAGGCGATTTTTCTGGATGAGCCCACATCGGGAGTCGACCCGCTGGCGAGGCGTGCTATGTGGCGCATGATCAACCAATTCGCCGACCGGGGCGCCGGGATTCTTGTGGTAACGCACTACCTGGAGGAAGCGGAGCAATGTAACCGGCTAGGGTTCATGGTAGCGGGCGAGATTATCGCCGCGGGATCGCCGGGTGCAGTGAAGGCGAACATGAAGGGAACGCTGTTCGAGATCGAGACCGATCGCCCGGATCGCGCGTTGGCTGAGCTGAAGAGCAAGTTTGGCGCGTCGCGAGTCTCCCTATTCGGGGATAAGCTGCACCTGGTGGTGGAGGATGACGCGCAGCGGAACGCGGCCGTCGAAAGACTGGAGCAGGTCGGCGTGAAGACGATCGCCTGGAATCCGGTCCAGTTCAGTCTCGAAGACGTATTCATTTCTCTCATCGAATCGCGGCGATCAGCCATACCAGTATGAAAAAGACTCTGGCGCAGGCCATGAAGGAGTGGCGGCTGTTCCGCCGTGACAAGCTGTTGATTGCGCTGGCCGTGGTCATGCCTCTTGCGCTGATGTCGTTAGCCGGCGGCACGCAGTCATTGCGGCTGCGAAACGTACGGCTCTTGGTTTATGACTATGACAACACGGCGCTAAGTCGAACCTATCTGGAGACATATGGCGCTGCGCTCACTTTTCGTTTGACGGCCCACAAACTCGGAACTTCGCCGGAGCGGGAGTTGGCTGGCGGACGCGGGCGTGCCGCGCTGATTATTCCACAGAATTTCGAGCGGGATACGCGGCGCGGCGCCGAACCGACCGTGCAGTTTATGATCGATGCCACGGATTCGAACGCGGCCACCGCGTTGGGTAATATGGCGGCCGCGCTCAATGCGAGCTTTGCTCAGAAAAGCGGACTCGCGCAATTGCCTCAACAAAAAGTCAGGCTACAGCAGAGGCTTTGGTACAATCCGGGACTCTCGAATCCCGTCTACTTCGGCGCAGGTGCGCTGGGAATGATGCTGATTATTTTTCCGGCTCTGTTGGGAGCACTAGCCACCGCAAAGGAGTATGAAATCGGGACCATAATCCAGGCGTACGCATCCAGTCTTACGGCAAGTCAATGGGTCCTAGGCAAGGCACTGGTGTACGTTTTGATCGGCATGGTCGATTTCGTCCTTTGTTTTACGTTGGGCATGTTTGCATTCAGCTATCGGATCCCCAGCAATCCCAGTATTCTGATCATTGCTACCGTGCTTTATCTGGCGGCGGGCGTGTTTTTTGGCATGATGATGGGCAACGCCACCGGGACTCAAAGTGCGGCCATCCAGGGCGTTCAAATGGGTTCGTTCCTGCTCTCCCTGCTGCTTTCCGGCTACCTTTTTGCGGTGGCGAATATCCCGGCGCAGATTCGCTGGTTCTCCAGCTTTCTGCCCGCCACTCACTACATACTCATCGTTCGCAACTCGATTCTGCGGAACGTGGGCTGGGAAACTTCATTGAGGCCGATGATCGCGCTGCTGCTGCTCTCTTTGGCCTTCTTTGCTATCAACGTCATTCAGATGCGGAAGATGCAGTTCAAAGGATAGGAGGAGGCGGTGCAAGATTTCTTAAGACGCTACTTGGCGCTGGCCACCAAGGAAGTCCAACAGCTCCGCCGCAATCGCGGCTTGTTGTTTCAGTTGCTGGTGCCCCCCACGATCATCCTAGTCATTTTCGGATATGCATTGAATCCCAAGGTAAGGGGTTTGCGCCTGGGCGTTGTGGACCAGAGCTTTACCACGCAAAGCCGTGACTTCATGAACGCCTTGTCTGAAAACGTGAATTTCACTGTCACCCGGCGCTATACCCGCACGCAGGATGCGGAAGAAGCCCTGAAGCGTCTGGAACTGGATTTGTTCCTGGTGATCCCCACCGACTTCTCCCGAAGCCTAGCCCGCGGTCAGGTGGCCAATGTGCAAGTCGTGATCGACGCGGTGGATGCGAATACGGCACAGATTGCGCAGGGCTATTTGCGCCGGGCGTTGGACGAGTATAACGCGACCGAGGCCCTTTTGCCTGTTGGAGAAGACCGTCGCGGGCGGTTACTCGTTCGCAGTACGCACCCGGCGCCGCCTCCAGGTATGCCGGACGTACAGTCGGCGTACCTTTACAATCCAGGCCTGGTGACGTCGTGGCACTATGTTACCGGTGTCATGAGCATCATTATGTTCATCAATGCATCGCTGGTGGCCTCGGCGCTCGCAGTTAAAGAAAAGGAGACCGGAACCATCGAACAGCTACTGATGACACCGGCCCAGACGGGCGAGATGCTCCTCGCCAAAACCACACCCGTCTTTGTACTGATGATGATAGTTTT